>VFQN01006228.1_pt1 | contig 13839 bp, 12 predicted proteins | sample 3512371 | NCBI WGS metagenome assembly VFQN01 (sample SAMN10412370, study PRJNA504923) | tailings metagenome | isolation source: Replicate 2 from Balatoc abandoned mine | place: Philippines: Itogon, Benguet | collected 2017-08-28
TGGTCTTGGAATAGTTTCGAGAAGCGACGAGGGAATGCAATGTCTTGATTCTTCGTTCCAGTATTAGTGCGATCGAGGAGAATGGTGTATTTGCTGAGATTCTCCGGGAATGCGTTTAATATGAATCTCAATCATCCATAATATAGCTTTGGCTGGTTCTTCGATACTTCGGTTCTTTCATCATCTAGCTGTGGGAATCGGGATTTAAGGACAGCATGGTTTTCTGGAGTAAATTTATTTCGATCAATATCCATTGATTTTATTATGAAATTGCTCCGTGTGGACGACTTCTCAGAAACGCAAATAATAAATTCGGGTGGTTAAGAGGAGAGAATTTACTTACTTCATTGAAAAGAGGCTCATTCGCCTCTCATCACTCAATATTTGAGAAGTCGGATCGCCACTCCGATCCTTACTCGTGTACATCTCTCACCACTCTCATTGGGCAAAACTTGAGTAATCAGTAAAAATAAACAAAAGGTGTAAACAAACACCAATGTCGATTGATGAAAAACTTTCAAATTCATTAGATACCTTGGATCGATTTATAACTCGCAACACCGAACGTGACCTGTTCTTCATAATTGTTATCCTCTTTTTTTCTTAGAAATTGAGTGGAACTTTGATTCGTCCGGTCTTTGTCACTGACACCGCAATATAAAATTTTCCAAAAGAACGAAAACAGGAATTAACCAGGGACAAAAGAAGTGCTCAATAAATTCTGGCACTTTACCAAATTCATCATTGAGCTTAACGTATCATGATGATAATCTCCTAATATAGCTCTTCTCATTCTCAAACACTCTTCATACAGGGGTAAGGCTTTTCCAAACTCACCTTGACTCATGTATAAACTAGCTAAATTATTCATCGAACTTAACGTTCCTGGATGATTGGCTCCTAAAACAATCATTCTCATCCTCAAACACTCTTCGTAGAGCATCAATGCCTTCACAAACTCTCCGATATTCTTATACAAACCAGCTAAATTGTTCATTGAGCTTAATGTGTCAGGGTGGGTCTCTCCTAATACAACTTTACTCATCGTCAAACCTTCTTCAACCAGTGGCAAAGCTTTCCCAAAGTTTCCTTGATGAAAATACAAACTTGCCAAATTATTCATAGAGGTTAAGGTACCAGGATGGCTATCTCCGAATAAAACTTTACTCATCGTTAAACATTCTTCGAGCAGGGGTAAGGCCTTGGCATACTCCCCTTGGTTCGAATATAAATTAGCTAAATTATTCACAGAGATTAATGTATCAGGATGGTTCTCTCCTAATACAACCTTCCTCATTCTCAAACAATCTTCAAAGTATGGCAACGCATTTCCATACTCTCCGCGATCAGAATACAAAATACCTAACACGTTCATTGAGCTTAATGTACCAGGATGATTTTCCCCTAATACAACCTTGCGTTTCCTCAAACATTCTTCAGTTAGTAACAAAGCTCTCGCATATTCTCCTTGAGTAGAATACAAATTAGCTAAATTGCTCATAGAGCTTAATGTATCAGGATGGTCCTCTCCTAATGCAACATTCATCCTCCTCAAACACTCTTCATACAGCTGCAACGACTTCCCGAACTCTCCGAGATTCTTATATAAACCAGCAAGATTATTCATAGATGTTAACGTATCAGGGTGATTATCTCCTAATACAGCTTTAGTCATAGTCAAACACTCTTCAAACAGTGGTAAGGACTTCCCAAACTCTCCTTGATTGTAAAACAAACTCGCCAAATTATTCATGCATATTATCCTGGTTTGAGGTTCACATACACCTTGTAATGCTTTATATCTTGCTTCATACTTCGAAATGACCCATCCTCTCATGATTTCGAAGATCTCTCTATTTAGTTCATTGAAACCAACCGTCCTTCGAATTGCATCATGAATTCTCTCTCTATCCTCTGCTTTCGAACACTCACTTCTTGCAGTATCTATCGTTGCTAACATTTTGTTTGTTACATTTGCGGGATCTGCATCAACATCTGCAACAAACTGCTCAATACTGGCTGGACTCATCGCCACATCGAACCTACATTTCAAATCTGATCTCTTCCCTTCTATCGTACAATACAACTCCCAGATACACCAAGCTCTCCGTAGAGGAAGGGGATCGTTCCACGGAGCTAACACCATCACTGTTCGACCAAACGAAAGGATGGCATCCTTAAATGTATCACACCACCACTCAAACTCAAAGGAAGCTGTTTTATGCTGATTGTTGCTGAAGATATCGAACCATATGATCACATCTTCTTCATCTGCGAAGTAAGAAGTCAATGCTTCTAGGACCTCTAGGAAACGATAGTCCCAAGCATGCGAAATAAATGCTGTAGGACGTCCTACGAATTCTGCTGCATCTTCTGACAGTAATAACTGCTCACAATAAGACAGCTGTGTCGCTTCAGTTGAAAGTTTGACACACTTCTCACAAACCTCTCTTGTGGTGATACTGGGAGTAAAGCCTTGTTGCTTACTCCAATCAACAAGAAATCGAAGTTTAATTCCATTCCAAAATGGAGTTTGTTCTTGTAACTGACTCATTTTCGAAACTTTTAATGGAATGAAGTTTTTGAATCGTGGTTGCTTTGTGCTATTTTTATCTTATTTATTTGTGTCGTGATGGACAGTGTCTCTAAAGATTTGATGTGACAAATCTTTCATATAAATGATGAAAAAAGCAATGAAAAAAAGAGTCGAGAAAAAGAGTCGACTCTTTAAATAAAGGATATAGAAGTACGAAACACATAGACGAACATAACGGATATTTGACAGATGAGACCTAAAATATCAATTCATAGTAGATAAATATTTACAAAAGAAAAAGAAAAGAAAAGAAAATCAAATTATAATAACAACAACAATAATGTATAAAAACATTTTCATTGAAATGAAGTCAAACAAAAAATTCCATTTTATTACACCATCTCTCTATAAACAATGACATTATTTTGATTCTTTGTTGTAGAGAGTTGTAAATATGATCCTTTAATCTGTTCTCAAGCGTTTTATTGTACGATCAGTATCACTATTCTTCTCATCCTCCATATTACTGCTACTCTGATTAGTCTTGCTGGTATCATCAAAATCATTCTTTCTCTTTGTTAATAAAGTATCTCCTGTTCCTCCTCCAACACTATGAGTACGAAGATATTTCAAATCAATAATATTTTGAATCGCATGAGGTAATTTAATATCTTCTTTTGAACTTGTTCTCTTTGGCATCGCATTACTATTGCTCTCATCACCAATCTTCAAGGCTATACCTTCCTCCGCTTTACTCACATTTTCTTGTTCCTTCACTTCTCCTTCTTCCTCCTCTTCTTCAGGTGGTGGAGGAGGAGGCGAGTCAGGGACATCATCTAATTGATGCTCATTCAAATGATCGGTGAGAGATGTGATGGTTGTTCGTCGTGTAATTGCATGATTTGTCGGAGAATTCAACCGAGTAAATGCAATTCCATCTGAAAGTCTTGTCATTGAGCTCCTCTGATCAGACTGCCGCTGTTGCTGCTCTACAGATACGGCGCGAAGGGCCTCCGCACTCAAGCTCAAATACCCATCTGCACTCTTTTGATCAATTCCATTTCCTTGCTTGGGGGTCGCTTGCACTGATGGTGGCCGATTATTGACCTTCACAATATCTTTAGGAGTATGATCAGCAAGAGAAGGAGACCTGGAATTAAACTCATCCAAAGAAGGTAATCTGTCAACTGACAGTGTCTCTGCATTCGCAATCGAAACAGGTGTTATCGTATTATTTAATTGATTTGGTGGTGGCGTTAATACAGGTGTGCTAACATCATTATTAAACACTTGCGATGTATTACGAGAGAGATCACTGTAAGCGGGACTTAAGGCACTCGTATTCGAGGCGTTGGTGGTATTCGTGTTCGATTTTGATAATGAATCAGGTATATTAGCAATGGAGGAATTGGAATTATCCGATCGATCCGTTGGAGGACATTGTAATTGTAATGCAGGTAATAGAGGAAGTTTAAAATGAATCATTTTCATGAATAAACCCGCTAATGTATTATAAAATAATACTTTATCATTGATTGGAAGAATTTCATCAGACTGGGCAATCATGATTAAATCTACTCGAGGAAAAACACAGAAATATTAAAGAAAGATGATAGATGAGAGATTTGATTGTACCTATGACTTCTAAGATATGAGATTTCTCTCCGTTAATGACATGACGCTTTAGAACCCTCTTCAACTGTTCTCGTGCAAAAGCTGCTTGATTGCTCCTCCCCTCCTATTACGAAACAATCAGTAAAGACGGATAATATGTTTCTAACTCTCTTACTTTGAGTAACATGACAAACGAAGCAAGACTCCTCGCATGATAAAACCAAAATTTATACTGAAATAAAATTGCTTCTTGCTCTAAGATTTCAAAATAACGATTTATTGCTGTGGGATCTTCAAGAACTTTCTCATCTTTCCATACTTTCAATTGCTAGATATCATTGGAGGAGTTAAAGGAAGGTTTAAGTGAACCTATTCATCATTTTACCTTGTAAGGATTTTGAATAGCATTCACATTATAAGCAATTAGCTGCAATAGTTTCGTCTCATATCGAAAAATCTGAAGAAAAAAAATAAATGCTTAAAATACAAAATCTCCCAGGAAAGAAGAATGCAGTTTTACCTCAGAATCAGCTGGAAGTAATGAATCACGACCAAAAACATCGTTAGTAAACTTCTGTGCAATCGTTCGCAACTTATCTGTCTTAATGAAGAAATGTTCCGCCTAAAAGAGCATAGTAAAACACAATTAAAGATGATTTTCTCCTGCTTCCTTACCTTGCCAGAGAGATAAATACAAGCTAATGATAAAGTAATCATATCATCACTCACAAACATATATTCAATATAATTATGTAAAAACCAAAATGATGTATGCATAATTGTTTTCCAATGATAAATTTCTTGATTTGATTGACTTACCGAACATAAATAATCAAAGATTTGTTTTAAAAATTTACACATAACTTTCATCATTTGAAGGATAAATTCATTAATTTCCGGTCGTTGGTCTTGTTTATTCTGCAATATAATAGGTGATAAAGTAATATTATTACCTGTAGATGATGGAAATTCAAAATTTGACCAATCTTGTCTGTTAGGGTGGTGATGGTTGCGAGGGGAGGTATTACTGGTAAGAGATTCTAACATATTTTCAAATTGAACATCATCTCGACTTCGTACACGTTTTCGGGAACTTCCTTTAATGCTGCTATCAATCCCACTACCTGAGGGAGGAGGTGGTGGGATGTGTTGGTTGTCTTCCATCACTTTCTTCCACTTTGCTGTGAATTCCTTTGGAAACTTCCCAGCTGATATCCACGTCTTTATGAGTTTCAGGATGTGTTGAATTTCTTTACTTTCATCCATATGATATCGCACAACATTGGAAATAAGCTTAAGAAGAAAAGTGGAGGAGAGTTGATGTTATTATGGTCTTGGAAGGATGGTATAAATTCACTTACTATTTCGAGTATGTCTTGAAATAAATCAGTCGCACGTGAAGAAGATAATTCTAAAATAACTTTATTTAAAATAAATAATAAATTCATCTGACAACATAATGATAAATCAGCTTCTTTCGATCGAAGTAACTACAAGCAGAAAAGACGTTAAACAAAGCAGAGAATAGTCTTAAATGGAGTCCTTTACCTGGAGCAATTGAGATTTCCATTGATCTAAAGTAATGCTTCGTTCATCAATCATTAATTTTGCACATTCTTCAATCTTTTGTTTTGGAATACGTGAATTACATGTCTCATACAATTCGATGGCACTCATTCTTCTAAGAGGTAGTCACAGACAGGATAAAAGAGTTTTCGGGTTTGATTTTTTGAGACTTTTTTCTGCAAATGAACAAACAGTAGTAGCAACAATAGAGCTACAGCAAATAGAATCGACACGTCACAAGACTACAAACAAACAAAATGAAAGCTCCTAATTATTCAATGGTTTTTCAGCGAAAATCCGGTAAACAAAGCCTATCCCAAGACTTAACTCAATATAAATATAAATCTAACAGAAAGTTGACAAAGAGAGGCTTCAAATCGATGGAAAATGAGCGAGAATATCTCTTTCCAACTCTTTATTCTCTTTCGAATTCATTCAGTAATTTAAAGAGCGCTTTTTCAAAGAAAAAACACTTTTCATTCTGATTTCAATATTTAGCACGACACAGCAGCAGGAAGGGTTATTAATAAATTAGACGATTTCAATTTCAAAGGAAAGAGTCATATCATATCATAGAACATTTTTAAAAACAAGAAAAATCAAACTTCTTCAACAATTTCGACAGGATCATTATTAGCAAAAACAGCTACAGAAAAAGAAGATGAAAGGGAAAGTAGGCTGGGCTATTCGATCAAAGGGAAAGAATGCTTTTGTTCTTTCAGTAACAGGTCTTATGCTAAACAAATATTTGAATATAAGTGTAATGGGGATAATCCATTTAGAACTTCAAAATTCATCAACTTCCAGGAATCTGCTAAAAGATCTGGAGCACATTGACAATTCACTGCAATAGCATTTGTCAATAATATATCTTTCAATAAAACTGACATGCTTGAATGCTCAGATAATAAACTATACCCCATTTTCTTCAATAACTCATATTCACTTTGAGCATCAGCTTTAATATATGTTTGCGTTTCAAAAAATAATAAACAAGGTAACTTCTTAACATTCTGACTCACTTCATCATTATTTATAGCATCATCATTAGCATCGTCAACAGGGAAATAATGAAGATAAAAATGTATAATATCATTCAATACCTTAACATCTAATCCTTCAATATCTAATTTAATAACATTTACACCATTCGGGTAATACTGATGTACCCATGCAAGTAAATAGGACACAGTTAAACTAGGAATAAACTCTTTTTGGATTACAGTTACTGGGCTTTTCGTTACAATCATAGATGATGTAATATAAGCACTTATACGATTCATTTCTGAGACACCTCGCAGGACTCCTGTCCATTGTGGCGGAAAGTATTCATCGAGGAGGAAGTCCGGTACAAAGTAGATTGGCTTCCAGTCTAAACCCATATTAATAGTATAGTTAGTCTCTGGAAGGTTTTGAGGTATAATTGCAGCGTTTAACTTTAAACTTGATGGAATGGATGGTAATCGATTTATATAGCCATTGACAGCGTCAATAGAAATACCATAATATTCACGTGGCCCTAATTTCGCACATTTCTCTTCCTTCGCGGAAACAATGGAAGGACACAAATAATTCTCTGGCTGCTGACGGAAACGATCAACAGACTGAATAATGGTATCAAAATCAGAAGTCCCGATTTCAATGTAGTCTAATTTCCGTCTTTCAGAACTTTCTTGTTGATTTAAAAGAGAGAATCTTTGAAGGTATTGCCGAATAATCTTCCCTACATAGTGATGATTTTGATAATCAAGAAAATTTGTATGAACTTTCTGGAATTCATCAGACCATTTTGCTTTCACTCCTGTGGGTTCACTCTGGTTTGACGCGAGCAACGACGACAGAGGATCTGCGCGATGATTTAGTTGAGCGTACCTATCTCCTGACATGATAAGTAAGCTTAAAGAGTTCTCGTTCTTTACTTCAAACACAGTCTGATTGTTGGCGTCGATCAAGGTTACTTGAAAGTCAACAAGCGCAGTGTGACCAGTCAGATAAATACGATGAGTAAAAGAAAGAGAGTTCAAATTGTATTCTAATGTAGCAAATGTAACATTTATGAAATGTTCATGAGCAAGAAGAATAGACAATTGAATTGGTAGTGCAGGAGGAAAACTTAAAGAGTCAGGATTAAACCACCCGTGTATATAAAGATCGATAAAGCATGTCTCTCCACCGCATTGAGATATATAAACCTCATGATTCCTAGGAAAGCTCAAGGTGAAATTTCCACTTGCACCAATCAAACTCCATGCCAGAAAACTAACAATCAGAGCAAATACAATTCCAACCATTTCAAAATAGAATTTCTCAACTTCCTTCTCTCTTTTTTACACCACCACATCGGAATCAAAAAGCGTTTTATTTGAATTTTCGTAGAATTGAAGATTCGTGAAGTTGTGAAATTTCAAAGTGATGCAAGTACAAAGGTTGGAACCAAGTTCAATGTTCTGCCAGAAAAGATTAGAGACAAAGCCACGCAATGAGTTCAAGTTAAGAATCAGATGGATTAAGGATCATTCATCAAAGGGAATGCAAATAAACTGAAAGGTCAAAAGCAAAAGGATCAAGCTATTTCTTATTCTGCTCTTTGAGAGATTCGTTTAGAGATCTGGACATGTCGTGTTACTTTATCCCGAATAAACCTTATTTGGTCACTTATCAATGTTCACTCTGTTGTGAGAGCTATCAGAAGTATGTTCTTGGTAATTCATGGTATCTTTTGAGGAAGGATGTTTGTCCTTTCTGTTGTCAGCCACAAATCCCTTACATTGATATCGAGTTACCTGGTAATGCCAGAGAGATGGATCCCAATACTGAGTTTCTTTACACTGATGAACCTTTACCTCAGCTTGATCAGCTTGACTTTGACAAAGGAGATGACCAATACTTCACTCTTCCACTTACATCTGATGAGGTATTGTTTCTTGTATCAAGAAAACTGTCAATTTTGAAAGAAAAACCAAGAATTACGATTGAAATCGCGAAGAGATTAGTTGAACTAGCCAAACGAATCAACCTAGATTCATTTGCACTCATCTATCATACTCAACATTGCTCAAGCTGTGTTACTACTGCTGAACAAGCAGTCGTTGACCAATGGGTCTCACTACCACCCATCTGTTTACCAGCCAATCAGACAATAGATGAAGAAATGTTTTCCTTAAGAACCTATGACAGCGACAAAGATCAACAAAACAGTCCTCGGTTGGAAGAATATCAGGCCGAAGATCAGATAACATCAAGGACAACAGCATCAACAGCGATAACAATCGAGAAACATGAAGGCCACCCATCAGAAAGACAAGCAAATCTCTGTAAATTTACGAAAGAGATGCTTCTCCATTGTCAATATTGTACTGCAGCTTCGTCTTGTCATGTCTATCGCTGTAATCAATTTCGCGATATCCTTGAATATCAACACCTCTTCTATCAGATTTCTATTCCTTGAATTCAAGAAATATATAAGTAGTTAAAGGTACTATATATATAGTTGTATAATGAAGTGTATTCTTTTTCTTTTTTCTCTTTCTTTTATGCTTGAATCCAACGACTTTTACTTGTTTTGTCTCGTTTTTCCTTCGGAGCAATATAGTATCTGAAGGTTTCTTTCTTAGTTCCCTCTTCGCTTTTTCCGATACGATCTTGCATAATTCCAAAAAGTGTTGTTGAAAGAACAGAAGTATGAATAGTTATCAAACAAGAGACAGCTTGTTCATTGAAAAGTTAACATCGAAGATAACCAATATAATTAGGATGCTAAGTCGATAGATCAGAAGATTCAATGGACCTTTAAGAAAGAATCATTTCCCTTTAAATAAATAAGAAAAAACCATTGAGTTTGTTGATAACCTAATTGAAGTTTACAAATATTTCAAGATTGTCGAACGAATCGAGGGAAAGAAGAGAGGAGAAAGAGAGAGAGAGCATCGCAATTGAAAGAAACAAAAAAAAAAATGAACAATAAAAAGAAAAGCATCACGAAAGCAATAAATTCATTACTTTTTATCGGAAGATAAGTTCATTGAAAGACTTTTGAGGAGCAGGTTTCAGTAGAGAAGCTAAAATCTCAAATTGTTCGAAGTCTAATGATTTTAGATCACTCACTTCAAATACTCCCAAGTCCTCCAGTAATGCATTTAAAGCCTTTGGATACTTTGCTCGACGAGTATCATTAATATATTCCCATACAGCAGTAAAATTTAATTCACTACTTGGTTTCAAGGACGTAAGACGTGTCTTACGTGGTTTATATTCAATTGTTGTACTGTGAGTGTTTTCACCAACATTTCCGTCATCTGCCTTCACATCAGCTTCAGGTATTGTGGCTTCACCATCAGTAAAACTACCATTTAAATTTCCTGAATAAACAATACCTTTACATTTGCGTAAATGATCTTTCATAAAGGATGTTGATGAAGAATATTTGCCATAATATGGACAGTTTTTGCATTTACCAATACGGATGGTATGACCGTTATTGGAAAGTTCTTGAATTTCGAAATATCGCCATACTTCCGAACGCTTCTCACGAACTCTTGCAGGCTTTTTATTGATCACATCAGCATAAAAGGAGTCATTGTCTATGGAGGTGTTCAGAACCATTGGAGTTGATGCTGGTGAATCCGAATCCGAGTCATGATTTGTTGAAGCACGTGCAGCTTCAGCAATGGCTGCACTAATTGCAACCTTGCGCTTTTTCAAAGATGTTGGGGTGGGTTCAGTAGGATCACTCATCTGTTAACGTAAAACACAAGAATAACAGATCCCGTATGAGCAAGTCAATCAAGCGCAGAGCCAAGAGGGGACTTACTGTTCACAGATCTTTCACGAATAGGCTTAAGTAGAGGGAGGAAGCAAGGGTAGAGATTTCAAATCAAATTGCTTTTTCGTCGGTAAGGTTTGAATTATTATTCTGTTGTCTTGTTGTTGTTGGCGTGTTATCGATCTCTCAAAGCTTCTTCAACAAACGAAAAACCGAACAACCGAACAACCGAACAACCGAATAACCGAATAGCCCGAAGAACGAAAAACAACGTGGGCTAATGGGCGGAAAGTAATTTTATTGGATTTGGTTTGAGTTGATTGTAAACTATAACAAGACGAATATGGCAGATAAAGACGAGGTTGAAGATCAGAATGACGACTATGAGGAGAAGGTAAGAGAATTTTGAAGATGAATTGTGGAAAGATCGTTTGTTTGACTGTCAGAATGATAGATAAAATTCGTCAGTGTTATTGCGAAACCATTAGCACCAAAAAAGACTACCAAGAAAATTCATAAGCTTGTCAAGAAGGCATCTCAATCTAAATTTGTTCGTCGCGGTGTGAAAGAAGTTGTCAAGGCTCTTCGAAAGGGTGAAAAGGGATTTTGCATTATTGCTGGTGATATCAGCCCTGTGGATGTTGTTACTCACCTTCCTATCATGTGTGAAGATAGAAACATTCCTTACTTCTATGTTCCAAGCAAGGTTGATTTAGGTGCTGCTGCTTCCACAAAGCGCCCTACTTCTTGTGTTTTGGTTAATCCAAAGGAATCTTTCAGTGAAATTGCCCTTTACAAGAAATTAGTCAAAGAAGCTGAAGAGAACTCCTTCATCAAGAAATAAGCTGCATCTTCAATAATATCGTTCGATGAAACAGCTTTACTGATTCTACTTGTGTAAATAGTCCTGTAACTAAACAATCAACCAAATGTATCAACTGCTATTCCTTCTTATTTCATATTACGACAAACTATCACCATTACAACCTCAACAAAACGAAAACAAACGAACGCACATGAGAGAGAAAAATACAATAAACATAAGAATACTATTGCTATTGTTAATTCCTACAACTGTTAAACTGAAGCACGCAAAACCAAGATAAACTGAACTAAAGCAACAAACGAAATACTCGGCTGTTTGCTGGAAAACCTGTGTTCTTTTCTTTATTCTTTTCTGTTCGTCTTATTCTTTCCCTTCTTCATCATCATCCACTTCACTCTTGCTCTGATGTTCTAAGATGTGGACATAAGCATCGCCAATAGGAACTGATGTCCCCAACAGATCAAATAGACTATAGTCTCCTTCGACAGCGACTCTAGCAAAACCCGGTTTAATAATCTCTTCAATCAGTTGTAAACGATCATCAAATGGAATAAAAGAGGACTTTAATCCATTTACTGTTACACGTTCTAAATCTAAGAAAGTCCAGTTAAATGTTTTTGTTACTAAATCCATCTCTTCTGACATACTTGTTTTACTCATTAAACGATTATCAGTATTAATGGTAATACGGAAATGTAAATTTGCTAATACTCCAATAGGATGACTGGAAATATCTTTGACTGCTGCTGTTTGAAGGTTGGAACGAGGACACATCTCGAGAGGAATACGGCAATCTTTCACATAACTCGCAAGGCGGCCGAGCTTAGGTGGGTTTTGTGTAAAGTCGATATCATCCATAATTCGTACACCATGACCAAGACGATCAGCACCGCACATCTGAATCGCCTGCCAGATCGAAGGAAGTCCGAAGGCTTCGCCAGCATGAATCGTGAAATGAAAGTTTTCTTCACGAAGATAATTGAAAGTTGATAAATGCGCAGCAGGAGGAAAGCCATGTTCAGGACCTGCGATATCGAAACCAACAACACCCTGGTCACGATATTTGATGCACTTCTCTGCGATCGTTTGATGATAGGCAAATTGTCTCAAAGCACAAAGAATCGCATGAACACGGATCTTATAACCTTCCTTCAACGCATCTTCAGTACCAAGACGGTATCCCTCAAGTGTCGCCTCAATAATTTCGTTCAGTTCAAGACCTCCTTGAGTATGCAATTCTGGTGCATTTCTAATTTCGGCGTAAACAACATTATCACGAGCTAAATCAACCACACACTCTCGAGCTACACGAATAATGTTCTCTTTGGTTTGCATAAGAGCAACAGTGTGGTCGAAAGTCTGTAAATAGCGCTCTAATGAGCCTGAACTACATGCCTCTTCAAACCAAATCGCAAGCTTCTCAGGATCCGTCGTCGGTAATGGATAATTGATTTGTTGTGCAAGCTCAATAATTGTTGTTGGCCTTAAACCTCCATCTAAATGATCATGAAGAACAACTTTTGGTAATCTTTTGATCTGATCTAATGTTGGTTTCTTGCTCAAAACACGAACATAATTCTTATCATTTGAGAGATAATCCTTCAAGGCAGCAGGTGGATTGTTTCCCATTTCTCTCTATCTCTCTCTCCAACTAAATCCAAATACCTATAATCTAAATCTATCTATCCCAAAGCAATACCCTAGCTCAAAGCCTGTGTCTGTTGATTGTTTTTTGGTTGTTTTTTGATTAGGAAAGGTTAAGTTGAACGTTCCCAGCTTTATCAGACATCAACTTCTAAGAGCAGCGTCAAATTACGAAATCATATCCAACACCACTTGCCTGAAAAGATGTGCTGCAATGAACAGAACAAGGAATAGGTAGTCGGAAGATTTCAACGGACAATTTATTATCACTTAGACTACTTATTATAATTATATTATTCTTTTAACCTTCTTCAAAAGGAAATGGGTGGTGGAATTACTCGATTTGAGCAACAGCAAGGTCTCGTTTGTCAGAGTCTTGCAGCTACGAAGCGACAAGGATTAAAAAGGTTCTTATCTGAGCCGGCTTTACCCACAATAAGAGAAAACTGTGAAGAACAAACTCCTGCTTTGCTTGAGGGAAATCAGCAAGTGACTAACTTCACGAAGGTGGTTTTTCCACATATGCACCCTCTCCTGATTTACTTCAAACTCCAGTCGTTGAAGCAAACTTACCAAAGCCAATCATTGTCAAAAAAGCCTCCTCGAGGATATTGATGAGTCCTCCTATTAGTGAATTGACTTTTCAAGTTGGTGAAAGGAACTATATCCTCGAGAAAACTAATTCTCGCAAAAGATCTTGGAAGGAAATAGAGTTAGCAGCCCTTATTTCCAAACCTTTTACTGGTAATGTTCGAACATTTCCACCTAAAAAATGCAAATTAAAAAATATTCGAACTGTTGCAGTAGGTAGTACTCAAAAACCCTAATTCCTAATCATGATGTCATTTACTCATTACCTGTCTGAAATCTTTTATTAAAAAAAGCTACTTT
>VFQN01006229.1_pt1 | contig 13832 bp, 18 predicted proteins | sample 3512371 | NCBI WGS metagenome assembly VFQN01 (sample SAMN10412370, study PRJNA504923) | tailings metagenome | isolation source: Replicate 2 from Balatoc abandoned mine | place: Philippines: Itogon, Benguet | collected 2017-08-28
TAGTTAATGGTTGCTCAGATTAGATTTCTCCTGCAATGTGACACTTGATTCTTTCGCTTCCTCCTTTCTTTCAACTGGCTTTCAAGCATCTAACGTTGGTCTTGCGATTGAAGAAATTAATAAAATGGTTCGTTTTTGATTCTTGTTCACCTTTACTTTCATTTTTATTTGTGTTAGCTTGCTTGGAGACTATCCATGATCCCCCCGAACGAAAATGAACCACCTGAATACAAAGACCTTAGCTACCGAGAAAGTCAGAAATGCACGATCTTTCTCGCATATACTAGTAATATGATATCCTCTGGTATCCGTGAAACCATCAAGTTTCTCGTCAAACACAAGTTGGTAAGAATAATTCATTCTTGCTCGTTTAATTAACTCAAGTAGATCGATTGCATTGTCACATCTGCTGGCGGAGTGGAAGAGGACTTCATTAAGTGTTTGGCACCGACATTATTAGGTGATTTTAAATTGAAGGGCTCTGACCTGAGAACCCAAGGTCTTAATAGACTTGGTAACCTGTTGATACCAAATGAGAATTATTGTCGTTTTGAGGATTGGTTAATGCCAATTCTTGTTCAACTAACCAAAGAGCAATCTTCTGAAGGAACACGGTGGACTCCATCGAAGATTATCAATCGTCTTGGAAAGGAAATAAATAATGAAGATTCTGTCTATTATTGGGCGTACAAGAACAATATTCCCGTTTTTTGTCCTGCCTTAACCGACGGTTCTTTGGGTGATATGATGTATTTTCATTCCTATAAGTATCCAGAGTTTTCCGTCGATATAGTCGAGGACATTCGACGATTAAACGACATTGCGGTGAAATCACATGCCACAGGAATGTAAGTCTTGGTCTCACTCTTCGAATGTTCGCACCTTTTATATTTTTCATTCTCTAGGATTATATTAGGTGGTGGAATCATCAAACATCATACATGCAACGCTAATTTGATGCGTAATGGTGCCGACTTTGCTGTTTATATTAACACTGGACAGGTTTCACTTTTCGTTATTGCAAACTGAGTTTTTAACTGTTAGCTGTAGGAGTTCGACGGAAGTGACTCAGGTGCGAGTCCTGACGAGGCGATTTCTTGGGGGAAGATCAAGTCAACGGCTCGCCCCGTGAAAGTTTGCGCAGATGCTACCTTGGTTTTCCCACTAATTGTTTCTCAAACATTTTATAAGTTATTGAGTTAATTACAGTCGAACTAATCTTCTTTGTTATCATTCTGATCACCGGTGTTTTCTTTTTCTTGAACAAGCTCTTGTACGCGACGCGGAGTGGGGGTAGAGGCAGGTAAAAAGATAAGAATGCCTAAGAGAACCAAGAAGATCAATGGAAGAAGTACTAAGAAGACATCAACCGTAAAAAGACGACCATTTTTCAGATCATTCACTGCCTGTTTGTAAGCGTGTCTGTAGATGTAACCTATTTCACCAAAAACACCGACTGGAGGCTGAATTTCCTCGGCAGAGTATGTTTCGAAACCTCCTCTGGCGAATTCTACAAGATCATCGACGGTCCTTCTGCCTTTGAAAGTATAGACTTTTCCTTTTCTTAAGAGTTTGATTGTCGGAAATCCTTTGATCTCAAATCTCGTGCCAATTTCTCGATTTGCTGTAACATCAACTTTAGCAACGTTAATCTCTCCCTTCAAAGCTTCAGCTACCTGTTCATAGACAGGATTCAACTTTTTGCAATGTCCACACCACGGCGCGTAAAATTTCACCAGCCAATCCCCCGTGGTACTTCCGGTGCTTGCTTGAGTCAAATGCTCAAAGTTTTTTGAGTCAAGTACAAGAACCTCTGCAGCCGAGAAGCCCAAGAATAGGAAAATGAGAAAGACGAAAGTTTGCATGTTGTTGTTGTTGTTTGGTCAGTTTTTCCAATTTGGCGATATATTCCCACTTCTTTGCGAATTTACGAAACTTCCGAGTGAAATTCCGATTCTGACTTGATGCGAAGAATTTGACAGATTCCGACTGTCGTCCCCAGTGGATGTAACCTAGACAGAAACATAAAAGAAATGCCAGTAACTCAACGAAAGAGATCCTTCCAATTATTTCGCAAGTTAAAATTTGCGAGCACGACAAGCAACGGCGAGGAAGGACAGCTCGAAATCGATAAAATGATTCTACATGTCTTGGATTGTCTTGGTGCACTTCAGTGTGTGATGGGGCAGTATGATTCGTCTCGAGCGAGAATCTTCTGGGGTGCTGTTAGTACGATTGCAGAAATCGGCATTGACCAAGCAACTGGGCACGTTGACAAAAGGCATCCAGGTAAGAACTCCGACTAAGACTTCGATTCATGTAAGGTAAAAGGTTTCACAATAAGGCGCAACTCATTTGTTACGAGCGTTTCCGAATGAACAGAAGTCTACGGATGGAAGAGGGTGGCTCCCTTTGCATTGGGCTGCTGTTACGGATAACGTTGATATTTGCGACATTCGGAGTATTGCGCGAGCAGATCCGCTAGCAACGGTGAAGGGTTGTAACCAACCAATAAGTGCAAACCCTGGACATTTAATTGCTGCTGTTCGACATCCGAATATGGAAGTGGTTCGCTGTTTATATAATTTTTATCCTCGCATGGCGAGTGCCAAAGACAACGAAGGTAGTTATTTTTAGGATCGTATTTCATCAACTTAAAATTCGATAGGAGATTTGCCTCTGCACTATGCAGCGCGGTATTCAGAGAGTACTGAGATGATCCAATTTTTACTGCAAGCTAATCCATCTGCGACCAAAGTTCGTGGCGAAGGAAACCTCGTTCCATTACATAATGCTTTATTCAATGAATCGGATCGGAGAATTCACATTGTGAAATGTCTTCTTGATGCCGATCCTACCGCGGCAAAATTGGTGAACTCTGATGGAGATACATCTTTTCATATTGCTTTGGATCAAGAGTGTGGTTGTGAAGTACTCGATCATCTTATTCGCTCTTTTCCGGAAGGAGTTGACATTTCCAATGACATTGGTTCGTTTATCGTAACTTTCTTAAACAATTTTAACAAACTATTTAGGCTATCTTCCGTTGCATGCAGCGTGTTTCACAAAAGATCTCCCCAGAACAAAAGAAAATGTTGAAATTTTATTGCACGCGAATCCAAACTCTGCACAAGTTGCTAGCGCTTCTGGATTTCTTCCTGCACATATTGCAGCAGAGCTGTCAACTGCTGAGGTTTTACACAGTCTCTTGAGTGTCTACCCAGATGCAGTTTACGCTCCTTGTTCCGGAGACTTAAATAATACGCCTTTGCTCAGGGCTGTTATAAGTGGAAACGAGGAGACTGTTCGATACATATGTCAGAATTATCCTCGAGCAGTAGAAGCAGTCAACGTACATGGGATGAATTCTCTCCATATCGCGGCAGAAAATGAAAACGTCAATATCATGAGGCTCCTTTATTCCGCTTGTCCTCAAAATTTGAGACGTGTTGATCGTGAGGGTCGTTATCCTTTACATGTGTTTGTCCAAGCTCATTTAGATGTTAATATTGAGAATAGTCTCGAGACCGATTGCCTTAGACTTTTGCTTCGACATTTTCCAGAGGCTGTCAATATAGAGGACGAGCATCATGACACCCCAATCAGTCTCTGTCCTTTCGATAACAAGATAATGAAGCGATTGTTGTTAATGTCATGTCCTGATACGAACTCGGAAGAGGCAAGAGAATTAAATTATTCCTGTCGAAGGATGGGTGTTTTTCTCGCTTTTTCAGCTATAAACGCGGACGGAATCCCTAATATATTTTCGCAACTTAGAGGCGCAAATCCCGATTTGCTGAAATTAGCACTGACTTATTTATGATTCTCAAACTTATTGTTCATCGCAATTTCTCTATTTGATACCTTTCGGTTGGAAGGGTAATCTTATCAAATTTGGCATCTCCAAATGTTTTGCTCGGTTCCTCGTGAGCTGCCCGTCCTTGTGTTCATCGTAAGAGTTGAAGCGCACTGATAAATCTTTCAGCTCCACCAAATAGTTGACATTGATGTGACAGGGCGGAAATAGATTTGATCGAAGGTAGGGATTAAAATTTCCCTCAAGTTTGTGATAATCGAGTGATTCCTTTATAACTTTTTGTAGGGCTTTCTCCAATCTTTCCTGTAGCGATGCGAGTGCTTTTTCATTCTGCTCACTCCATATCCTCAATTTGCACTCGGGTAGAGCCTCCTCCACTTCTACAAAAAGTTACTCAGAGTACAGAACTGAAGACCGGCTTTTACCTCTAAAGACTTTCAATATGGTTTGACGAAAAAGTTGGATGGCTGACTCATAAAGAGCTTCCAATTTCGTTTGAAGCTGGTCTGAATAGGAAAGAGTTTCTGTTCGAGCTTTGAAAGTTGAGAGAGTTCTTTCTGAGACAAGAATTTGAATTTGATCGAGTAGATATGTCACAGTCATTTGCCATTGGTGCTCTTTTAACCACTGTGGGTGGGTCGACTTTGATACTTCTGCTAGCACTGATTTGGTAAATGTAAGAAAAGATTTGATATCGATGATCTCTAATTTCTCGAGGGCCATCACAGATTTGAGAGCTTTTCTCAGAGCATTATCAATTCTGAAATTACTGGACTGAAGTTGAAACGGGCTGGAATTGTGGACCAATTTTTCTTTATCTAGCCTTAAAATCTCAAACTAATGCATCAACAGAAAGTATGTTAACATGTGGTTGTTTTTATTATGTTAGCATACACTCACCGTAGAGGGATGCTCAGAGAAGGAAAATTGAAAATTTTGGAAAAGCTGTGATATTACGCTTCGGAGCTCTTGCACATGGTCATCCTCATTTTCGTCTTGTACAATAATTTTGAGATGAAAGGGATATCTATTTTGGACTTTATCCAATATAGTTAAAACTTCTTTTGCATAGAGGTCTATTTTAAACAAATCTTCTTGAGGAATAAATAATCCAACACTCAACGCGTCAATATTCTCACAAAGGTGCAACTCATCAAGTTCTCGATAGGTTTCTACAGATTCTTCTGGATTAAAGAGGGTTTGATGAAGTTGTTTTTCTATCGATTCAAAATTCAATTTGTGGAAACCCACCAGAGAAGTTTGCGACTTCGAATTTTTTGGAATACTTGAGACCTTCAATGGTAGCGAGATTGCTGTCAGAAAGTGGGCCTCAGAAATTATTAAAATGAACAACAAGATATGGAACTTCATTGTGACGTGCAGTTATTGATTTTTGGGTCATGCCGAATTTTGGAAAGGCTAGCCGCTTTTGTTATAATCGTTTTCTTGGGAGTATAAAGGGACAACAGCTCCTGCAGTCCCTTTGTAGCCGTTTATCTTTTGGCGATAATAGATTAGTAGTTTACATTTATTTATTCCTTATTTATTACTTATAAATACTCAAAATGATGAATAAATTTTCGTTCTTGTCAAGCAATCACCCTTACTCTGAGAATGCATCAAAATTGCCTGTGAAATCAGGAGGAGTTAAGCGAAGAGCGCTTGGGGACATCACAAATGCTGTTCCAGAAGATGAGATCAAAGAAGGAATGAGTAAAAGATTACAACTTCCGGATGAATCTCAGAACAGTACTGAGGATCGTGCAACTATTTTAGAGTCTCGACCATATATGCTCCGACCATGTGATGAGATCGACGCACGAGATAATGATAACCCACTATTGGTTACTTGTTATGTTAACGAAATTTACGATCATTTCAGTTGCTTAGAAAAGGAGTTTATGGTAAATCACAATTATATGGTAAAACAAGAATTTATAAACGATAAGATGAGAAGTATTTTAGTTGACTGGCTGGTAAGAGAAACTACTGCTGCCTTACTTGATATTTCTAACTCTTTGTGAAAGGTTGAAGTTCATTTGAAATTTAAAATGGTTCCAGAATCGTTATATATCACAGTTCAGATTATTGACCGTTATTTGGAGCTAAAACAAGTGCGTCGCTCTAAGTTGCAGCTTGTTGGGGTTGCAGCCCTTTTGGTGAGAGCTTGCATCCACTTTAATGATAAGTCTGACACCTTTCTTTCCCTAGATCGCAGCAAAGTATGAAGAAATTTACCCCCCTCAACTTAAAGAACTTGTATACATTACTGACAAGGCCTACAATAAGCAAGAAATTTTGGAAATGGAGGCTGAAATTTTAACCACTTTGGATTTCATGTTCACAGTTCCGACGGTTCATACATTTTTGTGCCGTTACCTTAAGGCGGCTCACGCAGACAGAGCTATGGTTCAATTGTCTTGTTATTTGACCGAGCGCTGTCTTCAAGAGTTTTCAGTTTTGAAGTATTTGCCCTCACAGATCGCTGCATCCGCAGTTCTCATTGCCAGAACGAGTTTGAAACGTCATCCGTGGAGTCCTACTTTGGTGAAATATACGGGGTATGATGAACCTGACCTCGCACTTTGTATTCAGGATATCAAGACGGCGCTGACTAACCCGAATGGAAATCAGCAGCAAGCAGTTTATCGAAAGTATTCCAGCAGTAAATTTGGAGCGGTTGCCAAAATGGCATTAAGCTTTAATTGATGATGAAACAATCTTCAGGAGAATGAGAAAATATTTCACTCTCCCCGTTTTCGTTTTGCTAATCTAATCAAACCCACACCCAACGTTGAATTTATTTCTCCGCCAAAGTGAAATCTTCTTGTTGTCGCGTAAAACTTTTTTTATATACATAATTGAGACGTGTTATTTTTTTCGAACCAGCAGCAGCGATCAGATCAAAATGTGAAACCGAACAGCAGACAGGAAGCAACGAATCAGACAGAATTATAGTTACCAGATAAACACTACTACCTACCATGCGCTATTATCAGCGTAATTATCATAGCTTTGCTCATAGCCTCCAGTTCTATCATTTCCATGATAAGGCGGTCTTGAATATTGACCACGCGGCTTTGATTGACGAGAATCTGTTGATGTCGCAAAGCCTCTTCCGCTGTCACCCTCTCTTCGGAAATCACGAGCACCAAATCGAAAGTGGCCTCGTCCACGACCACCTCCGCGACCGCCATAGCGATTTTGCAGCCCACTCCCCACCATACGTTCCAAAAAAGAAGGGATTTCTTGCTGGTTTTCAACGAGTACCTCCGTCAAATCCTTTGCAATATTTCTGTTTTTCTCGTTCATCAGGGAAAGGGCATGACCAATATTCCCAACTCTCCCTGTTCGGCCTATGCGATGAACATAATCATCAATATTTGAAGGCATATCGAAGTTTATGACTTGAGTTACGTTGGGAATGTCCAATCCACGCGCAGCAACATCGGTCGCAACCAATATTGGAGTTCTAGCTGATTTGAAAAGCTTCAATGCTTCTTCTCTCTCACGTTGGGACTTATCCCCGTGAATAGAGGAAGCAGGAAATCCATATCGAACCAAAACTTCTTCCAAATTATCAGCACCTCGCTTAGTTTCCACAAAAATCAAAACCAGACCTTCTGGAACTCTGGTTAGGAAGTCAACAACAAATTGAACTTTATCCTGTTGCTCAACCCACTCAATCCTTTGTGTCACATCTTTCGAAGCAGCACCAACCCTTCCGACAGCGATGAAAACATAGTTTCTCATAAAATCACCCGCCAAACGTTGAATTTCAACAGGGAACGTAGCGGAAAACATGAACGTCTGACGCTCGACTGGCATTCCTTCCTCTTGCACAATTCTTCGAATTTGCGGCTCAAATCCCATGTCGAGCCTGTCTCAACATATTGTAAGGATAGTCGAAAACAAGTGAATATGGCACTTACATTCTATCTGCTTCATCCAAAACTAAAAATTGGACAATATCTAAACGCACACGCCCACGTTCGATCAAGTCAACAAGACGACCAGGAGTTGCAACTAAAATATCAGCACCAGCATCTAGTTCTCGCTGCTGGAGTTGAATATTCGCACCGCCATACACAACGACTGGCCGAATTCCTGTACAATAACAAAATTTTTGGGCTTCTTCAAAGATTTGAACCGCTAATTCACGAGTTGGGGCAAGGACCAGAGCTGTAATGTAAGCTCCCTTCCCTCTTCTGCCTTCAGGAGGATTCATCGCACCAGTACGCAACATTTTTGCAATCAGCGGGAACAAAAATCCAGCTGTTTTCCCAGAACCTGTTTGTGCACAGGCCATCATGTCACCTCCAGATATACCAATAGGTATAGAATATTTCTGAACCGGGGTGGGTTTGGAAAATTTCATTAAAGCTAAATTTTTAATAAGTTGATCACCTATAGTCTCTGGAGTAAAGTCATTGTAGGGATCTGGACAACCTGCACTAACTTCAACTGGGATATTATCATACTATCAAAGGGAATGCACAATTTCAACAATATCGAGCAGGCATATACTACACTTACGTTGTCAAAATTAATTCCCGCGGATTGACTTTCATTCTTAAAAAAAAGTTCATCCTCGATTCGTGGATTAGGACGCATATCACCATGAAAACCGAGCTCGTTCACACGACTCGCATAACCGTAGCTGTCGCGTTGACCATAATCGCGCCCTCCATAATTATTAAACTTTGTCGAGTTGCGCCCTCCGCGATACTCGGACTGGGCTCGATCATCCTTCCATCTAAGAGAAAATTCATTATTAACATTGAGACAACAACAATCGATCAAAACCTCTGATTCGTCGAATAGCCAGTATTGGTTGGAAACTCTCGCGCGAAGTCACCAGAATGCTGGGTCTCTTCCCGCACTTTAAACTCTGAAGAAGGTGGTCCAGCTCGTCTTAAAGCCGGAGGAACATACTTTGAATCTACTCAATAGTTATGGAGTTTCAGACACCAGAAACAACTCACCATTCTGCATAACAACCCACTATGATTGGTTCTGATACTCTTCAGCCAATAGCTTCTGTTTAAGCATTTGCTTAATTTACGACTTCGAAATAACGAAACTACGAAAACGAGAAAATACACGTGACCTCCATTAATTTTTGCGACCATTCGCTCCAAATACACTCTACGTTTTGTGCATTATTTAATCCGAACTGAAAATGTTGTCGATTGAAAATATCTCCGCTACTTTGAAGGCCTTGTCTTTGGACCAGCAACCCCTTGATAGTCAGAAATTTGTCGAAACTGTTTCATCTCATGTTCAAGCAGAACCACGTACTCTTGATCATTTAATCCCTAAACTTATTGAGCAGGTAAAACATTGACGTGCACACAGTCTGATTGCTCTGACAATCGTTTAGGCTTCCCTCACTGGTAAGGGCAATGAAGTTGATGCCGCTGTTGCTGCTTTAAATGCACTCGAGAAATTAGCCAATGTGGCAGGAGTGGTCTCTGAAGCTTACCTTTGTTCCAATCTTTCAGCAGTGTTGAGCCTTGCTTCTAGCAAACAAGCTAAGGTTCGTGCGGCAGCTGAGCAAGCAGCATTGGCAATCACTGCCAAGATGAATCCAAATGCTGTTAGAGAAGTTCTTCCACAACTTTTCACCGCAGCTGCTGTCGGATCACCATGGCAGACCCGAGCACTGGCGCTTAAAGTTATCGCAACTTTTGGAGATAATGCTCCAGAACAACTCGGCAACGCTCTTCCAGAGGTCGTTCCTCAAGTTACGATCTCTATGACTGAACCAAAGAAGGAGGTCAGTCAAGCGGCTTTTGAAGCAATGACAAATGCTTGCAATGTTATTGGAAACCGTGATATTGAACATATGACTCCGAAGATCGTACGCAGTATCTCGAATCCTGAAGAAGTTCCTGAAATTATGCATGCTTTAGCTGGTGTTACATTCGTGCAATCAGTCGAGTCTCCAGCGTTAGCAATGGTTGTGCCTTTACTGATCCGAGGGTTGAGATCCAAGGTTACAGCAACTCGTCGTCAATCAGCTGTTATTATTGATAACATGAGTAAGTTGGTTGATGATCCTTTAGACGCAGAGCCCTTCTTGCCAACTTTAATGCCTGCATTGCAGTTTGCGGCCGATGCTATGTCTGATCCTGAAGCTCGTGCTGTCGCAGAAAGAGCTTCTCGCCAACTAAACCGCTTAAGTGAACACTGTGCACAGGCAAAGGAGTTGACTAAGACTGTTGATAAAGCTCTTGTGTTGGCAGCTCTCAAGACCAAAGTTCCAACCGGCAGTGAAGTGATTGTGAATCATATTGCTGGGCTCATCTGCTCTCTCATGTACTTGAAAAAGTTCGAAAAATCAGAGTGGGAAGAGTTGGAGAAGTATGTGCACTTGTTGACTGATATCGAAAATTCGAAGCGCATTACTGAGGAACTCAGAAAAGAGTGCAAGGAAATGGTCAAGCCATTGCCTGCAAAGGATGATGATGATGATGGTGCTGAGCTTTTATGTAATTGTCAGTTCACTCTCGCTTACGGAACAAAAATATTACTTCATAATACCACTATGCGTTTGAAGCGTGGCGCTAAATATGGTCTTCTTGGTGGTAATGAATCTGGTAAAACCACTTTGATGAGAGCTATCGCGAACGGTGCCGTTGAAGGATTCCCAGACCCTACTGTTGTGCGAACCGTTTTCGTTGAAGCTGATATCCTCGGTGAACTTTCTCACTTGAGCTGTGTGGATTACATTTTGAGTGATCCACGTTTGGCTGGTTCTTCTAGAGAGGAAGTCCTAGCCGTGATGGCTACTGTCGGATTCCGCGACGATGGTAAGGCAAAACCTAATCACGCTGTTTCTACTTTGTCTGGTGGATGGCGTATGAAACTTGCCCTGGCTCGTGCTATGTTGCAGCGTGCCGATATCCTTCTTTTAGATGAGCCAACAAACCATTTGGATGTCATTAACGTTGCCTGGGTCAAGAACTATATCAATTCTTTGAAGAATGTCACTGCTATTATGGTTTCTCACGATTCTGGATTTCTGAACGATTGTTGTACTGATATTCTTCAAATTGAGAGACTGAAACTGAAATCGTTCAAGGGAAATTTGAACAAATTTATTGAACAAAATCCTGAAGCGAAGGCATATTTCAGCATCAAAGAAGCAAAGATGAAGTTTAAGTTCCCTCAGCCAGGTCCAATTGAGGGTGTTAAGTCTCGTTCGAAGGCATTGATGAAAATGGGTCATTGTGACTTTACTTATCCAGGAAATTCTACTCCAACTCTTCACGATATTACTATTCAAGTCTCTATGGCATCGCGTGTTGGTTGTGTGGGTGAGAATGGGGCAGGCAAATCTACCATGATCAAGGTTTTGACTGGAGAAGTTGTCCCACAAACTGGTGATGTCTGGAAGCACCCAAATGCTCGTGTTGCCTATGTTGCACAACATGCTTTCCATCACATCGAAAGCCATTTAAATAAAACAGCTAACGAATACATCAGATGGAGATACTCTAACGGCGAAGATAAGGAGTCGTTGGTGAAAGTCAGCATGGTCTTGACTGAGGAAGAAGCCAGATTGCAGAAAGAGCCATTCGAAATCCAATGGGTTGATGACGATGGGAAACCGCAGAAGGCAAATAAAGTCATCACAGAATTGTCGGGTGCTCGTCGTGAGAATAAACAGAAGGAATTCGAGTATGAGTGTAAGTTTAGAGATGGATCTGAAGGCTATGTTGGTTTGAAACAGTTGGTAAGACGAGGGTGGGAAAAGGCTTCGAAGGCCATTGATGCCAGGATTGCCCAACGATCTGGTTTATATGTACGAACTTTGTCTTCGGCCAATGTGGAGAAGCATTTATCTGATTGTGGTCTTGGTCCTGAGTTCGCTACTCACTACCGCATGTCCGCATTATCAGGTGGACAGAAAGTCAAAGGTATGGTTTTTTGCAGGACTTCGCGATTTTAATCTCTCACAATTTTTGATTTTAGTTGTATTGGCCGCTGCTATGTGGAATCAACCTCATATTCTTATTTTAGACGAGCCTACAAACTACTTGGATCGTGAATCTCTTGGCGCTTTGGCGGGAGCTATCGAAGAGTACGAGGGTGGTGTTGTCATTATTTCGCACAATAATGAGTTCGTTTCTCAGTTGTGCCCTGAAGAATGGGTTATGGATGCTGGTCGCTTAACTACCCGTGGTGAGGTTGGATGGATGAACCGACAAGATGATAAGATCTCCGATCAAGTTATAATTACCGAAATGGTTGATGCTCTTGGTAATACTAGCGAGGTTAAAGGACCAAAGAAGAAGCTCTCCAAACGAGACGAAAAGGCTGCAATTAAGGCTATTCAGAAGAAGATAAAAGCAGGTCAACCTCTTGATGAGGATGAAGAAGAAATAGCTTTAGAGCATAACTTGCTTTAGATGTAATTAATTAGAAATATTCATTCAATCAATTACGATTTTTTATACATTATTATTATTTTATTGCGTTTTTCAACACCATTCTGTCAACAGGTTGCCAATTCAAGCAGTTTGGGTTACACAATCGCAGTTGTTTCGACTCCGTGAGAATATTGTCGATCAAAATGCGATTCACCGCAACAACATGCTGTCCCTTCCAATATTTGATCATGTTCAAGGAATGAAGTGTGGAGAGGATATCCTCACAACGGATGCTAGTTTGTTTGCTAATAGCTTCGATCGTGATTTCACTCAGATTCTCTTGTTTCTTGAACAGATTCAGAAGCACAAATGCCCAATACGAACGATAGCTAATTCGTCCCAAGTCTGACAGCGGCTTCTCAGGGGATCCAACTTGCCCTTCTCGTTTCGAAATTTCATAAGAAACAGATATAAGAAATTTTCCGTATCCTTTTCGTTGATATGGAGGAAATGTGAGGATGCAAGCGAGGTTATAATTTTCTTGTGACAGTTTTTCTTTCGAAAAATAACCAACAATGTGGTGGGAATTATCCACCTCACATAAAACATAGAACATAAAAGGATCGACGTCGTAATATAGTGTTTTATGATCTAAGAATAACTTAGAGAGAAGACACAGATTTTGACAATACAGTTTGTGCTCTCTTCCGTCAATTTCAAACATGGAGAGGTTATCTTCCAAATAAATCATCTTTCCAGGCGGCGAGCTTAAGTGACATTTATGCGTGTGGTTCATTAACGTCTTTTGCCGCTTCATGTACTTGAGACAATATTCGCAAATATAGATTCGCTCTTCCCCACAATATTCTTCTGGAAAAGGAGAAAAATACCACGTTTCAATTTCATATCGACCCAAAACAATATTTTGAATATTCTTCACCTTTGTAATTTCCTCATTCTCCTTTTCTAAAGCCGATAGAATAATTTCCTTTTCATCTCGCGAGTTGCGAAACCTTTCCAACTCTTCAAATTTCCTTTTAGCCTTCCTCACTTTCGCAGAGCCACCATCGCATTGACTTACTGCAGTATTAGTGTCGATTCGATCGAAGGTGACCCACTCGTCCAATCTTCTGTCAAAGTTGACATAATGAACATAAAATTCAAACTCGGATTGCGAGCTCTGTTCTTTCCTCTTCAAAGGTCGAATTTCTATTATTTCACCTAGGAGAGATTGACTATTTCTCCACACAATCATGTACTTCTCTCCAATTTCAATTTTTTCCATTTTCCAAGCTTGTGTGATTTCTACAGGCGCGATCCCTTACCGACAGATGCCGGTAGATCTGCCGGTAAAGAGTTGGCGCTCACGGTTGTTCATTTTGAGAGGGCCGTGTCTATTGGTGAAGCCTGTATCGGAATTTCGATTTTTCGTGGCTTCACTGTGTTAGAGTGGGTAAAGTTAGATAAGAAAATTAGGAGTATGGTATTCACGAAAAATCGAATCTCCGATACAGGTGTCACCAATAGACACGGCCCTCTCAAAATGAGCAACCGTGCGCTGAGCGATATCGGAATCAAGCTAAACCTTGCGTCGAAAGGCGAACATGTGCCTGAGGTGGAACGAGCGATTCGTCAGA
>VFQN01006230.1_pt1 | contig 13831 bp, 22 predicted proteins | sample 3512371 | NCBI WGS metagenome assembly VFQN01 (sample SAMN10412370, study PRJNA504923) | tailings metagenome | isolation source: Replicate 2 from Balatoc abandoned mine | place: Philippines: Itogon, Benguet | collected 2017-08-28
TACTGCGGGGGCTGCCGGCAGTGGAGGAGGCGGTGATGCCCGGGGAGGAGGAGGTCAAGGTGGAGGAGGACGTGCCGGGGCCGGTGAGCACGGCGCCCCAGGAGGTGCTGCCGCCACCGTTGGCGCTGCTGGCGGTACAGGAGCAGCTGGGGCAGGTGCGATAGGGGCAGCAGGGGAAGCTGGGCTGGTTGACTGCGTGCTTCCAAGCTTGCCAAGCCGGAAGAGCGCAGCAGCAGGTCATGCAGAATGGTATACATACAGCAACGCCTGCCACGGGAGGGCAGGCTGCTCTGCTGGGTACCACTGCCGCCTATGTCTGTGTGCACAACACGCTGTGTGTAACTGTGTTTGTGCTGCGGTTTGGCGTCCTGTACTGCAGGGTGGACTAAATGGTAATGGTGTCCCGTTGACTATGCAGGGGGTACAGCCGCTGCCGGCGGGGGCTGTGGGTGCTTCGGGAGAGCAACACAATCAACCATCCTGCAAGGTGCGAGAAGCTCGCCCAAAAGCATACATGCGCCCAGCTGTTCCCGCAGTCTCTTGCCGTGCAGATGGATGCTGTGCATGCCGCTGTGATGCAGTCCATGCATATCTACACGCTTGTACGGAAGCTGAAGGCACATGCACCCCTTGCCACCACCTCTGTACATGCCGACAACTCCCCACCGACACACCCGCCCTCCAGGTGTGCAGCGCCTGCGGCACTACGGCCATGGTCAGCACGGATAAGCGAGACAAGTCTTGGCGCATCGACAAGGAGGGCAAACCCCTGTGCAACGTGTGCGGCGTGTTTTACCAGAAGAAGGGCGTGCCCCCGTCACCGTCACAGCTGGATGCCACACGGCCTAGGTCCAAGGTTGGGGGCGCCCAGCAGCAGCTTCACGGCCGCAGGGGCCGCAGGGGCGGCAGGGCTGGCCGAGGCAGGGGCCGCGGTGCCGCACCCCTAATCCCCGCAGAGGCCTCGCACCGGACAGTGCCCAGGACGTCTCCCAAGGTACGAGACCAATCAGGCAACTTACTGGAACACGCAGGTGGCTGCAACAGGGCTGTCGCAGAAGTGATGCATATGGGGTCCCCGAGGGATGTGGGCCCCACACAGACACAACGTTGAACGCCCAAGAATTCGAGCTAGCACACACATGCAGCAAATAACCAACAGGCCACCCTGCGTGAACAAGCCGCCAAACCGGCTCTTTGTGGCAGACCTCCCAACGACTGTGCCGAAGATGACCCCGTGCGTTCAAACCCGTCTTACAAGGCACTGCTATGAACTGCAACACCTGCTGCCTGCAGAACACGATGAGCTCCAAGGACAAGATGGAGGAGGAGTCCGGAAATGGCGACTTGGACAGCGGCTACGTCACTGGCAGCGCGCGCAAGCGGGCCCGCCTGGTACGTTCAGGCAGCAGGGTGGGGAACGAGCCGGGGCAGGGCACGCACGCATGCAAGCGTGCAGCGGTGCTGTGTGCTAGGGTTAGCGGGGGTTTCAGCTGCTGGTTTCGTGCAGTGCCCTTTGGGTCGGACTTGTAGAAATGCAGGAAGGCGCCAAGCGCTTAGCCACTAGCTGGCAGTGTGCACGGTACCAAGGTGTTCGGCCCCTCAAGGTCACTTGACTTGGCTTGGTGTTGCTGCTGCCTGACGCTCAGTTTCTGCAGGACCCAGAACCACTCACCACGAACACCACCCCCGACCTTGCACACTGTTCTAGCCAAACAATTGTCCGCATTGCATACCTTTTCCATCAGGACCCTGGTGCCAGCAGCACGGGCCTGGACAACGTTGCTGCGGCAGCACTGGTGGGGCTGGCGGCAGGGTCTGCCCATGGGCCAGGCCCCCAGGGGGCGACAGGGGCTGGTGCTGCTGCACTGGGAGCGCCCTCAGGGTCTGGACACGGCCTTGAACCAACGGAGCAGCAGCAGGGCGCTGATGCCAGCATGCAGCAGCTTCCGGACGGTGACACGCGGGCAGGGGCTGGTGTGGGCCTCGAGGTGTGGGGTCTTGCATCCGCCAGACGGGTCGTGGAGGGCCAGGGGGCGGCGGGGGCGAGCCAGGAAGGGGCGATGGTGGGCCAGGCACGGGCGGAGCCGAGCCAGGCAGGGGCTGGGCCGATCCAGGCGGGGGTGGGGGCGGGGGTGCTGCAACGGGGGCTGGCTCCCAGGGCTGGTGAGCTGGGGTCCGCTGGGCAGGAGCAGCTGGACGTGATTCGGCCTCCAGAAGGCAGCCGGGAAGCCTCCACAAACCCCACATGCCCAGAGGCCTTTGGACCGCCGCTGCTGCAACTGCTGCAGCAGCAGCAGCAACAGCTGACTAATGGGGAGCACGAGCAGCAGCTGGGACAAAAGGGACAACAAGTGCCAGGCAGACGCCGCCCACAGTCGCCATCTGGGATGGTGGGCAGCAGAGAGAGCACGCCTGGTGGTTCCCTACCACCACAAGGCTTCGAGGTAGCTGCCCCACCAGGCGGCCCCGCGGGCCCTGCCACGCGCCCTGATCAGCCCCTTAGCGCCCCTACTGGCGCTGTCGTGAGGGCTGCTTCACCCGTGCCCGAGGCTGTGGCGGCGGCTGTACTGCCGCATGGGCACGTGGCCTCACCAAGTGGTGTCAGCGGCACAACGGCACGGGGGGCGCCTGGTGGGGCAGCGGCGCAGATGGCTGACGGCGGGGGTGTGGGGCGCGCCATGGGGTCCGAGAGCTTGCAGGACGGGGCTGGCAGTTGCAGGAGCGGGGGGGTCGCGCAGGTTGAAAAGATGGACGTGGAAGTGCCAGGGGCAGGCACTGGCGATGCAGCAGCCACGGATGCTGAGCTGGACAAGGCCCTGCAGCCCGTGCGCGAGCTGGTCAGGGCTCGGGCGTTGGCGGCGGAGGCAAAGCACGTGGCGGAGGTCGCGCAGCTGGCACAGGTGGTGCAGTGCCTGCAGGTGCGGTTGCGGGAGCGGGAGGAGGAACTGGAACGAGTACGTGTGCAGGCGGCAGAGCTCAAGAAGAAGCTAGCGGAGGCTGAGGCAAGGGAGAAACAGGCGATGCAGCGGGCGCGGGAGGAGTTGAAGCAGCGGATGCAGCAGATTTTTCAATAAGTAGGAGGGAATCTTGGGGGGAAAGCAGGCACTGGAGGGCACGGTGCATAAGCTGACAAAGAGGCTGCTGGAAGCGGAGTGTTGGAGGCTGAATGCCTAAGGTTGCAGGGGTTCACAAGAGGACGAGGTGTAGCTTGCACTGCAGACATCATCGGGTGGTTAGGGCAGGGTGAACGCTTACAGGCCCCCGCCCTGACCACCACAGACATTGGTGGCCCATCATGTGGAAGGGACCCACTACCGGTATCCGTGATTTAGGGTTCCCTGCATGTACAGGCAGGAGTTGCCAGACCTGACTGCAGTGGTATGAGTGGTATGTATGATAGCAGTACAACTGAGTAATAGTGCTGTTGAGCGCTAGGCAGGCCATGCAGCATAGCATTTGATGCTTCAAGCACGATGTAGGGAAGGTTCGTGGCTGGACTAGGCGTTCCCTGCAGTGCAAGTGTTGGCTTAACTGGCTGGAGGTTCGATGCGCAGCAGGTTGCGGTGTGGGTTGGTATGCTGCAGGGCAGGACGGCCAAGTTGTCATAGCGCCTACCTGCTGCCAGTAGCGTCGGTGGTGGTTGCTACCGGTAGCGCTATCTACCGCGTACTTAACACCCTGGCTACGCTCGCGATAGATTCTGTAACACGAACTTGACACAAGCGTTACATTATACCCAGCGCCACGGTTGTGCATTGCGCCCGTGCTATGCTGTGAGTGCTACGGTGCATGCATAGCGCGCCAAGCTGCTAAGCAAGCGGACGCGCAGCAGTCGATGCGGCGGAGGCGCTGGTGGTGTTGGCGGCAGGGTCTTCCCCTGGGCCAAGCACCCGGGGGAAGGGAGCCATCCCCAGGCATAGGGGCGACAGGAGCCGGTGCTTCAGCACTGGGAGCACCCTTACGATCGAGACAGGGCCTAGGCCTGGATGACTGGTGCAGGCGGTGCAGCAGCATAGCAGGGTACTGATGCCAGCATGCAGCAACTTTGTTCCAGACAGTGACACGCAGGCAGGGAACGTTGTGGGCCTCCAGGGACGGGGGCGTGCATCTGGACGGGTTGTGGGGTTGTGGAGGCTAGCTGGTGTTGATGCACAGTGCTGCTGGGGTTCGGTCATCCCCACGCGTACGGCACTTGGCACTATTGGTTATACCCTAACTCTGGTGCATACAGACGAAGACACTGCAGAATGTGATAAGACACTGAAGAATGTGATATACAGAGAACATACTGTAATGCTAGTCGGGGCTCGCGCAGTGCAGTAAGCTAAGGCAGAGTTACCCGTAGTGCTAAGCCGGTTCCTATACTCTGTAAGGTCAGGAGGTGTCGGTGTCGCTCTCTCTATACATCAACAGCTGGGGGTGAGCCAGGCAGGGATGGAGCGGAGGGGGCGAAGGCGGGCGGGGAGGGGGAGCGCTGCAAGGGGGGCTGGCGCCCAGGGCCACGCCTGCCTGGCATTCCATCACCGCCTAACAGAACCAAGGCAGCTGCTCCGCCAGGCGGCCCTCTGGGCCCTGCCAACCAACCTGCTCACCGCCTAAAAACCAAACTGGCAGTCGCACTTCGTTCAACACTGCTTGCACCCCCGCTAGTGTCATCTCCGTCCGCCGCCTCCGTGCGCCCCCTCGCCTCCTGCAGCTCTTAAACCTTAACCTGAAGGCCCTGCACCTCCCCTTCCGCCAACCTCCACGCCTTCGCCTTTCGCTCGCTCTTGTGCCTGCAGGAAGCTGTCTCTGCCTCCGCCTTCGCACGTCCTGCCTACGCCGCCGCCAACGCCTTCTGGTGCACCTGCCTGAGCACCCTCTTCCCGGGCTTCCTCCCCATCTGCTGCACCCTTGCCTCGGTCCTGCTCATCCTTCAGGGCTCCTACAATACTGCGTCTCTATGTATGAAACTCCATCGTGCACTTGAGTTGCAGACTCGCAACCCTCGCACCTGCTCCACGCATTGCCACGCCCCTTTTCTCCACCTGCACGACCCCCACATGTTTCAAACTGGAAGCCCCGTTGTGCAAGCAAGCAAGCTGTCGGCCTCAATTGCATGCTCCACACCCCTGCCATCAGCCAACCGTGCCACTGCCCCATCAGGCGCCCCCACCCCCCAGTGCTGCTTTGTCAATAACACCAGGTGGCGCAGCCACCTGCCCATGTGGCAATAGGTGTAGCCGCCGCCACAGCCTCAGGTGCGGGTGTGGCAGCCCTCAGGGCAGCAGCACCAGCAGGCTTGTCCAGGGGAGCTCCCCTGGGCTTGTCTGCAAGGGTCGGTCGTAATGGGCTTCGTGTCGTAAACTTGGCGGCAAATCAACATAACATACAGCTGATGATGTCCCGTTGCTTGCTTGGGAACTAGCACATCCAGGCATGTAGTTGACCATGTCCACAGTGATGCATGGTAGGGCAAGCCTTTCGTTCCAAGCCCTGCGTTGCCAGCCACATGCACAGCCAGCCCACATCCCACAGCCACTTTTGTTCACACTGCTGCACTTTGGTAAACCCAGAGCAAGGAGTGTTGGGGTGTAAGTGGCTTTACAGGAGGCGCCACTGCAGCTGAGGCAGCCGCCAGTACATTGGACAGTACGTGGTTAAGGGCATGTTTACATGTGCGAACTGGGTGGACCTGGTTGGCCGGCAGTTAGCCGAACCGCGTTTACATGGGCTTTTGTGCACGTGTCGAGGTTTGGTCGCCTGGCTGCGCCCAGACAGAGGCTCCCATGAACCTGTCAACACTGCAGGAATTTTCTTTGAGCAAACTATTATCTTATATGCAGCTACATAGCAGCGCACTTCCATTTGCACGTCCTGGCGCCCGTGTTTCGCGCGATTTGAAATCGCGATATTGCAGAGCGAAAGAAAAAGTCGCAAGGAACTAACCTGACAAGTAACTTTACAACCAGAGGGGGATACATGTACTCGAACCAGCCTGGTTGAACCTGGTTCAGCCCGAACCAACCCCCTGGGGGCCGGTTCAGGTTGGGCTGGTTCGGACCTGGTTCGGGAGCGGTTGGACCCGAACCAGGTCGAACCAGGTCACATGTAAACACACCCTAAGTGCCAAGGGGTCGTCCTACCTGGTTCGGGGTCGGGGCTCAATGAGGTGCTGCTGTCAACCTCTGAATACTCGATGTAGTCATCAACTGTTCTTCAAGCCAATTATTGTTGAATGTTGAAATTTGCGGTCGTTGTCACTTTCGGGTGCTCTGACACGGGGCATGCCGTACCGTAGTCAACAACCTCCTGTGCTCCCCTGTAAAGCCTAAGCCTACCATATACACAATACAGCTACCAGTTGGTCATCGTGTGCCTCCTGTATGTAACGAACGAATACCCAAGGTCAGGCTCGTATCGTTCCTTGGCAAAAGTGGCTGACCCAAGGCGTCCCCTCGACCAACATGGCCCATATAGCCATTGGCTTAATCACATCTAGTAGCGCGATACTTTGCCGACGCGATCGGGACTCTGTTGACGTTTTCCAAGTCCCCCAAAAGAGCTACGCGCGCATAGCGCGATCGCTGGGGCGTCAGCCAGCATATCAGCTAAATAATTGCGCAATATACCGCGTTCAAACGTCGGTGGGGGATGAACGCAAGTCTGTCACGTTCGGAGAGCTCGCGGCGCTTACCACGGCTGTGTTTACTATCGAGGACTGCAACAAGGATGGTCTGCCCCGCAGCCTGGGCTATCTGCCGCTTCGCAGCGGAATAGAGAACGACAATCGTGGCAGTGTAGGCTGCTTCCTGGCTCACCACCTTCACAACAGCAGCCAGCGGGCAGTGGCCTGCGTGCGCGGGGTGGCGTTGCTGCGCTGGCTCGAGGGCGACAAGTGGGCAGCGTACCACCTGGTAAGCAAGTCACACTCGCTAAAAGCATGAAGGTGGGAAGGATGCGGGAAGGTTGGAGGCTACCCTTTAGTGGGCATGGATAGTGCCGATGCTCCCCTGGATGCTACCACGCACATACAACAGCAGAAACCAGCAGAGGACAAGCAAGCAGACAGTCTAATTGAACCCAGAACATGGTTGCCAGAGCGGTGCTGATCAATAGCGTTGAGTACTGGGTGCGCGCGGACGGTGGTATCGGGACTCGTGCGGCAGACAGGTGCACCCAGCCGCTGAGGCAGCTGAGGGTGCTACTCTGGGCGCCAGCCCTCAAGCTCAATACTACCTGCTTATGCAAGTAACGAGCATAAAGTCACGTACTTCACATAATGAATGGAAACTCTCCGATTACCCAGGGACTGCGGCGGAGGTGCTGCCAGAGAGTCTCTGCCCTGGAATTCATGAATATGTCACAAACACGCATGGAACTCTACCCTTGGACCGCTGCCCCCTGCTGGGAGCGAGCGCTATGGCTCCGGCCTGCCTCTAGTGGATGGAGCGGAGATTCTCCGCTCCATCCACTACCGTCTCCGTCCAACTTCTCCACCCTCTCCGCCCACAACAATACACCTCACCTCAGATACAGATCTGCTTGCTGCCTATGTATCGCTTCAGCGAGTTTAGGTTCGACGTCGGTCCATTCGTTGCCATCGACTGACCGACTGACTGACTTCGCGATTTGCAAACAACCCAGAGCTGCTCGCCAAATCACTCACCTTATACTCGCTTTTTAAAGTCTCCTGATAATTACACCCTTTCAGTCCGCTTGTCGCACGTACATACACGCTGGCATGCAGTAGTACCGACGCAAGTGCTGACATACATGCAATCTGCTAAAAGCGCACCAGTACTCAGTAAGGTCTTGTAGTTTTTCCTTTATAGTTGCCGGCGGGCGGGATGTGCATAGGTATGGCACAGCCCGCGATAGGCCGGGCAAGAGGCAGGGCGGGCACCATGTGCACGTGCGCGCGCGGAGTACAGAGAACAAAGGCGGGGGTGCTGCCAGGCTGCAGAAATCCCCAAACTCAAAACAACAAGAATATCACGCACATCAACGCGTAGCTCTTGAGAAAACCTTGAGAAGACTCCAAATTTCTTAGCTAGAATGGAGCAAAAGTGCAATAATGAGTCGAGTCTTTCCCCAAGTGCTCAGGGTACTTGACGAAACAGCCTCAGTGTGCTCGGGTGGGCAGGGAAAGCAAGAGGGTGAAGTGGGCAGAAAGGCTGGCGGGGGCAGGGAGGGCGAAGAAGGGATTGTAGGACTGTGATAAAATTTTTCCTTGTCCGCATTTATTAGGCCCTAGTGTGTGCACGGGTGTCGGGCCACATGTACACATACCGTAGTGGCACAAATTAAATTGCCATGCTCGCCGGGAGGCAATTAATTTGCGTTTTTGCCAAGGGCCCCAGCAATTAATTTTCCGTTTTGCCAGGCACGTGTCGACCATGGGACCCCTGGTGTCGACCCACAAAACAGCGCCGAAGGGAAGCGGCCAGGCTGGGCCCCACTAATAAACGGTGCCATTTGACATTGTATGTTACATTCCAGGTGGTGTGGCCACACGAACCTTACTGGTCCCGACCACACCTATCAGGAATAATATCATGTAGCGTTGCGTCGCTGCTGTACAGCAACAAGGAAATAAACGTCCAATCTTTACAGGGCAGGAAGTGTCACACGTGGTGCACCACGACTTGAAATCCTGCGCAAAGCAGAGTCCACTGCTAGACCGAAGGTCGTTGTAAGCAGCACACTCAAAGACCACATGATACTCATCCTCAGGCTTACCAGCACTGCACTTTCTAAACACATACACGCTAGCTGCGCGCGCGTGCAGTGTTCCGATACCAGCGTTCCTACCTTCATCGGTTGGTTCGAAGCAGGCGCACTTTGGGCTGACTTTCTCCGAAAGTCATTGGGGCCCCTATCCGAAAGACACGGGCCCGTGAGGGGGGCCCCATCCGAAAGTTGGGTCCCCTGGAGGCACCTGTTTTGACGCGCCATCCGAAAGCCCCCACGGAAGATCGGAACTCTGTCCGATACACCTCCAAATGCCAAGCAATTGCAAACAAGCAAACTTGTAATAGCTTGAACCTGATTAACGGGAAGGTACACACGCTGGTACTGGCACGTGTCTTGATCCCCAGGGCCACGGGACGTGGTATAAATAGTGAACTGGAATATGACATGAAACCGGGACAGGAATTTTGTCCCTCAGATCCCTCTCAATCCTTCATAAATCCGGGACAGAAGTTCTGTCCCTCAAATCCCTCAAACATTTTCTGCTCCGCGGACTGGAGACTGGACACCATGGTGAAAATTATATAAGATGCCGCCCCTGATCCCTGTGCTCCAGCCCACATGTTCCTACCTTTCCTGCGCAGTAACCAATAACCGTTCGTTCGTTCACACTGCCCCCGACACTATTTGCTGGTATCATGCACCCCTAGCACCGCGCTGCCCCTAACACCATTTGCTAAGTACTGGTAGCGTACAACACCCTACGTCCCTACCTAACGGACGAACCCTTGCCCTTAATAAGCTTCCCCACCGACCCCAGCACCGCACTACACCCGGCACAAACTGCGTGCGACGTACCAGTCAGGGCAAGAAATGGCATCTTGATTTCATTATCAGCCTCCAAAGAGTGCACGCCAAGTCAGCAGCAGTAAAATCCATGCATGCCAAGAGATAAGCCTCTGCACACTTAGGCAACAACACCTGCTTCACTTCTTCCATATACACCGTACCCACAAGCTTCCACCGTCCCTTGCCCTCAAATTTGTACACCTCCCTTCCCCGACTCCCCCCCAGCTGCCCCTGTGGACCCTGCACCACCACCACGACACCGTACTGCCACTGCTGCTTCGGGCCCTCGGCTGGCCCTCTGACACCACCTCCGCTTCCCCCACCCACCTAGCGCTCCAGCGCCCCTCCCCACCACCCCTCCCCGCGATCGCTGGCGCAGCTGAGCCCCCGCCTCAGCAGCCCCACCACCATGAAGACCCCTATTCCCTGCCCCGTGACGTGCGCCTGTGCCGCGGGGCGATCAGCTTCAGGAGTGCCAACTGGGCGGCGGTCATCAGCGAGCAGGGCGGCACGGTGTGCTACGCCGACCCGGCGCTGGCTGCCTCCGGGGGGGACCTGCCGTGTACACAACAGTGAGTACAGCAAATTGTGCAGCTAAGACGGCAACTTTTGCAGGACTTAGGGAGTATGATGTAAATAATAAGATAAGGATCACCGTACAACTGCATCACATAGCAAACACATTAAAGGTGCGCACCTGCTGATTGCAACCAAATTGGCTGGCCGGCTGGATGTCAAGCCAGTGCTCATCATGCTTGAAGTGCATGAGCCTACATACCTTCCATTTGGCGGCCTGTTGGCAAGAGGTGGAAGGTAGACGCCTTGCCTGACTGGTATGGCCCCGCCCCAGCAAACGGCCTTGGCAGCAGGCATTGTAACTCCGTTAACACTCCTTCATTCTGGTGTCCATCCGTGGCCTGACCTGCAGACCTGCAGAGAAAGGCACCCTCAAGGCCATCCTGGCGCCAGAGGACGACTACAAGCTGGAGGTAGGTGATTGTAACACACACCGACTCGACCACGCGACAACATACCGTACATGGCAGTGACAGTGTGCTGTTCGTTGATTCTGCTACGTACCAAGCCTCATTATCGTTTCGTCTAGGCAGGTCAGAACATTCCACACTGCTTTGGACATGTATGTGCGTCACCCAACTGCTCCATGCCCCACATGCTGCAGGCCGGGCACTTGCTGCGAGACGTTGCGGTGTGTGACGACCCAGACAAGCCCTCCCTGCGGAACGTGTCGCTGCGCGAGGCGGTGGGCACCGTGACAGCAGAGCACGGCCACGCGGCGGCCGAGGAGCACGGCCCTGGAGTGCTCTGCTGGCGGCTGCACAGCCTACGGCAGGCACGTGGCTGGTAACATGTTTGTTTTATTTGTTTAAATCTTACATACACGAGCGACATGATGACCCGGAAACCCAGCAGCAGGATGTACAGGATGAATATCGTGACATGCGGCAACCATGTAGCCTTGCCCTCCCCATGCGATAAGCCACACCAGCGCTTGTAAGACACATCTCAATACCAGGTTGCTTCCCGTCGGAGGGGAAAGCAGCAGCCTGGGCGGGTGGAAAGCAGCCGCATGCGTAGTCGTGCTGTAGCTAGCGGGCAGTGTGTCCCACGCACCCTATCCCTATCCAGGCAGGTGGTGGTGGACAATGTGCTCCACCGTGCCTTATGAGGTGCTAAATAAAGCAAAGCGGGAGTGAGAACGGCCAGTACGACGGCCCGGGTGGCAGCCAGGGGGGCCCAGGCATACATATCAAAGCAAGGCTATTTCAGTAAGCGTACGTGCTATTAAGATATTATCGATCAACACATTGCTTGCGAGGCGCCTGCATTACTGACATATATATATATATGCCGTCTGCAACCTTCTTCTGGGAGCAGGAAACAGCACCCCTCCACCTGCTGGACGCCTGGGTGGAGTGGGATAGCCAGGAGGATGGCCAGGGCGGCAACCAGGGGGACAGGAAGAAGGCCCTGGAACGCAAATGGAAACAGCTGGATCTGTGGACCTCCTCCGCCGAGGGAGCACCCATTCTGGTGGTGCGGCGGGTGGCAGCCGGCGGAGGGTGGTCTGCAGGAGCAGGAACACCAGAGGCTGGCGAGCAGCAGGAGGAGCTCCGCCGTGTTGTGGGCAAGCTTGGGGAGGAGCACCTAGGGAAGTTGCAGGGTGCTGGCAGGGCTGAGGCGGGTGAGGTGCTGGTGCTAGGCCCGGCAGCGCTCCGGACGTTGGTGGGCTGGTACAGTGGGCACGTGGTGTTCAGCCGGGGCGCGCTGAGGGAGGGGGAGCAGCTCCTGGAGCAGCTGCTGCAGGGGCTGCAGCTGCCAGCAGCAGACGAGGTGGTGATGCCCTGGAACATCGAGCGGGTCCTGCCACGGGAGGACGGGCTGTCGGTGAGTGGGAGGGTGCACACTTCACAGGTTGCTGTTGGGACTTTCTGCCTTGAGTACCTATATATGGCACCATTGCCGGAGCACGAGTACTACTTGACTGCGGCACCAGTCCCAGCGGTTGGCTATGGATGCAACTTGCGTGCGTACCGATGCCTAGCTAGCTTGGCGTCGGTGTGGCTGCGTGGCTGCGTGGCTTGCCTTCCAGTACCGCACGCATTTGTGGCATTTTATGTTCCCCACGTTGACATGCATGCAGGGAGAGCAGCTGCCGCCGGGGGGCGCAGGCCCTTCAGGAGAGCAACACGGCCAGCAGCTGCCTCACATGGTGCGAGCGGCTCACCGTACACAGACGGAGCAAGTACGGTATCCTGTGTACTTGCTGTTGTGCGTGTGTAAGCTGCACGCGCTTGGCATGCGCTGCATATGTAGCATAGTATCATAACATGCGAACGAAGAAGGTGATGATTGCTTACACCTACCCAGGCGAGGCGCCGTGCGGCGTTTGTTACAATCATTACGGGTTGGAGTAACATACATACAGGTGCCGTAGGAGGTGCGATTTGTACCCCATACACCTTACTTCCGTACAGCACTGCACTGTACTGCGGTTTAACAGCACATACGAGTGCGTGGTGAACATGGCGCGGCTCGGGACATGCTGCACCCGACCTGTTCCAGAAGCAACGCAGACAAAAGCCTACAGCCTCCTGCTGCAAGACGTTTTCTCCGGTGCCAACCCATGCATAGCACACATGCGTGTGCGAAGGCAGGTGAAGACCCACTACTCACCCACATCCGCCACACACCACGGCGACAATGCCGCACCCAACCGTTCCCCCTTCTCCCCGACAGATATGCACCAACTGCCGCAGTGCGAATTTCAAGCTGCGCATCGGTGCGCAGGGCGACCGCGTGTGCAACGCGTGCTACGTGTACTACAACAACAACGGCGAGCACAGGCCGCAGACCCAAAAAACTAGGCTGGGTGCCCCATGGCCTGGGCGGCCCAGCAGGGTCAGGGGACTCCAGCCGCAGCCTCACGGCCACGGGGGCGGCAGCGCTGGCCGGGGCAGCAGTGGAAGCGGCGCCGTGGCGTCACTCAAGGTACGAGGGCAAGCAGCAGGCAGGCAGCCTGGGTGCTCAGTGGCTGCATGTTCGTTGGTGTGCGTGCATGCATGGACCCCGCATACTTGGGTGCAAGGAATGGGTATCAAGGCTGTCATTCGTGGGTTTGGGCACGCATGGGCATACAGAGACAGCCATAGCATGTACCAGCATGTACTGACACGAGATAATATTCTGTGCGTGCGAGGCTGCCGCGTTCGTTCCTACCGGCCGATGTGTACCTTCGTTTCATTGGCAGAACGGCATCAGCACGACTTGTCAAGGGTGGTTTGGAGTGCATCTGTACCAGTCTGTACGGTGATGTACATCTGTCCGTGCCAAGGAGGACCCCAGGCAGTGGCACCAATCCTGAAACACACTGCTGTGCACGTACTTTGCAAGCAACAGCCATTGCCTAAATGGAACCGGCTTGCGTTCCTACTGCATGTAGGACATGGAGTGCTCTGAGGGCGAGATGGAGAAGGAGTCTGGAAACGGTGGCTTCGACAGCGGCTACGTCGCTGGCGGCGGCGCGCGCAAGCGGGTCCGCCAGGTACGGTCTTGCAACGGGGTGGGAAACGAGCCGGGGCAGGCATGCACGCACGCAAGCGTGCAGCGATGCTGCTTTATTACTAAAGTTAGGTTGGGGGTTCAGCTGTCGATTTCGTGCTGTGCTTTCCGGGCCAGTAAGTTTTGCAGGAAGCCGCCGCGCCAGCAGTGTAAGCGGGTGACTGGTCACCACCGTCACCGAAGCGATTAACATTGGTTAATCAGCGTAGGGCTAAGGTTGTGGCGCGGG
>VFQN01006231.1_pt1 | contig 13830 bp, 11 predicted proteins | sample 3512371 | NCBI WGS metagenome assembly VFQN01 (sample SAMN10412370, study PRJNA504923) | tailings metagenome | isolation source: Replicate 2 from Balatoc abandoned mine | place: Philippines: Itogon, Benguet | collected 2017-08-28
AGACCGATGCTCCACTCAGCAGCAGTTCGAGGCGAACCACAAAACGCATCTGGCTGTGTTTTTTGACGACAAAGCCTCTAAGGTCTTTGAGTGGGCCTGATTTAATTCGCACTGGGGTTCCCGATTTGAATCGGGCTTCCGGCTCAACTGGCTCTCCGAGTTCAAGAAGGCGCCAGATGGCGTGCAAATGACCGTAGAATTCGATGGGATCGGTAACTGGAAGGCAGCGCAACACGAATCCCGTACATGTGGCCTCGTATCGTCGCTCCTCATCGCCATGCAGGAAGACATAGCCGGGAAACAATGGCAGGAAAGACGTTCGCGGGGTTCCTGAAGGTGATCGAAATCGCTTCTTCTGCATTGGGCAGTAGTGGTCAATGCCCTTCGAAGCCAACCTGCGTACCAGTGACTTCTCGCATTGGGGTCGCGTGTGGAGAGCCCACCATTCCCCAAATTCAGCAGCGGGACTATCTGACTGCAGTAAGTCAGTCGGATACAGACAAGGTTCGGCGGCGAGGATTGGCATGACGGCTTTCTGCAATCCGGAGCAGCGGGCGCACTTCGTGCATGTGGGTGCAGCTGCGAGTTCGCCGCAACCCATTACTGTCAATAGCTCTCAGACGCTTTCTTCTCATTCCTGACGTCCTTGTCGCGATCTTTCCACCCAAGTCCATCAGGTAGGAACTCATGGCATCGTTTGAGGAGTTTAGCTCCGACGAAGACCATGTTCGTCAGCCGCAGATTGTAGCGGCAGAATTAGGAGGATCAGCTTACTCCCGCCCCTTCAAATCCGGTAATAACCGCTTTTTTCGTGTGAGAAATCGATTGTTCAGGCGGCAGCGATTGTGAATCGGCGCCGTCTGATTGCATCGTTTGCTTGCCCACAGGAATTCCACTTGTCAGCGAGTCTTCGAGCAGCAATTCCATCTGCATTTGAAAGGGTTTCAAGCCATCAATCACGTCGATGACGCACTCCACACCGGAACGGTTTTGGCGTTCACCGCTCACCGTCAATCGCCCGACAGTCATCGAACCAACGTGAAGCGGAATCTCAGACTTCCAAAGCTCCCGAGGGGCAGCACATGTCTTGCGACGCCACTGAGCATGATATTCCTCGCCTAGTATCGGGGCGCTAACATTCAGTTGCAAATCACACAAGTCGAATCGTTCCGCATACGCAATAAGTTCCTGCCATAAGGGCTCCCAATCTCGCTGCCCATGAAATGGCGATGCCTGTGGTCGAGTATGTTTTGGTAGTCGACCCGGAAGACGGCACAATGAAGAGGAGAAGGAAATACTCCATCTGAGTAGAAGCCCTAATTCCGTCCTGCCGAACAATCCACTCGCGACGATCCCCGCAAGCACCATTGTTGCCGAGCCAATCGATACCCACTCCTGCTGCAGCGAAATCGATGCCACAACACCAAGGCAACAGAGCAGGCAGGCACCAGCGATAATGCATACCGCTTGGCGAACGGAGTAACCGTGTCTCTGTAGTACATGGTGAAAATGAGATCGATCCGTCGTATAGACACTTTGCCCGGTGAGCCGTCGACGCAAGATGGCCATCCCCACGTCAAAGAACATGATCGACCAAAGGACGACGGGAACGGCCAGACCGACTGTCGTTGCTTCCTTCATGGAAACGCGAATGGCTAGGACCCCGAGAATCAAGCCGATCGTCATGCTTCCCGCGTCACCTAAGAAAATTCGCGCGGGGTTCCAGTTGTAAATGAGGAAGCCACCCACCGCACCTGCGAGCGCCCAGGCCACGACCGCCTCCTGAACGCGGCCGGTCGATGCTGCAAGAATTCCGAGCGTCGTTGCCATAATTAGCGACACAGAACCCGCAAGCCCATCGAGACCATCGATCAAATTCAGGGCGTTAATCGCACCTACGAGCCATACAATGGTGAACGGGATTGCAAACGCGCCAAGTTCATACTCCCAGTTCAGGATAGTGATCTTCCGAATTACGAGACCACCGAACACGATGAAGGCGATTGAGAGGATCTGCCCGATGAGTTTCTGGCGACCGCGAATCTCCAAAAGATCATCGGCAAGACCGACCAAACCCACTGCGGCCACTGCAGCAAGCAAACCCCAAGTGAAGCGAAAATGACTGTTGAGGGCTTGGTGGACCCCAGAGTGAAACACCCACATGACCAGTAAGCTCAGGAAGACGGCCGCCTGAATAGCCACTCCCCCGCCAAGTGGTACCGCGCGTTGTTGCAGCTTGCGATGCCCATCCGGCGCATCGACGAGCGAGCAGAGATGCGCAATACGGATCATGGCCGGGGTGAACAACGCCGTCAACGCAAATGCCAAGCACCCTGCCAGTAGCATTCCGACTGGCAGCGATTGAAGCAGCAATCCGCTTGCACCATCGAAATGAAACATATGTGGCCCTCGTTTTCACCAATCAGCCGATTGAGCCGCTTACAGACTTCAGCCCTCTGCAACTTTCGGACCAGATTAGTCCAACCGCGCACGATGGGCTACCCAGAACCAAACGACGGCTAGCCATCATTTGGTTGCAAAACTCAGCGAGTCTTCGTAAAGTCATGCCACTCTGGTCGCTCTCCGATTTCCACCATGAGTCGACAAAGCTCCCTGGCGATGCGCATGATGTTTGGCAATCTTGCTACTCCCCGCTCGTCCCATCTAACATTGTGCCAACTCTCTGCGATGATCCTGATCTCCAATCTTCTGTGTCGCGATTGAGAGAACCCATTGCCAAACTGGACATCGTCCTCTCAACTGCACACCGAGGATGACAGACATCCGCCGAGTTCTGGTACGACCAATGATCAGTTAGTCTGCACACTGAGGCCATCAGACGCTAGTGAACTTCTTCCCAAGAATCCCCGCAGTCTTCAGAAGTGAGTGGCTCTCGCGCGATTCGCAGCGAGCACCGCGAGGAGAATCGGGAATGCTGAGTATACACATATATGGTCAGTATTCAAGTGCGCCCTGACGCATAGCAATCTGAACAGTATGGTCAGTCCCATGGCGGCAATGTTTGGAATCGTTGACGGGATGACTTGTTCTTGAGCTATCAGCCCGTCGATTTGCCCTCATCCCCGCCGGTCAGATTTGCTAGCTCCCCTCTTCGTTGACCACGACGAATTCGCGAGTGGGTCCGGGAGACGTTATCGATGGCGATGGGGCGGCGGAAGACCGAGCGGGAGCGGCCGCTGTTTTTGCTGGCGGACGACCTGCCGAAGTCGGGTGGGCATCCGCTTTATGTGCGGCTCAACAAGCTGCTGGCGGAAGCCGGGTTCGACCGGTGGATCGAAGCTCGTTGCCTGCCGTACTACGACGAGCGCCCGATCGGTCGCCCCAGCATCCCACCCGGTGTCTAATTCCACATGCTGCTGATCGGCTACTTCGAGGGGCTCGATTCGCAGCGGGGCATCGCCTGGCGGTGTGCCGACAGTCTGTCGTTGCGGGAGCTCCTGGGGACGCCGCTGGATGAGAGCACGCGCGATCACTCGACGCTGTCGGTCACTCGTCAGCGGTTGCCCACCGAGGTTTTCACGGATGTCTTCGAGTTCGTGCTCTCGATCGCCGTGAATGAGAAGCTGATCGATGGTCAGACGGTCGGCGTGGACAGCACCACACTGGAAGCCAACGCCGCGATGAAGAGCATCGTGCGGTGGGACAGTGGCGAAGACTGGCGGGCCTACATCAAGCGGCTGACGCTCGAATCCGGCAAAATCACAGCGGAAGACCACCCGACGTCCGAAGACCTCAGGCGGTTCGACAAGATTCGCAAGGACAAGAAAGTCTCGAACGTCGAGTGGGTCTCCCAGACCGCCCCCGAAGCCGAGGTCACCCGCATGAAGGACGGCACGACGCACTTGGCGTACAAGGCCGAGCACGTGGAGGACCTGGCCAGCAACATCGTCGTGGCGGCCGAGATCTACAGCGGCACGCATGCCGACATGCACACGTTGCCGCAAAGCGTGGTCGAGGCGCGAATCCATCTGGAACAGGCGGGCTGCGAACGGGAGATCACAGAGGTTGTCGCCGACAAGGGCTATCACTCGGCGGCCTGCCTGGAGACCTGCCAGCGGTTGGGACTGCAAACGTACATCCCCGAGCGGAAGACGCCGCACAATTCCAGGTGGACGGACAAGAGCGAGTCGCAACGTCAGGCGGTGCTGGCCAATCGGCGACGGATCAAACGCGACCAGAGTCGTCGCTATCAACGCCTGCGCAGCGAGAGGGTAGAACGGAGCTTCGCGCACATCTGCGACACGGGTGGCGCGCGGCGGACTTGGCTGCGGGGCCTCGAAGAGGTGCCCAATCGCTACGTGATCGTGGCGGCAGCTCACAACCTGGGCCGCATCCTTTTATCGTTGTTCGGCCGCGGCAAACCGCGGGAATGGGCCGATTGCGGCCTCGGCCGCGCTCGGATAGCGTCGTGGCAGACGTTCACAGCCACCTGCTGGCCCCGGATTCGCCGACCAACGCCCTGCACGCGGCTGCGGTGCCCCAGCGTGGGTGCAGGGATGGTGGCGTGACGGGCTGGAGAGACGGGTAAATCAACGGATTGCTATGGGCTGATGGTCTGGGAAGGGGAAGGTGGCAGGGCAATCGCATCTTCTTCGAGTGGTGTAAGTGTTGCAGGGAGAATTCACAAGTCAAGCGGGCGGCGTGGGCCTGCTTTTGAGTCCGCGGCATTGAGGACGACTTGTGAATTCTATAACGGCGCCGGCCATTCTTACACACTTTGAACAGCTCACCGATCCGCGGCTCGAGCGGACGAAATTGCACGCCTTGACCGACATGGTGGTCATCGCGTTGTGCGCCGCTGAAGGCTGGGCCGATGTCGAACGCTTCGGCAAGATGAAGCAGGACTGGTTCGCCCGGTTCCTTGAACTGCCGCACGGCATTCCGTCTTACGACACGTTCGGCCGGGTCTTCGCGCGGCTCAATACGAACGAGTTCCTCGGCTGCCCTGGGGAAGGTGGTCACCTGTTTGACGACAACCGCCGCGAGCATTCTCGAATCCGCAGCAAACAAAGCCAAAACAACCAGCGAGATCACCAAGCGAGAACAGTACTCAAGCACTGCCTGCTCGGCCGTGGCGTCGTCGGAAGTCTTCCGAGTCATCGCCTGACGACGCCACTGCGGCTTAACCCTACCCCGCCAGATGAAACGGACCCGGCCAGGCAACATCAAGATGTATATGGCAGGAGTTTCCACCCCTTGGCTGAGAAAAAAATATTCCTAAACTCGCGCTCTGCAACAGCGCCCGAAAAGACCACGCGTCAGTTGCCGCCGATGCTGTTCAGGAAGTAGTTGAACTGGATCAGTCCTAATGCGGCGTTGAACGCCTCTTCGTGAAGCTTATAGCGCAGGATCAGGGTATCTCCGGGCTGAACCAGAATGCGGTGCGTCGGATCTTGTAAGGCTCGGTTCATGTCAACCTTGATAGCCAATTGATTTCCGCAAGGCAACGTTCTGATAACGAGAAGGTCGGAAGCATTCTTGCCGACCGCCCCAATGCCACCACCTCCTTGGAAGCCGTTCTGCCCGATGCGGCTCAGTCCTGCGCCGCCACTTCCGAGTTGTCCGCGAGCTATGGCCACGGCGTGGAGCACATCAAGATCGTAGTCGCGTGGAATCACATGCTCACCGCCCGGCAGCACCCCGCCGGTGTAGAATTTCTCGGCATCTCGTGCCGGAATGTAGATCACGTCCCCCGATTTCAGCAAAATGTCGTCGACCGTGAAGCGCGGCAATTCATTGGGAAAGAATCGAAGCGGTATGCGTTTCACTGTCGGATCATCGGGCAATGGGGTAGGACACTGGCACGGTTCCTGGCAGGCGGTCAGCTGTGCGACAATTTGGTCGCGTCGTTCGCCATCCCCAAAACTCCCACGAATAATGAAAATTTCATTCTTGGCGTCGGTTCCCGGTAGACCGCCGGTCTCAGTGAGGGCATGAAGCACATCGTTCTCATACGCGGGCAAATCAATTGTTTGCCCAGTACCCCGCTTCGAGATCCCCTCGCGCCCGCCGGACTCCTCGCGAATGACTTGTATCCGGAACTGTCGCCGACGAATTAAGGTGACAATAATGTTCTCTTGTCCGGGCTGTAGAATCTGGGCTTGGGAATAAGCCACTCGAATTGCTTTGGATGCTTCCGGAAGTGAAAGGCCTTTCAGCGGAATCGGATCGACATAGGGTAAGGCGATGGTGCCGTCTTCCTGTATGGGAACCGGGAAGCCAAGGGCTGGCGCATCGTTTCCAGTTTCCGGAAAATGGACCGGTGGCGACTCGTTCTCTTCACCAAGAACGTCCTTGATGTAGATCCCGAGAATATCTCCGGCATCCAACTGGTAGACTTTCGGAGGATTTTGGCGCAGCCGGGAGATCGAGATCTGTTGCATCTCGCTTCGAGGACGCCCCAGAACCTCAGCAGGAACCTCATGTGCGGCTACTGCCAGCATGTTGTTCGGTGAGTAGCTAAGGGTGACACAACCACAGTTGGAAAGAACCAGAACGACGAACGCAACTGCAATCGCTAGCCTAGACGCGGGCGCAAGAGACCATTGCCAAGTCGTCACGACTTGACAGTGAGACATGCCACTCCACTTCTCGGGCCTCACAGCCGCTCCTTTGAAATGTCTACGCATCATGGCACACTCAACCCGAAATCATTAACGGCGTTCGGCTCGGTGTCTGGGGCTGGCAGCTCGAACCCTGGTCCTAAGCCTGGAGCGGGAGGAACAAATTCTTCGGGGACCAATAAGGTGGGTGTGGAGGGAGCAATGGGAGCTAGGGAGTATTCTGATATCCCCAGCTCAGCAGATACTTCGTGGTTGCCTGTACCATACACATCCAATGCCGTATGGACTCGGTTGCGGTCGGCAGCATCGGATGATTGTGCGGCCGCCGCCCCCTCCGCATATCCGTTGTACCAAGCCGTAACGACGAGCTTGCCTTCGGCACTCCGGTATTGGGCATGCCAATACTGTTTAGGAGGCAGCGTAGGGGGACATCCGCTGGCCCCCATTGCGACGCCGACATACCCGTCATGAAAGCCACACCAATAATGATCTGGAAAATCATGAGCAGCGGCAGTTTTCGCATGAAACTTGCGGAATGTTCGTGATGCTTCGCGAGAATTGCGCAAGTACATCTGATCCTGGACAAGCGCATCCCGAACCGACGCGCATCCAGTCATGGCGAGAAGGCACAAGTAGACAACGCCACTGGGATTCATTTGTTCACCATCGTCGGGACTCCGAAGCACGCTTGCTTCGATCATCGCGCATTGCCGTAATCGGCTTTTCTGGATCTGCGAGTTGAATCCATTATTCGCGGGATCAGGGATTATCCTGATAGCACACTTGCTGTAAGTTCGACGACTTTTCGGCCTCTCAGTGGAGACTGTTCGAGTTGCAGGTCAAATGCAATTTCTTTTTTTTCAAGAAGGGCTCAACTTCGCCACGGCTGCTTCAGCTTCCGATTCTCTTCTTCAAGCTGCTTCAACCGAAGCAACTCCGTGAGACCCAGACCCGCAAACTTTTTCTTCCTGCGATAAAACGTCTGCTCGCTGATCCCAGCTTCCGCGACAGTTTCGCCACCGGTGTCCCCGCTTCCTACTGAAGCAGCGCGAAGGCAATCTGCTCCCTTGTGAAGTGCTTCTTCCCCATGAATTCTTTCCCCTCTTTAACGCCAGTTTTCACCGAAAATTCTAACCTCCCGGCTGGATCAAGAAATGGGGAGCAGGTCAATCAATTTCGAGCGTCAATGACAGAGTCGGTGTCGGGAACGAAGAGAGGAACTGTTTGACTAGCACGTCCCGCTGTCACCACAGGCCGGCTGGTTTCACTGCGTTTTCAAAGCAGGACAACGTCGGCTGCGAGGAGATGCTCAAACACTTTTCTCATGTAGGCACTTCCAGCTATCGGGAGTGTCCACAACTGCGTTAGTGCTGATTCCCATCATGCCAATCGCGGTAATACTTAACCGTGGCGGCCAGACCGGTCTTAAGGTCGACCTCTGGCGTCCAGCCCAGCCAGGTTTTGGCCAGTGTGATATCGGGACAACGCTGCTTCGGGTCGTCTTTCGGTAGCGGGATGTTGGTGATCGACGATTTGGACCCCGTCTGCTTCAGGATTTCGTCGGCGAGTTCGATCATTGTATACTCGCCGGGATTCCCAATGTTGACGGGGCCGACGTGTTCATTCTGGTCCATCAGCAGCATCATGCCCCGGATCAGGTCGTCGCAGTAGCAGAACGAGCGGGTCTGCTTACCGTCACCATAGATCGTCAGCGGGTCTCCCCTTAGCGCCTGCGTGATGAAGTTGCTGATAACCCGGCCGTCGTACGGGTCCATCCGGGGACCGTACGTGTTAAAGATCCTAATGATGCGGACTTCGAGCTGGTGCGAGATGTGGTAGTTCATGCACAAAGACTCGGCGACCCGCTTGCCTTCGTCGTAGCAACTGCGCGGTCCAATGGGATTCACGTGTCCCCAGTAGTCTTCCTGCTGCGGGTGGACGATCGGATCGCCGTAGACTTCGGAAGTCGAGGCCTGCAGCACGCGAGCGTGACAGCGTTTGGCGAGGCCCAGGATGTTGACCATCCCCACAGTCGAGGTCTTGATCGTCTTGATCGGGTTGTGCTGATAGGCGACGGGAGACGCCGGACAGGCGAGGTTGTAAATCTGTTCTGCTTCGACAAACAGGGGATGGACGATGTCGTGCCGGATCAACTCGAAGCGTGGGTTCCCCATCAGATGGAGAATGTTCTCCTTGCGGCCTGTGAAGAAGTTGTCGACGCAGATGACGTTGTCACCCCGATTGAGCAACCGCTCACACAGATGACTTCCCAAAAACCCTGCTCCACCGGTCACCAGAATCGTACGCATCAGAGATCGAGGCTCCGTTAGGAATCTGAGGACAATATCCGGTTGGGACCCATCAAGCACTCCAACTCAGTAGCGGATACAGTCGAGCCAAACAAGTTTTGTTCACCTGCCAGTAGTGATTCCCCTGCTCAGTGGGGTGAGATTGGCAACATTCTCCAAAAGTGGACCCCGCTGTATAGACCCGACCATGTCGGAAAACAAAATTCTTGACACGCGCGGGATTTGACTCTCCAACCCGAGATTGCTTTAAAAGAAATCTTCATTTCTTTTTGGAAATTCATGGCAGAAATTGGTCGAAGGGGGGCTGTTGCAGGCATTGGTCATGAAGAAACCCTCTGAGCATTACGGGCAGTTGCTAGGCTTGTATACGGCCTGACGGGTGGTGGATGTGGGTCTGTCGTTGTCGAAGCAGCGGGGGAGATTCGTCTAGATGCGACCGGACAGTCAGCGTGTTGCTGTGTTTGGCATGAGCATGGCCGCTGAAGGATCACCCCCCCGATCGGACGTGGCGGTATCTTGACACCATACAGTTCGTTACCCGACTGACAGCGCGAGCCCCGCCTACCAACTGCCCCGAGTGCGATGTCAAGACCTGCGAAGTCCAGTGGTCCGAACCGCATGGCCCTATCACGCGTCTTCGCGATCGGCGTGCCGCAGGCAGCTAGCAGTCTACAAAGAGCCCGGATGTTGCTGAGACTGACTTGGACCAGCGAGCTAGCCATCCAGGAGCGTGCGGTCGAGCCGGGGGCCTGATCAAACGATAATAGAATGACGTTAAGCATGTCGGCCTGGATGAAATCAGATTTGGGCGGGTCAGGATTTCGTCAGTGTGATAACCAACTTCTAAGGTTTGCGGGTGCTCAAGGAGGCGCAAGGGGTCCGCACTCCCAGAGCGTCCGTGATCACCCCTTGAGGCCGATCCCTTCGTAGGTGAACCCCCGCTCGCGCATTGACTGCGGTTCCCACAAGTTCCGTCCATCGAAAATCAGCGGTTGCTTCAGTTTCCGCTTCAGCCAAGTGAAATCCGGGTTGCGAAACTCCGACCATTCCGTGCAGATGACAAGGGCGTCGGAATCGTCCAAGGTTTCGTAGTGATGTTCCACCAGTCGAATGCGATCACCATAGATCCTGGCAACATTATCGTTTGACACCGGGTCGTGGGCGGTGACCTCGGCACCGGCAGCGAGGAGTGCATCAATGAGAACCAAAGAGGGAGCTTCGCGAATGTCGTCGGTGCGGGGCTTAAAGGAAAGGCCCCATACGGCGATGCGTCGTCCCTTGAGATCACCGAAGTGTAGCTGCAGCTTGCGAAACAATACGTGCTTTTGTTGATCGTTCACATCGTCGACGGCTTGCAGAATTCGTGGCGATACATCGTGCAATTCTGCCGTCGCAATCAAGGCACGCACATCCTTAGGAAAACAGGAACCCCCATAGCCGACACCGGGAAACAGAAACTGAAACCCGATACGCTGGTCGTGGCCGATTCCGCGTCGAACTTCGTTAATGTCAGCGTGGACCGCTTCGCAGAGGTTAGCCATCTCATTGATGAAGCTAATCTTCGTTGCCAGCAAGCAGTTGGCGACATATTTAGTCATCTCTGCGCTTTCCAGACCCATCGACAGGAACGGGCGTTCGGTGCGCAGGAATGGCTTGTAGAGGTCTTCCATGACGTCTGCAACGGCAGGTGACGAGACACCCACCACCACGCGATCGGGTTTGGTGAAGTCGTCGATCGCACAACCTTCCTTGAGGAACTCGGGATTCGAGCAGACGGGAATTTCGCGCCCCGCCTTCTCGCGCAAGCGTTCCAGAACACGACGATTGGTGCCGACGGGAACTGTGCTTTTGACCACTACGATCGCACTTGGGGGCAGATGGGGCGCGATGGAATCACAGACAGCCCAGATCCCGGAAAGGTCGGCCGATCCGTCTTCGGATTGGGGCGTCCCCACCGCGATGAAGACGAGCTCGGCCTCTTTCACGGAACCTGCCAGATCACTGGAAAAATTAAGTCGGTCTGCCTTGGAGTTCCGGGCCACCAGTTCTTGCAAACCCGGCTCGTAGATCGGCATCTCACCACGGCGCAGCCCTGTGATTTTCTGCTCATTGATATCGACGCAGGTGACATCGTTGCCGCTGTCGGCGAAACAGGTTCCTGTGACGAGACCCACGTAGCCAGTCCCCACCATCACAATTTTCACGCTTCGATTTCCTGTTTTGCATTTTTTTCAGATGGCATCTTCGTTTGGCACGAGATAGATGACAAGCGAATCGATTCTGGTGTTCATCCTGACTACTTGCAACAACTTTGGACTTTTTATTCGCTGCATTGCTCAGACATAATTTGGAATTTCAGTGATGTATTCATTTCCGCACAGACGCTGATTTCAGAAAATCTCTGAGGATCAGAAATTTGGTTCATCGCGGAATTTAGAGCAGTTCCCCCCGATCTCTAGCGCCCTCTGGGCAATCTTGGTAATCTGGCTGTCATCTCAACAGGGAGGTGGTGGATGGAAGCCTATCCGGTGGAGTTTCGCGGCGAGGTGTTGGCCGCGCGGGATGCTGGGGCCTCGACGCACGAGGTGGCTGTGCGTTTCCAGGTTTCCAAGGCGTGGGTTCGGCGGATCGTGCAGCAGCGTCGCGAGACGGGACAGGTCGCGGCCAAGACGACGCGGAAGCGGACGCCGAAGTGGCACGCCTGGGCTGACTGGTTGCTGGCCAAGCTCGATGCCCGGCCGGACATCTATCTCCGTGAACTGTAGGCCGATCTGAAGAGCGAACTCGGCGAAGAGGCTTCGCTGACCACGCTCTGCGCTGCCTGTGGCGAACTGAAGCGGACGCGAAAAAAAAGACGCTCGTCGCGGCCGAGCAGGATCGCCCGGACGTCGTAGAACGTCGCACCGAGTGGCGGGCATCGCAACCGGAACTCGATCCGGACCGAGTCGTGTTTCTCGATGAAACATGGGCGAAAACGAACATGACGCGGCGTTACGGCCGCTCAGAGCAAGGCACGCGGCTGGTTGAGAAGACACCCTGCGGACGCTGGCAGACGACCACCTTCCTCGGGGCGCTGCGCTCATCCGGGTTTGTCGCGCCGCTCACCATCGATGGTCCGATCAACGGGGCGACCTTCCTCGCCTGGGTTGAACAGCATCTGGCACCGACTCTGCGTGATGGCGACGTGGTGGTCATGGACAACCTGTCGAGTCACAAGATCGCCGGAGTGCGCGAAGCGATCGAAGCGGCCGGTGCCAAAGTGCGCTACCTGCCGCCGTATTCGCCGGACCTGAACCCCATCGAACTGGCATTCGCCAAGTTCAAGAAACTGCTCCGCGACGGCGCCAAGCGGACCGTCGAGAAGCTCTGGGAACTCTGCGGCCGCGTGCTCGAAGCCTTCACAGAACACGAGTGCCGCTGCTACTTCAGACACTGCGGATACCGCTATAGCTAAACTGAAACCGCTCTAGCACTACAGTTCCACTTTCCTGATTCATCGAAATCTTGTACATCTTGCAGGGGATGACGGCAAGATGTCTTGGGATGTCACGGAACGGGAAGTTCAGCGGTGGATGGCGGAGCTGGAGCGAGTGAGCGTGCAGTTGGCAGGCCGCTTTGGTCGGGCGGAAGTTCAGCGGCGGGCTCCGCTGTATCTTCAAGGGTTGATCGCGCAGGTTGACCGCAAGAATGGCTGGCAACTGGCGGATTATCTGGGCGACGAAACACCGAAGAATCTCCAGCCTGCTTTTCTATGAATACCGTCTCGCTCGTTCGCAGTGGAACGCGGATGAAGTCCGTGACGATTTGCAACGGTATGTGGTCGAACATCTGGGCGACGCAGAGGGTGTGTTGGTGCTGGATGAGACCGGTTTTCTCAAGAAAGGCCGCAAAAGCGCCGGAGTCGCGAGAATGTACTCGGGCACGGCCGGTCGCATCGAGAACTGTCAAGTCGGTGTGTTTCTGGCGTATGCCACCTCGCAGGGCCATACACTGATCGACCGGGAGTTGTACCTGCCGCAAGCGTGGCTCGATGATCGGCCGCGCTGCCAGGAAGCCCACATTCCCGACGCGGTCGAGTTCGCCACCAAGCCACAATTAGCTCGCCGCATGCTCCAGCGGACGCTGTCTGCCGGGATTCCGGCGAAGTGGGTGGCCGCCGACGAAGTCTATGGTTCGGACTACCGATTCCGCCGGTGCTGCGAGCAACTCGGCTTGGGTTATGTGGTCGCGATCTCTTCCTCAACGCATTTGTACTTGAACGGTCGTCGCACGAAGGTCTCCGATCATTTTTCGCAGGTTCCCGAAGACGCGTGGCAACGCTTGTCCTGTGGATCGGGTTCCAAGGGAGAACGGTTCTATGACTGGGCCTGCGTGACTTGGCCGAGTCCGGAAGAGGGCGGATTTGAGCGTGGCTGGCTGGTGCGGCGTTCGATTGCAGACCCCACAGAGATCGCCCACTACTTCACGCATGCTCCGGAGAACACGACGCTGGAAAAGGTCGTCGAAATTGCCGGCCGGCGCTGGACCATTGAAGAATGTTTTGAGCAGGCGAAACAGTTGACGGGTCTGGATGGGTACGAGGTCCGCTCATGGATCGGCTGGTACCGGCACATCACGCTGTCCATGCTGGCCCTGTCCATGCTGGTCGTGATCAGAGCCAAAGCCGGCCAGACGACACGCAGAAAAAAAGTCTCGCCGAGTTGATCCCGCTGACAGTGCCGGAAGTCCGCACGCTGCTGGTGCTGCTCTGCCTGAGACGGACCCTCATCCCGCAAGCCGTCCTGGCGTTCTCCCAATGGCGACGACACCACCAGCTCATCGCCAAACGCTGCCACTACAAAGCCAGAGGGTCACCTCTAGAATAAGTGGAACTGTAGTACTAGTGGCTGTGTTTTGCTGGCAGGAGATTGAGTTTTCCGCAGAAGAAGAGGATGCGG
>VFQN01006232.1_pt1 | contig 13828 bp, 26 predicted proteins | sample 3512371 | NCBI WGS metagenome assembly VFQN01 (sample SAMN10412370, study PRJNA504923) | tailings metagenome | isolation source: Replicate 2 from Balatoc abandoned mine | place: Philippines: Itogon, Benguet | collected 2017-08-28
TGGTGGGCACAAACAGGAAGGGCAGCTCCAGCAGGTGCACGTTCGGGAAGGTGCCGGGGAGGGCCTCCGCGTGGTCCAGGCTGTGGGTTTGGTGAGGAGGTAAAGACAGGGTGGGGGAGAGGTAGCAGGGCAGGGTGCGTGGGATGTGGCTGCCTGTGGAAGGGGGAGGGGGTGGTGTGAGGGTGTTGGGAGTGGTGCGGGAGGGGTGCCAAGGCGGAAGAGGCTAGATGGTGGGAAATGCGGCAGCGCGTGGCTGTGTGCTCCCTGCAGTTGTTGATGGTGAGTATCGTGCAAAGTGGTGTGGGAGTTGTGAGGTGCCGGCAGTGGGGTAGCGTTGGGACAACGCACGTATCGCATGACGGATGTGACACTGCGGCGGCAGGGGAGGCACGGCTTGGGGAGGCATACCTAAGCACGCTAAGAGTCCGGACGCTGCGGTTGACAAAATCGCGCAAGCTGCGACATGTCGACCGTACCGCAAGTCGATCCGCGCGTAGCAGGTAGTCCGATACGCGGGCGAGGCAGCATTCGGGTAGCCCCGGCAGGTGGACGAAGGAGCTCTCCCCTCCGTCCCCGGGCTGATAGAAATCTGTTCCCTCCTGCATCGCAGATGGCTGGCTCGCTACCTCGTTATGCGCTACGATGCTTCAACGAAAGGGTTCTGGTTGTGGTTGTCATGAGTTCGCCGCTATATCATAGGTGCTTTCCAAGTACATACCGGAAAGTATAGGAGTACGTACTATAAGATTCGATACGCGTGACCACGCGTCTGCTTACTGCAACACTACAAAACTTGAAGGGTTCCAGAGGCGCCTGCCCAACCGAGAATATCTTACTTATGTCATAGATGAAACCATCTAGCGTGTGATGTAACTTCAGCTCTTGCAGCGGAAGGGGAGCGAGGGAGAAATGTCGCTCCAAGTGGACCCTCCGCCGTCATCAAATGGGCAAGCACAAGGTATAGATAGTCGGCTTGCCTGTATGCTGGGAGGTCCCCCAGCTGCAAGGCGAACTGGCGCTTGGACATGGCGCATGGCACGTGTAGGGAAGCAGCAAGGGCACTTCTGTGCCGAGGCTGTGCGTCGGGGGCCTCACGCATACAACTGTGTACGCTCTAAATCAGCCACTGGCTGACACTGGCGTGGTTTGGACTCAACCCAGTGTGCCCCCCCGGGCTGCATGACACAGGCTGCGTACCAAAGCGCAGCCGTGTCCTATGCTCTAGTTGTGCGCACCTTTTGTTCAGGGACTCGGGTGCATGGGTTTGCCTCTATATCTGGCGACTCACGGCGGGGGGTTACGTGGGGTACAAGGAAGGCGGCAAGCCCCGTGCTTACATCCACTTGTGCACTGCATGGCGAGTGCATGCCCCAGGCTGAAACCCACATGGATTCGGGGACGCGTAAGAAGCAAGCCTGCATAGCTGGTGCATAGCATGGTGCTCCATACCGGTAGCTGAACGTCTGATGCTCCGGGCGCTGCACAGCGCGCACCTGCGCCCTTTTCCCTTTGTGCCTACACCTGCACGCCCATGGCCCTCATTACAGGTTTGCTGCCCAACCTGCCAGCTGTCAGTGGTAGTGGCATCAGCGCAGCTGCGGCCGCTGCTGCCACAACCGGCAATGCAGGCGCGGAGGACGTTGACTGGGCCAGCGTTGACCAGGTGGCCACCCTGGTCAGCAAGACCACCCTGGCAGGCCTCCAGGCGCTGTGGCGGCAGCACGCAGCGGCCATGGACGAGCATGGGCGGGAGTTTGCGGAGAAGCTGTACGAGAGCCACTCCAGGGTCGTGCGGGTGAGCGGTCGTGGGGTCGCAAGCGCACGCAGGCCGACAGACAATGTGGACGCAAGTGTGGACGCCTGCTGTTGGTCTCTAGGAGCTACGGCTTAAAGGGTGCGATGCAATCCAACAGCACTGACGGAGCTGTCCCACCGCCCTCGCAGGATATTGCGGAGGTGAAGGATTTTGACCTGCGCCGCATGCTGTCGCTCATTAACGCCTTCTCGGGCGACACGCGGGAGCTGGTGCTGTCGCTGCTGCAGGTGGGGCTGCAAGGGCACATTGCACTCGGGGGTTGCGTACTATTGCCGTAGTTCCGTAACGTACGGGGGCTGCAGGCACTTGCCGTAAAACCGCAGCATAAGGTTTATGCTGGCACAACCACGACGGGGAGAGAGGGAGTCGTGGGTGGGCTGGAGGAGGCCATGGCGGCATGTGCACGTGGCCAGAGCTCGGCACGTGGTGGAACGTGCCCCCTATGGGCCTGGCGGTGGGCTCCCGGCGATGCACCGCGCGGAACGGTGGAACTGTGGGCACATGGGGTTGCTTAACGACTCAAGCGGTGCCGGCAGAGGCCTTGCCGTAACCACGTGCAGCACTTGCATGGGCGGGTGTTGTGCAGGCAGTGGCCTCATGCCCTTGTCACGGTATGGTGTGCTAGCCCAACAACTAATGCCCCTTGGGCCCGCTGTACTCAATTCCTAGGTCATGCGGCGAAGAGACGACGAGTTTACGCAGCAGATATACCAGGTGAGCGTCGGCGAATTTCATGCTGGGCGGGCGCGGGGGCGATGGCAGGAGGCTGGACACTTGGAAAACCCGTATTGCCGTTCGTGCACCGTGTACCGCATGCGTGGGATGGCTGTGTGCTCAGCGATCAACATGAAGGGCAACTGGTCCTCCGTCTGCGTACTGCCTCAATGCACGCTTGTCCTACACACAGGCCGTCGTGCTGCCCCGCCACGGCCCAGGGTCACCAACCCAGATCCCGCCCACCCCACACGCCCACAGACGAGCCGCACCGCCTTCATCCGCAACCTGCGTGCGGCGCTGGAGGCTCGGGACGCGTGGTACCGCGAGAAGCTGCGGGGGCTGAGGGCGCGGCACGACACGCAGCTGGCGGCGGTGCGGCACTCGTCGGCGGTGGAGATGCAGCAGCGGCAGGTGAGTGGGACCACGCGTGAAGCGCGCCGAGTCCGTGCTAGGCGTCAGGGAGTCACGAAAATCGCGGTGTTGGGGCAGCAGAGGCGGCGGGCGCGGGGCGGTGTGAGGCACCGGGGCCAGCGAATGGGTGGAATGGCGCTCTGGTGGCGTGGCGGGGGGAGTTGACGGGCAGCCGGGATGATGCGGCGGAGCTCCACTGGTGGTGGCTTGAGACAGCGGTACCAGGCTGTGGTGTGCTCGCGTCAGCTGCCCTACAGAAATCTGGCAAAAAATGGCGGGCTTGTGTACGTCACTTACTTGCCCTTGTTGCCCCTCCTGAAGATGCCTCTGCTACTGGTTGCCCCTGCAGATGCAGCTCAAGATTGCGCTGGCGCGTTCGCTGGCCAAGAGCGCCCGCGGCGAAGGCGTGCTTGGCGGCCTGGGTGCGTGCCCACCCGTGCTGCGGTTGCACTGCATCCCTTACCAGCATGCATGTGTCTCCATCCCAGTGCGGCATCCTTGCATGCGTACCCGCGGCCATGTGCAGTAGCAGCCCACAGCCCGGCCCAGCTGTCTCCACCGCCCTGTGCCATGCGTACACATTCGGCGACTGCTGCCTGGAGCAAGCAGCAATTAGCTGCAGCTGGAGGTGTCTGTTACACTGAAGCGAGCCGCCCTCACCTCACCCTTAACCCACCCTCATCCGTTCCCTAGGCGGCCCACGCCTGGGGCCGGAAGCCTCAACGGCCGCCGGTGGCGCCTCCGCCGACAACGCCTCCGCCGCCGCCATGCGCAACAGCGCCGCCGCGCTGGCGGCTGTGTCGGCGGCGGCCAACAGCGTGGCGGGCGCCACGGTGGGCGGCTCGGTGTCGCTGTCGGGCGCTGGCGGCGCGCTGGGCGCGGAGGCGGCCATGCTGGAGGAGCTGTTCGAGGACGCCAACGCGGCGGACCAGCTCAACAGGGAGCTGGAGGCGTCGCTGGCCAAGGCGAACGCGGAGGTCCTGGAGCTCAAGGAAAAGGTGCGTGCGTGTAACGAGGATGGGCGCGCTGTGCGGCCACTTGGGGTCAATGGCAGAAGGGCAGTGTTTACTACACTGCTCGAGGTGTCGGTTGCCCACCACCTCTAAAGCGGCTAAGGCCTCCTAGCCTGGTATTTGTCGGACGGTTAATGGAGTATTGGTCTCGGCTGCTGCTGGGCCCCCCACCACCTGCCACAGCTGGAAACGGTGCACCTTACGGTGGCGGAGGCCACGGCGGAGGGCGCGCAGTGGAAGAGCAAGTGGGCGGTGGAATCCACCAAGACGGACTCCATCAAGCGCGAGTCCATGGCCATCATCTCCAAATGCGAAGAGGTGCGCTCCGGGGTTTGTGTTTTATCCCGCTGGTCAACTGCGCACGACAGCTGGTTGCCCATGCAGCATGGTCTGGGGCGAGCCCTGCGCGGCGTGCTAACTGCGCCACGGCGCAAGCTGCTCCTAGGCCCAGGGTGTTCCAGGTTTTAGCACTCACTCGCCCTTTAGGTTACCTGAAGAGGAGAAAAGCGTCGCTTGCCGCATCAGCGCGTTGACGTGTCCGGATGCAGCTACAGACCTCAAGCCTTAAGCCGCCCCTGCCTGCCTTATCCGCAGCACGTGACGCAGCTGCAGCAGCAGCACATCGCGGAGATCAGCCAGCGGGACTACCTGCTGCAGCGCTGCAGGGACACCATCGCGGCGCTGGAGGCGAGGCTGGCGGCGGCGGGGCTCAACGGGGCGCCTGGGGCGGCGGGAGGGGGAGCGGGAGGGGACGGAGGCAAAGGGACAGGGGAAGGAGCAGGCGGCGGGGCGAGCGCGGGAGGGGCCGCCGCTGGGGTGGCGGGGGAGCCAGGGGTGTCAGACATTGAGCGCGCTCGAGATTGTTGCGGTGCTGCGGTGGGCTGGTGCTGTGGCCCGTAGGTGTGTCCAGCGGTGTCGTGGTGGTCCGTTGCGGAGAGGTTGCGCAGGCGGTGCCGGCGCTTTGCGCCCAGTCCTCCACGCACGATGGATTGACATAGACTGGGCATACCGGTACATCCCTCTGATCCCTGTACGGTCGTGTAATGGAGCTGTGGTATCATGGCAGGACAACTCAGCGACAGGGCTGATGGCGGGGGTGCCAAGTTGTCCAACTGCTATTACGGCTAAGCCGGGGTCTTAGATGCTGATTACTCAACATTGTGGTGCTGGACGAGTAGCAACGAAAAACAGTGGGAGGGGTAGGCAGGTTTTTTCAGTGTTACAGGCAGGGGTGGCTTGCAGGCACGGGTGCATGCGTGCAGGTGAGGAAATGGGCTAGGCCAGGCAAAGGTAACGGCAGAGTGTCGAGGGTTGCCAACATGTCAAGGCGTTACGCCACAAAATGATCCGCAGCCACGCCTGGCGTTGCTCAACTAAACATAGATTCCTGTGCAGGGCTGCATTCCAGCATGGGAGCAGATGGGAGACCTCCCTTGGCTCGGCTTCAGGAACGGAAACTCTCAACCGCTGAATAGCAAGCAAGGCACCGACACGAGATGCATGCCATTTGAATCTGCTTAAATTCAGGCGACACGCTTGTTGTTGCACGCTGCGTCGTCGACCTTTCGGGGCGTAACTGAAAAGGAGCACCTTCAACGTGCAGAGCAAAGCCTTCAGATCACGCTGTTTCGTCATTTGAACACTACGATCTGCTGGCGTGACTGAAGTGATTGAATATGAACGCAAAACTCACTCCCGTGTCCAGCCCAGTGGACCCGCGGTTGTACCCAACCCTGGCTACTGTTTGCGTAACTGGAGGCCTATGCATGGCGGGTAGCTTTTTCCTCTACGAGGTTACCAAGACGAAGTCAAACCGCTCGCTCAGATCGGAGGTCATGCTGGCGCTCATTTCCTCGATACTGCTTGGCCTGGGGACGCTCTTCACCCTTCTGTGGGTTGGAGTTTACGTATGAGCTGCTGGAGCGACATGGCGGCTCATACAGCGGGCGGTCTACCAGCGGCCTCGCCGGGGGACGACCCCACCTTGCCACAGCCGGGGCGTGAGCGCGAGAGCACTGAACTGCGTGCCTTCCTGGATGATAGGCGGCACAGGAGCAGTATGGGGCGACTGACTGTTGGGGTAGGCGTGGTGTAGGGTTAGGGTTAGTGTGGGTGGCAAGGAGGTTCTGCAACCGAGGCATACGTCACGTGGCCGTTGGCTCTTGGGGTTTGGCGGTGTGGCCAAATCTCTTTGTAAGCGGGCATAAGGCATACTCGAGGTACGTGGGATCTTAGGGAAGGCAATTGCGAAGAGTCTGAGTCGCGCAGCCTTAATTGCTTTGGGAAGCTGGAGCAGTGTAATGCAACCAAGAGACGCCTGGCAGGTGCCAGAGTACGATGGCGTCGTGGCCACAAGCTTGACGTTTGTTATGAGGGATGAGATGGTCCTTCTGTGTACAAGTCTGCTCGTGTGGGACATTAGCACCAGGGGTGGCTTGTGGAGTCCCAGACAGTAGATTCCCGGTGTGAGATGAAGCTCTGTCAAGGTCTGAACGGTTCTGCAGTTGGCGCAGTCACGAACCTGCTGTAATGTCAAGAAGGGAACAATGCTACTGAGCGCCTTGTGCACCGTGGCCGGGGCCCACGGTTGTCGGCACAGGTTGCAGTTATCAACTGGCACTCTGCGTGGACGGGCAGCTGGGTCTCATGGCGTACACATGATACTGTGCTCTCCTGTTAGGTATTCGACCAGGACCAACCTTCGCCACTGTGGGCATGCGACCTGAACTGCAGTACAGCAGTACAGGGAGGGTTTCCACCAACCGCCAGTTGTTGGAACTCCGGCGAAGTGCGTGTGGGGGTGCACAGTGCAACACAGCTAACCCCGCTTACGCAACGCCGCATAATAGTTGGCTTGAGTGACAGCAATCAATCAGCGCAAGGCGTGCAATTCCATGGGAACCCTGAGCCTGCGAACATGTACACGAGTATGCCAGGTCCCGCAGCGGAGGCGGGGGTGGGGGCGGCGGTTCAGCGGGCCAGGCGGCGACGGTTTCGGCTGGGGCTGTGCCGGTGGCGGCAGGAGCTACAGCGGTTGGGGCAGCGGCTGTACAGGCGGTGGGAGCTGTGCCTGGGCGGAAGCACCCTGAAGCACCTCACGGCAGCAGCTGCCAGGGCAATGGAGGCGGTCTGGTGGGAGCTCCTCGTGGGGGCTGCCCTACACAACATTAAGTACGATAAAGGGCCCGAGGCCAGGACGCTGGACACCCTGCTCAAGATCTCGGACTTGGGACCCCTCGCAGGTGGGTTCTTGAACTGGCGACACCTATGGGCTATGCGTCGGTGTCCGGAACATTCGAGTACGGTACATTACCGTTCCCGCGCGTACTCTCCCGCGCGCGACTAGGACCCAAGTGCTGAACTGAAGACATGCTCCTACACAGGTGCACCGCCTTTGGATCGCCTGGCTGTTTGCGATTTGGCTGGACATGTCGCTGCTGCTGCTTGCTTGTTTGCTGGCTTGGCCTGTGACGAGTGTGCAACGACACGAACACGTGTTTGAGACGCTTCGGTCGTCCAGCGCTTTTGCCTACCGCGCCTTGCCGCCTCGCCACCGAGCAGGTCCCGCCCAGGCGCGGTCATCAGTACGGTCACACCCACCCACAATGCTTATCCGTTCCCTTTATCTTGCTGCATGCAGGCCCGCTGCCGCCCAACCCCGCCGTGCGCCACGTGTCGCGGCCGCACTCAAGGGAGGCCTGCTGCCCTGCCTGGAGACCCTACTCCGCCGCACCGCCACCGAACCCGACGGCCCCCACTCTCGGCTCATGTTCGAGGCCTCCAGGGGCCCCCAGAGCGTCTGACCGTACTTCGGCTGGCTCCTGTCGTACGGGGGTGTAGCGGCAAGGAGCATCTCTGGTGGCCACGTTACGCAAGCTACCGGCAGAAGCGCCAGGAAAAGGGCGTCCAGGTGCATGCAGGAGGCGGTGGTGGCAGCTGCTGCAGGCTGGGGGGCCTCGGCTGCAGCTGCTATCGGCGTACGCGGTGTGCCGGCTGCTTCCACCCCTGGCGGACTACGCCAGCGCCGCCACTGGTCGTGCCCTCTGGGGCTGATGGACAAGCCGTTGTGCAGGGCGGCCAAGGCCATCATGAGAGCGTCCCTAGCGGCTGCCATGCACAAGCTGCGTGTGTTTCACTCCTGTGGCTGCGTGCGCAGATGCCTGTCGGCATTTGCAGCTAGCAGCTTGGACGACCGGGCGGTGGCTGGGGCTGCAGCAGGAGCAGCCGGCAGCGGCAGCTGCAGCAGTGCTGGTGGCGGTGGCGGTGTGGATGGTGGTGGTGTGGTAGTGCAGGCAGTTGCTGGAGCTCCGTCCTGCTGTGGGCGGCAGCGGCGGCGCCGGTGGCTCTGCAGCAGCTGGGTCAGTGCGCGGAAAGCGGTTCCGGTACCCATGGTGTAGTGAGCTATTCGAGGAGCTTGCGGATCGTCGCCGCCGTAACGCGACGTGGCAGTGCCGAGGTCAGGTACGTTGCAGGAGCGCTGGTCAGGTACGTGGCAAAAGCACTGGTGGCCGTGACGGCGGCAGTGCCGGACAAGCTGCAGCAGGTGGCAACTGCGGCGGCGCGGTCTGGCGGTGGCAGCAAGCGTCCGGCGGCGGCAAAGGCAAAGGCGGGAGCGGCGGTGGGCGGCGGCGGGGAGGCAGGCACGTGGCCGCCGGAGCTCGTACGAGGGCTAAGCAATGTGCAGGACGTTTCAAGGGACGGGTGCAGCGGAGGGGCTGGGGGCGGGAGGGGAGGGCTGGGGTGGGGAGGGTCTGCGTGAGGTGCGCGGGCTGCTGCGTACATGCAGCAACCCGCGGTGCGCGAGCTTGGATGGGGACAGCGAGGCGGTGGCGGAGGCCGGGCTGGTGGCGTGTGTGCACGGGTGCTGGGTAGCGAGGTACTGGGGGAAGGTGTGCATGGCGGCGCAAAGGAATGCGGGGCACGCGGCGGTGTGTGCCGTTGGCGTGCCCGGCGTTGGTTGCAGCCGGGTGGGGAAGTGAGGTACACGTCCATGGTCAAAGGCGCCTAGTTGTGTTCAGTTGCATTGGGAGCATTGCAGCGTTGTTGGGGCCCAATTGCTCATGGTCCTATGGGCGTATTGCAAGGCTTTGTGGGCTGCTTCGTATTCATGACTGTTGAGGTTCGTTGGACGTTTGCTCGTTCCCTGTTGCTGTGCAGTGGCGAGGGCGTCACAGTGTAATATGTGGTTGATACGGTAAGCTGTTGGTGGAAGCTTGTGACCAAAACGCATTGTGTGGCCACGCCTGTACTGGGTGCCTATATATGGATCGGACGGCGAAAGCCCATATGATAGCATTGCCTAAGTGCCTGTGGGGCTGTCTCAGGCGCTGTGCTTCCTATGAAGCTGTAGTCGGCCGTGCGTCCACAGCATCTTTCCTGGCTCACATGTGGATGTTGATGCAACGTAATGCAATACCGGTAAGGCGTTAGCGCAAGGACGCGCGTGGTAGCGGCTGCGGTGCGCGTCAGCGCTCTGCTCATCAGTGGCACTACAGTGTTGCCCTTCCGTTGCTTGATGATGGTGCAAAGACGTGCATATGCACGCTGCCGCGCGTAGGCTGTGTCACCATGGAAACAAAGCCTGTGGCTTACAAGTAGCCAGACCCCTGCCATACGGTAGTTTGCGCACAATCGTCCCAGCCCGCCGCCTCACACCATGACACATCATGGGGTCCATGCAACCAACACGCGGCTTTGCAGTGGTCCCTGTCCGCCACGCCCGAAGGCAGCAGCGTAACAGTTCCCATGTGCCAACACTCAGGTCCAGCTTGAATGCACCAAGTGTTGATGAATAAGGATAGGTGGCATGGGACGCAGAACAGCACCCATGGCACGCGAACAGCAGAGTGCCTACCTGGCCTACAAGCGGAGGCCCCGGCTTCACCATGCGTCACCCGTAAATGTGAGCGCCATGGGCAAAAGTGCTTTGCCCAAAGTTCGCCTCCTTACAAGCACGTGGGCGATGTCCACCACGTGAACTCGCTTGACACCCAAACGGAGAGTCAAACAAAGCAGTCAGTCAGCCAGTATGACGCTTGAATGCACTATGTGCCATAGGAGGAGCCAAGAGAGAGGCGGGAGGCATGTGGTGGTCGGTATCGCTTGAAAGGTTAGTTGGCATTTAGCGCAAGGAATGCCGCCAGATACACAGCCTTGTCTTTGCTATAATACGGCATGGTGTGCGATACTCTGAAACACGGCTTGCCCTCCATTGGCATAGCTTCACCTCGTTTGCAGAAACTGCACAGTGTTCCGAGCACCACCACTCATCACAGAGACCACAAAGTCACGCCACACGCGACCGCCGCCCGCTCTTCTATGTCCTAGTACACATTGTCAGTAAGAAAGGCACATCACAGCACCGATGGCTCCTGCAGCAGCACCGCAAACAGCGCCGCCCGGTTAGCCGCCGCGTCGCCGTTAGCCCCCCGGAGGCAGCGGCGGAAGCACCCATGCCGCCGCCGCCGCCCCCAGCGCCGCCGCCGCAGCTTCCGTCCCTCCGTCTGCCGCCGTCGCCGCGGCATGCAGCGCGCGCAGCACGCACCGCAGTGCCGCCAGCTGCGGGGCGCTGCAGCGGCTGCGGAGCAGCGTAGCGGCATCGGCGGGGCTGGCGGGCGGAACGGTGGCGGCGGCGTCCGCAGCGCCCTGCGGCACCAGAGGCTGGGGCAGTTGCGCGCACCACTGCAGCAGAAGCGCGGCTGCCTCGTGGGGCGGCGTGCCGGGCGGGACGCCGCAAAAGGCATCCAGCGTGGGGAGTTGAGCCTGTGAGTCGGATGGCGTCGTGTGGGCACCTACGGTGCATCGGTATTAACCCTGACAGGAGGATGCGACCGTGATGCGGGTGTACATCCACATGCTGCACAAGTTATGCCTAATAACAAGGAGCGAACGTAGTACCTGGACCGGTACGCACGCACCTGAGCTTTGCAAGCCGCCGCAGAAGCTCCTGCTGCTCGTCCCGGCTGGTGGGCTGCTGCTGCCCCTGGCCCCCCGCGGCCGGCTGCCCCAGCACGTTGCAGCAGCTGTCCACGAACAGCCCCGGCGTGGCCAGCGCCTGGGGGTCGGCCGTGAGGGCTGATGCCAGGACCGCAACCTCCTTGGGCGCACTTGCAAATCAACATGGCAACCCGTCACGTACGGTACGGAGACCCGCGACAGGTCAGGCAAGAGTTCAAGTCACGGCACGCATTGAAAAAGCGCCATGGCTGGAAAGCGCCGCTTCGCACCTTCCGCCGCCTCCTGCGCGACCTCAGCTGCCGGCAGCTGCCCCAGCCCCAGCTGCCCCGCCGCACCTCCGCCAGGTCCGCGGCCAGCGCGGGGGACGGCCCCAGCGCCACCAAGGCCTCCAGCGGCATGCCCAGGAAGGACGGGTGGTAGCGACCTGCAGGAGGGTGCAGACACACCTAATGCCAACCAACCAACCAAGCGTAGAATGTGCAAGTAATGCTGTGCGCCAGGGCCTTCGGCGGCATGTCCCGGGTGTGGGAAGGAAGGGTGGTAGCGGCCTGCACGCATGCGCCAAGAGACTACCATGCAACTCACATACCGCGTGGTATGGCACACCGCGCAACGCGGTGTGCTGCAAGGGACACGCTAGCTGTCTGTACCCAGGCGGGCATGAAGGCCGTGAGCCACTTGATCTGGACATCGTAAACTGCACGGCAGTACAGAGCTCCAGTCAGCTCACCCAATATCGTCACGAACTTGTAGCCGCTGTACTCGATGCGAAGGATGACGTTGGAGTCCAGGGGAGAGGCCCCGGCCCCTACACCCTGCAAGCCTGCCGCCGGGCCGTTTGGGCCCCCGTCCACCAGAACCGTCAGCTGCACCTCGCACGTCTCACCTGCCGCCACAGTGGCACAGCACGTCGGTACCACAATATGCACCTGCCCTTTGCTTTGCATGTGGGCGTCGGACTGCTGTCCTGGTGGCCGGACCACAGAGCAACTGCTATCTGCACGAGCACTGAGATTGTAAATTACACAAGGCACGCCCCACCTACCAGGTTGCAGCACCCCTTCCGCGGGTTGCGCGGTGAGCCACGGCGGCAGCGGCGGCGTCGCGTCGTCTAGCCGGAACTTGCCGCTGCCTGCAAGGCGTGTACGTGGGCAACGCACGCAACAACATGCAAAGGTGTACCGTACTGTAGTGGGCAGCCTGAGCAGGGTGCCAAAGATGCGGCGGTCGCACGCACTCAGACGTCAGACGGCGTGCCCACGCAGGAATCAGGGGGCCACCAGCTCTTCCTCCCCTTGCCCCCTCCTCTAGAGCTGCAACAAACATTTCCTATTGCGTTGTTTACTCCATACCCCACGCACCCGCTGTGCCGCTGGGCGGCGCCACGAAGTGGAACAGCGCCTCCACAGTGCCCGTGTTGCACAGCCGCAGCGGCAACAGCGCCATCGTCATGTCGCCCGCCTCCACAACCACAGGCTCCACGGTAACCCTACAAAGGGCGAACCGTCACTGTGGCATGGAAGTTTTGCATCCAGGGTTGCAAGTGTCGAGCTCAGTACACGGCCTTCCCAACGACTTGCAGCACCCCGAGACCTCGTCACGCGCACCCTCCACCTGCCTCCACCCGCCAACTGCATATGAACCTGTGTCCCCAGCTTTCCACCTCGTTCCTGGCACCTCTGACAACCGCCCCTGGGCACACAAGCAACACTTGCTGCTTGCTGTCGACACCATGTGCGCCGGCAACCAAGCAACCTCAGCACGCCTATTCGCACTTGACCCCTAGACAGCACACGTTGAGCCCACACGAGCCCCAAGCCCGGTGTGGTGGGTGGCGGACACAGTACGACACTTGGACATGCAGGCGCCATCAACTGGACGCTGGCAGCCCCAATAGGACTACTGTACCGTACACTGTTCCCCTCTAGACAAATGCACCTGACCAACACCCCTGCTGCAGTCCACCGTGAAGAACGGCAGCGGGCATGGGCCGTCATCGCATGTTGCTATGTGCCCCTCAGCCCGTTTGTCCAGCCATCAGCACCATGCCGGGCAGCGCCACAAGTGGCCTGCCTGCAGCAACAGCCAACCAAGGCCAACCCTGCCCGCTCACAGGGCTGCACGGCAGAGTGCGTATGCCTGCTGGCGGCCAAAAGCTGCATGTGCATGGTACCAAGCTAAACCAGCCCCAGAAACCACCAGCCCACGATGGACTTGCCTCCTCAAGGCGCAAAGCCGCCACATACAGCCTGGTGTTCTCGCCACGAGGTGCTCCACGTGTTCCATCTGCCTGTTATGCCTGCGAACGCCGGCGGCAGATCACCTGGGGAGTGCAGCCCAGTATGTGCCGCATGCGGTGCATTACCCGAATGACTGCAGCGCGGTAGCGCCCCGCGGTGCACCTGGGAGGGAAGGGGCCATAAAGAAGCCGCCATGGGTATAAGGAACAGGCAACAGGACGGGCAAAAAGCTGCGACGCGCACCCGATGCGATTCGAACGCACGCGGGGAGACCCCACCGCCTTAGCAGGGCGGCGCCTTAACCACTCGGCCACAGGTGCTTGGTGATCAAGGACGCCTACTCTCGGAATCCCGAGTGCAGGGTAAGATTAGTCGCAGATCGCTCTCGCACGGGCTCGAACCGTGGACCTTGCGGTATCAGACTCCGAGGAGCTAACAGCCGCACGCTCTACCGGCTGAGCTACAAGAGCACAGCGATCCTACCAGGGATCGAACCTGGAATCTCCGGTTCCGTAGACCGGCGCTTTATCCATTAAGCCATAGGACCGGATCTTATCCGGGATCTACGGGATCTCGATGCCACATCGGTGCAAGTTTATAAGGCCTCTCTGCATGCCGTACGTTGCCGTACCTCAAAAAGTGGGTCAACTGCTGCTAAGGTGGCCCTTGGAGTG
>VFQN01006233.1_pt1 | contig 13822 bp, 13 predicted proteins | sample 3512371 | NCBI WGS metagenome assembly VFQN01 (sample SAMN10412370, study PRJNA504923) | tailings metagenome | isolation source: Replicate 2 from Balatoc abandoned mine | place: Philippines: Itogon, Benguet | collected 2017-08-28
AAGAGGCCGATCGCGAACAAAAGGCCAGGTCCTATGTGAAGGCGCATTCCTGGCGGGTCTCCGACGTGATGACCCCCGACCCTGTTGTCGTCGACGAGGAGACTTCGCTTGCCGGCATCGCCGCCCTGATGGGCGAGCGTGAGATCAAACGCGTGCCCGTCCTGCGCGACGGCGCGCTGGTCGGCATCGTCACCCGGGCCGACCTGCTCTACGCGATCGCCACCGCGAAGCTGCCCGACACCACCCGCGGCGATGAAGCCATCCGCCGCAGCATCCTAGCCCGCTTCGACGACAACACGGGCCTGAAGGACCTCAATATCTCGGTGACCGTCGCGGGTGGCATGGTCCATCTGTGGGGAGAGGTCGATACCGAGGAGTGCCGGCAGGCAGCCCGCGTCGTCGCCGAAGGCGTGCGCGGCGTGGAGGGGGTGGTGGAGCATTTCTCGGACCAGGGTGCCTCCTGATACCGGACCTGACAGGATCTCGGTGATGCTGCCTCGAAATCTTGCGGGAGATGCATCGGAGCCGGACAAAAGCCTGCGGGGTGCTCCGAAGTTGGATGCTACCCGCTCCGGCTTCAGTCGAATAAGCTTGAAACGACAGACGGCCGCCGTCGGCGACTGGCGACCTTTCGGCGAATTTTCAAGCAAATTTCAGCCGTCCTTCCGGACCTTGCCTCCGCCTCAGGCGATGCTCACGCCAGTTCTCAAACTGGATGAGGGTCAAGTGTCATGGCAGTGCCATACATCGAACCGGCAGCGGAAATGTTCGACGCGGGGCGGGCAGGTCGTCGCCCTGCAAGGTTACGCGGGTTGCTTGATGCCCTGATCGCGGGATTGGCCAAGCTGAGAGCTTTTCAGGAACCGTGTTACCTCGACGAAATGACGGAAGGGCAGCTGGCGGACATCGGCGTGCGGCGCATCAGCAGCAGTGTCAGGTGGCTGGATTGCCGGGAAACGCCGCTGCGTGTCGATTTTGAATACCGCAGCATCGCCGGTGACAGCCGAACGGATGCAGGTCCGCTTGGCTAGCCCAAGCCATGGGTGCCGGATATGTGCAGCGGTACCGCGGTCCAGTGCAAATGGCCGGGGACATCGGCCTTGCTGGAAATGCCGTCGAGAGTTGGGCATGATCGCGATTGCGAGATGCACCAACACACAAGCACCATATGCCTATTTTCGAGTTCGCAGGACACACGCTCGATCTGAAACAAGGCAGGCTGCGCAACGGCGCCGGCGACGTCCCGTTGCGCCCGAAGTCGCTCGCCTTGCTCATCCATCTGGTCAAGAACCCTGGAAGGGTGATCGGCAAGGACGAACTGATCGAGGCCGTGTGGCCGGATGTCGTCGTCTCCGACGACTCGCTCACCCAGTGCATGAAGGACATCCGCGCAGCGCTCGGTCTGGAGGCGGAGGGTCTCATCCGCACCGTGCCGCGGCGCGGCTACATCCTCAACGAAGAGCGCTTGCGGTCCATCGAGGGCGACCGGCTCCATCGGCAACCCGAACGACCCCGTAGCGCGATCGACAAGCCTTCCATCGCGGTCCTGCCGTTCGAAATCATGGGCGCGGATCAGGAATGGTTCTCGGACGGCATCGCCGAAGATATCACCACCGCGCTGGCGAAAAGCCGAAGGCTGATGGTTGTCTCGAAGAACTACAGTTTCGCCTTCAGGGGCAGGGCTTCACGTGGCGACGAGATCGCCCGCGAGCTTGGCGTTCGCTATCTCCTCGAGGGAAGCGTGCGTCTGTCCGGAGAGCGCGTCCGGGTGTCGACCCGCCTGCTCGAAGGGACAACCGGAGAGCTGTTGTGGGCGGAGCGCTTCGACAGGGAACTTGCCGATATCTTCGCGATCCAGGACGAGGTCACAGAGGCCGTCGTCAAGCACCTGGAACTGGAGCTGCTGCCCGACGAGAGGCATGCGATACAGCAGGCCCGCACCGCCAGCGTCGAGGCTTACCATTACGAGCTTCGGGGCCGGCAGCTGGCGCTCGAACTGACGAAATCATATCTGCTGCTGGCCCGGCGCATGTTCTGCAAGGCAGTCGAATTCGATCCCCATTATGCCCGCGCCTATGCCGGGATCGTCGTGTGTGATTGCTATCTGCGCGACTGGCACGGCCAGGAGATAGACGCCGGCGCGATCCTCGCAATTGCCGACAAGGCGCTGAAGCTCGATCCGGATCTGCCGGAAGCTCTCGCGGCGCGAGGCTTCGCATTGTTCTGCAACGAGCAGTACGGGGAAGCGAACCTGGCATATCGGTCGGCATTTGCCATCGACCCCAACTCGTATGAAGCCAATTTCTTCTTCGCATCGACCATGGCCCGTTTCCTGGATGATCGGGAGCAGATGGTCGCGAAATTCAAGCTGACGTCGCGGCTGCGCCCGGACGATTACGTTTCGCCGATGATAGTGACGAGCATTCTCGCCACAAGCGATCCGGAACGGCGGGAATGGGCGAAGACCTGCTTTACGCGCGCCGAGCGCGCGGCAGAGCTGCATCCTGAGAACGCATCGCCGCTGCACCGGGGCGCGCTGGCGCTCGCCTATCTGGGAGAGAGAGAGAAGGCGCATTCCTGGCTGGCGCGTGCCTTGGCGATCGATCCCGATGACTTCGTCTTGCTGCACAACGCCGCTTGCACCCACGCCCAATTGGGCGAGACGGAGCAAGCCTTGCACTATGTAGAAAAGGCAGTTCGGAACGTCGCCCAGAACACCATCGACATGCTCCGCAACGACCGGGATCTCGACCCGATTCGCGATCACCCGCGCTTCGAGCTTCTTCTTCGTCCACGAGCTTCGTGAGAGCTGTCTGGTTGGAGACTTCGACGGCTGCGATCGGCTCGGTGCATAGGCAGCACCTGGCGATCGGACGGTTCGCCCGAGGCCGCCGCGCTCGCAGACGCTGAGGGTGCCCCCTGTTCTGGTTAATACGATCCTGGATCGCTTATCGGCTGTCCTTTCCGGGCGGGTCGTCGCCGAGGAACTGCTGCAGCCGCGGCACGACGAAATCGAGGAAGGCACGCACGCGCTGCGGCATGCGCAGCCCTCCCAGGAAAACGGCGTGAATCTCTTCCTCGTCGGGTTCGACCACATCGGCGAGCACTTCCACCAGACGGCCGGCGGCAAGATCGGCCCGCACATGATAGTCGCCCATGCGGGCCAGCCCCGCGCCGGCGAGTGCCATGCGACGCACCGTCTCGCCATTATTGGCGAGCAGTGAAGCGTTCACCGCGCGATCGACGGTCCGCCCGTTTTCCTTGAGCGGCCAGACAGGCGCAGCGCGGCGGAAGTTGAAGCCCAGGCAATTGTGTCGGGAGAGGTCTTCGATTGTGCGCGGCGTGCCGCAGCGATCGAGGTAGGAGGGCGACGCCACGATCTTGCGGCGAGCCACGCCGATGCGGCGCGCGATCATCCCGGAATCCGGAAGTGTTCCTACCCGGAAGGCGATATCGGTTCGGTCGAGGTAGAGATCGACGATCTCGTCCGACAATGACAGGTCGACGACGATATTCGGATAAGAGCGCCAGAACTCCGGCAAGAGCGGTTCCAGGCCCAGGACCCCGAATGCAACCGACACATTGACCCGCACCGTGCCGCCCGTTACCGCGGCGCCAAACGACAGTTCCTGTTCGATCAGGTCAAGTTCCTGGAGCAGCGCCTGGCTGCGCTCATAATAGATCTGTCCCTCGGTGGTCAGCGACAAACGGCGGGTGGAGCGCTCGACGAGGCGCACGCCGAGCCGCGCTTCCACGCGCGAGATCAGCTTGCTGACCGTCGATGGCGTCATGCGCAGCAGCCGCGCGGCTTCCGAAAAGCTGCCGGTCTCCACCACGCGCAGAAACACCTGCATCTCGCCGGTTCGGTTGTCCATTGGCGCTCCATCTATGATTTCGTTTCACAGATGATGTGGAGATCGGGTGACTAATCAAGTCTCGGCCGGCCGTTTATCTGATGTGGCATGACAAATACATCCGCACTCGATCTCATCCGCGTCCAAGGGCGCATGACGCTCGGCATCGAACTGCCGCTCGACAATGACTTGTCGTCGGCCGGCGAAGCTCGCCGCATCGCCGCGGGGCGCCCGCGTGGCGTTCCGGACCTTCGCATGCAGGCCGATCTGGTCCGCAGGGCCGAGGACCTCGGCTTCTCCGCCGTCTGGATGCGCGATGTTCCTGTCTTCGATCAAGTGAATATGGGTGACGCCGGCTCCGTGCACGATGTCTTCGTCCTGCTCGGCTATCTGGCGGGCATCACCAGGCGCATCGCCCTCGGCACGGCTGCCGTCGTGCTGCCGATCCGCCATCCGATGATGACGGCGAAGGCGGCCGCTTCCGTCGACGCGCTGTCGGGCGGCCGCCTGATCCTCGGCGTCGCCTCCGGTGACCGTCCCGTTGAATATCCCCTTCTCGGGCTCGATTTCGAAAAGCGCGGCGAGGCGTTCAGGCAGGCGGTGGACTATATCCGCGCCGCCTGGCAGCCCGGTGGCTTGCCCGTCGACGGTGAACGCATGCCGCAACTCGATCTACCTCCGCGTCCGGCTCAACCGACCATTCCCCTGGTCGTGGCCGGTCAGGCGCGGCAAGAAGAAGCTTGGCTCGCCGCGCATATGGACGGCCGCTTCGTCTATCCGAACGGCGTCGATCGGCTGCGCGCCCAGGCTGAGCATTGGGCGGCGGCAACGGCGGACCGCGCGGTCTTCATCAGCGCCTTCCATCTCGACCTCGACAGTGATGCGTCTGCGCCGCTCACGCCGATCCGCTTCGGTGCTCGAGGCGGGCGCCGCGCCGTCCTTGACCACTTTCGGGCGCTGGCCGACGCGGGTGTCGACCATCTCGCCATCAACGTTCGGCAGTCGCAGCGCGCGCCCGCCGAAGTCCTCGATGAAATCGCTTCCGACATCATGCCGGCGCTCGACCGGTTCAACACGGCCAAGGCCGCTTGACCAATCAAGAAGGAGTTCCGCAATGCAAACTGTCACCGCTCATGGCGCGACGATCCCCGCTCTCGGCTTCGGCGTGTTCCGTATGTCCGACGCCGAGGTGGAACGCGTCATCCCGGTCGCCCTCGAGGCTGGCTTTACCCATTTCGACACGGCGCAGATCTACCGGAATGAAGCCGCGCTCGGCCGGGCGCTTCAGGCTGCCGGCGCACGCCGCGAGGATCTATTCTTGACCACCAAGGTCTGGGCCGACAACTACAGCGCCGGCAGGTTCGCGGCCTCGGTCGATGAAAGCCTCGAGAAGCTGAGAGTGGACCAGGTCGATCTCCTTTTGCTGCACTGGCCGACCGACAAGGTTCCGGTCGCGGCACAGATCGACATGCTGGATGCCGTGGTGGCCGCCGGCAAGACCCGGTTCGTCGGCGTCTCGAACCAGAACATCGCGCAGATGCGAGAATCCATCGAGCGCTCCAAGGCGCCGATTGTAACCAACCAGGTAGAGCTGCATCCCTATCTCCCCCAGCGCGCGCTCGTCGCGGCCGCGAAGGAGATCGGTGTCGCAATGACCGCCTATTACGGCATGGCCAACGGTGCGGTGCCGAAGGATGAGGTGTTGCACCGGATCGGTGCGAAATACGGCAAGAGCGCGGCGCAGGTCGCTCTGCGCTGGCTGGTGCAACAGGGACACATAGCTCTCTCCAAGACGGCGAACCCTGCCCGAGTCACCGAAAACATCGCGATCTTCGATTTCGCCCTCGACGAGGCTGACATGGCCGCCATCGGCAAGCTCGCGCGCCCGGACGGCCGGCTCGTCAGTCCTGCCGGTCTTGCCCCGGCATGGGACGCCTAGAGCACCGCTGTTTCTGTTCGGAACCGCCTAAGAACAAATAGTTAGAGAAAATCGGAATTGCTCTGAGGAGAGCAGTCATCATGAATGCCAATGTCTCGACGGCCGCCACGACGGCCGAAACATCCTCGTCCGCCCGCTGGGCGCTTCTGGCCCTCGCGATCGGTGCTTTCGGCATAGGCACGACGGAGTTCTCTCCGATGGGGCTTCTGCCCGTGATCGCCCAGGGGGTCGATGTATCGATCCCGACGGCTGGGCTCCTCATCAGCGCCTATGCGATCGGCGTGATGGTCGGTGCGCCGGTCATGACACTGGCCTTCAGCCGCTTCGGCAAGCGGACGGCCCTGATACTCCTGATGGCTATTTTCACCATCGGCAACCTGATGTCGGCGATGGCGCCGGGCTACTTCACGCTGCTTCTTGCCCGGCTGGTCACGAGCCTGAACCATGGCGCCTTCTTCGGCCTGGGCGCGGTAGTGGCTGCAAGCGTCGTGCCCAAGGAGAAGCAGGCAAGTGCAGTGGCTGCCATGTTCATGGGGCTGACGATCGCCAATATCGGCGGCGTTCCTGCCGCCACATGGGTTGGCCAGCAGATCGGCTGGCGCATGGCCTTCGCCGGGACGGCATTGATCGGCATCGCTGCCATCGCGGCACTTTGGTTCGCCCTGCCGAAGGGCGAGCGGGGCACGATACCCGACGTCGGGCGTGAACTTCGTGTGCTCACCCGGCCCGCGGTGCTGCTCGCCATGGCGACCACCGTCATGGGAGCAGGGGCGATGTTCACCTTGTACACCTATGTCGCGCCCACTCTCGAGACGTTGACCGGCGCGTCCGGCAGCTTCGTGACCTTCGGCCTGGCACTGATCGGTGTCGGTTTCACGATCGGCAACTGGCTGGGCGGACGGCTTGCCGACTGGTCGCTCGACGGTGCGACCAAGATCTTCCTCGCCGCCCTGGCGACAACCATGCTTGTCCTGCCGCTGCTTTTCGGCAGTCACGTGGGCGCGGCGATCGGTCTCCTCGTTTGGGGCGCTGCGGCCTTTGCCATCGTTCCGCCGGTGCAGATGCGTGTCATGCAAGCGGCGTCGGAAGCACCGGGCCTCGCCTCCTCGATCAACGTCGGCGCCTTCAACCTCGGCAACGCGCTGGGCGCGGCGATCGGTGCGGCAGTCATCAGCCTCGATCTCGGCTACGCGGCGGTTTCCGTCGCCGGCGCGCTCCTCGCCGCAGCAGGCTTCGGCATGGTGCTCGTCGGCGGCCGCGAGAAAGCGCGTCGCTTGGAGACATGCGAAGCCTGAAGCCGGCCTACGGAGCGATCATGTGGGCGTGGTCACGGTGCGTCCTCCTGGCCTGGCTGCTCCTGGCTGCTTGGCGCGGCCGCAAGGCAGCCTGAACGGGCACGCCGACAGCATCTCTGAGACGCGCGGAACCGAACAGATCGATCTCCGGCGCGCTTTTCGAACACGGCTTCAGACGATGCCGTGTTCTTTTAGAAGCGCCTGCTCGTCGCCGGACGCCCATCCGAAGACCTTGGGTTCCCCGTCCAGCTTTTGGACGAAATAATGGACATCGAAATCTATCGCCACTTCAGGTCGGCTCTTGCCAACATAGGTTGCCGTCCAGGCGACATGGGCCACGCAATGATGGTCATCGATGGGTGAGAGACGCACATTGCGGATCCGCATTCCCTTCGTGCCGATCGCCCGATAGTGATCGTAACCTTGCGCCATCACCTGCTTAAGGTGATCGTCGTTTTTTCCGCCCATCACTCCGGCGGGCGTGGCTGCTATGAATTCCGAAGCATACAGCCCCGCCACCTCATCCATGTCTGCCTCGCCGTTCAGGGATTGATTGAAAAGGCGCTCATATCGCTCGAAGAACTTCCTTACGCTGGCTTCCATCATTTGCCCTCCATGCGGCTATGGCCTATCTGGCGCATTGCGTCGTGTCGACAACCGCAGGTTTGGCGAAACGTTCTCGATGGCTGCCGATGGCATCACGGCATCGACCGGTTCTCTGGCTGCAGAATGGATGGCTGATGGACTTGGCTCCGTAGCTATTGGCAATAATCGCCACGCGTTCGAGATGTCGCCAATGGTTTCACGGCCTTTCGAGAGAACCAAGGAACGCGCGCAATGCCTCGAAGAGAAACGTCTCGGTAGCCTCATCAGCCAGTTGGCCGTCTCTCACCTTGGTGTTGGAATGGGTTATCGCCACTTCCTGCCAGACGAAGGTCCTGGCCAGCACGGCTCCGAGCACGTTCTTGAGATGGGCCTGGGCGCGCACGCCACCCATCGTCCCTCCAGACACGGTAGCGATGAAGACGGGTTTGTCTTTCAGCACGGAGGCGTAACCGGGTCGGGATGCCCAGTCGATGGCATTCTTCAGCACGCCGGGGACGGAGTAATTGTATTCCGGCGTGACGATGATCATGCCGTCGGCCGCCGCGATTGACGCCTTCAGTGCGGCCACGGTGTCCGGCAGCGGGTCGAGGTCGGCATTGTAATGCGGCAGTGAACCGATATCGAAGCGCGTGAAGCCGGCCTCGTCGGCAAGTTTCCGGCAGATCGTTTCGACTACTGCCCGGGACGAGGAGGCGGAACGAAGGCTGCCGCAAAGGCAGAGGATCGAGCGCATCGTCAGGGCCTCGCGGGACCGATCTTACCCGAACTCGCCATCTGTTTATTCTGCCTTGCGTTCGAGCTCGGCCCGGATTTCAGCTCCGTGTTCGTCGAGTGTGGGCGGAGGCAGCACCGAGAGGTCCGCCACGCCGTCGAAACTGTAGGGCGCGCGCACCGTCGTGAACGGTCCCATCTCCGGATGCTCCGCGCTTACCTTGATGTTGAGGTGGACAGCCTGCGGGTCCTCCAGCGCCTCGTTGGAATCGTAGGCCGGCGAATGCGGCACCTCGTTCTTCAGCAGCAGCTCGCACCATAGGTCGCGCGTTTTTCCCGCGAACACCGGCGTCAGAATGGCGATCAATTCGCTCTGATGCTCGATGCGCGCCATCCGCTCGGCGAAGCGTGGGTCCTTCGCCAGATCGGGCATGCCGACCGTTTCGACGAGTCCTTCCCAGAATTTGGGAGGCGAGGACATATGGATCGCGATCCATTTCCCGTCGGAGCAGGCGAACGTGTATGACTGTGAGACCGTCGGCCGGCTCAGCGGCCCCATCACTTCGCCGACCGAGTAGAAATGGGTGAAGCTGTCCAGATTGAAGTGGCACATCGCCTCGAGCATGGAGATGTCGAGGCGGCGGCCCTTGCCCGTCTTCACGCGTTCGAGCAGTGCTGCGACGATGCCGAGGGCGGCATAGTGGCCGGTGACGGCGTCCGCGATCGCCGGGCCGATGACCCTTGGATCGGTCGGAGGCGTCAGCAGGCGAAGGTAGCCGCTGGCGGCCTGGGCGACCGTGTCGAATGCGGGCCGGTCGCGCGATGGCCCACTCTGGCCGAAGCCTGAAATCGCGCAGTAGACGAGGCCGGGATTGAGCCCGGCCAGTTCCTTCTCGCCGGCGCCGATCTTTTCGGAAACGCCGGGGCGGAAGTTCTGGATGAAGACGTCGGCGCTCCTGATCAGCTTGTGGAAGACTTCCCGGTCCTCCGCCTTGCTCGTGTCGAGGGCGATCGACCGCTTGTTGCGATTGTAGGTCTGGTAATGGGGCGAGTAGAGCCCGCCCTTGAAGGCGCGGAAAGGATCTCCTGTTTCGGGCCTCTCCACCTTGATCACGTCGGCGCCGAGATCCGCGAGATGCATGCCCGCCGCCGGACCGGTGATGTAGGTCCCCATCTCCACGACCCGGATATCCTTGAGGATCTTCATGACAAGGGCCTCAGCTCTGCTTCGTCGAAGTGGCGGCACCAGGGCCGTCATAGCTGATGGCGAGATCGGCCTGGTGGGACATGATGAACCCGATCGACCGCTGCGCCTCCTCGTAGAGATGCGCGACCAGCCCCGCCGAGCGCGCCAAAAGCGGAATGCCCTTCATTGCCTCGACTGGCCACCCCGCATCGAGCATGAGCGCAGGGATGGCGCCCGACACGTTGATCGGCAGCGGCCGGTTCATCAGTTCGGGCGCTATGCGCCCGAGCGCCCTCAGGCAGGCGATCGCATCACCCGACACGCCCCGGTCGTCGGCGAACGCGAGCAGCACATTGGCGCGGGGGTCGCCCGCGCTGTGTTGGGGGTGGCCGAGGCCGGGCACCTTTTCCCGCCGTGCCTTGAGCTGCGCGAGGCTCGCCCGCACCGCACCGTCCAGATCGGCACCGGGCTCGCGGCTCGCCCTCAGGAGGTCGGCAATGTAGCGGCCCGCGATTTCGGAGCTGCCGGCCACCACCGTGCCCATGCCTAGCAGCCCCGCCGACATTGCGCCCTGCCAAGCCTCGGGCGCGGCGGCGAGCGTCATGCGCGCCGCCTGGACGCTGGGCACCAGGCCGTGCTCGGCGATCGCGACCAGGCAGGCATTGGTGACGGCGACCTGCGTTTCGGTCGGTTTCCCACCGGTCACGAGCAGCCAGAAATAAGCGGTGAAGTCGATCTGGCCGATCAGTTCGGAACAGAGGTCATGGCCTCGGATCGTGATCGTGTCCGCGTCCGACGTGGCGATGGCCGTGAAGGCCTGGTCCTGCTTGCCGATTCGCATATGAGTTTTCGCATGCCGAAAAAAATTGCACTTGCCGAAAAGCTAGAGGTCCTCTAGCGTAGCGTCAAGCTTGAACTTGCACGGCGGGACGAGGGGGTAGGACCGCATGGAGGAGAGAATGCGCACGGCGGCGGGCGAGGCCGTTCAGGACGCCGGCGGCATCGAGGCCGGCGTTGTGCGGCCGGCGGAATTCGTCGAGGCTCTCGCCAAGGGGCTGGCGATCCTGGAGTGCTTCGACGCCTCGCATGCGGAAATGACGCTGAGCGAAGTCGCGAGGCGCGTGGAGCTCTCGCCGGCAGCCGCTCGGCGTGCGCTCATCACGCTGCAGGCGCTCGGTTATGTCGGGCAGAAGAACAAGCGGTTCCATCTGCGGCCGAAAGTGATGACGCTCGGCTCGGCCTTCTATTTCTCGGCCCGCATCGACGAGGTGTTGCAGCCCGATCTGCGTGAGCTGGTCCGGCAGTTCGGCGACGCATCGTCGGTCGGAACGCTGGAAGGCCAGGACGTCATCTACATCGCGCATAATTCGGTCCAGCGGGCGCGGCGCGCTGCAGCGGTGGTCGGCGCGCGCTATCCGGCCTGCGCCACCTCGCTCGGCCGCGTGCTTCTTGCCGGGCTCCCCGACGCGGCGCTCGACGCCTATATCGACACGGTGCGGCCCGAAGCCCTGACGTCGAAGACGATCACCGACCCGGCCGAACTGCATCGCGAGATCCTCGATGTGCGGAAGGCCGGTTATGCCACCACGGTCGATCAGCTCGACTATGGCATCACAGCGCTCGCCGTGCCGATCCGCGGCCCCGACGGAGGGACGGTCGCCGCCCTGAACACCTCGGGCTACACCGGCGTTGTCACTCCGGAGATGCTCGTCGCGGAACGCCTGCCGACCCTGCGCGCCACGGCGTCGCGCATCGGCCACATGATACAGCGCTACCCCATCCTGCAATCCGTCATCGGCGCCTGAGCGACATGTCGGGGCTAGCAATCCATCGCGCGCACAGCACAGGGGCCGACAGCATCTCGGCCGGACGGCGCAGCGCTTCGATACCTGGGCGCGTCAAATGCCGTCCCGGAAGGAAGGAGGACCGCCTTGGCTGAACTCGTCGCAACTCTGGCTTCGACACATCACCCGTTCTACCTGCGGGCGACCACGATGCCGCCCGAGCAGCAGATGCCGCAGGCACCGGAATGGAAGCGCAAGGTCGAGGCCTATCGCGAGACGCTTGCCCGCGCCGCGCCTGATATCCTGGTGATGGTGGGCTCGGATCACTTCCACCAGATATTCCTCGACAACTACCCCCAGTTCCTCATCGGTAAGGCGGAGCGTTACGACGCGACGTTCTGGAATGAGGAGCGCGAGTTCGGCATCCCGAAATACCGGCTCGAGGGCGACGTCGACATGTCGCGCTTCATGCACCGTCATCTGATGGATCAGGGGTTCGATTTTGCATTCTCGAACGAACTGAAGATCGACCATTCGATCATCTGTCCGATCATCACCGTACGCCCGGATAATGATCTGCCCGTGGTGCCCATCTACACCAACATCTTCGCCCCGCCGCTGCCCTCGCCGAAGCGGTTCTATGACCTCGGCCGGGCGATCCGTAAGGCGATCGACGATTATCCCGCTGACAAGCGCGTCGCCGCCATCGGCACCGGGCACCTGTCGCTGGAACTCGGAGGCCCGCGCCAGTTCATGGAGACCGGCCCCGATCCGGAATTCGACCGCCAGGCGATCGAATGGCTCCGCAACGGCGATATCGACGCCATATTGGCGAACGTCACCCATGAGAGCATGGCGAAAAGCGGCAACGCCACCCACGGCTTCCTGAACTTCATCTTGATGCTGGGCGTGGCCGGCCCGCAGACGGCCGACTATGTCGACAATCTGGATCTCTTCCACACGATGGAAGCCTATCTCACCTGGTACCCGCGGGCCGACATCCGGGAGCGCGCGGCATGAGCAGATATTACGTCGACAAGTTCCTGTTCCAGGTCGACCGCAATCCCGACTTCCTCAAGCGCTACGCCGAGGATCCGAAGAACTTCGTCGCGACATGGGAGCAGTCGATCGGGCCGCTCCTCAACGAGGTAGAGCTGTCCACCGTCCACGGCTTCACGGACGAAGAGCGCAAGGCGCTCGAAGAGCACGACTTCGTCGCGCTCTTCGAGATGGGCGCGCATTTCTTCCTCAACCTCACGCTTTTCATCGGCATCTATGACGAGGCCTACATGAAGGAGAGCGGACCGCTCGCCTTCCAGCGCCAGTTTGCGCAACGGCTGCAGCATTGGCGCGGCAGGGAGTACCCCACCGTGGAGACGTGACGGGGGGCGCCGCCCTGCGGCGCCGGACGAAAGATAGCAACCTGGATTTTCTTTGGGAGGAGAAATCATGTGCAGATTCTGCGTTGAAGGGCGTCCCGTCATCCATCACGGTCCAGCGGGCGAGGCATCGGCTGCCTCGCAGGGAAGTGGGCTTTCGGCGGGTGCCTTGCCGTCATGGTCCGGCCAGGAGGGGCGCAGGCTTCTCATCCGGGGCGGCCATGTCCTGTCGATGGATCCTGGCGTGGGCGACTTCGCGGGTGGCGACGTCCTGGTTTCGGGCAATCGCATCGAAGCGGTCGGCCCGAGATTGGAAGCGGGCGATGCAGCCGTGGTCGATGCGACTGGCATGGTCGTCATCCCGGGTTTCATAGATACCCATCATCACCAGTTCGAGACCGCGTTGCGGGGTTTCCTGGCCGACTGCATTCTGATCAATGACGGCCAGCCGCACAGTCTCTACAATTACTACGAACACATGCTGCAGAAGTTCTCGGTGGTCTACCGGCCACAGGACGTCTACATCAACGAGCTGTTCGGATCCCTGTCGCAGATCGATGCCGGCGTGACGACCGTCATGGATGTCTCGCAGATCCACCATTCGCCCGAGCATTCGGACGCGGTGGTTCAGGCGCTGCGCGACGCCGGCCGCCGCGCCGTATTCGGCTATTTCGAAGGCTGGGGTGACCGCGCGAAATACCCTGATGACGCCCGCCGCCTGAGAGAGCAGTATTTTTCCTCCGACGACCAGTTGCTCAGCATGGTCATGGGCGGCGAGATCTATATTCCCGGCTACGAAAAGGCCTGGGCGATCGGGCGGGAACTCGGCCTGCCGATTGCGTTGCATGTGGTCGGCACCTTCGGCATGCGGCCGACCTTCGACGAACTGGCGAAGTCGGGCCAGTTCGGTCCCGACAACATCTTCATCCACATGACCGGTATGTCCGATCTGGCATGGAAGGCCGCGGCCGATGCCGGCTCGCACGTGTCTCTGTCGGTGCCGATCGAGATGACGATGCGCCACGGCATGCCGCCGATCCAGAAGGCGCTCGACCTCGGCATGCAGCC
>VFQN01006234.1_pt1 | contig 13821 bp, 27 predicted proteins | sample 3512371 | NCBI WGS metagenome assembly VFQN01 (sample SAMN10412370, study PRJNA504923) | tailings metagenome | isolation source: Replicate 2 from Balatoc abandoned mine | place: Philippines: Itogon, Benguet | collected 2017-08-28
TAGGGGCCATACGGCTGCTGTTTTGTGGGTCGACACGTGCCTGTCAAAACGGAAATTAATTGCTGGGACCCTTGTCAAAAACGCAAATGAATTGCGTCCCGGTGAGCATGGCAATTAAATTTGTGCCACTACGGTATGTCAGCCGTAAGAAGGCTTGCAGGGCTGGTCGGTTTGGCAACTCTTGGAGTCAGCATGCCCTTGGGGTGAGCAGGTGCGCGCGATATGCTGAAAGGCTGTTGCTGCTGACGTCCGACAGGAACCCATGCCATTGGAGCTTATCTGATACTCAAGTGGGTTACGGCATAGAACTGGCTCCTGAAGCATTGACTTGTGGCCGCCGTCTGGTCCCAGGTCAAAGGTGGGCCGAAACTTGACGGCCAGGATGGCCCCTGCGAACGCACTGGCAGCCAGGCTCACCATCAAGTCCTCGGCTGCAGCTTCGCATAGGTCTTGGAAGAAGTCGCTCCACATTCCCAGGATGACCCGATGCAGAAAGAGCTCCACTCCATCGCTCGTCACCACCGTTACATCTGCCCCCCGGGCCAATGCGCCTCCCTCGGCAAATGGGTGAGCTGGCGCGGTGTCAGTGTCCATGCTCCTAGTAGGTTGTGGTTCCAGTGGTGGCTGACCCCACTGGGGTGACCTCGTTGGCGTGGCCATTGAAGCGGGACTGCGGGACCCGAGCAACAAGCACAGGACACAGGGACAGGTAGTATGTGAAAGCCTTTGTCACACGACTATCTTTCTGAAGGGATGCTATGAGCCCTGCGCGTGTAGTCACAATGTGTGCACGGCAGATTGATGATGAGAGCTCAGCACGCAGGCCTCGGCAAAAAGCGAGGTACCTCGTACCGTGCAGTATAGTCTTATCTCTTGTACAAGGTGCCAGGGCGTGATCCTACACTTCAGCCCCTGCTCTAGTGGGACGCTTGAGCACACGCTGCCACACTCCATTCATTGCTTGCTTATCGTTAATGCAACCATAGCTATACCCGAATGCGGAGTAACATGACACTATCAGAGCAAAGTGACAGTCTGTCTGCCGAGCGTGAACCTGTCTTGCGGGAATCGTCGCTCATGCCCAAGTACCTCGAGCTCATCCGCAGCGGCCGCAAAACTGTAGAAGGCCGCATCCGCACGGGCAAGTGGTCAGACGTGATCATCGGCGACCGCTTCCGGTTTGAGAGCTCGGACCCCTCGGCAGGGCTGCTGCCGGTGGTCTGCCGCGTCACATCCGTGCGCGCCTACGACAGCTTCCGGTCAATGCTTGAAGCTGAGGGCGTTGACCGGTGCCTACCGGGCATCACCGACATGGAGGAGGCGGTGGAGGTGTACCGCAGCATCCCCGGCTACCGGGAACGGGAAGCAGTGGACGGTGTTGTGGGGGTGGGGGTGCAGGTGGAGGTCGAGCAAGCCACCGCTTAACCCTCCAGCCGCAGCTTTATGGGGTTAACAGCAACCGCGGACCACCCGGCGCTGGCGCCCAGCCCTCCTGCTTCACACCAGCCACCCTGGTAAGCAGCTCCTGCACAACCAGCTTGCAAATAAGCTGTTGGCGGGTGCTGCACCACTACTGCAGTTGGCCCTGCACCCCTACGGTCATGGCAGCCAGCTCGGCTGCCTCCATCAGCCTCCACATGGCTTACAGCGCCTCTGCAGCATGTTTGATTACAGGCTTGCAGACGCGTGGGGAGTGACACGTGCCCGGCGGAGCGTGTACGGTGCTGCCACGTGGCATGCCCACGTTAGGCCGGTCCCCCCAGGGTGCAAGGCCGTACGGCAGCGATGGACTCGGGACTGTCGGGCACCTGCGTACGGTGTACACATCGACGTGGGCGCAATCGTGGCTGCTGTTGCCAGTACACCAACGTGTTCCACGTGGTGTGGCTGTGTCGTGGAGGGGCGGTGCGTTGTGTAGGTAGGTGAGGGGCAGGGGCAGGGAGGGGGTGAAGCGCGTCCCGCTGCCGGCTTGCCTGGTGACGCCAAGACCTGTGATGCATGCAGCTGTGCCACCTGCACTCTGCGCAGCGTACGTACCTCTTGCTGTTGTATATGTACAGTTGGTACTGTGCACCGCTGTACAACTGCTGAGCGAATATCCGGTGCGATAGTTGGCACGGACACACCTGCGTGAATGCGCCGCACACATGTGCACGCCCTGCACTGGCAGCTGAGCTGGATCGGCGGATGCAACAATGGTATTGTGATTCGGAAGCTGTGGTGGACGAGTTAGTGTTCAACTGGGGACTGTGCTCCAGTCAATCGCCATGCTTGGAACGCCTGCGTGTGCGTTGACTTGGTGTGGCGCCTTTTGCTTCGAAGGCTGTGATGTACGGATGAGAGCTTGGCTAAAATTTGTGGTCAAGCCACATGCCATACTTGGAACGCCGGCAAGTGCATCCACTTCGTGTTGGTGGTTCACCTGCACCGTTGGTTGCCTTGCACGTGGCTTGGACAGGAGGTATAAGCGATGGTCAAAGAGCTGCGCGCGTGAGCTGCATTGCTGGATCTTAGTACTTACTATAGAGCCTGTAGCAAAACTGGTAATGCTGGTGCGCTGACTGGTGTGCAGAAGCGCCAAGGGGCGCACCAGGGGGCTCCCATGGGGCGTCCAGCGCAGCGGGGTGAAATGAGCAATGAGCCAATTCGCTGCATTGCAAGCCACGCAAACCCAAAGCATAAGACTGCTGTTCCCATCGCACCATTACACTTACACTTCACGCCTGAAACGATTTGCTCTGTCCAACACTATCAAACCCAGCTCTAATTCGCTTTGCAGAACCTTTCGACGGTCCCGTGGGTCATTCGTCCGAAACTTCCAAGCCCGAGCGCCCCAAACGCAACATGTCAAGCCAGCAGCACCACCACGTCGCGACCGACCCTGCAGAGGCGCACGCGGCCGCGGCCATTCGCGAGGCCGATGAGCGCGAGCTGCTCTCGGCGCTCAAGGCGGAGGCCGCGCTTCGCGCCAGCTCCTACAAGCAGGACACCGGGGGCCAGGATCCGCCCAGAAACAGCCCTCCAAGCCTGGCTGCAGGTACAGATGAAAGCGTTTCTGCTTAGCAGCTGCCTGGGATGAAACAGCAGGTTTGCTTGTCGTTTGTCGGTTCCGGCGGGAAAAATGCAGGCTTGACTGCGTCAGCGCGGCCTCAGACGCTGCGAGGCCACCCTGCATTGTGAACAGTACCACCACGCCAGCATCACTGTTACATTTTGCACCGGAATGTAATGCCACAGCGCATCTGCGCACCTCGCTGACGACCTCTCGAAATGGCCGCCAACCCCCGGCTGCCCGGCCACCTCCAGGCAGCCCCTGCCCTGTCCCGCCCGCTCCCTGCATTGAGCAGCTGCGTGATATGTGTTACCTCTTGACCCTTTTCCTGCGGCCGATACCCCTGTCCCCGCCTTCAGGCGCGTTCGGCAAGTATGCGTCGGCCATCGCGGCGCAGCGCCACGTGTCTCCCGTGGCTGTGATGGGCAGCGTGGACCCTCCCGACAGCAGGGACGCATTGCCGGGGGAGGAGGAGCTAGCGGCACGGTTGTCCGAGGAGGTGGGTGGATCTCACATTCAATAGCACTGAGAATGGGGTAGGTACCGTAGGAGCACTGAGAATGGGGTAGGTACCGTAGTGATACGATGTGGGGGTGTCGGTGGCGGTACGTAGGGGCTCGGGCGGGGCCGTACGGGTCGCGGGCGAGGCAGGCAAGGCTGGCGGCACGGCCTGCGGACGGAAGGAGGAGGAGGGTAGCTGGGTGGGCCAAGTAGGCGTGAAGGCACCAGCACCGGCACGCAGGGGAGGTCCTGTGGGGAGGTCCTGTGTCCCCTTGTAGTTGCTGTGCCGCCACATTATGCCCACACCGATGTATTGAGCTTTTCTGTTGAGGCAAGCACGAGACAGAAGCGGCTGGCGTCGCAGCCTGCGGAAGGACTGGGCACCCTATCTTGGTGCATCGCTATCTTGGTGCACGCGTGTTGCAATGGCGGTGTGGGTGTACGGGTCAGCCCGTCTTTCGATAGTTTAGATATTGTGTGGGCGTGCGGCATCGAATGTACAAGTCGTACACTTGCCGTATGTGAGTTCTTGCCGTTCCGAACTCGGTCTCTTTCTGATGTGGGTCGGCGGCTATTCAGCGACCGGCAGTTGCGGGTGCGTATCATACCTCAATGACTCCTATCCTCAAACCGCCCACTGGGGTTGCCCCTACAGCTTCTGCCGGCATTCCCATAGAATGCTGACTCTGTCGTACCGTTCGGTACGGTAGCTGGCACCGTATGCCACACCCTCAGGTTGCGCCCACCTGCGCGGCAACGAAGAGCGCCAGGCTGCTCGGAATTGCCCCTTGCGTTCCTCACCCATCATCCTGAAAATGTCTTCACCCCTGCCTGCTGCCCAACTCGCAGCCTCCCGCCGCCTGTGCCGCTCAGAAGGGCGCCAGTGCTGTTCAACACCACCCCTGGATCACATGATACACCAACATGCCTGCTGTAAGGAGTTCAGAAAGTGAATGCGGGGTATCCCCGTGCCTCTGCCGCACTGCCCCACCTGCAGGCTGCCGCCGCCTGCGCCGCCGAGAAGAGCGCCAGCGGCGGCGCCGTGGCACGTGGCGGCGTGGCGGCGCGGCTGCAGAGCGCGGCGGACAAGTTCAGCCGCATGGTGGCGCTGGACAAGGAGGGAAGCAGCAGCGGCGGCGGCAGCAGCGGCATTAGCAGCGGCGGCGGTCAGCAGAGTGCCTAAAATAAAGCCTCCAGTGCCAGGGGTACTATGTGCCACGGGGTACGCATGGTGGCGCTGGACAGGGAGGGCAGCAGCAGCGGCGGCGGCAGTGGCGGCGGCGGCGGCGGTGGTGGTGGTGTTGGCCGCGCCTGAACGCCTCTGTATCCGGCGGTTGTCGGTCGGCGCTATCGGTGCTGTTGGTTACCGCGTAATGGCGCTGGACGGTAGCAGCAGGGTAGGGGGCGGCGGCGGGAGCGTTACTACGGTACGCGTCAGGGGTGGATGTGAGGGGATGCCACATGGGGCAGGCGCTCAGCGCTGCAGCTGCTTGTTGGGTCTGGGCAAGGACCAAGGAGGGAAGCGACGGCGACGGCAGGGAGGAGAGCAGCGGCACGGGGTTGCGTGGCAACGGGGGCGGCAGCGCGTGGGGGCAAGGGTGTTGGGAGTGACACATGCCGTTGCCTTGCCGTTGTATGGTGCACAAGCTGTTCTTGAGGCATGGACAAGGTTGTTGTACAGTAGCATCAGGATGCAGCAAGCAGGATAGCATTGGTGTACCGGTGTGCTGTTGGATCAAGGGACTTGTGGAGGTGTACCGTACGGAGTCGTGGGCCGGTTGGCGGCAGCATTGCCGGCAGCAGCTGGAACCTAAGAGCGCCTGAACCCTATCTACAGCCGCATACACGCAAGGGCCTGTACGACGTGTTTACGAATGCGTGCGGTTTTGGCACGTCGCGATGGTGACGGGCTGGAGGTGTGGAGGTTAGTATTGGTGCTGTTGTGGGGACGCGTTGTGGGCGAGATTGGGCGCGAGCGGCCAAGTTGAGCCGAGTACGCCCCTGCCTGGTGCGTGCCCTGCGGGTGCACTTCCAAGCAGCATGCCCCAAGCGGCCCGTGTTGACAAGATGAAATGTTGTGTTATGCATCTGCCAAGAAAGGTTGTCGTGCTGCGCGTGCGGATGCCGGTCGGCGGCGGCGGCCATGCCTGGTTGTATCGCTGTAGCACTCTGCTCCATCAGACTTGCAACAACGAAGGCATCTGGATGCCGCGTCCGTGCACCACTGCAGAATGATTCCGCGTTGCATCGTTTATAAGCTACTTGCTCCATTCCTCCATATACCGTACATCAGATCGGTGGAAACAGGGATTTCCAGAAGCCCACTTGGAAGGCCACGTGCACTTAGCCCCCGTGTAGGACCTGCACGTGCCAGTGGCTACAATTGGGCGCAGGGAAGCTCCCCTGGTTTGGCGCCAGCTATCACCTCAGCAGGGCAGCCTACGGCATGGAGCACCTCCTTGGTTTGTGTCAGCTGCAGCAGGCTGGAGCAGGGGAGCACGTGGCTGATCTCACTCGGGAGCACAAGGGAAGCACGTGTCAGTACTCCATGGATGTACGATAGTGCAGCTTACTCGGTAGCACGTGTCAGTACTCCATGGAGGTACGGTAGTGCAGTTGGTAAGAGGACAGGTTGCACGCAGAGTGTTTCTTTTCCTCGCTGGTTTCATCTGAGTTTCAACCGTTCGCCACTCATGACTGTGCAGGTGTGCCCAGATAGCGTGGGCTGCCGTGCTAGCCCTGCTCCACAGCCTGCTGGACAGCGTTTCACTCCATGACAGCTTGACAGGTCCCTCCCGCTTTGCCTGGCTCAGCCTGCCCACTTCCCACGTGCATGCCAACGCAAGGAGCGGATAATGTGATGCAGCATCGTCACTACGTCCCAGCGTGCGCTGCTTTGTCACATGCCGTAACGGAGGGGCCAACCGAAACGGCCAACTGGACCCTGACTGGACCGACGCCATTCCGGCAGGATCGTGGCGCAGCTTGCGACATGTTGCCGCATCTGCGTCTCTACGTATTGCTTTATAACCCAATCCTCAGGCCTGATTTGCATTTAGCATGTAGAGGCCGGGCACACGCACTATCCTGAAAAGGTTCAGACTACGCTTTCGCAATTTCGGAGGCGGCCGGTACCTGGAAGCAGCCTATTATTGATCAGAATTGGTCATCTGGCCGTCCAGGTAGCGTGAGGTGAGTCTCGGCAGTGCCCTTGTGTTGCAACTTCGGGCAGTCATCACCAAAGGGCTGTCTAGCGTATCAGTTGGCTGTGTGGACTGCCTGCACCACGTGCACGTGTGTGGGCCCTTCGCGTCACGTCCGAAGGCACTAAACAGTATGACACAGGTACCGGAGTGTCACGTTGGTGGGTCCATCCACTTTGTGCCCTTTGTGCTCACGCCCAGTTCCGTTGCACACGGCTTGGCCCGCCAGGTACCACCATTACTTCCAGCTGTACCAGCGCATCTCCTGGCTCGCAGCCCTGTAATGGCAGACGCGGCGAGAGACGTGAAGGTGGCGAAACCACCAGGAGGAGGCCAGCGGAGGCATGGCCCCGCTGCTGCTGCCCGCGGCGTGTCCCCCGAGGCCTTTCTCCAGGGCACTTCCATTGCCTGGGCCCACCTGCAACCGGAGGAGCGAAAGGCCATCCGGGCCGCCTGCAGCAGCTGCCGGCAGCTACACGACCGTTTGGTGATCGACCTGCGGATCTCCCTGGGCCACGACCGTGCGCAGCACGAGGAGCAGCGACAGCACCAGCACCAGCCCGCACCGCAAGAGCTGCGCGCGTCGCTGGGGGCGGTGATGCGGCGTGGCGCCCGGCCGCAGTCGCTGACGGTGCGCTTCAGGGATACGAATGACGACGGTCGGCAGGCCCAGCTGTGAGTGTTGGCATTGCAAGATGCATGACCTGCTCGCGTGTGGGATAGGGGATCAGTGATACGCTACGAACGGCGATGGCAGGCAGGCCCAGCTGTGAGTCCTGACACAGTGCAAGATGGCCTGCGCACGTATGCAGACCGTGCATGGATCATTTCGGATTGCTTTGGGTGCCACTGCCATTTGTTCGTTGGTGCCCATCCTGTGGCATGGCGGTGCAAGACAGCTGCGACTGCTGCCAGGGCCGTTGCATTGCCATGGTAAGAGGTGCTCATTTGGACCATCAGAGGCACGGCTGAACACACACGTACGGCGGCGCCCGGTCATGCACTTACCTACCCCCGTCCGCAGGCTGGCGGTGCTGGAGGCCTGCTCCGGGTGTCCTCTGACCCGCCTGGAGCTGCAGGGCGCAGTGCCGCTCAGTGGGCCGGTGGCGGAAGCGGTGGACACCTGCTGCCCGCAGCTGTCGGGCTTGTGCCTAAACCACCGGGCCTTTCCCGGGCCATCGAAGGCGGTGCCAGGGAGCGAGGCGGCTACGGTGTACGACTACGGCTGCGGCCAGCTTCTGACGCTGTGCGGGCCGCGGCTGCGGGAGCTGCAGCTGCTGGGCGTGCACTGCTGGCACGCACTGTCGTACATGGCCCTGCAGAGGTGCACGGCGCTGACGGGGCTGGTCCTGGAGGCTGGGAGGCCCCACGATGGCATTTTGCCTGGCGGACAATGCCTTGCTTGGTAAGCCGGAGGCTATGTTTTCGGTAGCAGGCCCTGGCATGGCCACCCCCGACCGACTTATGCGCTCATGGAATGACACGAATCCCCCAATGGCCTGCTGGCACTGGCACGTGCACGGGAACATTCTACAGAAGCTAGTGCACGACAGACAGTGTGCCACGGAGCCCCCCGCCCTTTGCAACCGCTGCGGATGCTCCTGGATGGAACAAGGCACCAACTGCGCCTGCAACAACCACGGGTGCCAGCCGCTGCCGCTGCACTGCCTTGCCATTGACCTGCCCATCGCCTGTGCTGCCGCCTGCGCCTGCTTGCAGAGAGCCCGGCCATGGAGGCACACTTGTTGGCTACGGTTGCGCAGCTGACCTCCCTCCGGTCGCTGCACCTCTCCACCGGCCTCAAAGAGGGTACCTGGTCCCCCGAGGCCCTGCGCCCCTACGCCACCTGCGTGGCACGCCTCAGCACCCTCACCGCCCTGACGCAACTGCAGCTCCAGCCACCGTACGGGTTCTTCAACCAGGGAGACAGTTGGCTCTCCATGGTGCAAGACCCCAACCAACACCTCCGTGCTGAAGAGGTCTGGACCGCACACCAAATCTCGCTGATGTCTGCGCTGCGCTGCATGCCGCTTCTGGCGTCGCTCACAGCCCCTTCGCTGTGGCTGCGACCGTACGAGATGGCGCAGCTGACCGCGCTCACCAGCATCGCAGTTGGCGGACTACTGCCAGCGGCGGGACACCCGTCCGAGGCAGCACAGGGCGCTGCCGCCAGCGGCGCGGCCCTGCCTGCGCACCTGCAGGAGCTGACGCTGCAGGCGGGGGCATCACCGCGGGCCCTTGCGGCCCTGAAACCGCGAGAAGCCTTCGCCCGCTTGAACATGCACACCATGCGATTCGGCAAACTGGATGTCACGCCCGGTGGGCAGCTGCGGGCGGAGACGGCGGCGGCGGTGGGCCCTGCCGTACGGCTGCTGACCGCCTACCGCGGCCGCACCCCGCAGTCTGCGGTCTTCAGCATCACCGCGGACGCTGGGCGCAGCGCGCTCGTGCCACCTGAGGGAGCCGCCAATGGTCACATGGAGTGGATACGGCAGCTGCACGGGCTGAGCGACCGGTACCGCGCAGTGTCTTTGGAGCGCGTCGCCCTTGGTCCAGGAGACCTGAGCTGCCTCGGCGAGGCACTGCGTGACCTGAAAAGTAAGCGTCACGTGTGCACGGGCAGGGTCGCGCACCAGCACCGTGCTGCTTGCTGCGTGCTCAGAGGCGTGTAGCTGCCCTTCCCTAGCTCTCCACCTGTGAAGCGCAACACCAAGCCCCTACCTTGTGCTGTGCCCTTGTACACTGTTGCGTTGCTCGCAGGACTGTCGCTGTGGGGTTGCTCCTTCCCGCTGGCGGCCTTGCCCCTGCTGCGGTTCCCCCTGCTGCGGCTCGTGCACCTGGAGCTGGACATCGGGGCCTGCGAGGGTGTCAGCAACACCGCGCTGGAGCCGCTGCTGCTGCTGCTGTGCCGCCCGCACAGCGGTGCGCTGCCGCTGCAGCAGCTCAAGTGCATGAGGTGCCCGCAGCAGCTGGACAAAGAGCGGTGCGTGCAGTACGTTTTGGAGCACCTGGAGAAGGACTTCGGGGTGACGGGCGTAACGGTACTGGTATAGTAGCTGTACTGCGTGCATGGGCTACTGGGAGTGTGGGGAAGCTGCAGTGCTGGTGCTGGTGCGAGGTTTGGGTGGAATTCGAACCGTGTGATTAGCTGCTGCCAAGGGCTTTGATCGCAAAGGATACTCCAGCGCGCAATTAAGGGCACTCTGAAAGCGAGGAAGAACGGAGTCAGCGTCAGGAACGGGCGCATGAGGAGCAAGCTGTCGAGCCCCACACCGCTGCCGCAGCTGCGCACAGCCTTAGGAATTACAGTTCTTCAACTGCCGCTCCTGGTCCTGCCGCGCCGGCCGCATGTCCGGTGCGGCACCGCGGGAGCGCCTGGCCCTCACCGGCTGCCAGCAGGGACGTCCTGCGCTGCGTGCCGTCCGTCACTGGGCAGCGAGATGCAGCCTGGCCGATTGTGGGGTGGCCGGGCTGACCCCACGGCGTGGCCCTCGGGGTGGCCCTGGGTTCCTGCATTAGGCGCGGCATGTGGCATGCAGGGGTACGTGGGGTAGTGCGCGAACATCGATAGATAGAGAAGGCGGGCTTGGGCCTCTTGAGGGGCCAGGTGGGACCGGCTCAGCTGCCAGGCCCTGCTGAGCGGTGCGGGGTACCGCATGGCGGTGCTGGCAAGGAGGGCAGCAGCGGTTCGGGCGGCGGCGGCAGCAGCAGCAGCAGCAGCAAAAGCGGCAGTAGCGTCGGTGGCAGCGGCGATCGCGGCGGCGGCAGCGGTAGGTGGTTGTGACGGCGGCAGCGGCACAGCGGCGGCGGTGGCGGCAGCGGCGGCGACGGTGGCGGGGGCGGCAACGCCTGTGGAAGTTTCTTTGCCAGGAACGTTATGAGCAACCGGGTATGATGTACTTCAGCGGCCGGCGGCGGGCGCTGGACAAGGAGGGCATCAGCAACAGCAGCGGCGGCGGCGGGGGTGGCGGCAGTGGCGGCAGGGGGCGGCAGGCGGCGGTGGTGGCGGCGGCGGGGCGGCAGCACCTGAAGAAGCTTCTTTGCCAGAAGTGTCATGAGCATCCGCGGGCAGCGCCGGGAGGCAACGTCAGGGCGGGCGGCAGCGGCGGTGGTGGTAGCGCTTCGGGATGCAGAGAGATGTTGCTGTAGGTGCAAGTTGGTGTCAGCTGTCGGAATGGCAGCAGGGTGGCATGGCGGACGGCAGCGGCGGGGGATGTAGTGAGGAGATAACCTGTGGGCACTGAGCGTTGTAGGCTTGTAGCTGTGCATATTGGCTCTTGGTTCGGAGGGCAGCGACGGCAGCAAGACGGAGGGCAGCTATGGCGGGTCGGTTACCAGCGTTGGAGGTATGAGAAGGTTGCATGGGCCCATTAATCCAACTCGCACTGGGGGCCAGTTGTTGGAGCCATGCCACTGCATCACGGCGCATGTTGGACGGTCACACGGTACAATCTTGACGTCCGCATGAAGCGCTATAGACCGCTGTCGCTTCCGTGAGAACTAACAGTGCTAGGAGATGGCGGTTGTGGGGGTTCCAACTGCCAAGCTGGTCCGTCGGTTGCGGCTGTGCGAACAAAACACTAGAAAGAAGGTGCATGCTTCCAAGTCTTCTGCAGCATCGCCACCGGACGTGTCGAAGCATCCTAGACATATTCAAGCTGCTGTCCTCTACAAACGGCACGCGCTTCGACACGTGGCAGGATACGTTTAGCGATTTCGTCGTCGCCCTTCTCCCCCATCCGGCTCTGATTTGATGAGTATCACGAGGCGCACAAGCCCATAGCTTCGTCAACGCCAGGCCTCAATAAGGTCCTCGGTGTCCAGAGGCAAAACCTTACATACCCCTAGGTCCAGCTGTCGGTGCGCCCAAACACGATGGCTCAACTGTTGCGCTTGCCAACCGTTGGGGCGCTGCAGCGCAGGACGCAACCAACCTTTGTAAGTACACTGTTATGTTTGCTTTGGAAAGTTAGCGTGGTCCATTGCCGTGCGCGTCAAGGCCTAACGTCCCGTCGCGCGCCATCCTGACGAAACGCAGGCCTTCCAAGCGCCCAAGCTACCGTCTATCCGCGTGCGCTTCACAGACTGTCAGTCCGTTTGTGACCTCCAGCTCGCTTGCCCAGACCGCGCGTCCGCTGTCGCGGCCGTTGCGCAGCGGGTCCGATGACAAGCCCACCAGCCCATCACCCAGCTCGCGGGATGACGCCCTGCGCTCATTTTGGGCTGAGATCCTGCGCCCGTCGCTGTGGTCGGTTGGCACTGGACTCCTTGGGATGGCACTCCTAGGTGAGCTACAGCTGCAGCACGGGCGTGCTGGCAGTACGGGGGAGGTTTCGCAAGGGGGTGGGCCCAGACATACAGGCATGCACGTGCGGTGAACGGGTACTGTACGTGCCGAAGGGGCGATGATCCTGGAAGATACAAACGGGTTCTGAAGGACTCACACATACAGGGCATACGGCACATGCAAGGGTTGCACGTAGCATGTCATCACTCGGCGCCTGTGAAGCTACGGCCCCTCGCACGGCCCTCCGCCGAGCGACTCACCCGTCCTGTCGCTGTCCCCGCGTCGTTGGTAACCACCCGCCCTCCCCCTTGCTGCTCCCATGCAATCCAACCCCTCACCCTACCCCAACCGCCAATTTCCGCCTCACACCCTCCATCCCTCCTGCGAGTAGATAGCTGCTAAACATCGTCACAAGTTCATTGCTGGCCACCGCCATGTTTTTCCAACAGTATCTTGCTTTTCTTGGCCCCTGCCCTCCCCCCCAGCCCTCTTCTTCATGCTGTTCCCCAACCCCAACCCGACGCCCGGCAGCATCTACGCCCCACACGTTTTTGCAATTTTGCTGTGGGTGCGCCTTACCAATCAGCCTGATAAACGGTGGTCGTGGAGCTACGCACTTTCGCTGACAGTGGTGACTGCTATCGTTGGTTTCGTTGCCACAGTGTATGTGAGCGCATAACGCCGCAGTTGCACAGCGGCTGTGTATTACGAAGGCAGGATTATTGTTGGCAGGATAAAATAATGCGGCGGTGGCGGCGTTGTCCGACAGGGTTGCAGGGCGGCGCACTGGGTTTCAGAAGGGTAGTGGTACAGGTAGTGGTATGGTGGTGGCGGGGACAGCGCATGAAACGGCTTGAGGCCACCGTTTGTTGCCATGGGTTATGGGGACGCCGCAAATGTTCAGCGGCCGTGTGCAAGGAGGGCCACGGCGGCGGCAGCACGATCGAGGGCTACAGCGGCAGCATGTGACTAGGGTGCTCGGCGGCACCGTTGACCTTGCTTACCGTAATGCGTTCCGCTGTTGGGCACATGGGGCAGGGCGTGGCCGCAGCGGCAGTGGTAGGGCGGAGGTGGCTTGCCCCGCAGCTCAGGTGTGTGCAATTGGACGGATGCGGTGGAGGGTTAGTAAAGCATGTACCAAGACATACAGCCAATTGAGGAAATTCTGTTTAGGTATACTCACGCTATGGCGGCCGCATGGAGGCATGGTTTGCTGGGACCCTCAGCTGTGCGTGGATGTGGTGTCCCTTCGAGAACGTCGCTGCCCTTTGCGTGCCTCCCGTGTATGCCATGCATTGGGCGTTGGACGGAGCAACCCGATGCACGCGTACGCGTGTATCACTGTGTGCTACGTGTACACTAGTATTTGTCTGTGTGTGAACGTTATTTGCACAACTGTGGCACCTCCGGCGGTTGTACTTCTGAGTTGCTTTACGAGCAGGACGGACACGTGATGCAGCGTGCGTGGTGGGTGAGGACCAGTTGTCCGCACGCTGATGCCTTACATGCACTCGTGCCAAAGAGCTCCTTGCAATGCACTGGCTCATCACAGCTTGCAATGACACGATACCACCCCTTCCATGCAACAACAGTATTAGAGAGAGGATTTTGCTGTGAGCGAGGGTTCAGATCTGGCTGGGTTGCGGCCGGCGGTTGCAGCTGATGCCTCCCCCCACCTAGAAACGAAGGGCTCCTGCAGCAGTATCGCCAATGGGCGTGCCGAAGCCCTATGGCAGCCGAAACGGCTTTAACCCCAAAAAGGGCACCTTAAGGGGTCC
>VFQN01006235.1_pt1 | contig 13815 bp, 11 predicted proteins | sample 3512371 | NCBI WGS metagenome assembly VFQN01 (sample SAMN10412370, study PRJNA504923) | tailings metagenome | isolation source: Replicate 2 from Balatoc abandoned mine | place: Philippines: Itogon, Benguet | collected 2017-08-28
TCGCGGCGCCGATGCCGCGATTGCCGCCCGAGATCAATGCAACGCGGCGGTCGATCATGCGGGTGCCTTCGTGTTCAGGACGATGTTGGGGAGGGGCGTGACGTGGCGCTGGTACAGGGTCATCAGGATGCGCAGCAGATCGCGGCGGTCCTGCTCGTCCAGCACCGAGAAGAACCGGTCGGACTGTTCCTTTGCGATCTTGCGCACGCCGGCGACCAGTTCCTCGCCCCTGGGCGTCAGATAGAGCTCGTGCGCGCGCCGCTCCTCGGCGTCGACCTTCTGCTCGACCAGGCCCTGGCGCTTCATCTGGTCGATCAGCTTGGCCATCGCCGAGCGGTCCTTCTGGATGAAGTGCGCGATCACGGATGGCCGGATGCCCGGGTTCGCGTGCGTCATCAGCAGGACCGAGACCTTGCCGGTGCCATGCGCCAGCTCGACCTGGCCGATCGCCTGGTCGTAGTCCCGGTTGAGCGCGATGCTCACGCTGCGGGCATAGAAGCTCAGCAGGTTGCCCAGAACGTCGAACGACACCTCCGAGTAGTCGATCGTCCGCGGCGCCGCGCGGCCGCTCCTGGCGACGCTCCTTTCCATCAGTAGGCTGGCGGATTCACGCCCTCGCGCCGGGCGACCCACTGGTCGCGCACGCGGGTGGCCGAAAGGAAGATGTAGGGAACGAACTTCATCCAGAAGGGCGACGCCTGCAGCGGCTCGAGCGGCAGGGTCAGGTCTTCCTTGGGCGTGCCCATCGCCCATTCAGAGAGCACGGTGCCCATCATCGTGCCGGTCGGCACGCCGCGGCCGGAATAGCCGAGCGAGGCGACGATGCCGGGGGCCAGCTCGAACAGGCGCGGGAAGGTCTTGGGCTGCATGTCGAGGTCGCCGGTCCAGCTGTACTGGAAGTCCACCTCGTCCAGCTGCGGAAGCATCCACTTCAGCTTGTCGGCCGTGAGCTTCTTCGTGTAGTCGAGGTCGCCGCCGCGCTTGCCCTCGACGAACACGGAGGTGACGAGCCGGCCCTCCTTGTTGTACTTGTAGATCATCGGGTCGTCGCGCGTTTCGACGACCGTATGGTTCTCCGGCGCGATCGACTTGCGGACGTTGTCGGAGAGCGGCTGGGTAGCCAGGATCATCACCGACATCACGGTGAAGGTCTTGTCCAGGCCCGGCCAGTAGCCATCCGTGTAGGCGCCGGTCCCGCACACGACCTTGTCGGCGATCACCGCACCGGTCGGCGTCATCACCCGCCAGCGCCGGCCGGCCGGCTCGATGCCGGTGACGGGGGACTGGGTATGGATGGTCCCGCCCTGGGAGATCACCGCCTTGGCAAGGCCGCGCGCGTAGGCGAGCGGATTGAGGTGGCCGCCTTCGGGGTGCAGCCAGGCGCCGTAGTAGCGCGGCGAGCCGGTCAGACGCTCGGTCTCGGCCTTGTCGAGCAGGTGGGTGGTCTTGCCGGCGGAGGCATAGGTGCGCTGCTTTTCTTCCAGCACCTTCACCCGGGAAGGCGCATGGGCAACCATCAGGTAGCCGTTCTGCACGCCTTCGCAGTCGATGTCGTAGCGGCGGATGATGTCGAAGGCGAGGTTGGCAGCGTTGGTCTGCTTCTCGACGAGCCGCTCGCCATAGACCGGGCCCAGCATCTTGCGCACGGTCGGGATCGAGTAGAAGTGGAAGGTCGGCGTGCAGTGGCCGGCATTGCGTCCGGAGCAGCCGAAGCCGACCTCCTTGGCCTCCAGCACCAGCACCCGCACGCCCTTCTCGGCGAGATGAAGGGCAGTGGAGAGCCCGGTATAGCCGGCGCCGATCACGCAGACATCCGCGGTCACGTCACCGTCGATCGCCTCGGTCGGCGGGGGCGGCGGAGCCGTTGCGTACCAGAGCGATGGCTCGATCGACGAACGCTGCATCCTTTCCGGCTCCCCAGACGGACATGACAGCGGCAGGAATGTTCGGCCGGGACTTGCAGCGACGAGCGGCATGTCCCGATGGAACTTTATGACACTGTCAGGATGTGCAAACGCGCCAAGCACGGACTACGATGACTGGATCACCGTCTTGTCAGCTTCTTGGGCTCTTCGCGATGATGGATGTCATCCACTATGGAGCCCGTCAAGAGCTTTCCCGGCTTCCGTCATCATTCCGTTGCAGAGCCGCCTTGCGGCTGACGCTGCGCCATGGCACCGCCAATTGGCACCCGCTCGGGGCATAGCCGGAAGATCATTTCATGACCGAGACCGTCAAAACTGGCCAAGCCGCCACCATGTTCCGCCGCCGCACCCTTCTGAGCGCCGCCGCCGCAGGCAGCGCCGCGCTCGTGGCAGCGCCCTTCGTCTCCAGAAGGGCACGTGCCAGCTCCGGCACCGTCAACGTGTTCGCCTGGGGCGACTACGTGCAGACCTTCAACGAAGGCGGCCTCGCCAAGAAGTTCGCCGACCAGACCGGCATCCAGATCCAGCTTTCCACCTACGGCTCGAACGACGAGCTGGAGAACAAGCTGCGTGCCTCGGGCGGCAAGGGCTTCGATATCGTCTTCCCCTCGGTCGATACCGGGCCGAACTACTACAAGGACGGGCTGCTCGCCCCGATCGACGAGAAGAAGTTCAAGGTCGAGCAGGTCATCCCCTCGATCTACAAGAGCTCCGTCCGGCTGGGCGCCACCCATCGCGGCAAGCGCCACCTGATCCCGTTCGACTGGGGCACCGAGGCGATCACCTGGGACAGCGAGAAGCATCCGGACCTGAAGTACGGCACGCTCTCCTATGGCGACATGTGGAAGGAGGACCTGACCAAGCAGGTCGCCATGCGCCAGAAGTCGGTGCTGGTGGGCTTGGCCCTCTATCTCGACAGCACCGGCGAGGTGAAGTCGGACCGGGGCATGGACTTGGTGAAGTCCGAGGAGGAAAGCCGGCGCGTGTTCGACGCCGTCACCCAGTGGGCGGTCGCGCGCAAGTCGATCATCGGCGCCTACTGGAACAACGCCACCGAGGCGACCTCGGCCTTCACCGATGCCGGCTGCACGATCGGCCAGACCTGGGACACGACCGGCATCCTGCTGAACCGCAACAATGGCGCCAAGTGGCGCTACTCCATGCCGAAGGAAGGCGGGCTTGCCTGGACCGACACGATCGGCATCCCGTCGGGGGCGGAGAACGTCGAGCAGGCCTATGCCTTCATCGACTTCGCGCTTAGCCCCGAGGCCGGCGGCGTGTTCTCGAACAATACCGGCTACAATTCCTGCGCGGTGGGTGCCGACCAGCACCTGAGCGAGGAAAACAAGGCGGCGTTCGCCATGGCCTATCCCGACCAGGCGGCGATCGACAATCTCTGGTGGTGGCCGCCGCAGACCCCGTTCTTCGCGGCGCTGCGCACCGAGTACGTCGAGAAGTTCACCAACGCCTGACCGGCGTTCCTTGGGAGCGGGCCCGGCTTGTCCGGGCCTGTTCGCATGTCCGGATCCACCATGCGCAAGTTCTTCCAGCGGCTCGGCTTCGTCCCGGCCACGATCGCCTGCATGCTCGCCGCCTTCTGGGTGCTGGGCCTGATCGTCCTGCCCCAGGCCACCATGATCGAGCGCTCGCTGTGGTGGGAGGAGCAGCCGGCCGACCTCCAGGATGCAGCCCAGAGGCTGGACCAGGCCTGGATCCGCCAGGCCGAGCTGTCGCTGGAGGACCCATCGCCCGAGCGCGATACCGAGCTGGCCGCCGTCGAGGCCGAGATCCAGCGGCTGGAAACGCTGGACACGACGCCCGTGCGTGTCTGGGGCCTGAACAACTATGTGCGCATGAGCGGGCTGCACCTGCGCATCTTCCTGTGGACGCTGGCGGCCTCCCTCGCGGTGACGCTCATCGCCTTTTTGGTCTGCTATCCCGTCGCTTGGGCAGTGGCGACCGCGGGCCCGGGCCTGCGCGGACCGATCCTGCTGATGGGCCTGATCGTGCCTTATGCGGTGAACGAGCTGCTGCGGATCTTCGCCTGGTTGATCCTGCTCGACCGGGAAGGGCTGGTGAACACGCTGCTCCAGGCTCTGGGCCTGCCGGGCATCCCGTTCGTCGAGACCGGCTCCGGGGTCTTCATCACCATGGTCTACACCTATGTGCTGTTCATGGTGTTCCCGATGCTGAACTCCATGGAAACGCTGGACCGCGCCCAGGTCGAGGCCGCCCGGGACCTGGGCGCCAGCATCCTGCAGATCCACCGCCGCGTGGTCATCCCGCACAGCCGGCCGGGCATCGCGATCGGCTGCATCATGGTATTCATGCTGGCGGCCGGCTCCTATGCGGTGCCCTGGATCATGAGCCGGGGCGTGGGTGGCGACTGGTTCACCCAGCTGGTCTATCGGCAGTTCTACGAGGCAGACCAGTGGAACGTCGGTGCCGCCTATGCCGTCACGCTGCTGATCGCCTGCCTGGCCTTCGTGCTGCTGGTGATGAAGGTGATGCGCGTCTCCTTGCGGGAGATCGCCCGATGAATGCCGGACGCGCCAGCCGCACCCTGCTGGATGCCTACCTCGTCCTGTTCTTCATCTACCTGGCGGCCCCGCTGCTCGTGATGATGGCGGCCGCCTTCAACGCTTATCCGCAGCCCTCGGTGACGCGCTGGCAGGGCTTCACGCTGCACTGGTTCTGGGCGCTGTTCACGGATGCGCGCCTGGGCACGGGCGTACTCCATTCCTTCCTGGTGGCAGCCGGCGTCATCGCCATCGCGATCCCCTGCGGCCTCGCGGGTGCCGTGATCCTGGCCCGGCTGGAAGGGAGGGCCACCAATCTGCTCTATGCCGTCATGGTGAGCCCGATTCTCACGCCCGGCCTGATCCTGGGCCTGTCCACGCTGATCTTCTGGAGCCCGGTCGGCATCGGCGCTGGCCTGACGCTCGCCACCCTCGCCCAGGCCAGCTTCATCACCTCCTACTGCATGCTGATGTTCCTGGCGCGCCTTGCCCGCTACGACCTGACGCTGGACGAGGCCGCCCTGGATCTGGGGGCCACGCCGGCCTTCGTGTTCCGCCGCGTCACCTTGCCCTTCCTTCGCCCCACCGTGCTGGCAGCTGGCGGCATCGCCTTCCTGCAATCCTTCGAGAACTACAACACCACCGTGTTCGCCATCGGCGGCGACTTCACCCTGCCGACCGAGATCGGCTCGCGCATGCGCTTCGGGCTTTCCCCCGCGATCGCGGCGCTGGGCGTGATCTTCGTGGCCACAACCATCGTCGGTGCGGTCGCCTGGGTGCTGCTGCGTCGGCGGGAGCGCGCCAGGGCCGGCTAGCCGGACGCCCACATGCCGCGCATGCGCGCGGCGACATCGACCCGGACCCCGCGCGGCGCTGGCGCCGCCGGCTGTGCCGGCGCCACCGGCCAGCAACCTTGTGCGAACAGCCCCAGCAGGTCGTCCGGAATGAAGCGGGTACGCCCGGCATAGACGTGCCGGTCGCCCCTGGCGTTCTGGCCATGGGTGAAGAAGCGCTGGGGCACCAGAAGCTGCAGGTCGTCCTTCGCCCGGGTCATCGCGACGTAGAGCAGGCGGCGCTCTTCCTCGATCTCGTCCTGGCTGCCGGTGCCGAGGTCGGACGGGATGCAGCCGTCCACCAGGTTCAGCACGAACACCGACTTCCATTCCTGGCCCTTGGCGGAATGGATCGTCGACAGGATCAGATAGTCCTCGTCGCGCAGCGGCGCCCCGGCCTGGTCGCTGGTGGCATCCGGCGGGTCCAGGGTGAGCTCGGTCAGGAAGCGCTCGCGCGAGGGGTAGAGGCTGGCGATCTGGACGAGCTGGACGAGGTCGGCGCGCCGGGTCGGGGCATCCTCGTGGATCCGGTCGAGATGCGGCTCGTACCAGGTGCGGGCCAGGTCCAGCTGGGCAGGCCAGCTGGCCGTGCGCACTTCCCCGATCATCCGGACAAAGGATGTCCATGCCTCGCCCGCCCTGGCCGGGGCTGGCGCCTGGACGAGCGCTGCCGCGGGATCGGGCCTGCCGGCCAGATGATCCAGCACCCGCTGGGCCGCGCTGGGGCCGACGCCCGGGATCAGCTGTAGCAGGCGGAAGCCGGCCACCCGGTCCCTCGGGTTCTCGACGAACCGGAGCAGGGCCATGAGGTCCTTGACATGGGCGGCGTCCAGGAACTTGAGGCCGCCGAACTTCACGAACGGGACGTTGCGGCGGGTCAGCTCCACCTCGAGCGGCCCGCTATGGTGCGACGTCCGGAACAGTACGGCCTGCTGCTTGAGCAGGAGGCCGGTTTCCCGGTTCTCCAGAACCCGTTCCACGACGCAGCGCGCCTGGTCCGCCTCGTCGCGCACCGTGACGAGCTGCGGCCGGAGCATGGCCGCCCGTTCCGTCCACAGATTCTTGGTGAACCGTTCTGCCGCGAGCCCGATCACCCCGTTGGCCGCTGCCAGGATCGTCTGGGTGGAGCGATAGTTCCGCTCCAGCGTGACCACGGTCGCCGGCGGGCTGAACCGGCCGGGAAAGTCCAGGATGTTGCGCACGGTGGCGGCGCGGAAGGCGTAGATCGACTGGGCGTCATCGCCCACCACGGTGAGCCCGCGGCCGGTCGGCTTCATGGCGTGCAGGATCGAGGCCTGCAGGCGATTGGTGTCCTGGTACTCGTCGACCAGCACATGGTCGAACCGGCCGCCGATCTCGTCGGCCAGCTCGGGCACGCTCACCGCCTGCGCCCAGTAGAGCAGCAGGTCGTCGTAATCGAGCAGGTTCTGCTGCTGCTTGGCCTGGACATAGTCCCCGAACAGGCCGCGCAGCTCCTCCGTCCATGCAGCACACCAGGGGAAGTGGGCCTGCAGCACCTCGTCCAGCGGCGCCTCAGCGTTGACGCAGCGCGAATAGATCGACAGGCAGGTGCCTTTGGTGGGAAAGCGGCTGGCGGTCCTGGAAAGGCCGCGCTCGTGGCGGACCAGGTTCATCAGGTCGGCCGAATCCTCCCGGTCCAGGATCGTGAAGCCCGGGTCGAGCCCGATCTCCCCGGCATGGTCGCGCAGCAGCCTGGCGCCGATGCCGTGGAACGTCCCGGCCCAGCCGAGTGCCTGGGCGAGGCTGCCGGCCGAGCATGCATCCACCTGGGCCGAGACCCGCTCGACCCTGCGGATCATTTCCGCGGCCGCCCGCCGGGAAAAGGTCAGGAGCAGGATCCGGCCCGGATCGGCGCCGTGGACGATCAGGTGGGCCACCCGGTGCGCCAGCATGTTGGTCTTGCCCGAGCCGGCCCCGGCGATGACGAGGAGCGGCGAGGCGGTACCGTCCGGCCCGATCCCATGCTCGACGGCCTGCCGTTGTTGCGGGTTGAGGTTCGCCAGATAGGCGGCCGCCGCAGTCACCTTCGTTCCTCCCGTGGGGCCACCGCCAGGATCGGAAATTGCCGTCCTGCCCGCAACCGCGGCCGGTCAGCCTCCGGGGCGCCAGCGCGTGCATCCGGCTTCGGCAAGACCGGCGGCCGGTGATGGCCCAGCACCGGTGCCGGCGCAAGAGCGGGCGGTGGCTGGACGTCGTGCTCGCGGCACGGATCCCTGCCTTGGACGGGCAGGGAATGAATCAGATAAGTAATTGATATCGTTTGTTAATTTCAGTTTCTTGGGTTCATTCGTGCAAAAGCGGCATTATGATGTGCGAACGGCCGCATCGGCTTCGCACCAATGCGGCAGCATAGCACAAACCGGCGCCATCGCCGACGCCACGGCTCGGATGCCGGGAGCAGCCTGGCGCGACCAGGATCCGGCCTGAGCCCCGCGCCTCGGGACCGCCAGGACAACGGGCGCCGGCGGGGAGGGAGGCGTCAGCGGTAAAGCTGCTCACCCTCCATGCCGCTGTAGAGGCTCGCCACCTGCTCGGCGTAGCCGTTGAACAGCCGGGTCGGCACCGAGCCGAACTCGCCGAGCGGGCGCTCGTAGGCCTGGCTCCAGCGCGGATGGGGAACTTCCGGGTTCACGTTCGCCCAGAAGCCATACTCGCTGGGGCCTAGTTCTTCCCAGTAGCTGACGGGCCGCTCGTCGGTGAGGGTGATCTTGCGGATCGACTTGATCGACTTGAACCCGTACTTCCAGGGCGTCACCAGCCGGATCGGCGCGCCGTTCTGCTTGAGCAGCGGTTTGCCGTACATGCCAGTGGCGATGAAGGCCAGGTCGTTGGCGGCCTCGGCCACGGTCAGGCCCTCGACATAGGGCCAGGGATACCAGGTCTGCGCCTGCTCCGGCGCCTCGTCCGGGTTCATGAAGGTCTCGAAGCGCACGTACTTGGCGCTGCCGAGCGGGCGGGCGAGATCGAGCAGGGCCTTGAGCGGGAAGCCGCTCCATGGCACGTCCATCGACCAGGCTTCCACGCAGCGATGCCGGTAAAGGCGCTCCTCGATCGGGATCTTGCGGACGATTTCCTCGATGTCGAGTTCCTGGGGCTGCTCGACCATGCCGTCGATGCTGACGGCCCAGGGGCGGATGGTGAGGGCCTGGGCCGCGTCGGCGATGCTCTTGCTGCCGCCGAACTCGTAGAAATTATTGTAGCTGGTGGCGGTGGCCTCCTCGGTCAGCGGCCGGTCCAGCGTGAAGGCGGGGTTGCGCTTGCCGGGGTAGAGTTCCGGCGCGATCAGGTCCTCCTGGGCCTTGGCCCGGCCGGGCCAGGCGCTGAAGGCCGCGATGCCCAGGCCCATCCCGGCCAGGAGCCGGCGCCGGTCGAGGAACAGCGCCTCGTCGGTCGCCCGGTGATCGATCACGTCCCAGATCTTGCGCGAGCGGGTCAGCATCTTCGTCCTTTCCCTTTGCAGGTAGAGTACGTCTGCCGACCCGGTTTAGTCACCCGATCACGCGCGTGTGAATTCCAGGTCCTTGGGGAAGCCGACCGGGGTGTTCCGCCCGGACTGGGTGCGCTCGCCCAGCCAGGCCGTGCATTCCTCGCGGCGCTGGCGGCTGCCGGTCTGCCAAGTGAAGCCCTGCGCGGGGTCGATCGTCGCGATGTCGACCACGGCTGCGGAGTGCAGCTTCATCAGCTGCACGCCCTTGCCGCGGGCGAGCGTCTTCAGCTGGTCCAGCGGGAACACCAGCAGCCGGCGGTGGCTGCCCAGGATCGCCAGATGGTCGGCGGTCACCGGGATCACCTTCACGAGCTGGTCGCCCTCGTCCAGGTCGACCACCTGCTTGCCCGCCTTGGTGGAGGCGACGACGGCGCTTTCGTCCACGACGAAGCCGCGCCCGGCCTTGGTCGCGACCACCAGCCTGCCATCCGGCCGGTGCACCGCCACATCCAGGATCGGCACGCCCTTGGTGATATCCACGAACAAGGAAAGCGGCTCGCCGGTACCGCGCCCGCCGGGCAGTCGGTCGCCCGGGATCGTGAACCTCCGCCCGTCAGCAGCGAACACCAGGAGCCGATCGCTCGTCTGCGCCTCCAGCGCAAAGCGGGCGGCATCGCCTTCCTTGTACTTTTGGTCCGAAAGGTCGAGCTGGTGGCCGCGGACCGTGCGGATCCAGTTGTGCTGCGACAGCAGGACGGTGACCGGAAAACGCTCGACCTGCGCCTCGAACCGTTCCGGCTCGATCACCGGGGCCGTGCCGAACTGGGTGCGGCGCGGGTCAGCGAAGGTCTTCCGGCTGGCCTTCACCTCGTCGGCCAGCGCCTTGCGGCGCAGCTTCGGGTCGTCCAGCAGCCGGGTGAGCTTGGCCTTCTCCGCTTCCAGCTCGGCATGCTCCTTGCGGAGCTCCATCTCCTCCAGCCGGCGCAGGTTGCGCAGCCGCAGGTTCAGGATCGCCTCGGCCTGGATCTCGGTGAGGTCCAAGCGCTGCATCAGGGCCGGCTTCGGCTCGTCCTCTTCCCGGATGATCCGGATGACCTCGTCGATGTCGAGGAAGGCCTTGAGGTAGCCTTCCAGGAGGTGCAGGCGGTCGTCGATCTTGCCCAGGCGGTAGCGCGAGCGCCGCACCAGCACGACCATGCGGTGGTCGAGCCAGGACTGCAGGACCTCGGCCAGCCCCATGACGCGCGGCGTGCCGGTGGCGTCCAGGACGTTCAGGTTGAGGGAAAGGCGCACTTCCAGGTCGCTCGCCCGGAACAGCTGCTCCATCAGCAGCTCGGGCTCCACCGTCCGGGCGCGCGGCACCAGCACGATGCGGATCTGGTCGGTGGACTCGTCGCGCAGGTCGGCCAGGAGCGGCAGCTTCTTGGCCATCAGCTGCTCGGCGATGTCCTCGATCAGCCGGCTCTTCTGCACCTGGTAGGGGATCTGGTCGACGATGATCCGGTACTGGCCGAGCGGGAGCTGCTCGACCTGGTAGCGCGCGCGCAAGCGGAAGCCGCCGCGCCCGGTCGCATAGGCCTGCTGGATGGCGGCCGGACTCTCAGTCATGATGCCGCCGGTCGGCAGATCCGGGCCCGGGACGAACTTCATCAGCTCCGAGGCGGTCGGCAAGGGCGCTTCGGCCGGGCGGCCCAGCATGAACAGGAGCGCCTCGCACAGCTCGCCGACATTGTGCGGCAGGATCGAGGTGGCCATGCCCACGGCGATGCCGGTGGCGCCATTGGCCAAAAGGTTCGGCACGGCTGCCGGCAGGATGACCGGCTCCTCCTCCGAGCCGTCATAGGTCGGGCGGAAGTCGACCGTGTCCTGGTCGATGCCGTCCAGCAGCGCCATGGCGTACTTGGTCAGCCGGCTCTCGGTGTAGCGCATCGCCGCGGGGTTATCCCCGTCGATGTTGCCGAAATTGCCCTGGCCTTCGACCAGCGTGTAGCGCTGGGCGAAGTCCTGGGCGAGCCGGACCAGGGCGTCATAGACCGACTGGTCGCCGTGCGGGTGGAACTTGCCGATCACGTCGCCAACCACGCGGGCGCATTTCTTGTAGCCGCCGGCTGGATCCAGGCGCAGCTGGAGCATGGCGTAGAGCAGCCGGCGCTGCACCGGCTTCAGCCCGTCGCGGACGTCGGGCAAGGAGCGCGCGGTAATCGTGGACAGCGCATAGGCCAGGTAGCGCTCGGACAAGGCTTGCGCGAGCGGGATGGTCTCGATTTGTTCTGGTACGGCGGACGATCGTGTCATGTGTCCGGGTCGGCGGGAGGCTGCAGGAGATCAAGGAGGCGGAGGCGGGCCTGCGGGAGCGGCCGGTCCACGGCCTCGAACAGACGCTGGTCGAGGAAATGCCCGGTGAGGCGCAATCCGTCCAGCACTTGGGCACGGTCCGGTGTGCTGCCATCCACTAGGAAGGGGGGCAGCCGCAGGAGACGCGGCGCCCAGTCGGTGGCCGCCTCGCGCGAGACGGCGCTGCCGGAGCGGGGGGACACATAGGCCAAGTCCTCGGTCACGCCGGTGACCGCGCAGCGGTCGAGGGCCAGGCCGAAGCCGGCTTCGGCCAGGAGTACCAGCTCGAAGCGGACATAGTCGGCGAGCCAGTCCTCCCCGCCCAGCGCGTCGGCGAGCCGGACCGTGGCGGCATAGAGCACCGGGTGCGGGTCGCGCTCGGCGGTGCCCTGGTCGAGCAGGGCCATCGCCGCGGACAGGCCGGCCAGCGCCAGCGGCGTGTCCAGCACGTCGGCGGCATGCAGCTGGATCGGCTCGCCCTTGAGGTTGCCGAGCTGCTCGGCGATCCGCGCGTGCCAATGAAGGTCCAGCCGGTTGCCCGGCTGCCAGAGATGGGCGTTCGCCCGCGCGGCGCCTCCTTGCACCAGCCCGGCATGGCGGCCGTGCTCGAAGGTGAAGGCGCCCACGATCAGGCTGGCCTCGCCATGGCGCCGGCGGGTCAGCACGAAGCCCTCGTCGTGCCATTCCAAGGGATCAGCCCCGGCTTTCCAGCCCCATTTCCCGGTAGCGCTCCGGATCGTCGGTCCATTCGCGGACCTTCACGAACAGGAACAGGTGCACCCGCGCATCCAACAGCTTTTCCAGGTCCTGGCGGGCGGCCTGGCCGATCGCCTTGATCCGCGAGCCGCCCTTGCCCAGCACGATTGCCTTCTGGCTGTCGCGCAGCACGTAGATCACCTGGTCGATGCGGACCTCCTTGCCGTCCTGGCTTTCCAGGTACTGCTCGGTCTCGACGGTGATGCTGTAGGGCAGCTCGTCCTGGAGCTGCAGGAAGATCTTCTCGCGGGTGATCTCCGCGGCCAGCGCCCGATCGGACAGGTCGGAGAGCTGGTCTTCCGGGTAGAGCCAGACGCCCTCGGGCAGGGCCTTGGCCACGGCCTTCAGGAGATCGTCGCACCCGTCGCCGTTCAGCGCCGAGACGATGAAGGTTTCCTCGAACGGCAGGACCTGGTTGGCCTCGGCGATCAGGGGCAGGGCCTTGTCGGAGCGCACGGCGTCGATCTTGTTGATGACCAGCCAGACGCGGCGGTGGCGGCCGACCAGACCCTCCAGGACGGCCCTGGCCTGGCCATTCAGGCCGCGCGTGGCGTCCAGCACGAACAGGACCAGGTCGGCATCGTCCACCCCGTCCCAGGCTGCCCGCACCATGGCGCGCTCCAGGGGGCGCTTCGGGTCGGCGAAGATGCCGGGCGTGTCGACGAACAGGACCTGGCTGTTCTCGACCATGGTGATGCCGATCACCCGGCGCCGGGTGGTCTGCGCCTTGGGCGTGACGATCGAGACCTTGTTGCCGACCAGGTGGTTCAGGAGCGTGGACTTGCCGGCGTTGGGCGCTCCGACCAGGGCAACGAAGCCACAGGCGGTGCTGGCCGGTTCAGGGGAGGTGGTCATCAGGTGGTACCTGTCAGGCTTTCGAGAAGAAGATTGGCCGCAGCCTGCTCGGCCGCGCGCTTGGAGGAGCCCGACGCGACCACGGCCGCTTTGTCCGGAAGGCTGACGCTGACCTGGAAGGTCGGCGCGTGCGGCGGCCCCTCGGTGGAGACCACGACATATTGCGGGCGCTCCAGGCCGCGCGCCTGGGCCCATTCCTGCAGCGCCGTCTTGGGATCGCGGCTGGGCAGGCCGGCATTGGCGACCAGCGGCTGCCAGTGCCGACGGACGAAGGCCTCCGCCGGCTGCCAGCCGCCATCGAGGTAGATGGCGCCGATCAGGGCCTCGACGGTGTCGGCGAGGATGGCCGGGTTGTCGCGCCCGCCGCTGTCCTCCTCGCTCTTGGCGACGGTGAGCCAATGGCCGACCCGCAGCTTGCGCGCGATCGCCGCGATCGCCTCGCGCCGAACCAGCCCGTCCTGGCGCAGCGCCAGCGTCCCTTCGGGGTCCGCCTTGAAGTGCTCGATCAGCATGTGGGCGACGACGAGGCCGAGCACGCGGTCGCCCAGGAACTCCAGGCGCTCGTTGGAGCGCCGCTCCTTGCGCCTGCCGCTCGAACGGCGGACGGCGCTCGCATGGGTGAGCGCCTCTTCCAGCAATTCCCGGTTCTGGAACTTGTGCCCGAGCGTGGCCTCGACCTCCGGCCCGATCGGGTCGCCCGCGGCGCGGGCGCGTGCGTTGCCCTCGATCAGCGGATCGTCGTGAACAGCCGCTCGAAGCGGGTCGCAAAGGGCCATGCCCAGGGCTCCAAAAATCCGGCGGAACCATCCGTGGAGAAGAACAGGATCTCGGCTCGACCTACGAGATTTTCCAGGGGAACATATCCCACGCCGGGATCGCGGCTATCCTGCGAATTGTCGCGATTGTCCCCCATCATGAACACATGCCCCTCGGGCACCAGGAATTCCTGGGTATCGTCCATGGGGCCGTCGGGGTAGCGGTCCAGGATGTTGTGGACGCGCCCGCCCGGCAGGGTCTCGCGGTACAGGGGCACGCTGCCCTCGTGCAGGTCGGTGAAGGTGCCGGCCGGTTCCTGGGGCACTTCCTGGCCGTTGATGAACAGCTTGTCGGCACGCATCTGGATGCGGTCGCCGGGCAGCCCGATC
>VFQN01006236.1_pt1 | contig 13812 bp, 11 predicted proteins | sample 3512371 | NCBI WGS metagenome assembly VFQN01 (sample SAMN10412370, study PRJNA504923) | tailings metagenome | isolation source: Replicate 2 from Balatoc abandoned mine | place: Philippines: Itogon, Benguet | collected 2017-08-28
CAGCCGGCCGTCGCGCGCGGCCGCAGCCAGGTGGACCAGCCCGACCGGCTTCGCTTCGCTGCCGCCGCCAGGTCCCGCGATCCCGGTGACCGCGACCGACAGGTCGGCGGCCGACTGGGCCAGGGCGCCGGTGGCCATGGCGCGCGCCACCGGCTCGCTGACCGCACCATGCGCCATCAGCAGCTCGCCCGGGATGTCGAGCATGCCGGCCTTGGCGTCGTTGGAATAGGTGACGAAGCCGCGGTCGACCACCTCCGAGCTGCCGGCGATCGCGGTCAGCACGCCGGCGATCAGCCCGCCGGTGCAGCTCTCGGCGGTGACCAGCGTCAGGCCCTGCGCGCGGCAGGCGGCCAGCAGGCGCTGGGCTTTGTCCAGCAGGATCGGGTCGAACGTGATCATGACAGGAAGCTCCGGACCGAAAGGACCAGAAGGGCCGCATAGATGCCTGCCACCAGGTCGTCGCTCATCACCCCCAGGGCGCCGTGCACCTTGCGGTCGATCCACGAGGCTGGCCAGGGCTTGGTGATGTCGAGGAGGCGAAAGACCATGAAGGCCAGCGCCACGCCCGCGACGGTCAGCGGGGCCGCCGCCAGGGCCAGCCATTGGCCGACCACCTCGTCCAGGACGAAATCGTCCGGATCGGGATGGTCGGCCGTGATGAGGTAGACCCCGCCCAGAACGACGCCGATGGCGTAGAGAAGCAGGGCGAGGACGCACAAGGCCACCGGCCCGAACATCCAGCTCAGGAAGATGCCGAAGGGCAGGGCGGCCAGCGATCCCCAGGTTCCCGAAGCGGGCTTGATGTAGCCGGTGCCGAACCAGGTCACGAGCAGCGCGATCGCCCGGGAGGTCACGAGGGGAAGCTCACCGTGACCAGCGCCTGGGCGGTGATTCCTTCCTGGCGCCCGACCGCGTCCAGGCCTTCCATGGTCCCCGCCTTGAGGCCGATGCGCTCGGCGGGCAGGTCCAGGAGCTCCTGCAGCTTCGCGACGATCGCCGGCCGGTGCGGGCCGATCTTCGGCCGCTCGGCCATGATCGTGAGGTCGGCATGTTCCAGGCGGCCCTGCCGGGCGGCCACCAGCGCGAGGGCATGGCGCACGAACTGGCCGGACTCCGCGCCGCGCCAGCGCTCCTCGGAAGGCGGGAAATGCACGCCGATGTCGCCAGCGCCGATCGTGCCGAGCAGGGCGTCGGTCAGGGCGTGCAGCAGGACGTCGGCATCGGAATGGCCGGACAGGCCGAACGGCGCCGGGATGGCGACGCCGCCCAAGAACAGCGGCCGGCCCGCTTCGGTCCGGTGGATGTCGAAGCCCATGCCGGTGGCGTAGCGGCGCGGGCGGGCACCCAGGGTGCGCGCCGCGATGGCAAGGTCGCTGGGGTGTGTCACCTTAAGATTGTCCTCTTCGCCCTCGACCCAGACCACCCGCCCGCCATCGCGCCGGACCAGCTCGACATCATCGGTCACGGCCGGGTCGCCGGCATGCCGTCGATGGGCCTGCAGCACCGCCTGGAAGCGGAAGCCCTGCGGTGTCTGCGCCCGTACCAGCCCATCCCGCGGGACCTCGCCGACGACCCGGCCGCCCTCGACCATCCGCAGCGAATCGACCACCGCGAGCCCCGGCAGCACCGCATCGGCCTCCTCCAGCGCCGCCAGCACGCGGTCGATCAGGTCGCGGCTCACCAGCGGGCGGGCGGCGTCGTGCACCAGGACGAGATCGGGCCGCTCGGCGGCCAGCGATTCCAGTCCGGCCAGCACGGAGGCCTGGCGGGTTTCCCCGCCCACCACCGGCGCCAGAAGGTCGAGCCCTTCCGTGGCGGCGCGGCAAAGGTCCTGCTGGTCGGCCGCCACGACCACGCGGGCGCGTCCGATCCGGGGATGGTCCAGGAATGGCTGGATCGCCCGGGCGAGGATCGTGCGGCCGTCCAGCTCGAGATACTGCTTGGGCAGCTCGCCGCCGAAACGCTCGCCGCGCCCGGCGGCCACGACGAGCGCGATGCAGGTGGGATGAGGCATGGCCAAAGGTTAGTCGAGCGCCGGGGACGCGCCCAGCCCCGATGCATCATTCACCGGCAGGCCTAAGCGAGCCTGCGCATCCGCTCGCTTGCGCGGGACATGTGCCCAGGATACGTTGCCTATCGAACAGGCACGACAGGTGGGTTGCTCATCCAGTGCGCAATGTGACGCTTCTCGATCGCGCTGACCCTGGCGCACGCTCGTCGCCGGTGAGCGCGGTGCAGCTCCTGGCCAACCTGCCCAGCCCCTTGTTCGTCGTCGACGAGCGCCTGCGGCTGCGGACCGTCAATCCGGCGGCGGAGCAGTTGTTCGGCGCATCGTTCAACGTGCTGATCGACCGGCCGCTTTCCGATTTCCTGCCGGCGCATGCCACCATCCTGGACCTGATCCGCCACGTCGCCGAAGGGGGCGCCTCGATCTCCGAATACGGCGTCGAGCTGGCCCTTTCCAAGGGCGAGACGGTGGCCGTCGACAGCCACATGACCCCGATCCTGGAAACGCCGGGCCACGTGCTGGTCGTGCTGCATCCCTGCTCGGTGGCGCGGCGGCTCGACCAGCACCGGGTCCAGCGCGGCTCCGCGCGCTCGGTGGCGACCCTGGCCGCGACCCTGGCGCACGAGGTGAAGAACCCGCTGTCCGGCATCCGCGGGGCTGCCCAGCTCCTGGAACCGTCGATCGGCGAGGAGGACCGGCCGCTCGTGCAGCTGATCTGCGACGAGACCGACCGGATCTGCGCCCTGGTCGACCGGATGGAGGAATTCAGCGCCGGCCGGCCGATCGACCGGCAGCCGGTCAACGTCCATCAGATCCTGGAGCATGTCCGGCGCATCGCCGAGAGCGGCTTTGCCCGGCGCCACCGGATCGTCGAGAACTACGACCCGTCACTGCCGGAGGTGGAGGGCGACCGGGACAAGCTCATCCAGGTGTTCCTGAACCTGATCAAGAACGCCTCGGAGGCCGCCCAGCCCGATGGCGGGACCATCACCCTGTCGACCACCTACCAGCATGGCTGGCGCATGGCGCTCGGCACCTCGCGCGAGCGGCTGCACCTGCCGATCACCGTGGAGGTCAAGGACGACGGGCCGGGTGTGCCGCCCGACGTGGCCGACCACCTGTTCGAGCCGTTCGTGACCAGCAAGCCGCGCGGGACCGGGCTGGGCCTGGCCCTGGTCGCCAAGATCGTCCACGACCATGGCGGCGTGGTTTCTTACCATGCCGGCGACCCGGGCGCGGTGTTCCGCGTCAGCCTGCCGGCCAATCGCCCCTCCGGCCGGGGCGTCCGCGATCAAGAAGAGGCCGCCCACCGATGAACGACACGACGATCCTCCTGGCCGAGGACGACGCCGCCATCCGCACCGTCGTCAGCCGCGCGCTCGCCAAGCAGGGCTGGCGGGTGCAGGCCACCTCGGCTGCCTCGGCGCTGTGGCGCTGGATCGCCGCCGGCGAGGGCGACATCGTCATCACCGACGTGATGCTGCCCGACGAGAATTCGCTGGACCTGCTGCCGCGGATCCGCTCGACCCGGCCGGACCTGCCGGTGATCGTGATGAGCGCGCAGAACACGCTGCTCACCGCGGTGCGCGCCACCGAGCGCGGCGCCTTCGAATACCTGCCCAAGCCCTTCGACCTCGGCAACCTCACCGCCGCCGTGCAGCGCGCCCTGGCCCAGCCCAAGCGCCGCAACGGCGCCAGCACCGACGTGCTGAACGGGCTGGACGACAACCTGCCGATCATCGGCCGGTCCTCGGCGATGCAGGAGATCTACCGGATCATCGCCCGGCTCACCGGCACCGACCTGACCGTGCTGATCGCCGGCGAGAGCGGCACCGGCAAGGAGCTGGTCGCCAAGGCGCTCCACGAGTTCGGCAAGCGCCGCAACGGCCCGTTCGTCGCGGTCAACATGGCGGCGATCCCGCGCGAGCTGATCGAATCCGAGTTGTTCGGCCACGAGAAGGGCGCCTTCACCGGGGCGCATGCCCGCCGGGTCGGCCGGTTCGAGCAGGCCAATGGCGGCACGCTGTTCCTGGACGAGATCGGCGACATGCCGCTGGAGGCACAGACCAGGCTCCTGCGCGTCCTCCAGCAGGGCGAGTTCCTGCCGGTCGGCGGCACCCATGCCATCAAGACCAACTTGCGCATCGTCGCCGCCTCGCACCGCGACCTGCGCCAGATGGTCAGCCAGGGCCTGTTCCGCGAGGACCTGTTCTACCGGCTGAACGTCGTGCCGATCCGGCTGCCGCCGCTGCGTGAGCGGGTCGAGGACATCCCGGCGCTGGTCCAGCACTTCTTCGCCAAGGGGACCGGCGATGGGCTCACCATGAAGAGCCTCACGCCCGAGGCGATGATCCGGCTGAAGTCGCACCCGTGGCCCGGCAACGTGCGCGAGCTGGAGAACCTGGTCCGCCGGCTGTCGGTCCTCTACACCGACGAGATCCTGGGCGAGGACACCATCGCCTCGGAGCTGGAACAGGCCGAGGCGCGGCCGGGTGCGGGCAACGGCGCCGCGGCGGCCGCCGCGGCGGGCGAGGCGCCGATGGTCGAGGAAACCCTTTCCTCGGCGGTCGAGCGGCACCTGGAGCGCTGGTTCAAGGCCCATGACGGCGGCCTGCCGCCCGACGGCGTCTATGACCGGGTCCTGCGCGAGATCGAGCGGCCCTTGATCGGCAAGGCGCTGGCGGTCACCCGCGGCAACCAGCTCCGCGCCGCCGATCTGCTCGGCATGAACCGCAACACCCTGCGCAAGAAGATTCGCGAACTGGACATCGTCGTCTCCCGCGCGCCATGATCGCGCCGATTACGGGATCGAGACGGGCCGCCATCCTCTGTTGAGTGGATTTTCCATTACCGAACCATCCTTGTGGCGCCGCCTCAGCGCGGTGGCCCAGGACTCGCGCTTGGCCGTAGGCCTGGTGATCGTGGCGGTGGTCTGCGGGATCACCACCTGGGCGGTGCTGACCGGCAAGGGCCCGGCCGGCCTGGACACGGGCGGCGTCCTGATCCTCCTGTCCGTCGACCTCGTGCTGGTGCTGCTGCTGGGCGTGGTGGTGGCGCGGCGACTGGTGCGGATATGGGCGGCGCGGCGCAAGGGCTCGGCCGGCTCCGGCCTGGAGGGGCGGCTGGTCGCCCTGTTCGGGCTCCTGGCGGTCACGCCGGCGATCGTGGTGGCCCTGTTCTCCGTCTGGTTCCTGCATGTCGGCGTGAACTCCTGGTTCAGCGACCGCGTGCGCGGCGCGGTGGACACCTCGCTGCAGGTCGCCCGCGCCTATCTGGAAGAGCATCGCGAGATCATCCGCGCTGATGCGCTGGCCATGGCGGCCGACCTGAACCGGGAAGGCCCCTATCTCGGCGGCCGCACCAGCCTTGAGGATTTCATCGAGGCCCAGGCGGCGCTGCGCTCGCTCACCGAAGCGGTGGTGTTCGACGCCACCGGCACGGTGCTGGCCCGCAGCCAGCTCGCCTTCTCCCTGGACGTCGGCAGCATCGAGCCCGCCGACCTGGAGCGGGCCGCCGCGGGCGAGGTCGTGACGCTCACCGCCGACACGGACGACCGGATCCGGGCGCTGGTCCGGCTCGACGGGTTCGGGGACGCCTACCTTTATGTCGGGCGGTTCGTCGATCCGAAGGTGCTGAACCTGCTGGAACGTACCCAGGCCGGCGTCAGCGACTACGAGGCGGCCGCGGCCGAGCGTTCGCGCATCCAGATCATCTCCCTGGTCCTGTTCGGCGTGATGGCGCTGTTGCTGCTGCTGGCGGCGGTCTGGGCCGGCCTTTACTTCGCGGCCCGGCTGGGCGTCCCGCTCGGCCAGCTGATCACTGCCGCGGACCGGGTCAGCACCGGTGACCTGGACGCCAGGGTGGGCGAGCGGATCGCCTTCGAGGAGATCGCCTCGCTGGCCCGCGCCTTCAACCGGATGACCCTGCAGCTGGCCTCGCAGCGGCGCGAGCTGGTGGAGGCCAACCAGCAGCTCGACCAGCGCCGCCGGTTCACCGAAGCCGTGCTGACCGGGGTCACGGCCGGCGTGCTGGGGCTGGACGGACGGCGGCGGGTCATGCTGCCGAACCGTTCGGCCGCGCGGTTCCTGGAACTCGACCCGGCGGCGATCGTCGGTCGCCCGCTCGACGAACTCCTGCCCGAACTCTCGCCCCTGATCGACCGGACCATCGACGGGCGGGCCGGCTTTGCCGAGCAGCAGCTGGTCGTCGCCCGGGGCGTCACCCATCGCACCCTGCTGGTGCGGGCCGAGGTGCAGGAGGAGGAGGGGCGGATCCAGGGCTGGGTGGTGACCTTCGACGACGTCACCGACCTGCTCTCCGCGCAGCGCGTCGCTGCCTGGGCGGAGATCGCCCGGCGCCTCGCCCACGAGATCAAGAATCCGCTGACCCCGATCCGTCTTTCCGCCGAGCGCCTGCAGCGCCGCTGGCTGAAGCAGATCGAGGACGAGCCGGATACCTTCCGCGGCTGCACCGACACCATCGTGCGCCATGTCGACCAGATCGGCCGGCTGGTGAACGAGTTCTCCTCGTTCGCGCGGATGCCCGAGCCGGTGTTCAAGGACGAGCGGCTGGGCCAGATCGTGCACGACGCGGTGCTGCTGCAGCGGACCGCGCGGCCGGACATCCGGTTCGAGCTGGACATGAAGCAGCCGGACCTGATCCTGCCCTGCGACCATGCGAAAGTCGGCCAGGTGCTGACCAACCTGCTACAGAACGCCATCGATGCGATCGACGCCAAGGGCGAGCCTTCGTCGGCCGCGGGCGATGGTGAACCGCGAGGAAGCGTGAGGGTCCGGGTGCTTGAAGAGGAGCGTGCCATCGTCGTGCAGGTGGACGACGACGGCGTGGGTCTGCCGCCCCAGCATCGCGAGCGGCTGTTCGAGCCCTACGTGACCACCAAGGCCAAGGGCACCGGCTTGGGCCTTGCCATCGTACGGAAGATCATGGAAGAGCACGAAGGCTCGATCGACCTGGGTGAAGCCGTTGGTGGTGGAACGTCGGCGAGACTCGTCTTCCCGCGCCGGGCCGCCGTGCGGACCGCGGCATGAATCGACAACGGGAAATTGGGATGGGCATGCCCGACGGCGGATCGGCGATCCGCATGGTCGACAAGGCTCGGGAGGCGCTTGCCCGGATGGTTAGAGGATGAGCAAGGACGTTCTGATCGTCGATGACGAGGCCGCGATCCGCGAAGTCGTCGCTGCCTTGCTGCAGGACGAGGGGTACAAGCCGCGCCAGGCGGCCAACAGCGACCAGGCATTCAGCGAGATCGACCGGCGCGTCCCCGACATCGTCCTGCTGGATATCTGGCTGGAAGGCAGCAAGCTGGACGGGATGGAGATCCTCGACCGGCTGCGGGCGCAGTGGCCTGCGCTGCCGATCGTCATCTTCAGCGGCCATGGCACCATCGAGATGGCCGTCCAGGCCATCAAGAACGGCGCCTACGACTTCATCGAGAAGCCGTTCAAGACCGACCGCCTGCTGCTGACGATGCAGCGGGCGCTGGAGATCAGCAAGCTCAAGCGCGAGAACGAGCAGCTCAAGATCAAGGGCGGCGACGACATCGACCTGCTCGGCACCTCGCCCGGCATCGTGCGCGTCCGCCAGGCGATCGAGCGGGTGGCGCCCACCAACAGCCGCGTGCTGATCAGCGGGCCGCCGGGTTCGGGCAAGGAGATCGCCGCCCGGATGATCCATGCCCATTCGCGCCGCACGGACGCGGCCTTCGTCGTGCTGAACTGCGCGGTGATGGCGCCCGAGCGGCTCGAGGTCGAATTGTTCGGGGCGGAGGCCACCGGCGACACGCCGCGTTCGGTCGGCATCCTGGAGCGCGCCAATGGCGGCACCCTGTTCCTGGACGAGGTGGCCGACATGCCGCTGGAAACCCAGGGGCGGATGCTTCGGGTCCTGCAGGAGAACCGCTTCACCCGGCCCGGCCGCACCGAGCGGATCGACCTGGACATCCGGGTGATCGCGTCGACCAACCGCGACCTCACCCAGCTCATGAGCCAGGGCAAGTTCCGCGAGGAACTGTACTACCGGCTGAACGTCGTGCCCGTGCAGATCCCGGCCCTGGCCGATCGCCGCGTCGACATCCCGCTGATCGCGCGGACCTTCATGGACCGGGCGGCGCGCATGGCGAGCGTGCCGCCGCGGGTGATCGGCGACGACGCCATGGCCGTGATGCAGTCGGCGGAGTGGCCAGGCAACGTCCGCCAGCTGCGCAACGCGGTCGAGTGGATGCTGATCATGGCGCCCGGCGATCCCAAGCAGGCGATCGGCGTGGACGGCCTGCCGCCGGACCTCACCAACAGCGCGGTGGGCTCCATGGACCCGACCGCGAACGGCGAACTGGTGGCGATGCCGCTGCGCGAGGCGAGGGAACATTTCGAGCGCGCCTACCTGCAGGCGCAGCTCGAGCGCTTCGGCGGCAACATCTCGCGCACCGCCAACTTCGTCGGGATGGAGCGCTCGGCGCTGCATCGCAAGCTGAAGACGCTCGGCCTGCACAGCGGGGACGACTGACGCTTTGCGCGTCATCGTCGCCGGGGCGGGTCGGGTCGGCGAAAGCATCGCCCGCTACCTGGTCCGCGCAGGCCACGAGGTCACGGCGATCGACCAGCGGCCGGAACTGGTGCAGCGGATCGCCGAGACCCTCGACCTGCGCGCGATCACCGGCTCCGCCTCGCACCCGGCGGTGCTGCGCGAGGCGGGTGCGGCCAATGCCGACCTGCTGGTTGCGGTGACGCGCAGCGACGAGGTCAACATCGTCGCCTGCCAGATCGCCAACGCCCTGTTCAAGACCGCGACCCGCATCGCCCGGATCCGGCAGCAGGCCTATCTCGACCGCCGCTGGGAGGACCTGTTCTCCCGCCAGCACCTGGCGGTGGACGTGGTGATCTCGCCGGAGATCGAGGTCGCGCGCTCGGTGGCGCGGACGCTGCTGGTGCCAGGCTCGCTGGCGGTGATCCCGTTCGCGCGCGACCGCGCCCGGCTGGTCGCGGTGCGCTGCGACGCGGACTGCCCTATCCTGGACACGCCGCTGCGGCAGCTGTCCTTCCTGTTCCCGGACCTGCATGTCGTGGTCGTCGCGATCGAGCGCAACGGCCGGCTGTTCGTCCCGCATTCGGAAGACCGCCTGCTCGCGGGCGACCGGGCCTGGTTCGTGGTCGAGACCAAGCAGCAGGCAAGGGCGCTGACCGCGTTCGGCCACGCGCCCTACCAGGGACGTCGCGTGGTGATCGCCGGCGCCGGCAGCATCGGCCGGTTCCTGGTGCAGGAGCTGCGGACGACGGCGCCGCATGTCCGCCTGACCGTGCTGGAAAATGATCCCGACCCGGCGGCGGCGCTCGCCGAGGACGAGCCCGACCTGATCGTCCTGAAGGGCGATGCGCGCGATCCGGACCTGCTGCGCGAAGCCGGGGTGGAGGTGGTCGACACCTTCGTCACGGTGACCAACCAGGACGAGGTCAACATCATGTCCGCGCTGATGGCCAAGCGGCTGGGCGCCGACCGGACCCTGGCCCTGGTCAACACCGACAGCTACGCGCCGCTCATCAGCGAGATCGGCATCGACGTGATGATCGACCCGCGCGGCACCACGGTCAGCTCGATCCTGCAGCATGTGCGCCGCGGCCGGATCCTGGCCGGCTTCAGCATCAACGACGGCGCTGCCGAGGCGATCGAGGCCGACCTGCCGGAGAACAGCCCGCTCGTGGGCAAGACCGTGGACAAGGGCCGCCTGCCGCACGGCGTGATCATCGGGGCGGTGATCCGCGATGACCAGTACATCGTGCCGCGGCCCGACACGCAGCTGCGGGCGCGCGACCGGCTGATCGCCATCGCCCGGGGCGACCAGATCAGGAGCCTGGAGCAGGCGGTCGCCGTCCGGTTCGACTATCTCTGACGTCCAAGCCTGGAAGCAGCCTGCATGTCTCGAATCGCCTATGTCGATGGTCGCTACCTCCCGATCACGGCGGCGACGGTCTCCATCGAGGACCGCGGCTTCCAGTTCGCCGATTCGATCTATGAGGTCCTGAAGCGGATTGGCGGGCGGCTGGTCGATGCCGACCGCCACCTGGCGCGGCTGCGCCGCTCGCTGGCCGAGCTCCGGATCGAGCCGCCCTGCTCGGACGCGGCGCTGCGCCGGATCGTCAAGGAAACCCTGGCGCGCAACGCGCTGGGCGACGCCCTGATCTACATCCAGGTCAGCCGCGGAACGGCGCCGCGCAACCATCCCTTCCCGGCGCACGTGCGCCCGACGCTGGTGGTGACGGTCCGGCGCCTGAAGCTGCCGAGCCGGCAGGAGCTTGTCGACGGCGCTGCGGTCATCACCTGCCCCGACCAGCGCTGGGGGCGCTGCGACATCAAGTCGACCGGGCTCCTGCCGAACGTGCTGGCCAAGCAGCAGGCACAGGAGGCGGGCTGCCGGGAAGCCTGGCTGGTGGCGGGCGGGCCATCGGCGGATGCGGTGGTGACGGAAGGCTCCAGCACCAATGCCTGGATCGTCGACGAGGCGGGCGTGCTTCGCACCCATCCCGCGACCCGCGCGATCCTGGGCGGCGTGACCCGCTCCGTGGTTCTCGATCTGGCCAGGGCGGCCGGGATCGCCGTGGAGGAGCGCGCCTTCACGGTGGCGGAGCTGGCGCGGGCGCGGGAGGCCTTCCTCACCAGCGCCACCTCGCTCGTCCTGCCGGTGACGAGCGTCGACGGGCGACCGGTCGCCAATGGCATGCCGGGCGAAACCACGCGGCGACTGATGGCCGACTACGCCAGCCATTGCGGTGCCGGTTTGCTGACTGCGGGATGACGCCGTGCTGGCGATGGTGCAACAATCGCGGAACATAACCCGTGCGGATATAATCATCCATCTTGCAGCGATGGCGCTTGCCGACCTTCGGGGCGATGGCTATGTCCTGATCTCCGAAGGGAAAAAATGTGGCCGGATCGCGCAATAGAATGCGGACCGTGCCCGGCCGCGACGAAGCAGAGGTGCCTGCCACCTCGCCAGCGCGGTACCTTCCAATTCACCGAAAGGTACTCGGATGGCAGCCGAGAAGCAGCAGAATCTCCAGGACGTCTTTCTGAACCACGTCCGCAAAAACAAGATCCCGGTCACGGTTTTCTTGATCAACGGGGTCAAGCTTCAGGGTGTGATCGGATCCTTCGACAATTTCTGCCTGCTGCTCCGGCGCGACGGGCACGTGCAGCTCGTCTACAAACATGCCGTGTCCACGGTGATGCCTTCCTCCGCCGTGCGCCTATATGATGCACCACCCGGTTCCGTGCCGGGCCAGGGACCGGGGATGGAGCGCGGCCCCTATGGTGACCGCAACAGGGACGATGAAACGCGGGAGGAGTGACCTCCCGCCAGGAGAGTCGCCATCGCTAACGAAACGGCAGAAAATACCGGTCGCTGCCTGGTCGTCCATCCATATCTTGTGACCGACCGGGAGCGGCTGCGGGCCCCGGCCTCGCGCCTCGAGGAAGCCGTGGGCCTCGCGCAGGCCATCTCGCTCGACGTGGTGGGCCAGGAACTGGTCCCGCTCCGGCAGGTCACGCCCTCCACCCTCATGGGCGAGGGCAAGGCTGCCGAGATCGCGAGCAGGGTGAAGGAGGAGGAGATCGACCTCGTGGTGGTCGACGGCTCCCTTTCGCCCACCCAGCAGCGCAACCTAGAGCGCAAGTGGAACTGCAAGGTCATCGACCGCACCGGCCTGATCCTGGAGATCTTCGGCGAGCGCGCCCGCACCCGCGAGGGCGTGCTCCAGGTCGACCTGGCGGTGCTGAACTACCAGAAGTCGCGGCTGGTCCGCTCCTGGACCCATCTGGAGCGGCAGCGCGGTGGCGCCGGCTTCCTGGGCGGTCCCGGTGAAAGCCAGCTCGAACTCGACCGCCGGATCATCGGCGACCGGATCGTCAAGCTCGAGCGCGAGCTGGAGGAGGTCCGCCGCACTCGCGACCTGCACCGCAAGGCGCGCGAGCGCGTGCCCTACCCGGTGGTGGCGCTGGTCGGCTACACCAATGCCGGCAAGTCGACCCTGTTCAACAAGATGACCGGGTCCGACGTGTTCGCGAAGGACCTCCTGTTCGCGACGCTGGACCCCACCATGCGGCTGCTTCGCCTGCCGCATGGGCGCAAGGTGATCCTGTCGGACACGGTGGGCTTCATCTCGGACCTGCCGACCACGCTGGTCGCCGCCTTCCGCGCCACGCTGGAGGAGGTGCTGTCGGCCGACCTGGTGCTGCATGTGCGCGACGTGGCCCACGAGGACACCGCGGCGCAGGACGCCGACGTGCGCAAGGTCCTGGATGAGCTGGGCATCGACGAGATGACCCGGACGCAGCGCATGATCCAGGTCTGGAACAAGCTCGACCTGCTGGACGAGGAGCGCCGGGCGGCGCTGGAAGCGGAACTCGGCCGCAGCCCGTCGACGGTCGCGGTGTCCGCCCGGACCGGCGAGGGGCTGGACGAGCTGCTGCGCCAGATCGAGGCCAAACTGGCGGAAACCTCGGCGCCCACCGAGGTGGTGGTCCCGCACGAGGACGGCGAGACGGTGGCCTGGCTGTTCCGCAACGGCGATGTCCTGGCCAAGGCCGAGGCGGAGGACGGGACGCATCTTTCCGTCCTGCTCGCCGAGGATGCCAAGCGGCGCCTGGAGGCCCGGCTGCAGCGCGGCCGCTAGGAGCTGTTTGGCCCTGGTATCGCCAGGGCCAAACAGCCAGGTCGCGGATGCAATCATGAGGTCGGGGATCGATCAAGTTCGGAGCATCGTCCGTGCCACGGAGGCCATGGGCTGGATCGTGCCGAAGCCTGGAAGCGGGTCAATGACGCCGCGCAAGATGCTGTCAAGGCTGGGTGCAGGAGGCAGGCTTGATCACCCGGACATGCAACCACTCCGTGATACCTGGTAAGTTGCAAAGGAACAGCAGGTGCACAGGATGTGCAAGTACCTGAGGCCGTAGTGACGTTAATGACCGCCTCTAGATTCGCCTGCTTCCTCAAGCACATCTGCATCAGCGATAGATAACAGCGCGATATTGGCCAGTATTATCGCTGAAAGCTCCGGGAGCATCATTATAACACAAGAATAGCGGGCCTGAGCTGCGCATCACAATCGTCCGCTGTGCCCCCACGTAGAACGGCGTGCCCTGCCGGCCAATACGCCCGATCAGTGCGCCGATGAAACTGGGAAGCAGCGCATTGGGATCGATTTTGCGACCGATCGGAAACAGGCTGCTGGTTGGTTGGTCATCTGGATTTACCCCAGCGGGGATGAAGGTCAGGAAGCGGTCTCCCGCAGGCGTGGTGATTGGTGCTGCATCCACGGGCGGCCCTTCATGACCATAGGTTGCAGTACCGATAGCCGAGATCATGACTCGCTGGACGCGACTGACCGAGACGCCGGTACGCACGCATTCAGCATCGGCGTGCACTACCACTTCCTGAGCAAGGACAATGGCCGGTGCGAGGGCGGTGGCAAGGCAAGCGAATGCGAACGGAAGATAAGCACGCATCAGCTTCTCCAAGCGTTGGTAGCTGAAGTCGCCCCGGCCGAAGAACATGGAGCTGCTTCAAGCTCTACACTAGCAAGTAGCATGAGATGATTAAATTTAAACATAATCGGCGATGGCGAATCTAATTAAAAATGATACATTTCTATTCAACTGAGCCGCGCTAGCAAGCTCCAGCTATATCACTATCTACATATTTTCATCTAATATACTTTGGATGTTTGATCCTAGGGTTCGAACCCAATCAGCACCAGAATGCGATGACGGCGGCGAGGGCGACGGCTGAGGCG
>VFQN01006238.1_pt1 | contig 13804 bp, 14 predicted proteins | sample 3512371 | NCBI WGS metagenome assembly VFQN01 (sample SAMN10412370, study PRJNA504923) | tailings metagenome | isolation source: Replicate 2 from Balatoc abandoned mine | place: Philippines: Itogon, Benguet | collected 2017-08-28
TCTCGATCTGCGCGAGCTGGTTCGGGATGTCGTCCTCGGCATACTGCAGGTCGACGGTGTAGCCATTGCCTTCGAGCGCTGCCTTGAGGCTGTCGCCGTCGCTGATCCAGCGCAGCGACGACTTGGTCGGCATGGCAATGCCGACGAGGCCCTTGTCCTGGGCGAAGGCCTGGGGCGCGAGGGCCAGCAGGCTGACGGCGGCAGCCGTCACGATTGCTTTCAGGAATTTCACGCGTTCCTCCCTTTGGATGGTGTGATGGGCTGCCTCCCGGACAAAGCATCGGGTTCCGGACGGCGGCTGAGAAATGGATGCGGCTTGTGCCGATTGGGCGGGGCGCGGCCTGAAGCTCCTCCCGTCGCCCGGCGTCTTCCTTACTGTCTGATCGCCGGGACCGCGCTGGCAGGAAAATTTCGGTTATAGTTATAACTGTCAAATGCAAATATCGACGATTGCTATATCAACGGCGGTATGAATCGAGAGGAGGGTGGCGTGTCCGATCGTCAGGGATGGACCAATCCGGCCTGGGCGGGGCAGCGTGACGGCGACGGTGAAACGCTGGCGCGGGGCGGTCTCAAGCTCGGCCACCTGCGCATGGTTGCCGCACTCGACGAGCATGGCCAGGTCAGCGCGGCAGCCTCCGTCCTCAACATCTCTCAGCCCGCCGCCTCTCGCATGATCGCCGAGATCGAGTCGCTCATCGGAGCGGCTATCTGCGAAAGGCTGCCGCGCGGCGTGGCGCTGACCCCCTACGGGTCGGCGCTGGCGCGGCGTGCGAGATCGGTGCTGCTCGAACTGCGCGAGGTCGACCGCGAGATCGCCGACTTGCGCAGCGGCAAGGGCGGCTCGGTCTATCTCGGCGCGGTGACGGCGCCCGCCATCGACCTCGTCATCCCGGCGATCAAGATCGTCCGAGAGACCTATCCGAAGGTCGAGATCAACATGCAGGTCGAGACCAGCGCGGTGCTCGCAAAGGAACTGCTCGCCTCGCGGCACGACTTCATCGTCGCCCGTATTCCAGACGACCTCAATCCGCGCCTCTTCGAAGCGCGCGTGATCGGCGTCGAGAAGGCCTGCCTTATCGTTCGGCGCGGCCATCCGCTTCTCGGCCACGGCGCGGTGAGGCTGGACGAGCTGCACAAGTTCGACTGGGTGTTGCAGCCGGGCGGCTCGCTGCTGCGGCGCACGCTGGAGGGCATCTTCGTTTCGCACGGCGCGCCGCTGCCCGACCGCGTCCTGAACACCTCCTCCCTGCTGTTGACGCTGGTGATGGTGGCGCAGTCGGACGCGATCGCGGCGGTGTCGATCGAGGTCGCCAACTTTCTGCGGGGCAGGGGCGATCTCGACGGCTCGGTCGAAATCCTGCCGACGGAGTTCGAAATCGTCGTTCAGCCCTACAGCCTGATCACGGTTCGAAGCCGCTCGCTCTCGCCGGCGGCGCAGATCCTCTACGATCAGATCCGCAACCAACTCCGGTAAGCAAGTTTCGTTGATGCACCAAAACGAGCAATAAACGAAAGGAATTCGAAACAGCCCCGTTACAAAGAAGTTAACGCGACGGCACTGCAGAGATACGGCTCTTCCTTAAGAAAGGCGTCATCAGGGAACCAATTCAAACGAAAGACCCACCGCCATGTCCGCTCTCGCCGCCCCCGCCGCCCGCCGCTCCGTTCTCGCCGCGCTCCCGCGCATCGCCGTGCGCACCCGCACTTCGGAAAACCAGATGGCGATGTTCTCCGTCGTCTCCATCAGCGCGATCGCCTTCATGATGCTCCTGCCTTCGCCGCGCGCCGCGTTCGCCGCGGTCGAGCCCGAGACCCCGGCTGTCCAGGTCGCCGCGACGACCGAAAAGGCGCCGCGCCTCGTCGTCGCGACAGAAACCGACAAGGCCTGCGCCGGCCAAGCCTGGGGCTCCGAGACGCTCGACTGCATCCTGGCGATCGCCAAGGACAGCGGCATCAAGCGCACCGTCCGCCTCGCAGACGCGGACATCCGACACTGAGACGACACCGACAGGAGACGAGCATGCACATCGCCCGCCGCAATCCGCATGTCAGCCGCACCTGCTCCAGACATTTCTCGCAGGAGACGGTCTGGCTCCGCCTGAGGACGAAGGAATGGGATTTCTTCGTCGCCGACGAGGTGGAGGCCTTCGCGGTCATCGCCCGGCACGATGTGCTGGACGTGGAAGCGATGAGGCAGCGCTGAGAGCCACCGTTGGCCGCCAGGGCGAATTCGACACAGTCTCCGAGCGGTCAGCTCTGCTCCGCGCCGATCTGGTCCGTGACGGCTGCGAGCGCGCCTCGGACGTCGAGGGTCGAGAAGGGCTTTTCCATCAGGAGCGGCCTGAGCTTCGGCGCGATCTCCTCGAACTCCGCCCGGGCTCCGAGGCTGTCGCCGGTCACGAGCACGAAGCGGCGCGCGAGATGCGGCCGCTTCTGCGTCAGTTCGCGGTAGATATCGAGCCCGCTCGCGCCGGGCATGCGAAGGTCCGAAAAGACGATGTCGATTTCCACGTCGAGCCGGTCGACGCCCTCGCGCGCTTCGGTCCATCCAGTATGAATGACGGACTTTATCCCCATCAGCTCCAGGATGTCCGCGAGCGACGCGGCGACATCCGGCTCGTCGTCGATGATGAGCGCCGTGCGGAGATTGGTGGACTTCGGCGCAGCACCCGCGATCTCGCCGAGCGAGCGGGATGCCAGCGGAAGCTCGACCACGAAGCGCGCCCCGCCGGTGTCGCTTTCTTCGTACCAGACCTTGCCGTTGTGGCGCTCGACGATCGACTTGGAGATCGACAGGCCGATGCCGGTGCCGACACCCACCGGCTTGGTGGTGAAGTAGGATTCGAAGATCCGGTCGCGGATCTCCTTCGGGATGCCCGGACCGTTGTCCTCGACCGTGAAGCGGGCAAGCCCAGACGGGGTGTGCTCGGTGCGGACCTTGATGCGCCGCTCGCCGTTGACGGAGGCCAGAGCGTGCTGGCTGTTGACGAGGAAGTTCGCCGCCACTTGGGTCAGGTGGTCGGCGTCGCCGATCACGGGGAGGGCGGCGGCCGAGAACGTCGTCTCGACGACAATCCCGGACGAGCGTGCGCCGTAGGCACTGATCTCCAGCGCGGAGCGGATCACCTGGTTGAGGTCGGTCTCGGCCTGCGCGGTCGGATGCAGCCGCACCATGCCGAGGAAGCTCTTGACGATGCGGCCGCAGCGTTCGGCAGCGGCGCGCACCTTCTCCGCGCGCGTCTTGGTCGAGGCGTCCGGCGCGAACTCGTGCAGCAGCGTCGATTGGGCGACCACCACCGCGAGCGGATTGTTGAGCTCGTGCGAGACGCCGGCGAGCAACGAGCCCATCGCCGCCATCTTCTCGTTCTGGTGCAGCCGGTCGCGCTGGCGGTTGATCTCCTCCTCGGCGCGGCGCCGCTCGCGCAGGTCGCGCACCGCGCCGATGAACAGCTTGCGCCCGGCCGCGTTCACTTCGGAGATGGTGAGCTCGACCGGGAAGATTTCGCCCTTGGCGTTGGTGCCGTTCATCTCGAAGCGCTTGCCGATCATCCGGCCGGCATCGCTCTCGAGATACGAGCGCAGGCCGTTGATGAGCATGGGCCGGTATTCGAGCGGGATGAGCGTCGTGACGATATTGCGGCCGAGCACGTCGTGCTTCTTCCAGCCGAACATGCGCTCGGCAGCGGGGTTGAATTCGATGATGCCGCCGCTCTCGTCGATGATCACCATGCCGTCGAGGGCGGCGTTGAGCATCGTGGTGCGGAAGGTCTCGGCGATGTGCGCCTCGGTCTGAGAGCGTTCGATCGCGTCGCCGACGATCAGCGCCACCATGCTGAGCGCGGAGTGCTCCTCGTCGGTCCAGTCGCGCTCGGTGACGCAGTCGTTGACGGCGAGCGTGCCCCACACATAGCCATGCGCGAAGACGGGATAGGATATGAACGACTTGATACGCTGGCGTTCGAAATCCTCGCGCAGGAAGCCGCTCAACTCGCGGGTGTGGCCGGCGAAGACGATGCCGCGCCGGGCCTCCTCGGACAACTGCTGCAGCAGCGAGTCGGATTCGATCATCGACTTGACGATGGTCGTCGGCCGGCCTTCCTGCCCGAGCACGGTCCGGTCGATCCAGTAGGAGAAGATCGTCTGGGAGAAGCCCTGGCCGGAGATGTCGCGCATGCGAAACAGCACCGAGCGATGGCAGCTGAATGCCATGCCGAGGATGGCGAGCGCGTCGTCGATTTCCTGCTGCCAGTCGATCGACTGGCGCAGGCGCCGCATGAGGTCCGCCACCACCACCGTGAGCCCGCGCGACTGGTACTCCTGCCGGGCTTGGGAGATGTCTTCGATGGCGGCCAGAGTAATGTCCCGCACGCAGCCTCCCTAGGCGGTCTTTCCGGCATCGGACAGCGAGAAGATGTAGCCTTCGCCGCGCACCGTGCGCAAGAAACGGGGATTGGACGGATCCGCTTCGATCTTCTTGCGCAAGCGCATGATGCGGATGTCGAGCGCACGCGAATCGTCGGCCTCTTCGACCAGCCCGATCGCCTCGGCGATCGCGGAGCGGCTAAGCAGGCGGTTGGCGCGGGTGAGGAAGACCTCCAGAACGTCGAACTCGCTCTTGGCCATCTCGACCATGCCGCCGCTCGGTCCCGTCACCATGCGGCCGTCGAGGTCGGCCGAGAAGCCGCCGAAGGTGACGACGCGGCGGGCGGGGCGCAGCGGGCCGTCGTCGTCCGACACTGTTCCGGTGGGCGCCGGTACGCGCCGCAGGACGGAGCGGACGCGGGCGAGAAGCTCGCGCAGCTCGTAGGGCTTGACGATGTAGTCGTCTGCGCCGAGCTCAAGGCCAACGATGCGGTCGATCGAGGTGCCGGAGGCGGTGGCGAAGATGATGCCGACCGGCATCTTGGAACGCAGCCAGCGGCCGAGGGAGAGCCCGTCCTCGCCGGGCATGGAAATGTCGAGGATCGCCAGGTGGAAGGTCTGCTCCCGGGCGATCTCGCGCATCGCGGCGGCGTCCCCGACAGCCGTCACGTCATAGCCGCTCGCCGTCAGATATTCCGCGACCGCATCACGAAGATCCGGCTCGTCGTCCACCACAACGATTTTCGATCGCACGGCGCTGTCTTCCCTGCTGGTTCCGGAAAGCAGATTGGGTGTAAACATGATGCCCGAGTCTCTCTTTATCTCTTTTTTTCGGAAGGTCCATGTCCGCCAGAGCGGTGATTGCGGTTGTCTCGGCGAGCAAGGAGACAGGTGTCCAGCTCGGCGAATATTTGCGCCGTCGCGGGCACGACGTGACGATGGCGCATGAGATCTGGTCGGCGCGGCCGCTTTTTGCCGGCAAACCGGATCTCGCGGTCATTGACCTGCAGCTTCCCGGCGGGTCCGGCCTCGACCTCCTGCGCGACTATGGCGGGGAGGAGGGGCCGTCCTTCGTCCTGGTCTCGACCGGGCCGGCGCTGATCGAAAAGGTGCTCGCGCTCGAGCTCGGCGCCGCCGACGTCATCGAGGCGCCGTTCAACCTGCGCGAGGCGGCGACCCGCATCGGCGGCATCCTGACCCGGCGCGGCTTTCCCGCGCCCGACCTGCTGCCGCTCGAGAACTCTACCGTCGACCTGCGGGCCGCACTCGTCATGCACCATTCCGGCGAGGAGGAGCAGCTCTCCGCCGGCCAGGTAGCAATGCTGAAGCTGTTCGCCGCTCGTCCGCATACCGTCATCAACCGCGACGACATCATCGCGGCGGCCCCGGCCGAGAGCTACGACGCCTTCGACCGGTCGATCGATTCCCGCATCGTGCGCCTGCGCCGCAAGCTCGATTCCGAGGCGATCGTCACCGTGCGCGGGGCCGGATACCGGTTCGATCCGCCGAAAGGCGCATAGAAGCGCGAAGCGGGTGTTGCCCGCGGAGCGCCTTCCAACCGATCTGCCTGCCCCGGGTTGCACCTAGCGGACCGCCGTCGTCATCGCGGATGCGATCTCGACCGTCGGGGCGGCGAGCGCCTGCGCGCCGGCATGGTCCTTCATGAGAACGGCGCCGATGGCCACGAGGCCGAGTGCCGCCTGTCCGTAGAGCAGTCCTATCAGGACCGTCGATCCGAGTTTCGAACGCATCAGCGCTTCTCCTCAAGGCCCGGCTGCGCGTGCCGCGCCAGGGCCGTTGTCTTTCATGGTCGCAGGATGCTCGGATCGTGTATCGGGACTGTGCCGCTCGAAATTGCCGTTTGTTGCCATAAGTTGCTGGGAATCCGCGAATTTCGCGCGAGGGGACAGAATGCTGCCGGATCGGCCCGGCGACGTTTCGAAAATGTCCGAAACGGAAACCAATTCGAAACAAAGATGAATGCGGTGTGAAATTCGCGGGATACACAGCCGCTGCAAATTGCCTCCATCAAGCGCAGCAGACGCTAACAAGACAGATGGAGGCTCCAGTGACCGCTCTTACCGCCCGTTTCATCAACATCGCCGCGATTGCGGCAACCGGCTTCGGCCTGATGCTCGCCGCCGGCAACGCCCCGGCCGAGGCTTCAGTTTCGAACGAGGTCGTTGCCCGTGTCCAGCTCTCGACGCAGACCATGCAGGTCAGCGTCGGCGGCCGCCCCACCTATGAGTGGAAGGTCTCGACCGCCGGCAAAGGCTACGTGACGCCGACCGGCTCGTGGAAGCCCTACCGCATGCACGAGATGTGGTATTCGAGGAAATATGACAACGCGCCGATGCCGCATTCGGTGTTCTTCACCGGGGGCTATGCGGTGCACGCTACCCCGCACGTGAAGAACCTCGGCCGCCCGGCCTCGCATGGCTGCATCCGGCTGCACCCGACCAATGCCGAGGCGTTCTACACGCTGGTCAAGACGTTTGGGCAGCAGAACACCCGCATCGTCATCGTCCAGTAGTTTTCCGAGCGCAGCGCCGTCGTTCCCCCGGCGCGACCGCTTTGCCCCGGCAGGAGGCTGACCTCCGCCTGCCGGGGCTTTGTCCGTTTGCAGCTACTGGCGCCGGCTCGAGCGGTAGGCGCTGGGCGAGCGGCCGAACGCAGCGCTGAAGGCGCGGCTGGCGTGAGCCGCGTCGGAAAAACCCCAGGCGAGCGCGATGTCCGTGATCGAGCGGTGGGAGAGCCGCGGGTCGGCGAGGTCGCGCCGCATGGCGTCGAGCCGGCGCGAGCGGATGTGCGTGGCGACGGTGCCGCCGCTGCCGGACCAGAGCATGTGCAGGTAGCGCGGCGAGATGCCGAACCGGGCGGCAATGCGCGACGGCGTGAGCGCGGGGTCATCGAGGTTTTCCTCGATATGCCGCAGGAGGCGCCCGAAGAGGTCGCCGCCGGCGGGAGAGGGGGCGACGGGGTCGAGCATGCGGCCGAGCAGGTCGACGAGGATGTCGGCGGCGAGCGGCGCGTGTCCGGCCGGAATGTCGGCCGCAACTTTGGAGAGGGAGGCCAGATGGCCGGCCGCGAGCGCGCCGAGCCCGCCACGGCTTTCGAGCTGCCTCGCCCCGCGCGGCTCGGCGGAGGCGGCGCGGGCAAGCCGTTCGCGCGGCACGATGAGCGTGACCTTGTGCAGCGCGCTGACGATTTCGAAGCGGATCGGCCGGGAACTGTCCCACAGGAGCATGTCGCCGGGGCCGAGCGTGGCGACGACATCTCCCTGCCGCACGCGCTCGCGGCCGGAAAGCACCAGGAGGAGGCCGAAATGATCGCCTTCGGTGCGGCGGATGTCCGGCGCCTCGCGGAAGCCCGACAGCGGCGCGCTGCGGCACTCGACAATGGTGCAGCCGCCCAGCCCATGCCAGTCAAGCCGGCAGTCGTGCGGTGCACGGTCGGGCAGGTCGAGCGACCAGGGCAGGTGGACATCGCTCAGCATGGCGCGCGTCGCTTCCGCGCGCAGCGCCTGCGGCACGTCGGTGGACCTCCAGGTGCCAGCCGTCATCAAAATCCTCCCGCGCCATCCTCCTGAGGCGCAGGCGAAGATTATCGCACAACCACTTCCCTGTCGAACAAGCCGCTTCCCTCCCATGCAAGCACGGCTGGCGCCGGCGTTGCATCAAGGCGGCCTCGAAAACTGTCACGGGAGGACGGCATGCGACGCGACATCGAGTTCAGGACTGAGGGCGGCGTGACCCTGCGGGGCTGGCACTACAAGGCGAAGGGGGTGGACGGGCCGGCGCCGACCGTCGTCATGGCGCATGGCTTCACCGCCACCCGCGAAATCTATCTCGACAGTTTCGCCGAGGTGTTTTCGGCGGCGGTCTTGGCGTCATCGTCTACGACCACCGCAATTTCGGCGTCAGCGACGGCAGCCCGCGCGGCCATGCCGATCCGTGGGCGCAGATAAACGGCTATCGCGACGCGATCACCTGGGCGCAGAGCCAGGCCGATGTCGATCCGAACCGCATCGGCGTGTGGGGATCAAGCTATGCCGGCGGACATGTGCTGGTGGTCGCGGCACTCGACCGGCGGGTGAAGTGTGTCGTTTCACAGGTGCCGTTGACCTGGGGTTTCGAGACGGCGAGGCGGCTCATCCGCGGCGACCACTGGGCGGGTCTGCGCGCCGCCTTCGACGGCGACCGCGCGGCGCGCGCCCGCGGCGAGGTGGGAGCGATGATGCCGGTGACAGCACCCGAGGGCCAGCCCTCTGCGCTGCCGACGGCGGACACCTACGAGTTCTTCACGCGGTTCGCCGCCGAACACGAGACCAACTGGAAGAACGAGGTGACGCTGCATTCGATCGAGATGTTCACAGAATACGAGCCGGCGACCTACATCGCCCGCATCGCGCCGACGCCGCTGATGGTCGTGGTGGCTTCCGGCGACCATCTGACGCCCTTCGACATGACCGCGCGGGCCTACGAGCAGGCGCTGGAACCGAAAAAGCTGGTCGTGCTGCCGGGCGGGCATTTCGAGGCCTATACGGGCGAGCCGTTCAAGATCTCGTCGGCGGCGCAGCGCGACTGGTTCAAGCAGCATCTGTAAGCGGGAGCGACGCAGTAGCGAACGGGCGGGTGAGCTACATCCTCACCCGCTCGGCCTTCGGGTCGTACATCGGCTTGAGCGACGCCTCGGCGGCGAAGCGCTCGCCCGCGATCTCGATCTCGTAGGACGAGGCGAGCACCTCGACCTCGCTCTCGCCCGCGCAGGGCACATAGCCCATGCCGATCGCCCCGCCGAGGAAGTGGCCGTAGCTTCCCGACGTGACGGTGCCGACGATTTTGCCGTCGCGCACCAGCGCCTCGTTGTGAAAGAGCAGGGGGGCGGGGTCCTTCAGCCGGAACTGCACCATGCGGCGGGCGAGGCCCGCCTCCTTCTTACGCAGCACCGCATCGCGGCCGATGAACTCGCCCTTCGCCGTCTTGACCGCGAAGCCGAGGCCGGCTTCCAGCACGTGGTCCTCGTCGGTGATGTCGTGGCCGAAATGGCGGAAGGCCTTTTCGATGCGGCAGGAATCGAGCGCGTGCAGGCCGCAGAGTTTTAGCCCGAGGTCAGCGCCCACCTCCTCGATCGCCTCGAAGACGTGAGCCGCCTGGTCTGTCGAGACGTAGAGCTCCCAGCCGAGCTCGCCGACATAGGTGACGCGGTGGGCACGGGCGAGGCCCATGCCGATCTCGATCTCCTGCCAGGTGCCGAAGGGATTTGTCCCGTTGGAGAAATCGTTCGGGCTGATCTTCGTGATGAGATCGCGGGACTTCGGGCCCATCAGGCAGAGCACGCTTTCGGCTGCCGTAACGTCGGTGATGACGGCGAAGTCTTCGCCGATATGCTTGCGCAGCCAGGCGAGATCGCGTTGCAGCGTCGCGCCCGGAACGACGAGGAGGAAGGCGGTGTCGGACAGACGCGAGACGGTGAGGTCGCTCTCGATGCCGCCGCGGGCGTTGAGCATCTGCGTGTAGACGATCCTGCCCGGCGCCACGTCCATGTCGTTTGCGCAGACGCGTTGCAGGAAGGCGAGCGCATCGCGGCCCTCGACGCGGATCTTGCCGAAGGAGGTCATGTCGAACAGGCCGACGCCGGTGCGCACCGCCATGTGCTCGGCTCGGCTGTTGTCGAACCAGTTCTGCCGCTGCCACGAATAGAAGTAGTCGCGCTCCTGACCGAGTCTCGCGAACCAGTTGGCGCGCTCCCAGCCGGCGACCTCGCCGAACACCGCGCCGCGCGCCTTTAGGTGCTCGTGCAGAGGGGAGCGGCGGATGCCTCGGGCGGAGGCCATCTGGCGGTAGGGGAAATGGTCGGCATAGAGCAGGCCGAGCGTTTCGGTGACGCGGTTGCGCAGATAGGTGCGGTTCTTCTGGAACGGCTGCATGCGGCGGATGTCGACTTCCCAGAGGTCGAAGGGCGCCTCGCCGTCATTGATCCACTGCGCCAGCGCCATGCCGGCGCCGCCCGACGAAACGATGCCGATCGAGTTGTAGCCGGCCGCGACCCAGTAGCCGGACAGCTCCGGCGCCTCGCCGAGATAGTAGCGGTCGTCGGGGGTAAAGCTCTCGGGGCCGTTGAAGAAGGTGTGGATGCCGGCCGTCTCCAGCATCGGCATGCGGTTGACGCCCATCTCGAGGATCGGGGCGAAATGGTCCATATCCTCTGGCAGCTGGTCGAAGCAGAAATCGTCGCGGATGCGCTGGCCGGCCGGCGGCCAGGGCTTTGCGACCGGCTCGAAGGCGCCGAGCATCATCTTGCCGGCGTCTTCCTTGTAGTAGGCGCACTCGTCTGGAACCCGCAGCACCGGCAGGCGGGTGAGGCCGGGGATCGGTTCCGTCACGAGATAAAAGTGCTCGCAGGCATGCAATGGGATGGAGACGCCGTTCTGCTGGCCCAGGTCGCGCGCCCACATGCCGGCGCAGTTGACGACGATGTCGGCCTCGATCGTGCCGTCCTCGCCGTCCTTCGCCCACGAGACACCGGTGACGCGACCGTCCTTGGCATGGACCTTCGTGACCCTGGTGTTTTCCGAGATCAGCGCCCCACGCTGCCGTGCGCCCTTGGCCAAGGCCATGGCGATGTTGGCCGGGTCGCACTGGCCGTCGAGCGGCAGGTGTACCGCGCCGACGACATCGCCGACGTTCAGATGCGGATACATCTGCTTCACTTCGGTGGGCGAGACTTCCCGCACATCGACGTCGAAGGCCCTGGCGACAGTGGCCTGCCGATAAAGCTCGTGCTTGCGCTCCTGCGTCAGCGCGACCGAGATCGAGCCGACCTGGCGCATGCCGGTCGCGACGCCGGTCTCGGCTTCGAGCTTGACGTAAAGGTCGGCCGAGTATTTCGCCAGCCGCGTCATGTTCTGCGAGCCGCGCAACTGGCCGATCAGGCCGGCTGCGTGCCAGGTGGTGCCGGAGGTGAGCTGCTTGCGTTCGAGGAGGACCACGTCGGTCCAGCCGAGTTTGGTGAGGTGGTAGGCGACCGAGCACCCGGAGACGCCGCCGCCGATGATCACCGCGCGGGCCTTGGACGGAAGAGCGGTCATGCAAGCCCTCTCAGGGAATGCCGCAGGATCAGCTTGTGCGGAATCAGGACGACGGCGAGATAGAGGCGGCCGGACCAGTGGTTGAACCAGATCCGGGTGGTGACGGCGGCGCGACCGCCAGAGAGCACGGTCTCGATCGTGAACGTCAGGTGCTTGTCGGCGAGGCCGACTTCAAGGCGGTCGGCGCTTTCATGAACCACCGGAAGCGTCGCCATCAGGTCGCCGCCATTCGCGCCTTCCGTGCGCAATCCGAACGGGGCGACGATACGGTTGCGCAAGCGCAGCGCCATCCGGGCCCATGCGGGAAAGCCGTGGATCGCCCTCAGATAGGCGCTGCGCGCATCCCGGATCACAGGATCGACTTTTGCCTCATGCCGGTCGCTCCAGTCCGGCGGGCGGTCAGGCCTCGTCAGAGCGGGAGAATTGCCAAGAACGGGCTCTGCCATCACACCGGACCCTGGCCGAGATCGACGATGTGCCGCCGCAGCCGCGCGGCGGCCTCGTGCAGTACGGGCTCGGGCTGGCAGAGCGAGATGCGGATGCATCCCGAGGCCGCGTCGCCGAAGGAGGAGCCGGGCATGACGGCGACTTTCTCCGCGTTCAGCAGCCCCCAGGCGAAGGCCTCGTCGTCGGGTTCGACTGCGCGGATGTCGAGCATGACGTACATGCCGCCTTCCGAGCCGCGCACGGTAATGCCGTTGATGCCGCGGATGGCATCGAGGAAGGCGAGGCGGCGTGTGTCGTAGACGCGGGCGATCTCTTCGACGCCCCAATCGTTCTCCAGCGCCTCGATGGCCGCACGGCTGACGAAGTCGGGCAGGCCGTAGGTCGAGACGAGGTTGAGGCTGATCAACTGGGTGATGAGCGGTTCCGGGCCGGTCAGCCAGCCAATGCGCCAGCCGGTCATGCCGTGGCTCTTGGACATCGAGTTTATCACGAGCGTCCGCTCCGCCATGCCCGGCAGGCTGCTCGGCGAGATGTGTTCACCATGCGCGATGGTCCAGTAGACTTCGTCGGAGAGCAGCCAGAGGTCGTGGCGGCGGCAGATGTCGGCGATCGCCTCCAGATGGGCGCGCGTGTAGACGGCGCCGGTCGGATTGTTCGGGGTGTTGATCAGGATAGCGCGGGTGTTGGGCTCGATCGCCTTCTCGATCGCGGCCGGATCGGGCTGGAAGCTGTCCTCCGCGCGTGTCTCGACGACCGTAAAGTCGGCGCCTGCGGCGCGGAACGTGCCGGGATAGGTGGCGTAGTAGGGCGCGACGACAATCGCGTGCTGGCCGGGGTCGAGGGTCGCCTGCACGGCGGCGAAAAGCGCAGCCTGTCCGCCAGGCGTGGCGAGGATGTCGGCTGCGCTTGTCGCAACGCCGGTGCACCGGGTGGAGAGCTTTGCCATCGCCTCGCGAAGACGCGGCAGGCCGGGAAGCTGGGTGTAGTGATGATAGCCGCCGCGGACATATTTTACCGCAGCCTCAACAGTCTCGGACGGAGTGTCGAAGTCGTGGTCGCCGACCGACAGCATGATGATGTCCTCGCCGGCCTGCTTCCTCGTCATGGCGTCGAAATGCACTTCCCAGCCGTCCTTGCCGGAAGGCGTGATGCCGGAAATGCGGGAGGAGGGGTGGGGCATGTCAGCCGCGCGCGATCGAGGCGATGCCGGCCATGGTCAGCCGCCCCTGCGCGTCGAGGCGCGGCGAGACGTGGCCGTAGCCGGCGATCGTGGGATGCCGGGTCTCGGGCGTGTGAGCATGGGTGGCGGTAACGACCACAACACGTGCTCCGGCCGCCTCGGCAGCCGCTATGCCGGCGGCGGCGTCTTCGAAGACCAGGCAATCCTGCGGCTGCTGGCCGAGCCGCTCCGCCGCGAGCAGAAAGCAGTCGGGCGCAGGCTTGCCGCAGGCGACGTCCTCGCCGCTGATCATCAGCGCGGGCACCGGCAGGCCGGCAGCCTCCAGCCGGCGCAGCGCGAGGCGGCGCGGAGCAGAGGTGACGATCGCCCAGCGGTCGGCGGGAAGCGCGGCGAGGAAGGCTTCCGCGCCGGCGATAGAGACGACGCCCTCCACGTCGTCGATTTCCGCCTGCGCCAGCGCCGTGGCCTCGGCGGCGACGTCCATTCCGGCGATGTTCAACTGTCCGATCGTCTCGCGCGCACGCCGGCCGTGGATGGTCGGAAGGAAGGTTTCCACGTCGACGCCGTGCCTGCGCGCCCAGGCTGCCCAGACGCGTTCCGCAGCGGCGATGGAGTTGAGGATCGTGCCGTCCATGTCGAACAGGAAGGCGCCGAAGCTCTCGTCCGAAAAGGGCAGGTTCGTCATGCGCGCAATCTCTCGTTTGTCGGGTCCCACAGCGGCT
>VFQN01006239.1_pt1 | contig 13802 bp, 8 predicted proteins | sample 3512371 | NCBI WGS metagenome assembly VFQN01 (sample SAMN10412370, study PRJNA504923) | tailings metagenome | isolation source: Replicate 2 from Balatoc abandoned mine | place: Philippines: Itogon, Benguet | collected 2017-08-28
TTTTGGTCTCAGAATCCATTTTTTTCTAACTAAAGTGAATTGATTTTTTAATTCATTATTATTAAGGAGTTAATTCAGAATTGATTAAGGAGTTAAAAATCGGGTTTCATAGGTCAATCGGGTTTCGCACATCAATCGGGTTTCGCACGCTACTTACTACTGTTTACCTGTGATTTAAGTTGAGCTTTGATGTTTTAAGGTAGGATTTATTCGAGTTTCGGTTTTCTCCATCAATGTGTTTAGAATAGTTGTTCCTGTAAAGATGGCTGATTGTTCATCTAACTTCAGCCCACACTGATCGCATCGTGGTGCTATAACTTCTCTTGGACTGTCATCAGATGGCGGTAGAACCTGTTGTGCTCCTGACGGAAAACATCATTTAATTCCGGCTTCGATTTCCCCCCAAAGTATGATTGATTGTTCTTCTCATCTCTCTCGTTAAATTACATACGACACTTATCTCTCTTTTGCTGTTACAGCTGTCCCCTCTTGGTTTATCGAGTTTCTCCAATTCCGGGAAGAGATAGAAGAGGAAAGACGTAGAAGAGAAGACGAATCCAGAAATCGCATCTTCAAGCGAACCATCTTCATCGGTCGAGTTAATGTTACCTTGAAGTCCTTCGTTTTGTCTGAGGGAATCAGACGATACATCCTTCAGCGTGCGAATACCATAGGTGTGAGAGGTTTCGTTCGTAGAGTCAGTCGTCAGCAACTCCTCATCAGGGCGGAGGGGACTCTTCAACAATTAGAGTCGCTTCAACTGGTGTTGGACGAATTAGAGAAGAGAACGGTAATTGAAAGAATGGAGATCCAAGAGGAAGTTCCGATTGGCCCACATTTGTTGAGTAGAGACTTCAAGATTGAAAGAAATGAACGAAAGCATTGCGAGATAAATCCCAACTCAAATGGAGACGAATGGGAAAATCGCACCGCCTCCTCTCAAAGTGATTTAGAAGCCGCACGATTTTCTTAATGAAGGAGTCTTTTATATGAACATCTTGTAAATAATTCGAAAATATCAAAACCATTCAAATTTTCTCAGCTTCCATTAGTATTATGACTACGTGAAACATCTATTCCTTCTGATATACATAGTGAAAATGTGGTGATACTAAATATGTGGCTTCCGACATGTGGTCGACATCGCGATAAAGAAGAATGCGTTCGAGAGGGTAAGCAGTTCTCTTTCGCCGTCATCAACGTATTGACTCTTTGTTAGGGATCATGTGCGCGGTCAGGAGATGCATTTGTGCACTTCAGTTTAACGCTGGCAGATGCGAAGGTAGCATTCGTAGCACCAGAGCGAAAGAACAACTGTGAGTTTGATCGCATCACATATTGATGCAGTGTAGGTCTTTAAAATCATCAGCCAGCTTTTACACGTAATTGCTGGAACTCTGACATGAGAGCACATCTTTCTCAAACTACTCCTGAAGTAACAGAAGACCGCTAAACTTCTCAACCTACGAAAACCCCGCAGCTAATCCTCAAGTAGGGCATTCTGCACCAAGTTTATTAGATGAATTCGCAGTGACGAGAACAGATACATTCCAACCGTGAGATTCAAAACTTAGGCCAAACGAAAAGAACATGTAGTTAGAACATTTCAAATTACAATTACAATTTTAGAAAATTCTATTCGATTTAAATGTGTTATGAATGAAGAACAATGAAGCATTACAGTTAATATCATCAATTCAATGGTAGAATAACTGTCACATCAACAGAGAATAGCGGTTCAATTCCGCTCGTTGGCTGTCTGCATAGCATTTTTATAACTTTTAACATATCTTGTACGATGACAAATATCATTATCTTCATTGTAATGATGATGATGTTTACACACATCGCGATGACATCTATGATGTTCACAAAAGTCAGATGTTTGCATTTGTCTAAATGACATTTATGTTCTTCACAAAAATCACGATGATAACCATTATGGTGATGATGACCATCATAATGATGTCCTAATTTTATACAATCGTGATGATAAGTTTTGAACCACTTTTCTTTTTTATTGCACGATATTCGACTGCTTCTCTACATCGTCATCTCCCACACCCATAAAAACTTTTGATTTGTCGATTTCTTTTGTGAAATGCCATTCCAACCGTTTCCACGACATCCATTGGAAGTATCTTACTGCCATCAATATGATAATATTCGAGCTCGAGCCAAGGAATTACAAGGGTTACCATCTTTCAGAAAAGGGGTAATGATGAACCTATAAGAAAACTCTTTCTTTAAGAATGAAGTTATCTCAACACTAAAGAAAGAAATGAATATTTTCATAATACCATATGTGTATTGGCAGCATGGAGTAATAGTTGCCTCTTTCGTTCTATTTTATTTGCTCAGCAGAGAGCTTTATCCGATTAATTGATGTATTTCTCTTTTAATACTATTCTTTGTTCTACTTTTATTCCTCGCATTGCATCGTATTACAATTTCTTTATTGTTCTGTGTGAAAACAACTTATGAAACATAAAACGAACTACGGAGTGTTTCCACTTTCTTGTTGCTTTTTCAATGTTCTGTAGAATAGCGTTGTCAATCAAACACTACGTGAGAATGAATCTGATTTCTAGTATAGTATTATTATTTTACGTCACCTGCCAGTCCTACTTGCCGAATCGATTATTTACGACTACTACTTTGATGAGCTATTTCAATCTATTATTACTTCTAGCTTCCCTCATTTCATCCATTGATGGAGATCTGAACTTCCATCCAATAGAAAATCGTTATATTTCTGATGAAACAAATGATAATCATCATCAATCAAAACAATATGGCAATAGTTTATCGCGATGTGAATTTTATACTTTACGATTAGGAAGTGAAATAACTGATATTATGAATTCATTACATAATGAATATGATACATCAGAACGTATATTTCAAGATTTTATTATTGAAAATTTAGGTTTTGCACCATGGATTGCTGAAGGTATTAATAACGGTAAATCATTAACTGGTCTCTTATCACATGATTTACATAAGAAAGGTGGTTGGATTGATCATAAAATTGATGAGAGTACCTATGAGATATTAAATCATAAGTGGATATACATGTATGGTGATAGTACAACACGTCAAGTATGGGCATCATATGCTGCACCATTCCGTGAAAATAATTTTGAAAGAAATGTGAAAGAATGGACAAGACATTATTGTAATAAACAACAACCACATCGTAAAAAACATATTAAAGATGGACATTTTGATGAAGAAGGTTGGCGTGGTCCATGTGGTGTGAATGAAGTAACATGTCATGTGAGTGGTTATGGTGAAAATGGCTTATTAACATTTGATTGGAAGCATTTCCCATATGAAGATTATGATGATTATTTATTTAATGAAAGTGGTCCATGGAGAAAAGGTTTCCCAGGTGAAGGTATACGTCGACCGGATTTATTAACCATTCAAATGAATATGCATTCATGTTGGCATGGATATAATGAAGGAATCTATTCACAACATTTACAACAACCTAATGTAACAATGATTGAACAACATAAAAGTGATATCTGGAAGTTAATGGCTGCAGTAAGAACTGCTGTAGATACACGTGTTAATAACGACCCTAAGATGAATGCAACCACTGTTATTGTGTTGACCTCAGGTTTTACTGGTTATGGATTTTCAACAACAAAGACAGATGCTTGTATCCAACAACTCAACCGAGTAACAACTGAGGCTGCGAATAGTTATGGTTTTGCTGTCTTAGATCGAGGAGAGATTGAAAGACGATTGATGTATAAGTCACTTTATGCTGATAATCCAGTCTTTCCGAATGAAATGCACCTCATACAACCAGCTCAAAATCTTATTTCAACGTTATTGTTGCAGTTGTATCGTTGTTTACATGCTAGTGGTTTGTCTAGGTCAGAGTTCGATCAAGAGAAATCGAAATATCCTTTAGAAAAGAAAACTGCCTTTAGAAATTGGCGATATGGTAATGCACTCCATACTCCCCAGAAATAGTTTATTCCTTCTTAAGAATAGAATTGTTTCCCTTGTAATGCAAAAATCACCACAGTTTTCGTTGCAGAATCAGTTGTCCTTAGTCACTTTTTAAACGTAACCTCAGCGTGTTAGACTATTTAAGGAGCGAGTACAGCAGGGGTTAGAACCTCGATTTATCTGAAACGAGTCGACAACCGAAAGTGCAAGTAGCTATGAGATTAATTTACAAAACACGATAAAATTCGGAATAGATAATTTATTTCATCTTTGATTCGGTAAAAACTACATGCTGTCCAACGATTGGGTCATACTAGAAAGAGAAAGTCATTTTTATTTCGAGGAATGATCGCAACTGACCTTTCGGAATTGCAGCTTTCGAGGGGTAGTAGTTGGATTTTTTCTCGTCACATAGAAATATCCTGTCTGAGCTGATGAAACCAACTTAATGGCGATTGATTTGAGCTTCTTTGCCATGATTCCTTGTCTTTTACTGTTTTTTGTGATGGAAGTCAATGCTACGACGTAAAGTAGAGAGAAATTAATAAGAGTAGCGTAAAGTTAAACAACTGCAAAAGACTTAGCCAATGAATTTAAGATAAAAGAAATCATCGTTGGATGTACTTATGAAACACATAAGTTCTTATGCCCATCCTTCCTTTACTCCTTTACAAAGGAAGCGTACAATTCAAATTCGAAATGGCTTTTTTGTGGTCCCAAAACTAAGAACTTAAGTGAGAGAGGAATATTGACATGTATTTTATGCGTGGGAGTAGTAGATGCGTTAAATGAGCAAGATCTATGAAAAGCTTCTAAACTTCGACGAAATCACTATTTTACGTTTCCTTCTTCCTTCAGTTAATTTTGGAAATTGCTGCTAATACATGGCGAAATAACCAATTCCATCCACTTAAAAAACCATTTTGTAGGAAGTTCTCACGAGAATCTATATTGATGGGCTGAAATTTAAAATCAGCATAGTAATATTGAAATTCCTGACGAAACCACATTGCTACTTCTTGCACTACATTATTCAAAGCGATTTGGATCTTCAATGTAATTTTCTCTAGACTTTCTTCTTCAAATGATTGCAAGTGGAGAAGGTCGGCATCCTTAAGGATCGAATCAATAAATATAGCCCATGGAATTCCTATGAAGATAAGTAGAGGTTGAGGAAATTTGTTGGATTGAAAGCAGCGGTAATCGTGGAAGAGGAAATTATAACAAAAATCTCTTAACTGCAGTTTTTGAATGTAAAATAGATCTGGAAATCGAGGATGATACTCAAGGTAGAATACGAACGCCATCGCCTAAGGAAGAGTTGGCATGAGTTCAAATTTTAAAAGGGGACTAAAATATTACCTTTGTCGACATTAGTTTCCAAACACTGGGAGGCGGCGCTTTCAAAGAGTTTCTTGGAGATTCTCTAGAAGATCGCTTTTGGGGAGTATAAAAGTCCTTCTCCGTCATCGATAAAACGAGAGGATCATAATCGTACTCGAGGAATGTCAGTCTTCTATCTCCGATTCGACGATAGACAAATTCTGATTTTCCTTGAACTGCAAACAAAAAGCGAATTTTCTCTACTCTTGTACAAGGATCATCAGTGAAATGTCTACGACCACGGGAATCCTTTGGCGAAGATTCGAAGTCTATGAGCTGACTGTAAGGAAAGAACAGGGGACGAATAATTCCATCGATTGAAGGTAACAAATAATCGTTCGATGTATAGTAATCAGAAGTTAGGCTATTCCGATCATTGGTAAAATGATAATTGGTAGCGCTTGTAGGAATAAGATAATGCAATTTCTTCATTAAAGTCTTCGAGAAAGGGATATCAGATGATGTTGGTTGCGAAGGAGCAAAATTAATAATTTGGATGGAATGTTGTATGGGATCATATAATTGAGGCGACTGTAAAAACGGGAAAAAGCTGGCAATTGCTCGCTTTAAATTTGTAAAAGTCAATTCGTTTTTTTCTTCTTCAATAATCTCTTTCAAAGGGATTTGACCATAGAGAACCCTCAATTTAGAATATTTCTTTGCCATAAGTCGTAACCTAGAAATTGATTAGGTAAGTCTTTTGTTTAGAGTGTATCTTACTTGTAAACAGAAATTCGAGTAAGTCCATGTTCTTCCTGATATTCATCCCAAAAGTTGTTTTCATTGCCTGAGGAGCCATAGCCAATCCATGCAATATAAAAAGTCAAGCGAATTGAAGGAGTGAAAGTCTCTTCCCTTTCCAAAGGGAAATCAAATTGGTTCCAAAAATTATCTGCAGTCATAATTCTCTTCATATCTTTACTGCAAGCAGCGAGAGCGATAACATCTTTCAAGCCTTGTTTCATTTCATCGTAAGAATTCAATCGCACACTGAACTCTCTCGGAGAAAAACCGAGTAAATACTCTGCCACTAGATGATCCCATAAGGAATGGTCCTCGATAATTCGAAAGATCGGTCCTCTAATCAACAGGTAATATTTCCTTTCTTTATTCTTTTCGATTTCTTCATAGGATAATAAACGCTGGAATTGATAATTCGGGAAGGAGATCAAGGCATTCAAGTCATACTTAGCATGATCAAGACCATCATAAATACAAGCAATACTCGAGCCCTTGACATCATATTTCGAATTGCGAATCAAACTGTTTAAAAAGATTGAAGCCAGTTTTCCCCAAGTCATTGGATGGAACTCGGGAAGCCAATCATACTTCACATGATAATCTTTGTAATATAAATCTATCGCGACCATTATAAAAGTAAAAGAGGTAATTTATTGTGAAAACATTGATAAATAAGAGGTCATAATAGACCCCCGAGTATGAGAATTCGACTTAACACCTTTACAAGGAAAGAGTGATGTGTAACACTCTTCAACAACAAGTCAAAAATTATATTCGTCATCAATAAAAATGAAAGATTTTTGATTATTTTGAAAAAGAAGAAGAAACATTCGAGAATAATTCAATCAAACCTTTATGAACAAATTCAAAGTAAGTATCATTATCAATTTTCATCATAATAATCTGTAAATCTGTGATAATTTTCATACAATTCTTATACTGCTTCGCTCCTACTTTCATTCCTTTCACATCATATAAAGAGATTGATTTCTTAATATCATATGTCAGATTATCTCGATCTCTTAAGTGTGCCCATCCAATATACAGGGGAATTGATCGAGATCGAAGCCATTCAACTAATTGTAGGTGAGTAATATTCTTTGATGTCGGTAGAATAGTGATCTTCTTACGAAATATTTCATCATTAAGTGCAGAATTCGATCGCATGAAGATAACTCGAGTTTTCGCCACTAACGGATGATTCGAATAAATCAAAGTGACAGTAATACCATTCCATAATTGAATTAAGAAATTTTGGAATTCATTCCCTCTAAATGATAAGGAGGATGGAGATGGTGCCAAGTCAGTGGCGGTCGCCGTGCTCGCGGCTGATGTCGTCGACACCGTGAGAAGTTTCTGTCTTCTTTCTTTCCCTACTGTCTCTCCAGTTTTAGCAGTATTTTCACTACCTAAGCTATCAGTAGATGGCTTTTTGGAAGCATCATATGTGTCAGAGCTAGCCGATTTCACTTTTATAGGGATAGCAGGTAGTCTTCTTGTGGCATACATTAGTGGAGAAGTTGGACCACTTGTTAGAGTCATATGAATGCCACTTCCTTCATTTTCATCCGATTTCGATTTATTCAAATGCAACATGTTTCTTGCAATTCGTTCATCCACTTCTTTTTCCCCACTTCTTTTCTTTCGATCCTCAGCACGATCAATTTTACTATCCGCACCATCATAGGGTAACTCAACGATATCATGAAGTGATTGGAGAGGAAGAATTCTCTTTGCTGGAGTCTTTGCATAAAATCCATAGATAAATTGAACAAACTCTTCAAGTTTCGGTTTGACTAATATCGATCGAAGGTGTTCAGGCAGAGGCAACATCTTCTTCAAAGGAAGATTATTTAATGGATAAGCAATTGACGCTGATCCAATCGTCACAATATCATAAACTTGTGAATTTGATTCCATATTAGCGGGAGTTTTCATTGTTAAATTTAACGGATTCTGAGAGGAACTAGTCGTATTAGGATACTGAAAGAATAATTGACGATAACAGTATTCACATACAACGGATGGTAAATGATTCGTAAAAGCATCATCTTCTTCTAATATTTGTATATGTTTTTCTTCAATAATTGCATCATCTTCATAGTTTCTTGTTAATAATTTCATTTTATTAACAATGGATTGAATATTTTCATTAATAATACCTTGTCGAGCACAATCATCATCTTCTTCTTCAAGTAAATTATTATCATGATTATCCTCATGATCATCATAACTACTTGCTGCTGATACCTTCGATGATTTATTACTTTGATGATATAATGAAGGATTAATTTTACCAATTAATTTCCAAGCAGAATAATATTGTTGATGACCACAATAACATATCCCTAAATGTTTCCATAAATTTTGTGGATTTTTTCTTAAATATGGAAATTTATTTTGATAAATATCATCTTTATATAATATTGTAAATAATGATGGTAAATATAATAATTGTAATATACTTGTATAACCTATTTCATAATATTGATAATTTTCGGTTAATTTCCATGTTTGAAAGCCATATTTCGTATATTTATCACAAAAATCATTCCATACTGTCATATGGAAATAGAAAGGTGTTTGTAAATAATGTGGATGTTTTGCATTGGCATAATCATCAGTCTTTATGCACATGGAGGAAGTGCTATTGCTATGCTTAGGTGGGAGTTGTAATCGTTTGATAATTGTTAGAAGAACCATAGCTTTTAATGAATACCAATAATTTATTGAAGATTCTGTGATTTCAACATTTGGGAAAAAGTCTTTAATATGAAGTTTTTGAAGGATTGTTTGTTGGTAACTGTCTATGAGGTCTTTTGAAAGCAGTAGAGATCTCATAGAGGAAGTGATCGAATCAATTCGAGTCATAATCACAAAGAAAAGCACTTGTTCAGAGGTTAAATGACAAAAATGCGATCGGAAGAAGGTCATCTCGTGGTATTCATCATCTAATGATGCTGAAGTAGGACTATCAGTCGTGCTGGTAGTGGTTGGGTGGGCATGATGTTGAAGATATGATAATCTCACTAATGTTGAAGTAATAAAGTCATAGCGATCTAAATCCTCACTAATTGTAGCCTTTGTTACATCAATCCAAAAGGGTAAATTATTCCAAACAGGATGATTTCGAACAGAGTATTTCGTTGTGATCATCGTACTAGGCTGATACTTGGTAGCATTCCCTGCATTTCCATCTTTATTTACAGAATCAGTTAATTTTAAAGAGAATATATGTGATAAAGCATAAAGTTTACGAAGGGATGAAATATCATAACGTGCAAATTCTAATAAAATACTAAAAAATTTATTAAAAATTTGAAAATCAATTAAATTAATAAATTGTAATGATGAAAATTTCGTTATTTCAATTATATATTCTTTAAATAATGTTTCTGTTGTTATTGTATGGTTTTCAAAAAATATTGAAAGATCAGTAATATCTTTCATTGTAATTAATTGACTTGATGTGGCAAGTAAGTTTACTCCTTTATCTTTATTATTCACAATATCTACTGCGCTATTCGACGTCGTTGTCGAAGCGTATGCATGATATTCTAGAAATTGTTGTAATCTTTCACTCGTTATTGTCATCTTTAGTTGGTAAATGATGAAATACTGTTATGTTGTTAGTTGTCTTCTAATCCACTTTGATAAGATCTCTTCAATCGCGAGAAGGTTCAGAAACGATCATATCTGAATACTCTTACTCAATACAATCTCGCATTATTAGTGAAAGTTTACAGAGGTTGGAATCATGGATATTGTGTTAATTGGACCAGAGAATAGTGGGAAGAGCTATTTCGTGAAATGTTTGAAAAAGAGATTAGCAAATCAATCGAGAAGTAGTGATGCTACTTCTTCTCGTCATGAAAGTAAATCACCTGATATGACTCTCAATGCTATTGCTGAGAATGCACCTCTTCCTTTGCCTTACGAGCCTAATGAAGCTACTGCCGCAACAATTGGGGTCGATATGACAGACTTTACACTTAATGGCAAAGACTTCAAAATTACTGAGCTGGGTGGAACTTTAGTGAGTGGATGGCATACCTATTATAAAAATTGTTCTGCTGTTATCTACATGATAGATATCGCAGATCCTGGCGCGTGGCCTCCTGCTATGGTTTACCTGTATGAAGCAATAACTTATAAACAACTCGACGACAAACCTCTTGTAATAGTTTTAAACAAAGAGGATATCACTGACCAGATGACGGTTCAGGCTGGAATCAAGACAATGTGGTTAAATACTTTACGTGACGAAAGAAGCCGAACATCAATGCTGGTTGGCTCTTGTTTTGATGTCGATTTCATTGATAGTATTGTCGAGTGGATACGAGCTCAAGTCTTGAACCCAACGAACGTGAAGTGAAGGGAAATTCTATTTCTGCTGTTTTTATACTCCTAAACTATTGTTGAATCGCTCTGAACTAAACATCAGCTAATATCGTTCTGCGGGTAGAGGAGGTGAAGTTTGCGCTTTAATAACACACAGTGTTGTGGTCATAGAACTTCAGGCCTATAAAGGAAGTGAAATGATCTCAAATTTTCTGTACGTATGATATTTATTGATTGTCTAATCTGTGCAGAGTCAAAAAGTTTCTTATAACGTAAAATAAAAAGAAGCCGTTAACTTCCCTCACAGCACAATATTTAAATGAAAGGAAAGAAAACAAAGAAAGCGAAGGTAAAGTAATCATTTCAATCATCTCTCTTCTCTCAAAATTCACAAACATTTTCTATAGATTGAAGAAGGGAAAGCCCGCAACGCCACATCGAACGACGATCCACTAGTAATCGATCTAATATCCGATGATGATTCAAAAGATCAAACTTTCGATCATTTGGATAAAATAAATCTTTCGCAAAAGCGTAAAAGAGAAGAGGAGATTGTGAATTTGATAGATCACAAAGCAGACTCTATGAAAATTGTGAAGAAGACGAAAGCTTCTGTGACTGATGCAAGGACTGAAGGTAAGAACTCACCGGTAGAATTTCTACTTTAACTTTATTTGGTACGGTAAAGACCCTTTGAAAGATATCTCGGCCTTTTTCGACTTGCCTAAAGAAGTGAAGGAACCATGTCAACTCTCTCTCAAATGGCGAAAATTAAAAGATTCTTCTCCAAAAAACCCTCCTTCGCCTTCAATTGAATTATTGTTGGACATGATTGGACTATCATCCATCAAAGAAGAATTCCTTAAACTTTACAGAAAGATCACTATGGCTCAGAATGAGCAAAAAATGCCTTTAGACGGATTCAACTTTAATACGCTCTTCGTGGGAAATCCAGGCACCGGCAAGACAACTGTCGCCAAACTATTCGCTTCTTTTCTCACAGAAGTTGGAATGTTTGAATTTGACTGCCAAGTTATAATGAAAACAGGATCAGAACTGAGAAACGATGGTGTTGATGGTCTTGAAAAGATATTATCGGAGCTGAGAGACGAGGGAGGCGGCGTAATCTTCATAGATGAAGCTTATCAATTGAACGATGAACAAGGACGACCAATCATCGATTATATCCTCGGTAACTCGGAGAAGATGACAGGTAAGTTTGGGAAGTTAATTTGGATTCTAGCAGGTTACAAGAAACAGATGGAGGACTTCCTAAAAGTAAATATTGGATTAACTTCGCGATTCCCAAGTACTTTCAAATTTGAGGATTATACCGACTCTGAATTAGAAGAAATACTAACAGGTTTCTTTACTCGTGGGGGACGAGATGTTGGTGTCAATAAAGCTGTGAAAGATTCATCACCACCCCTACCTACCCCATCATTATCTCTCTTAACGCCTTATGCTCCACTAAATCCTGTTGTACCAGTTACAGCTTCTTTAAATCGTGGTAAGAAAAGTGCTCGAAAGACTCCATCGGCATCAGCGAGAACAGGGAATGCAAAAGCGGCGAATGCACTCAACAATCCAAATCCTACTCTAAGCATGAACTTCAGTAGACCTGATGAAGTCGATCTGTGGGGTAATACTTGGAAATGGGATTCTCAAAGATCCGTTTTCACTGATGCTTACGGGAATACCTGCCGTCATGGCACTAAAAATTTCGCAGCAGTGTTAGGATCAATGGGGAATCCAGTCACTACAAAAGCAGGGCAGACGTTGCTTTACAATTTCTTTTTTCATTATTGGTATGATATGATGACTTCTTCCAGAATAAATGAAACCTATCCCGGGAAAGCTGAACAGATATCATCGACAGTACAACTCAAACTGCTTGAACAGCCTGAGATCGAACCTTTCCTTGTTTCTCATTCTAAATGGCTTCGAATCTCGGCAAGGAGGATTGGTCGTGGACGTGGTGTTGAAGGGTTTGGGAATGCAAGATCTGTTCGAACATTCTTTCAAAAAGCGCATGATCGTCAAGTGAAGAGAATCGATGAGATGAGGCAGCAAGGGTTTCACCCGAATGTTCGCATGTTTGTCAGGGATGATTTGTTAGGGCCGAAAGCATCACAAGAAAATCTGGAAGCTTCTGTTGCTTGGAAAGAACTTCAAGCAATGGAAGGATTAAAAACAGTGAAGGAATCGATGGAGCAGCTGCTTCAAATAGTGATTACGAATGGTGAAAGAGAAGAAGAAGAGAAAGAATTGATGGAATTAGTCTTAAATCGAGTCTTTCTTGGAAATCCAGGAACAGGCAAGACAAAAGTGGCTCAGTTATACGGTCGGATATTAGCTGATCTTGGCATGTTGTCGAAAGGTGATATGATTTTGAAAACTGCTTCTGATTTTGTTGGTTCTGCTCTTGGTAAATCAGAGGAAATAACGAGAGGAATCCTTGAGCAGTCTAAAGGATGTGTCTTAGTGATTGATGAAGCTTATGGCCTTTTCTCTGCAGCAGGATCCGCTCATAAGAAGAACGAACCATATCGAGAGGCCATTATCAACACATTAGTCGAGCAAATTCAAGGTAGACCAGGAGAAGATCGTGCAGTATTAATGTTAGGGTATCGAAAGGAAATGGAGGAAATGTTCGCGAATGCGAACCCGGGACTTTCTCGTCGCTTTCAACTCGAACATGCTTTTGAGTTCGAAGATTATGATGACGAAGCACTATTAAGAATCATGATTCAAGCAGTGAAACGGCAAGATATGAAGATCAGCAAAGATACTGCTCTCTTCGCCATCAAACAGCTAGGAAAAGCAAGGGCTCGTCCTCACTTTGGAAATGCAGGAGCGGTGATCAACCTTCTCTCCCATGCAAAGATTCGAATGCAGGAGCGACTAAAGGAGACAAGAATGAATCCAATGGACAAGGATTTATTAATAAAAGATGACTTTAAAGATAAGAACTTTTGTGAAAAACCATTAGCCACGAACGAGCTCTTAGCAGATGTCATTGGTTGCGAAGAGATTCGAAAGAAACTAAAGAAAGCATGCGCTGTGGTGGAATATAAGAGGAAGAAGGGAGAAGATCCGCGAGAGAGTGCTTCTTTTAATTACTTGTTTTTAGGTGCACCAGGTACAGGAAAAACAACGATAGCGAGAAAGATGGGTCAAATGTTCCATTCTCTCGGTCTCATTCCGTTCAGTGAGGTCATCGAGACGACTGCATCGAAGTTCCAGACGGGATATATGGGTCATGCAGCTTTGAAAACTCGAGAACTATTCGAGTCCGCGAAGGGTAAGGTGCTGTTTATTGATGAAGCATATCAACTCAATCCAGGGAAGGGACATAACTATATGCA
>VFQN01006240.1_pt1 | contig 13799 bp, 15 predicted proteins | sample 3512371 | NCBI WGS metagenome assembly VFQN01 (sample SAMN10412370, study PRJNA504923) | tailings metagenome | isolation source: Replicate 2 from Balatoc abandoned mine | place: Philippines: Itogon, Benguet | collected 2017-08-28
GGGGGGGGGGGGGGGGGGGGTGGGGGGGGGGGGGGGGGGGGGGGGGGGGGGAGGGAATGGGTATGTGGACCTTCCGGACCGTCCAGTACATTATCGAAGGTGGGGGTGGCAGTGGGTGTCGAGTGGAACGCCTTCACGGACTACGTGGCAGTGGGTGGGGGTAGGGGTCGGGGAGGGGTAGGGAACGGGGCTTACGATAAGGCATTCGAGGCGGGAGTGGGGAAGGGTGTGGAGTGGTTGGGTCTTCACATACTGCGCGACGGTGGGTGGGGTGGGGGTGGGTTAGCGGGTGGTGTTCGGGGTGAGAAGGTGGGGCTTACAGTAAAGGGCCAGGTGCGGGGTTGGGGATGGGCACGGGATGGCTCGCCTGTCCAGGCCACGTGGCGGTGGGCGGGTGGGAGGGTTTGGGTTGGGTCGAGGGCTGCGGCACGGGGGCTTTGCGGAGCGGAGTTTGAGGTGAGCATAGGGGCAGTGTCACTGGCCATTATGCGGTTGGATTGGGGCAAGCGGGGTTTGCAGAAGTGGGGCCAGAGGAGGGTTGCGTGCGGGTTGGGACGGAAGGGGTTGGCCGCGGCTGCTGCATTGCGGCATCCTGCTGCACGGCGTGGGCTTGAGATATGCTGCCCGTCAGAATCATGACTATCACGTTGTGAGGACGGCAATGCGTGTGCAGCTTAAAGCCGACGCTCACACTAAGCCTTTCAAAGCCGCCCGCCATCGCCACATCTGCCTGCCTGGTCTGGTCGACCATTTCCCGCTCTTCCCCACCACCCTCCGCCCCCCCCCTTTTCTGCCCACAACCCCAGTACGTGTCCTTCTACACCTTCGCCTCGGCCTTTGTAGCGCTTCAGTCCGGCTACACCACCATATGCGTGGGCAACGAGCACAGCGCCAACGAGATCAACACCACGCACCCGCGGTGAGGGAAGGGAGGGGCACCAAAACAGTACGACTGCACACCAACGCGTTGCAGCAGCTGACCGTGAGGGACCCTGCGGCCAAGGAAGGTGCGCACCCACGTTCCTACCATGTAGCCACCGTTAAGCGCTTCCACTAGGCGCCTAGCAGCAAATCCCCACGCTGTTGCGCAACCGCACTGCGGCACCGCGCCCCATGCCTGATTACAGCGTCCCGCGTGCCCCTGCGCCCTACTGTGTACTCCCGTGTACCTCAAGCTTCTCCCCCCGTCGGTTACTGTTACCTCGCAAATCAACGCATGCATCTGCTTTCGCCCCAACGCCTTACGGTCCGCTCCCACCCTCGGGCCTCGGCCCACCCTTTCCCTGCTCACCGATACCCTTATCGGTTGGCGACGGCTATCAGACGCATGCGTTCACCCTTGGCCTCAACGCCCCACAGGCCCCTCCCCCCACCCCCCTGTTTCTGCCTACCGGTACCGTAACCGTTACCGTCACCGTAACCGTTGCGTCAGGTACGGCTACCCCGTCAACCACCAGTACGAGAAGTCCTTCGAGGCGGAGGCGGCCTTCCACGCGTTCCTGCGGGACAGGGTGCACCCCGACCTGTACTACTTCAGGTGCGGTGGGAGCTGGTGATAGACGAATAACCACACGAATTGCCCGTAGTGTCTGTCGACGATGTGGAGGAGGCAGGGTTTGGGGACACGGGGCGCAGGCCAGGCTGGCCAGCGGGTGGCCTAGCAGGTGGAACCAAGGAGCATTGCCGCTGGTGCACCATAGGTGCGGCGGGGGCACAATGGCATGCGGCAACGGGGGAACTGATAGGTGGCTGTGCGGAGCACCGCCTCTGGAGCGCCAGCAGCGTCGAACGTAGTGCGTGCCTGCCTAAGCCTTTCGGAGTGCTTGCACCATGCGAAACCTGGACCGTGGCGCTGCGTCTTGCACGCGAGCGCGGTATGTGTATCCTCCAAACGCCAAACCACCGCCAACGCTTGCCCGTCTCCAACACTTGCATTCCCCGCAGTCCTGCACATAGTGCCAAGCCTTACCCTCCCTCTCGTCCTCCCAGGCCATACCCTTAACGCAATTGCCCCTCCCTCATTTAGCACTTCACGATCTGCAGCACATGACGGGGCTGCACCAGCTGCCTCTTGGTCCACGCACGCTGCCACCATCTACCGTAATACAACACAGCTCCCTGCCTCTTTATCCCTTTCCCACCCGCAGCGGGCTGCAGCACATGACTGAGCTGGAGATTGCTCAGCGCTTCGCCACCTCCCCCTGCGCCGCCAAGTACCTGCACCTCATCATCTCCTGCAACTGGGCCACCGACGACAACTGGTGCGTGCCGGGAGCTGCTGTCGTACATGCCCGTTTGGGCTAACCCTATACACTGCCACCCTATCGGTATGAGGGCGCGCAAGCTCACAAAGAATGGCAGCAAGTGGCCATGTGTGTTAAGACACCGTGTGTTTGCGGGCACCTGCAGCTGCAGCTGCACGGCAGCAGCAACGGCTTGTCATGCATGCCAGGGTACGGATCGGAACTAACCCATGCTATGTTACCACCCTGTACCCTTTCAACATTTGCAACGCCCGCCTCCCTCTCAATTCCACAACCCCACACCCCACCCCACCCACGCCAGGTGCGGCAACTGCGAGAAGTGCGCCTTCGTGTACCTCCTCTTCGCCGCCTGGCTGCCCGCGGCCGAGATCATGTCCCGCGTGTTCGGAGTGGCGGCCGGCGTGGTGGCCGCCGGGCCGCAGCCGCCGTTGACCGGCGTGTACGACATGTTTGACTCGCCGGCGCACGTGCGGCACTTCGAGTCGCTGATGGGGCTGGCGGGCCACAAGCCGTTGGAGTGCGTTGGGACGCCGGAGGAGTGCCTGGCGGCGCTGTACCTGGCCAGGGGGAGGAACTATGGGGGAGGTAAAGGAGGGGGAGGGGAAGAAGGGGCAGGTGGGGGAGAGGAAGGGGGTCCTGATGGGCGCGGTGGGTGTGGGTGTGGTGGCGTGGAGCAAGGGGAGAAGCCGCAGCAGCAGGGGAGCGGGGAGGGAAGCGAGGGGGACGGCGGGGGAGAGGAGGGGAGCGGAGGGGGAGCGGAGGATGGGGAAGGGGAGGGGCAGGAGGGTCAGCTTCCGCTGCTGTTCCGGCTGCATGGGGAGCTGATCGAGCGGAAGGGGCGGGAGGCGTCGGAGCGGATTAAGGCGGGCATAGAGGCTGTGGACGCCACGGGGGTGCCGGGGGTGCCGCACCTGTACCCCGACTGGTACTGCAGGGGGCTGATGAGGGCGGGGAAGGGGGCCGGGGGTACGGAGGAGGGGCAGGGAGGAAACGCGGGAGGGCTTCGGGACTACCGATGTGGGTAATGGGGTTTCGGGGACACGGCCATGTGTGCTGGGTGCGGCCCTTGCGAGGTGCCGAGCGGGTATGGGCTGCTGTGCATAAAAGGAAGGGGAGCGCGGGGCTCGGCGGGTGGTGTGCCATGCGAGCAGTGGCCGGGGTGATGCGTCACGTGGCCATGGGAGGCGTCACTGCGCAGCGGCGGGTACCCACTGCAACAAGAGTGCAGTGACAACCAAGCTACCAAGGGTTTTGCCGTGTGCCTGCCCATACCAGCATCAAAGTGGCCTTCGCTGTAAACAGATCCGGCCGGTATTGGAGAGCGCTCGTCGCAGGAGGTTGTGAATGTGTCGATCAGGCCATGCACCTGTGTGACTGGGGCTGTGGTAGGCCAGTGTTGCCGGCGGTCGGAAGCTGAACAAGTACGTGAGGAGCCGCGTCGGTCCCGAACTCCAATGCTGTTCAACTGTGAACATTCTACCATCACAGCTTAAGCCGTGGGAAGTTGAATATGACCTGCAAGTAGCATCTGGTAGCACTGAAGGGGCATGTAGGGGCATACACGTGGCAACACAATACTGTGGCCATACTGGGGGGTTGTGCATAGGCTTGCGTGGCGAGGAAACCAATAAACAAGGGGGTATGGCACCGGGGCAATACCAGGTGCACGGGACCTCGTGCTTGAAATGAACGACGCTGGGATTAGAGGTTTTAGTAAAGGGCCTTGCGACATATTTGGGCCCCTTTCCAGTTGTGCAGGACCCGTTTCGGTTCTCCCCCAACCCCAATGTTGCAACCATTGGGGTTGGGGGAGAACCGAAACGGGTCCTGCACAACTGTGGCGACCCTGGGTGCCCTTTTTACGTGGCTATAAAAGCACCTCTTATTAATTGCGAATCGCAAGGAGTCAAACACTTGTTGCGGATCGTCGGCTAGCATCTGGCTAGCATCTAGGGCTACGTGTATCGGAAGCGCTGACCCGGCTAGGCGTTTTATCTCCACCACGATAAACTGAAAAATCTGCAGTGTAATTGTCTGAGCACTTGCACCGAGGGCGAGATATGCCCACCCGTTCGCCACGCCACAATGCCCCGACCTTCAACTTTCGCCAGCTGGCCAGGAACACAGCGCATGACATCAGGCATATTATATCCATACTGCGAGAGGACCCTGAGCTCCACGGCCCGGATGGCAACGGCGCTTGGCGTTTGTCCGCCTCGCCTGCGTTCAGTCGGCTTGAAGCCGTGTTGAACGCCCTGCACCTGAGTCTGCACGACAAGGCAGCTGATATCACCGATTCTTTTGGCCATGTAGAGGCGCTGCCGCGATCCGGCGAAACCACCGCCACCCTGCTGCTGACAAGAGCGCCAACCCTGTGCCAAGGCGTACTGGAACTCACAGCCCTGGCAACACGCTGGCCCGGCTGCGACACCTGGTTGCCTTGCGAAGAGCGGCGAGGCGGCCTTCCAGCAACCGCACCTCCCGCAGCGCACCTACGCAGCCAGCGATGTGGGTCGGAGGCCTCCAGCGGTGCTGCAGCACCAGCTGCCGAGGTAGGCACCGAGCAGGCCACCGGTGCGACCTCCGCGTCCCGCCGGGCGCTGGTAATCCGCCTGTTACAGCTCCGCACCCACTTGCTGGACCTACTGATGAAGCTGTTACAACTGGGTCCCATGGAGCCGTCCAGCCGCCTGGCGTGCACGCTGCTCCGCATGCACACGCTGCAGGCGTGCAGCCGCAGCGTAGCCCACACCGTGGAGCGCCTGATCGCGGCACAGCCCCAGCCCGGCATCCGCGCACAATCGCAAGCCGACACCGCGCCGGTTGGGGGCCCCACAGGGCTGGCTGCGTCAGCGCGGGAAACGTCGGCGGCCGGCAGCGGCAGCAGCAGCGGGGCACACAGCTGTGGCTCCGACGTGGTAGAGGGCCCCATGGAAGCGCTTCATGGGGTCGTCACTTGCGCCGTACTGGTGCTGCAGGCCTTCGGCTTCCTGCTCGGCCGCCTGGAGGGCTGCCCAGGGCCAGACGCAAGCAGTAGTGCAAAAGGGGAGGGAGGAGGGCCGGCTGCAAGCGCAAACAGCATCACCAGCAACTCCGCCGTCACAGCCAGCAGCAGCGGCAATGCGTGCGCCAAAGGCAGTGGCGGCAGTGGCAGTGGCAGCGGGCCAAGTCCGGGGGCCGGAGGCAGCAGCAGCCACACGCTTGTGGGGCTGCTGCGGGAGGCGCTGCCGGGCAGCGCAGTGTTCGAACACGCGGCGCGCGGCGTGCTGCACCTCGTGCACGCAAGGTACAGGTCCGTTTACCCCCTGCTTGAGGGCCTGGTGCACGCGTACCGGACGTGGGCCGAGCACCTACTACGCCTTGGCCTGGGCGACGTACGGGGCGCCGTGCTCGGGGGCCCCTGCGCCACCTACCTGGTGTCGGCCGCCGGCCTCCAGCTGCTGTGTACGGCAGACGGCGGGCGGTCATACGGCATGCAGCCCCTGGCAGCAGATGAGGACCTGGAGTTCCAATGGCTGCATGGGGCCGGCGAGGGGCCTGGCATGGGGGCTGGTGGCAGCAGGGAGGGTGCTGTGCAGGGAGGCAGCGGTGTGAGGCGGATGGACGTGGTTCTGCTAGTGTCCCTGGCGCACGCGCTCAGCCTTGGCGAGCGGAAGCGGCGCTCGGGTGCGGACATCTTCCTCCGGTTGGGGAAGCTGGCGGTGGCCGCTTCGGCGCTGCATGGGGGTGGTGGCGGAGGCGACGGCGGGGATGGAGGCGGCGGTGGCGGAGGCTCAGGGTCATCCGTGCCTGTGGCGAGGCAGCGCTACACCATGGACTCGAACGGCGCGGCCTACCTCGCGTCCATGGCGCTGCGCCGCTACCGGGGCCACCTGGAGCTGTTCTCGGGGCGGGGCAGGCAGGCGGCGGACGTGGAGGGATGGCGGCTGGCGTGTGCGCTGACACGTGTCCTGCCTGGCGGCGTCCACAGCACCCTGGTCCGACGGGTCGCCGCAGACCTGCACGTTAATGTGGGCCCCCTACCCACAGAAGGTGGGTTGCACGTATGCTTCCGTTTCATTACTATCACACGTAACCATCCTGAAGATACCGGTGCTGTGGTGTTCCCGTTGGTCCGGTGCCCAGTGCAGGTGGCTGTATTGTACTAGGATGGGCGCTTGGCTTGCTCGTCGGTGGGGTGGGTTCCGGTAGCTGGGCAACTGTATAACAACCTGCTTGGTCCAACCCGCACGTCTCCCGCCGGCCCCACCCCCACCCCGCAACAGAGAGCCTCCCGGCCGCTCCCCCGCCCGCCCTGTCCGCTGCCCTGTCGGGGGGCTTGCTGCCCTGCCTGGAGCGCATGATGCGGCGGGCTGGCGCAGCAGCTGGAGGAAACAGCCCAGCGCTACAACCCTGCGCAGACCCGTGGGCCACGGAGCAGCTGCTTCTGCAGCATTTTCTGTGCACGTACGGCGGAGAGCCGTTCTTGGGTTGGCTCCTGGCGTACGGCGAGCTCTCGAAGGCGGCTGCGCTTGTTGACACGGTGGGCAAGCTGCTGCGTGAGGGGCTGGCCGGGCGCGTGCTCTTTGGGGCTGCTGGGCCGGAACGGGACAGGGTGCGAGCCAGCGTTGCCCAAGCGGTTGCACACGAGGCGTGTCGTGCCCTATGGGACGCGCGAATGTGCGTAGTGGCCGGCGCCCGAGACGGAAATGGGGACATGGGGGTCGCAGCAGGGGCGGGCGCGCCGGAGGAGGGGCAGCAAGGCCCTGCGGAGCAGCTGCGGAGGGTGGCTGTGCTGGCCGCCTGCGAGTGGCTGCCTTCCCTGTGGGAGGTGGTGACGGAGGCGGCACGGCACGTGGTGGCGGCGCGGCCAGACCAGTCGCAGGCACCGGCCCTGCAGGCTGGCGGCGCGCTGATGCGCACCGCGGCAGCTTGCCTGAATGCATGCATGTCGTGGCATCCGATGGGGGCCGGAGACGCAGGGAAAGCTGAAGCTCCTGTCATGGCCTCCACCGCCGCGCCTAGTCCCGTCCAGTCTGCAACGACGGCGGCTCAGGAGGCGGCAGCGGCAGCTTCGGGGGAGCTGGGCCGCTGCCGGCTGCGACAGCTGGCGCAGGAGGTCCCGCCGGTGGAGCTGGTGGGGGCGGGCATGACGCTGATGGCTCACGTGGCGGCGGGCGGGAACTTGGACGGCACAGATGAGAATATGCTTGCATACTGCCGCCGCTTGTGCAAGCAGCTGCTGTCGGCCGGCTACGTGCTCGCTGCAACCTCTCCAGACGCAGTCTGCAGGGCCGTGGCGTGTGGCGGTGCGGCCGCGGCGTCCGATGGTGGCGTTCCGGCGCACTGCACGTGGCGCTCGTCCAATGTACGGCAGCTCATGGAGCGGCTGCCATGTGACTTCGCGGAAGGCACGCGCCTGGCGGGTGCGCTGGAGGCGTGGGAGCGGGGGGCAGGGGAGGCGGTTGGGGTACACGAGCACTTTCGTACGCCGTACGCTACGCTGGTCGATGGCAGTGGGTTGTTGGAGGTGATCGGGCCGGAGCTGGAGCAGCCGTCGCCGCTGCGGCGCTGCTCCTGGTGGCGCTGCACCAACCTGGCGGGGGACAGCGAGGCGGGGCTGCCGCTGCAGGCGTGCGCGCGGTGCGGCGGGGCGTGGTACTGCGGGCGGGGGTGCCAGGTGGCGCACTGGCGGGCTGGGCACAAGGGGGAGTGCGGAAGCGGCGTGGGTGGCGGGGAGCGGGGCACGGAGCAAGTGTAGCGGGTGTGGGCGAGGAGGGCGGTCCAGTTCATGATTGGCCAAGGCTAGGCAAACGGGCTTTGCTAGTGGCCGTGCATATGGCCGCTGCAGCACTCCATGTTGTAGTACAGTAGCGTGACTGTTGAGGGCTTGCCCAGCCTTGCGCGGCACCTTGCCTGCCTAAGCTCGTGGGTGCGGTATGTCGATGCGCTAGCTCGCAGATCGCCTGTCCGGGCCAGCCACTGTGGTGTCTGCCTGCGTTTTGATGAATTGTGGGCGTAACGCTGCTATTGACGCTGTAGGAGACGTTGTTGTTATCGTAGACACGTGCCTATGGCACGGGCACGCCGAGCCGTTCACGGCAAGTGTGGGCCGGACGGGCCGTGCACAGCAGCACACGAACACGGAACCGGGTCGCGGTCGGCTGGCAGGGTATGCGGTCTCTCGCATACTTTCTGGGCTAGGCGGGGCATTGTGTTGTTGCATTGTTGTTGTGCAGTGGAGGGGTGCCAACCCACGTATCATGTGACGTGCTGGCTGTGTGGGCTTGGGACTTGGGACGGTGTACAAAGGTCTCAGCACTGAAGAGTATTCTTATGGCTGAAATTGTTAGTAGTAATGAGACATTTTACGGAGAAAGGGCCCAACATTGTAGGCACTTGGGATTTTGTACCAAATAAGACCGGGACAGTGGGACACTGTCACGCAGGCTAGAGCACGGTGGTCTTGGATGAAGGGACGTGCGACGGGACGGTGTGCAGAACGAGCTGGCTGGTCTACGGACCCCTGCCCCAGAGCGCCTCACCCAACCCAGACCCCCACTCCAGCGTCCCCACACGTGCAACCCGTCACGCCAGGCCCAAGGCATGCAACAAGTTGCACAGTACGACGCTGGGAAGTCAGTCTCCCACGCATTGATAGCTGTACACTTGGGGGTCCCAGCCAGGTACCGTACACATCAAGGATACAGGGCCGTCCGCTATTACCAGCATACCCCACCCGCTCACTTTGTGTAAGGGATACGGCTAGGCTCATTATGCCCCCTTCTTTGGTCGAATCCTCAGTCGTCAGGCCCATCCGCAGTTGTGGATCCCCCGCACCCCCCCTGCGATATCCTAAGCTACAAATCCCCGCCCCGCCTGCCTTCCTGCCATTCCACCCGCACACAGCAAGTTAGCACGGCCCGCATCTCTGCACCACTGGGGCAAAAGGCCCATAAGGAACACAACAGCACTATTGAATGCGTGTTTCAAGTGTTATTTACGCACCAGCTTTTCCTCCAACGGTATCTCAGTACGTACCCAGCCCTGGCGCGCTGCGCTGTATGGCACTGCTTGTTACAGTCCTTGTGACAAAGCGTTTTTAGCCATGTTCTCACCAAGACAGGGCTGGCCTACCAGGCCGTTCAGCCGTACCCATGCACAGGCACTACGCAGTGCGGATGCAGGTCAGCGGTCAGGCAATCGAAGACAAGCAGTCTCGTGCAGGCCCCACACAACCTCACTTATACACGTCGGCCACCGGCTTCCGGGTTCCACGAATGGCATCGTTGCATTGCGGCCGTACTGTAGACATTGCGAGTCGAACCCTATCCGTCCGCCAGCCACTCGTCCGCCAGGCGCCACGTGTCATCCTCCTCCTCCACCCACCCGTACCTCAGCCCCAGCGCCCGCCGCACCTCCGCTACAGCCCACTGCGCCACAGACCCCTCCCCCAGCCCAGCCGCCCACTCCCGCCACCCGACGCGCGGTTTCCCAGGCCGCGGCCAGCCCCCCGGCACGCACAGCATCGCCAGCTTCAGCGCCGCCGTAATGTGGTCGTCCCAGCCAGGCAACGTGGCGACGCAAAGCTGTAAGGCAAGTGCCTGCTGCCGTACCTGCGCCCGCCGGTGCCGTTCGTACAGCCGTCGGACGATGTCCTGGTGGCCACCCAGGCCCTTCAGTGCCACGCACAGCACCTCATGGCATGCTGCCGACAGCTGCACCGCCTCCAGCATGGCGTAGAAGTGCCACGCACAGCACCTCGTGGCATGCTGCCGACAGCTGCACCGCCTCCAGCATGGCGTAGCACACCTGGTGCACAACCTCCTCTTGCTGCTGCTGCTGCTCCTGCTGCCACTTTAGCTGCTGCTGCTCCTGCTGCTGCTGCTCTTGGTTCTGGTGCACGTGCTGTTGCAGCGGAAGGTCCGCCAGCAGCCCAGGTGGCGCCCTGGCCTGGTCCTCTCCGTGCTGCTGCTGGTTGTACTCAGCGCCACACAATGTTGAGGCCGCAGCTGCCGCGGCCTCCGCGACGTCCCGGGCCACCCTGCCCCTCACCTCCTCCGTCAGGATGTCCAGTGCCGCCGCCAGCTGTGCCAACGCACCAAAGGCGCCACCCAGCAGCTCTGCCTCCTCATCGCCCTGCCCCTGCTCACCGCCCGCAGCCCCTGCAGCCACTACTGCGTCTGGTGCAGTTGACGCTCCTGTGCTCACCTCCACGCTGCCCTCAGCCAGCGTGCACCCTCCTGCCAGCACCTCCGCCGCTGCCGCCAGCGGCCCTCCCAGAACGCTCTCCACCCAAGCCTCCGCTTCAACGCCCCCCATCTCCATCTCCGCCTCAATGGGGTACCCAAATTCCTGCCGGTCCTGCCGGTCCTCTTCACCCGCCGCCCTCTTCCACTTCGCGGCCAGCTGCTGCGCCACTTGAGGCCTCTCCGCTGCCGCCTCCACCCTTTCACAGCGTGCCTTGCACCAGTTCCCGGACACCACCGGGCCATCAAGGAGCTGGGCGGCGACGGGGGTGACGTCGCTGTCCACGCACCGCCACAACCAGAGCAATCGACGCGCTGTGTCGGGCGTTAGGCAGGAGGCCTCCTGCTCGCACCGCGGGCAGTTGCACTTAAAGCCCCAAGACCTCTCCATGCGTGGACGCCGAACCTGCATTCATACCGTGGGCAAACGGTCGGCGCCATTGGTAAGTACTCCAAGCCACGCAACAACACAACAAGAACTACTTGCGCAGAGGTGATGGGAACGTTTGCATCAAGATGGCAGCGCATCAACAGTAGTTGTGGTGGCACGCCGAGTCCCGCATGTCCATTCGTGGTACTGGTAGTGCTGGCTGTGCGCGCACGGATGATATGCACCCCACACGGGCAAGCGGCGAAACCAGCCTACCGCTGCAGGCTGACGGAAGGGCTTGTAAGTCACGAACAGCTCGCCACCGGCAGGGATGTGGCGAACGCAGCGCACCTGCACCGCGAGCGGGGACCGCGCGCAACACGTTGGGCGTTGCATGGCGGGTGCTGCAGGATGGGGCATGCTGTGTTTGCTGTGCGGCATGCATGGCCTTGAACTCCTGGAGCCCAGCACACATACACGTTCTGTTAGTACCCGCAACAAGAGCGCCACTGCTGCGGACTCTACGCAGCAGAAAGGGCACACTGCATATGCCTACGACTCGCCCAAGGCCCATCGTCCACGCGTGCATTGAGGTTGGTTACTCGCTATCCTCGGGCCCCGCCACTCTCACCACCATGCTCTCCCCCAGCACGTAGTTGACCGCGTTAGGCACACAGCTGTGGTTCATCCAGCCGTACTCCACCCACAGGCCGGCGTGGCTTGGGCGCGAGAGCCACCGACGCTGGTCCCCCACACGGCGGCTGCTCATCGCGAGGGAGAGGAACTCCACGGCTGGCAGCTGCTCCACGGGCGGACCCCCTTTGGCCTTTACCCGCAGCCCCGACCCTGCCCCCACTGCCACTGCCGGGTCCATCCAAGCATTCGCAAAAGCGTTACAACTCAACACGGCACCCCCGATAACTCCTCGTAGTTCAGGGACACGATCCTGCTTGCCCTCGTGCCGGACGGGCCAACGTTGCTGCCACTGTTGCTGCTGCTGCTTTCACCGCTGCCACCGCCTTGCATACTACTGCAGGACGCTGGCTGCCCTGCGCTGCTGCTGCGCCGTGTCCGTTGCTCCATCGCTTGCAGCTCCTGGTGCAGCGAGGCTGCGCGCTCGTTGCGTGGGCGGACAGGTTTACGCATGTGGTGAACGGGCAGAGGTGTGGAGGCAAGGGGATTAGAGAGCTCGGGGGTGGGCTGAGACCACAGAAGCATGCAAGGAGACGTTCATACGGCGGTCTACTGGTCTTGTTGGTTGACTTTTCTTGTCCTGTGGCAGAAGTACTATGCGGCGATGTATGTGTCATGGCCATATTTAGGTCTCTACTTGGCTCCATGGTGTCCACCGAGTAAGTTCACAGGTAATAGCACGCCTAGCACGGTATACGGCATGCGCCGCACGCAGTGGAAGACGTGATCCTGCATGCGCCGCACGCAGTGGAAGACATGATTGTCGCCAGAAGGAACGTGTTGTCATTCCTTCAAGGTCCCTGCAAGCAGCCTGCTGCGGGCTACTTGCACGCACCTCGCTCGCTACCCACCTAGGTCAGGGCACTCCTTCCCGCTGAAGGGCGTGCCATCATAGGCCAGACGCATCAGCCGCCGTGTTGCCCGGTCAAGCCTCGGCCGCCGCAGATTGTAGAATAGTCCGTCATCCCAAATGGGGCCATCCATCTCCTCCCCGAACACCACCCCCACCGGCTGCGACACCAACACCAGCTCCCTGGGCTGCAGGGGGCGGGTGGCCACCAGCCCGCGGCCTTTGCCTGCATGGGAGGAAGGTATTGATTGTGTCAGCCCCTGTGCGTGTAAGCAGGCGCCCTGGGGCCTGGGCGTCGGACAGAAGACTTGATCATTGTTTACTATCATAGAGCCATAGTCCTGTACCGTGGAGCGGTATAGCGTGTGGCGGGTACACCTGCAGGGCGCTTTGGTATGTACGTGGCGTCGGTTGGCATGATGAGTCAGTTCCTACAGCTTGCTTGCAAGCCGACTAGGCCCAACGCAACAGCCTGGTACGCAGTTATGGCCCGCGGCCTGCTTACGAAGCATGGCGCTTAAGCCCGCAGTGCATTAGCCATCCAATAGCGGTCCCAGCTGCGCACAATGCCTGGCACAACGCCGTCCACCTCCTTGCGTTACGACCTGGCGCACCTGGAACACGGACCAGCTTCACAGGCCCGTAAAACCGCGGCAGAGCTTCCGTTGCGCATTTTGGCCTCGGTTCGGGTAGTCTGTGTCGGTTGGGTTGGTAGACTTGACCGGAAGGGGCCGGGCAAGCCCCACGGCGCGAATGCCGAGTTGCGAAAAGGGAGTGCCAACGGCTGCCGCGAGCAACTCTGACGACTGCTGATCATCATCCATATGCGTATTAGCAGCCAGAGATGTCACGGTAGATGCATATCAGGAGAGTTGGGCGTCCCAGCGCTTGCCTAGAGCGTGGCAACGGGCGACATGACAGCTACAGGGGTAGCGGTGCTGTGCAGCTCAAATGTAAATACAAACTGTGCTGCAGTAGATCAAAGGTTGGAGCCCCGCCAACAGGGCAGAGCATCACAACAGAACTCATGCCGTCAGTGCGGTTGGACCCAATGTTGGACCGTTAAGCCCCCCCCCCCCGAACCGAGGCTGACAGGTGTCCACATTCGTCCTGGAACACAGGCATATCGTGAGAAGGGCACTCCCCAGCGTGACAACATCGCGGTCCATTCCTGCCGCGTAATGCCCTGACAGGTTGGTGGAAAGGAGGCGAACAGCTGCCGAAGGCTGCAGGCTCCCACTTTGTGATCTTCAGTGTTACAGAGGATATGCTTCTTCGTGGGCGCCTTTCCCGCGCCAGACTCTGCCTGCCCCGTCTTATCGGGGTCCCGTATCGCCTCACCCAGCATACCACCAACATATTTCGAATGGGTTCCACGTTCACCACCGGCACCT
>VFQN01006241.1_pt1 | contig 13794 bp, 9 predicted proteins | sample 3512371 | NCBI WGS metagenome assembly VFQN01 (sample SAMN10412370, study PRJNA504923) | tailings metagenome | isolation source: Replicate 2 from Balatoc abandoned mine | place: Philippines: Itogon, Benguet | collected 2017-08-28
GAGCGAAGACCAGGCTCCCCGCCGTCCCAGCTGTCGTGAGATGTGCGCAGCAGTGGGGGCCGGTCCCGCCCAGGGCGAGACCAGGGGAGAGGTCGCATTCGCTCTCGCCTTTGCCGCGGCAGCGGGTTACAATCGCTTTCAACACGCCCGCCCGGCCTCATCCCGTCGCTCCCCGCCGGCTTCTTCCGCGTGCTTCCCGCGGCCGCTAACCGGCCGCCCGAAGGGTGACGAATGTCCGAATCCCGCCCGATGGCCCAGGGCGTCCTGGAGCTCCACCCGAAGGGGTACGGGTTCCTCCGGAACCCCGCCCGACACTACACCCCCACGCCCGCCGACGCCTACGTCGCCGGGCCGCTCATCTCGAAGTTCAAGCTCGCCGAGGGCGTCGCGCTCGGCGGGCCGGTCGAGCCCGCCCGCAGGGGGACCACCGGCCCGCGCCTCGCCGCCATCGAACAGATCGAGGGCGCCGACCCCGCCGCCTTCCGCCGCCGCGCCTGGGACGAACTCACCCCGGTCGACCCGACCAAGTGGATCCGCCTGGAGACCGGCGCCGAGCCGCTCACGACGCGCGTCATGGACCTGTTCACGCCCATCGGCATGGGGCAGCGCGGGCTCATTGTCGCCCCGCCGCGGACCGGCAAGACGGTGCTGCTCACCCACATCGCCCAGGCGGTCACGACGAACCACCCGGACATGCACCTGATGGTGCTGCTCGTCGACGAGCGGCCCGAGGAGGTGACGGACATCCGCCGCAACGTGAAGGGCGAGGTGCTGGCGTCGAGCTCGGACAACGACACGGCGAACCACATCCGCCTGGCGCAGCTGGTGGTGGAGCGGGCGAAGCGGCTCGTCGAGCGCGGCCGCGACGTGTTCGTACTCCTCGACAGCCTGACCCGGCTGGCCCGCGCGTACAACAAGCAGACCGGCAGCGGGCGGACGATGAGCGGCGGCGTGGACGCCAAGGCGCTCGACGTGCCGAAACGCCTGTTCGGCTCGGCCCGGGCCTTCGACGAGGGCGGCAGCCTGACGATCCTCGGCACGGCGCTGATCGAGACCGGCAGCCGGATGGACGACGTGATCTTCCAGGAGTTCAAGGGCACCGGGAACATGGAGCTGGTGCTGAACCGCCAGCTCGCCGAGCGCCGCATCTACCCGGCGATCGACCTGGGGGCGTCGGGCACCCGCAAGGAGGAACGCCTGCTCCCCGCCGAGACGCTGGAGCGCATCACGCTGCTCCGCCGCAGCCTCATGTCGCTCCGCCCGATCGAGGCGATGGAGGGGCTGGTGAAGCAGATGAGCAAGACGAAGTCGAACGACGAGTTCCTGAACACGATCGCCAAGTTCGTGAAGTGACGGCGGACGGGGACGGACCCGAGTTTTCACCCCGAAGGGGTGAGATTCGATAGCCCGGGGCAACGCCCCGGGGAGCCACGCGGGCGGGGTTCGTAGGGGGCATCGCCCCCGTGACACCGCCGAGGCCGCCCGGGGCGTCGCCCCGGGCTATCGAATCCCAGGCCGTTGGCCTGAAAACCGGCCCCGCCAATCCGCAGCCCGAAAAATCCGTGAGCCGCCGCGCGGCCGGTTTGCGCATGACCCCCGGAACTCGCCCGGGGACCGCGCCATGAACGAAGAATCCCTCTTCGCCGCCGCCCTCGACCGGGCCGACCCGGCCGACCGCGCCGCGTTCCTCGCCGCGCACTGCCCCGACCCCGCCGCCCGGCGGCGCGTCGAAGTCCTCCTCGCCGCCCACGCCGCCGCCGGCAGCTTCCTCGCCCACCCCGCCGTCGCCGCCGAGGTCGCGTCCGCCCTCGCCCCGGCCGACCCGGACGTCACCCGCACCCAGACCTCGACCGACCCCGACGCCACCGGCGACGGCCGCACCACCCCCGCCGACGCCGACGAGGTACTCGCCCTCCTCCGGCCGTCGCCGCGCCCCGGGGCGCTCGGCCGGCTCGACCACTACGACGTGCTCGAGGTCGTCGGGTCGGGCGGGTTCGGCACCGTCCTCAAGGCGTTCGACGCCCGCCTCCACCGCGTCGTCGCCGTCAAGGTGCTCGCCCCGCAGTTGGCGGCCAGTGGGGCGGCGCGGGCGCGGTTCCACCGCGAGGCGAAGACCGCCGCCGCCGTCAAGGACGACCACGTCGTCAACATCCACGCGGTCGCCGCCGACGACGCCCCGGTCCCGTTCCTGGTGATGGAGTTCGTCGCCGGGCAGACGCTCCAGCAGAAGCTCGACAAGGCGGGGCCGCTGCCGCCGCGGGAGGTGCTGCGGATCGGCACGCAGGCGGCGAGGGGGCTGGCCGCGGCACACGCCCAGGGGCTCATCCACCGCGACATCAAGCCGGCGAACGTCCTGCTGGAGAACGGCGTCGAGCGGGTGAAGATCACCGACTTCGGCCTCGCCCGCGCCGCCGACGACGCCAGCCTGTCGCAGAGCGGCGTGGTTGCCGGTACGCCGATGTACATGAGCCCCGAGCAGGCCCGCGGCGACGGGCTCGACCCGCGCACCGACCTGTTCAGCCTCGGTAGCGTGCTCTACACGCTCTGCACCGGCCGCCCGCCGTTCCGCGCCGGGACGACGATCGCGGTGCTGAAGCGCGTCATCGACGACGACCCGCGCCCGGTCCGCGAGGTGAACCCCGAGGTCCCGCGCTGGCTGGCCGACGTGGTCGAGAAGCTGCACGCCAAAGACCCCGCCGACCGGTTCCAGACGGCGCAGGAGGTCGCCGACCTGCTCGCCGGCTACCTCGCCGAGTTCCAGCAGCAGGGGGTGGTCGTCGCTCGTGCCGGGGTCGCCCCGCGGCGGCGGCGGACGGCGGCGACGGGCTGGGCGTGGTGGTTCGGCGTGCCGCTCGTCCTGTTCGCCCTCCTGTCGGCCGCCGCCGCCCTGCCGGACCCCGTCCCGCCGGACGACATGACCCGCCGCGACGCCCTCATCGCCCTAGCCTACGGGTTCGGGTTCATCGCCGGGGTCAGCGTCATCGTGGCCGCGGGGTTGGCGGCCGTGAGCCGCCGGTGGGCGGTCCGGGCGGGGGCGTTCACCGCGGCCGCGCTCATCGCGGCGGCCGTCAACGGCGCGCTCGGGGCGGTGGTGCCGCGCGAGCCGGTCCCGGCCGCCAGCCCCGCCGTCGTCTCCCTCCGGTTCAACGACACCGCGGTGCAGTACCGGGTGGACGAGATCGGCCCCAACAGCACCGGCGTGGCCGTCGCCCAGACCCCGCTCGACCCCGGCGTGCACTGGGTCTGGTTCCAGTACCGCGACCGCCACTACCGCACGGCCCGGTTCGTCGTCGCCGCCGGCGAGCGGACCGAGCTCGACATCACGGTGACTGCCGATGGCGCCCGGGCGACGCTCGCCGGCCGCCCGCTGGCCGTGACCGCGGCGCCGGCGCAGCTCGGGGTGCTCATACCGCTGCGGGACGCGGTGAAGGCGAAGGAGCGGGAGCGGGACGCGGCGAAGGCCCGGTACGACGCCGGCCGGATCGGCGACAAGGACTACCAGGAGGCCGAGCTGGAACTGGCGGAAGCCCGGGCGCGCCTGGCCGAGGCCGAAGCGGCGGGCGAACCGGCGGCGGCCCAGGAGCTGGTGCGCGTGGCGCGGGCGTGGCGCGCGGCGGTGGCGGCGCGGGTGGAGGCCGGGGTGTTCCCGCCCGAGGTGCTCGCCCGGGCCGACGCCCGCGTGGCCGACGCCCGCGCCCGCCTCGCCCGGGCCGGCGGGGGCGAACCGGAGACCGGCGACGCGGCCCGGCTGAAGGGCGAGTGGGAGCCCCTGGCCGTCGAGGCGGACGGGAAGCCCGTACCCGCGCACGAGGCCAGGGGCGTGTCGGCCCGGTTCGGCGACGGGGACTTCTCGCTGCACCTCGGTGACGGACAGGGCGAGCTCGCCGGGACGTACCGGTTGGAGCCCGAGAAGAAGCAGGTGCTCTTCCACTTCCCGGGTCAGCCGGTCCCGGTCCGGTCCGGATACCGGCTGACCGGCGACCGGCTCGGGCTCGACCTCCCCGGCTTCCCGGACGGCGGCAAGGACGGGAAGGCGGCGCTGCGGGCCCGCGAGCGGATGGCCAGCCGAAACAACCTCCTCCGCCTCGGCGTCGCCGCGCACAATTACGTCGCCACACACCAGGCACTGCCGCCGCCGGCGATCCGCGGCAAGGACGGCACACCTCTGCTGTCGTGGCGGGTGGCGCTGCTCCACCACGTCGAGCAGGACGAGTTGTACAAGCAGTTCAAGCTCGACGAGCCGTGGGACAGCGCGCACAACAAGTCGCTCGTGGCGAAGATGCCGAAGGTGTTCGCCGCGCCCGGGGTCAAGACTGCCGCGCCCGGGCTGACGCACTACCGGACGTTCGTCGGCCCCGGGACGGCGTTCGAGCCGCGCCCGGGCCGCCCCCACGGCGTCACCCTCGACGAGTTCGGCGACGGGCTCGCGAACACCCTGCTCGTCGTCGAGGCGGCCGACCCGGTGGCGTGGACGAAGCCCGATGACCTGCCGTTCGACCCGACGGGGCCACTGCCGAAGCTCGGCGTCTACGAGCGGGGGGCACACGTCCTGCACGCCGACGGTCACGTCGCCGCGCTGGCGCCGGGGGCGCCGGAGAAGGCGGTGCGGGCACTAGTCACCCGCGGCGGCGGCGAGACGGAGCCGGTGCCGTTCCTCCAACCGGAGTCGCCCGCGTTCCCGCCGGTGCGCCTGGAGTTGGTCCGCCGCGGGGCCGTCGCCCCACCGCCCCGGGCGGTCGCGCCGTTCGGCGAGGCCGAGGCGCGGGCGCACCAGGAGGCGTGGGCGAAGCCCCTCGGCGTCCCGGTCGAGTTCACCAACCACGCCGGGGTCGCGTTCCGGCTGATTCCCCCCGGCGAGTTCGGGATGGGGTTCACCGACGCCGAACTGGCCGCGCTTCGCGCGGAGATGAAGGCGGCCCCGAACGTCGGCGCGTACGAGCGGTTCGCGGCCGAGTCGAGCGGCCCCCGGCACACCGCCCGCATCACCCGCCCGTTCTACCTCGCCAAGTACGAGACCACCGCGGCCCAGTTCCGCCGGTTCGTGGCCGAGGCGGGGCACCGGCCGACCGGCACGATCGACTGGACGGCGTTCGTCGCCCCCGGCCAGGAGGACCGACAACCGGTCGTCGGGGTGAGTTGGGCGGACGCGGACGCCTTCTGCCGCTGGCTCGGCGCGGCCGACGGCGGCGCCTACGACCTGCCGACGGAGGCGCAGTGGGAGTACGCGGCGCGGGCCGGCGGCGCCGGGCTGTGGTCCTTCGGCGACGACCCGCGGAAGCTGATCGACCACGCCGCCGTCGGGCTGGCGGCGCCGGCGCCCGGGCCGGTCGGGCTGAAGGCGGCCAACCCGTTCGGCCTGTTCGACGTGTACGGGGGCGTGACCGAGTGGTGCCGCGACTGGCACGTCGCCGACTACTACCGGCGGGCCCCGATCGACGACCCGGTAAACCCCGACCCGCCGACCGACCCGGCGACCGGGCGGGCGGCGCGGGGCGGGTCGTGGAACGCGCCCGGGGTGCACGCGCGGGCGGCGTTCCGGGCGTTCAACAACCCGACCAACCCGACGATGCCGAAGGGCTTCCGCGTTGCGCTGGGCGGCGACCTGAAGGCGGTGGTCGCGGCCGCAGCGAAGCGGCCCAGCGAGGCGCCGCGGATCGCGCCGGCGGCGGCCGTCGCCCCGTTCGACGGGAAGCAGGCGGCGGCGTACCAGGAGGCGTGGGCGAGGCACCTCGGGGTGCCGGTCGAGTACGCGGTCGGGCTGAAGTGGAAGGACCGGGACAAGGCGACCCGGATGACGTACCAGCTGATCCCGCCGGGCGAGTTCCTCATGGGCGCCGATCCGGGCGACGACCTGGCCGCCCGGGACGAGCGGCCGCAGCACCCGGTCACGCTCACCCACCCGTTCTACCTCGGCACCCACGAGGTCACGGTCGAGCAGTTCACCCGGTTCGTCGAGGCGACCGGGTACCGGACGAAGGCCGAGATCGGCGACGCCGGTGCCTGGGAGGTCGGCAAGGCCGAGGACGACGAGAAGAAGGCGAAGTTCGGGCCGAGGGCGGGGCTGAACTGGCGGACGCGGCCGGCGACGAAGTCGAGCGACGACCACCCGGTCCACTGCCTGGCGTGGGCGGACGCGGAGGCGTTCTGCGTGTGGCTCGCCAAGACCGAGGGGAAGCCGTACCGGCTGCCGACCGAGGCCGAGTGGGAGTTCGCCTGCCGGGCCGGGACGACGACTCGCTACGGGTTCGGCACGAACCTGGACCCGAAGATGGCGAACCTGGGACAGGCGCCGCTCGGGGTGCAGCGGGTCGGGTACTTCCCGCCGAACCCGTTCGGGCTGTACGAGACGCACGGGAACGTCGCCGAGTGGGTCCAGGACGCGAAGCGGGCGTACGGGCCGGCCCCGGCGACCGACCCGGTCGGGGCGGGGGCGGGGGCGGAGCGGATGGCGCGCGGCGGGCACTGGTTCACCTCGCCCACCTCGGTGACCGGCCGGTCGTCGGACCGGCGGACGTTCCCGGCGGACCGCCCGGTCGTGTACGTCGGGTTCCGGGTCGCGCTCGACGCGCCACCGGCCCCGCTGATCCCGAAGACCGACCAGGCGGCCGTGGGGGTGTTGCGGAATCTGGTGGCGACGAAGGAGAAGGCGCGGGAGGTGGACGGGCTGAAGGTTCGGGTCGGCTCCCTCTCGCCGCACAAGCTCTACCTTGCCGACCACGACGTGGCCGAGGCCCGCGCCCGCCTCGCCGAGGCCGAGCGCGACGCCGGCGCGTTCGCTGCCGGGCTCCGCGAGACGTTCCTGGCGGCCTGTCGCTACCGCGACTTCGAGTACGTCCGCGTCGCCGAGGGGCTGGACCGGGCGGAGTTCGACCGGGCCGAGGGGTTGGTGGCCGAGGCGCGGGTGAAGTTGGCCCGCGCCGGCGTGCCCGAGCCCGATCTCCCGCCGCAGCCGGCGCCGCTCCCGCGGCCGCGGGAGTAGCGGGCGGCCTACAATACCGGCGTCCCCGTTCCCGGTCCCGGAGGAGCCCGGATGGTTCCCCGTCTGCTGGCACTCGCCGCGCCGTGCCTGCTCGCCGGCGCACTCGCCGCCCAGCCCGCGCCCGACCTGTCGCGGCCCACCCAGGTCACCCGCGGCGTCACCTACGCCACCACCGGCGGCGAGACGCTCAAGCTCGACGTCGCCGCCCCCGCCCGCGGCGGGCCGTACCCCGGCGTGCTGCTGCTCCACGGCGGGGCGTGGATGATGGGGGGCCGCGGCGACCTTGCCGGACTCCTCCCCGCGATCGCCGAGAAGGGGTACGTCGTCGCGTCGGCGAGCTACCGGCTGGCGCCGAAGCACCCGTTCCCCGCCCAGCTCGACGACGCCCGCTCGGCCGTCCGCTTCCTGCGGGACAACGCCAAGACCTACAACATCGACCCCGACAGGGTCGCTGTCGGCGGGTTCTCGGCCGGCGGGCACTTGGCGCTACTACTGGCGCTCAACCCGCCGCCGGCCACCGAGCCGACGTCGGCGGTGACGTGCGCGGTGAGCTACTTCGGCCCGACCGATCTGAGCCTGTACGCGGCGAGCCCCGGCGTCGAGGACGCGTACATGGTCCCGTTCCTCGGCAAGGCGTGTAAGACGGACCCGGACGTGTACAAGAAGGCGTCGCCGATCAACTTCGCGTCGAAGGCGGCGCCGCCGGTGCTGATGATCCACGGCACCGCCGACGTCGTGGTGCCGGTGATTCACTCGGAGCGCCTGCTGGCGAAGCTGAAGAGCGCCGGCGCGACGGCCGAACTCCTGACCGTCCCCGGCGCCGGCCACGGCTGGGGCGGGAAGGACGCCGACCGGGCGATGGGGGCGGCGGTGCGCTTCCTCGACACACACCTGAAGGGCGGGCGGTAAGGGTGACAGGCATCACAGACGCCGCGGACGCCGCCCGGGGTGGCCACCCCGGGCTACGCAAGGCGCCCTCCGGGCTTCAAGCCCCGAGCCGGATTTCAGCCCGGGGTGGCCACCCCGGGCGGCGTCCGCGGCGTCACGGTTACATCTCCCGCGCGGTTTTCGCCCTCGCCCTCCTCACCCTGCCGCTGGTCGGCCACGGGTGCCACGGCGACGACGTGGACCACGAACCCGGGGTCGTCCCGCACCGACACACGAGCCCGCCGCAGAGTTTGGAATCGAAGTAAGCCAGCCGGCGGGTGGGGATGGCGCCGGGGAAACCGTTCCACCCCTCGCGGGCAGCGCCGATGCAACGCTTCACCCCGGTTGCGCTGGCCTTCCTCGTCGGCGTGGCGTGGCGTGCCTGCTGGCTGGTCGCGGCACCGCGCAGGAGAAGGCCAAACTGCCCGACCCGCTGCCGGCCGACCTCGTCGCCGCGTGGGAGAAGGCCGGCGCGAAGGTGGGGTGGGGAGCCGGGTCAGAGAACAGGCTTCTTTCATCAAGAATTGCCCGAGGCAGGAGATCTACCCGCGTTTCAGTTGGAACCCTGGGACACTGGGGCTCTGAGCAAAATGCCGATGCCGCAACGGCCCTTCGGGCTGGACCTCGCCCGCGCGGGCGACGGACGCGGGATTGAAGGAACTCGCCGGCCTCACACACCCCCGGGCGCTGTACCTCGGGGGAGCCTCGGTGGCCGACGCGGAGCTGAAGGAGTTTGCCGCACTCAAACAACTCCAATGGCTGAATCTCGTCGCCCCGGAAGTGACGGACGCGGGGCTGAAGGAACTCGCCGCCCTCAAACAACTGCGATTGCTGGGTCGTCAGCCCAGGGCAAGGGCCGAAGGCCCGCCGCCCTGGGTCCGCGGTGCGAATCGCCCCGCAGCCGTTCAGGCTGTAACACCCACTATCGCCTGACCCAGGGCGGCGCCGCAGAGCGGCTAGCCCTGGGCTGAGGGCTGTCAGCCCTTCGGGCTGAAAACCTGGACCGGCCACACCGGTGCGGCGCTTGAATCGGCCCCGCAGCGCGGGTACGGTACATTTCCAGTCGCATCCGCTGCGCCGCCAACCGCTTCGGGTTCCCATGCCGATTTCGCTGGATCAGTACATCGAGGACCTCGACGGGCGGAAGGATCTGCCGTGGCCGGTGGCGCCGAAGGTCGACGCGCCGAAGGCCAAGCCGCACATCACCCGCATCCCGGTGAAGGCGGTGATGTGGACGGTCTACGGCACGCTCGTCGCCGTCCCGCACGGGGAGCTCGTGTACGAGCCGCCGCCCGGCCCGCTCGGCGAGTTCGTGTTTGAGAACGCGCTGGAGAAGACGATCAAGGAGTTCAAGATGTGGAATTCCATGAGCCGCAAGCCGGGGAAGCCGTCCGAGTACATGGGCTCGCTCTACAAGAACGCGGCGGCCACCCTCCGGCTGACGAACGGCGGCGAGGTGCCGGCCGACAAGGTGTGGGAGGACATCGTCAAGAAGCTCCAGCAGAAGGAGTACACTTACGACGCCGGCGCGTACGGCGGGCTGGAGGAGTACTGCCGCAAGATCGCGTACTTCTTCCACGCCAGCCTCCAGGGGGCCGGCGCCTACCCCGGCGCCGCCGACGCGATCCGCATGGTCGCCGAGGCGGGCCGCGGGCAGGGGCTGCTCGACAACGGCCAGAGCTTCACGTTCGGCCAGCTCCGCCGCTGCGTCCGCAGGGACGACCCGACGTTCGAGCCGGCGATGTTCGTGCGCTCCGACCTGCGGCTCGTCTCGGCCGAGTTGAAGGCGCGGAAGCCGGCCGACGCCTTCTACAAGGCCGCCGCCGCCGTCCTCGCCGCGAAGGGCGTCCGCCCGGCCGAGGCGCTGGTCGTCGGGTCGAGCCTGCCGCGCGACATCGGCCCGGCAAAAAAGCACGGGTTCCGGACTGCCCTCTACGCCGGCGACAAGAACTCGCTGGTCGCCACCGGCGACCAGCTGAAAGATCCGGCGACGCGCCCCGACGTGATGTTGACCGAGTTGACGCAGGTGATAGAAGTATTCGCCTGACGCCACGAGCCCGCCGGGAGGGGGCGCATGACCGCCGAAGCCGCCGAGATCGACGTTTCCACCCTCGACCTGTCGAAGCCGATCGCGGGCATCGAGGAGATCCGGGCGGTGAACCCGCACCGGTTCGAGTTCGAGATGCTGTCGGCGATCGCCCTGCTCGACCCGGTCCGCAAACTGATCGTCGGGTACAAGGACTTGACCGACGCCGAGTTCTGGGCGCGCGGGCACATGCCCGGTTACCCGCTGCTGCCGGGCGTACTGATGTGCGAGGCGTCGGCGCAGCTGTGCTGCTACTACACGGTGACGCAGAAGGTGTGCGACCCGGGCGTGCTGATGGGCCTCGGCGGGATCGAGGACACGAAGTTCCTCCGCCCCGTCCGCCCCGGCGACCGGCTGGTGATGGTCGGCACCGGGCTGAAGGTCCACCGCCGGCTGACGAAGTTCCACACCGTCGGCTTCGTGCGGGGCGAGAAGGCGTTCGAGACGACGGTGATCGGCGTGCCGATCGGGAAGCTGGAGGAGCTGAAGGGTGCGTAAGCCGCGGCGGTTGCCCCCCGAGGAGATCGCCCCTTTCGAGTGGCACCCGCCCCGCCGCTTCTCACGTTGGGGGGTGGGAGAAGTGGGCAGTGGGCAGCGGGCAGCGGGCAGTGAGTCGGAATCCGGCCCACTGCCCGCTGCCCACGACCCGCTCGACTGGGCCACCTTGTTCGGGAACACGAACCCGGTCGAGGTCGAGGTCGGGATGGGGAAGGGGCTGTTCCTCCTCACCCAGGCGGTGGAGCGCCCCGGCGTCAACTTCTTCGGCATCGAGGTGGTGCGGAAGTACCAGCAGTTCGCCACCACCCGCTTCGCCCTCCGGAAGCTCCCGAACGTGAAGACGACCTGCGCGGACGCCAAGGCGCTGTTCCGCGACTTCATCGCGCCGGCCAGCGTGTCGACGGTCCACGTCCTGTTCCCGGACCCGTGGTGGAAGGCGCGGCACAAGAAGCGGCGCGTCTTCACGCCCGAGTTCGCCGCCGACATCGCCCGCGCCCTGCCCGTCGGCGGCAAGCTGAACGTGGCGTCGGACGTGGCGGAGTACTTCGACGTGATGACCGGCATCCTCCGCGCCATGCCGGCGTTCCGCGAACTCGCCGCCGAGACCACGACCGGTAGCGTCGAGGAGGCGGGCTTCCAGACCAACTTCGAGCGCAAGGCCCGGGCGCAGGGCACGCCGGTCGGCCGGGCGTGGTACGAGCGGACGGCGGAGGCGGTGACCGTGGTGCCGGACCCGGCCGGCGCGGATTGAAGCTCCGGGCTCCACCTCGTGGGCCGACTCATGTTTCGCACGCCCCTCCTGGCCGCGGCGGTCGCCTTCACAACCACGTTCGGGGCATCGGCCGACGAACCGCCGCAGCCGGTGGAAGTGGTCGCGGGCGGCATCAAATCGAACCCGCTGAAATCCGACCAATTCGTCGTGACCGTCACGGAAGAGGGCCACCCGACCGACCGCGCCGTCCGCGTGCCCGCAACGGCGAAGGTGCGATTCGGGCCGAAGCCCGCCGCGCTAGCCGACCTGCGGGCCGGAATGCTCGTCGAGCTGGCGTACCGCGGGAACAGCGCCGACCTGCTGGAGGTCCGGGCGCGCTGGCCCCAGCAGGAGGTCGTGGTCAAGGCCGCCGACCCGGCGACGAAGACGTTTCGCATCGATACCGCCGGCGCCGAGACCGTCCTCGCCCTCGACCCGGCCGCGAAGGTGACGGTGGACGAACTCCCCGCCGGCCTCGCCGACGTGCCGGTGGGGCGGGAGGCGCGAGTGGAACTGTCGATCGACAAGACAGGCGCACTGGCGGTCGAGGCGGACGGCCCACCGGACACTCTGCCGGGCCTCGTGAAACGCTACGATAGTGCGACGCGGACGCTGTTGGTCGAGGTCCGCGCCGCCGGGTTTCGTGCGGACCGCGTGGTGGCCGTCGGGTTCGTGCTCGCCCCCCACGTGAAGGTCCGCCACGCCGGCCGCGACGCGGCGCCGACCGACCTGAAAGAGCGGATGCCGGTCCGGCTGGCATTCGGCCCGGACCGCCTCACGGTCACGTCTGTCCTGGCCGCCGACCCGCTTCCGCCCGAGGTGAACGACGACGACTGATCTGATGGCGTCGATTTCTTGCCGTCGGAGCCCGGAGCGTGAGCGACGGGGTGGCTGTCCCGGTCGGCGTCGAATCGAAACGATGGGTTCGCGTACCCCGTCGCTCACGCTCCGGGCTCCGACGGCAAGGCGCGATTCGGTATGAGTCAGGCATCCGATTGACCACGCGCGGTCGCATTTCTGCCACCGCCCGTTGCATCCCGGCGCCGCGCAGTTACCATGATCCTGTTCATGCCCTCCCCGCCTCGCCCGCCCGTCCCCGCCCTCCCGAGCCGTCCATGAGCCAGCTCGACGACGCCAACGACGTACAGATGATCGAGAAGCTCCGCACCGCCCACCAGCGGCTGCGGAAGGAGATCGGCAAGGTCATCATCGGGCAGGACCAGGTGGTCGATCAGCTCCTCATGGCGATCTTCTGCCGGTCGCACGCGCTGCTCATGGGCGTGCCGGGCCTGGCGAAGACGCTCATGGTGTCCACGCTCGCGCAGGCGCTCGACCTGGGCTTCAAGCGCGTCCAGTTCACCCCGGACCTGATGCCGTCGGACATCACCGGCAGCGAGGTGATCCAGGACGACCCGGTGACCCGGGAGCGGATGTTCAAGTTCCTCCCCGGGCCGATCTTCGCCAACATCGTCCTCGCCGACGAGATCAACCGCACGCCCCCGAAGACGCAGGCGGCGCTGCTCGAAGCCATGCAGGAGCGGAAGGCGTCGATCGGCGGCGTGGACCACCCGATGCGCAACCCGTTCTTCGTGCTCGCCACCCAGAACCCGATCGAGCAGGAAGGGACGTACCCGCTCCCCGAGGCCCAGCTCGACCGCTTCCTCTTCCTCATCAAGGTCGATTACCCGACAGACGAGGAGGAAGAGCAGATCATGCGGATCGGCACGTCGGACACGAAGGCCACCATCTCGCCGGTGCTGAACGGCGACGACATCCTCGGCTTGCAGCAGGTGGTGCGGCGGGTGCCGGTGTCGGACAAGGTGTTCCAGTTCGCCAAGCGGATCACGCGGCTGAGCCGCCCGGGCACGCCGGAGGCGGCCGACTTCGTGAGCAAGTGGCTGACGTGGGGCGCCGGCCCGCGGGCGAGCATGAACCTGATCCTGGCGGCGAAGGCCCACGCCATCCTCCGCGGCTCGAACCACGTCGCCGGCGACGACGTAGTTGCAGTAGCCCTTCCGATCCTCCGCCACCGCCTCATCCTCAACTTCGCCGCCCAGAGCGAGGGCGTGACGATCGACGAGGTCATCCGCCAGTTGATCCGCGCGGCGGCGAAGGCGGTCGCGGCCTGATCGGGGCGAGCCGAGGGGCGTGAGCCTCCGGAGTGCTTCTCGGCGTTGGCTGTTTCTCCGGGGGCTCACGCCCCCGGCTCGCCTACAAACCACACGGAACTCGGCCCGTGAAAGCCGGAACGAATTACCTGCAACCGGACGTGCTCGCCCGCGCCGAGGCCCTCGGGCTGAAGGCCCGGCAGGTCGTCGAAGGCTTGCGGGTCGGCGACCACAAGAGCCCGTACCGCGGGTTTTCGATCGAGTTCGTTCAGCACCGGGAGTACGTTCCCGGCGACGACATCAAACACATCGACTGGAAGAGTTACGGCCGGTCCGAGCGGTACACGATCAAGCAGTACGAGCAAGAAACGAACTACATCGCCCACCTGCTCGTCGACGCCAGCAAGTCGATGTTGTACGGGGCCGGGTCGCAGAACAAGCTCGA
>VFQN01006242.1_pt1 | contig 13792 bp, 12 predicted proteins | sample 3512371 | NCBI WGS metagenome assembly VFQN01 (sample SAMN10412370, study PRJNA504923) | tailings metagenome | isolation source: Replicate 2 from Balatoc abandoned mine | place: Philippines: Itogon, Benguet | collected 2017-08-28
GGTCGACCTCGCGGAACTCGGCGTCGCTCAGGCCCGAGTAGGCCTTGGCGAAGGTCACCAGCTGCAGCGCGCCGGGCGGCGCCGGTTCGCGGCGCTCGATGGCCTCGAGCACCGCCTGCGCCTCGGCGGCATCGCGCGGCGCGCGGTTCCACACCGCGAAGGTGTAGTCGGTATAGACGCTGGCCCGCCGGCCATGGCCGGCCTGCGCGTAGACCAGCACCGCATCCACCGACAGCGGATCGATCTTCCACTTCCACCAGGTGCCGTCGACTTTGGTGCGTCCGCTGCCGTAACGCGCCTGCCGGTGCTTGAGCATGAAGCCCTCGACGCGCCGCTCGCGCGACTGCTCGCGCACGGCGGCCAGCTCGTCCCAGCGCTCGCCGGTCACCCGCGGCGAGAGCTGCAGCGGCGTGCCCGCCACCGCCGCTTCGAGCCGCGCACGGCGCTCGTGCTGTGGCCGCTCGCGAATGTCTTCGCCGAGTGTCTCCAGCAGGTCGTAGGCGATGAAGGCCACCGGCGCCTCGGCGAGGATCTTCTTCGTCAGCGACTTGCGGCCGATGCGCTGCTGCAGCCGCTGGAAGGGCGCCAGCGCACCGTCCTTCCAGGCGACGATCTCGCCGTCGAGCACGGTGCCGTCGGGCAGGCTCTGCGCCGCGGCGACGACTTCGGGGAAGCGCTCGGTCATCAGCTCCTCGCCGCGCGACCAGATCCAGCACTGCCCGGCGCGGCGCACCAGCTGCGCGCGGATGCCGTCGTACTTCCACTCCACCAGCCAGTCGGCCGGAGTTCCGAGCCGCGCATCGAAGTCTTCGCGCGGCATGTCGAGCGCATGCGCGAGAAAGAAGGGATAGGGCTGGCCCGGCGTCAGCCGGCCCTCGCCGGCCGGTGCGATCAGCGCCGCGAAGGCCGCTTCGTCGGGCCGCGCGTGCGCATCGGTGTAGCCCATCATGCGCTGCGCGACCAGCTTGGCGTCCAGCCCGGCATGCGCGGCCAGCGCGCGCTGCACCAGCAGCTTGCTGACCCCGACGCGGAAGCCGCCGCCGATCAGCTTGACGAGCAGGAAGCGCTCGGGCGCATCGAGCTCGTCCCACCAGGCGAGCAGCTGCGCCGACTGCTCGGAAGGATCCGCCCCGCGCAGCGGCAGCAGGCGTTCCTGCACCCAGCGCGCCAGGCCCAGGTCGCTGCGCCGCGTGGCCGCCGGCAGCACGTGGGCGATGGTCTCGGCGAGGTCGCCCACGGCCTGGTAGCACTCCTCGAACAGCCAATCCGGGATGCCGGCGCACTGCGCCGCCAGCGCGCGCAGCGCCGCCGTGGGCACCGTCTGGCGCGGCTTGCCGCCAGCGAGGAAGTAGGTGGCCCAGGCGGCATCCGCCGCCGGCGCCTCGGCGTAGTAGCGTTGCAGCGCGGCGAGCTTGGAGTGGGTGGCCGTGCTCGCGTCGAGTTCGGCGAAGAGCGTGGCGAAGCGCTTCATGCCGGCTCCTCGTCGCCATACTCGGTGGCGAACGCGCCCGCCTGCAGGCCCTGCTCGGTGAGCCAGCGCACCATCACCGCCTCGTAGCCGTGCGTCACGATCACGCGGGCCGCGCCGGTGGCCGCGATGGCGCGCTGCAGGCCGGGCCAGTCGGCGTGGTCGGAGAGCACGAAGCCGCGGTCCACGCCCTGGCGGCGCCGTGCGCCGCGCAGCTGCATCCAGCCGCTGGCGAAGGCGTCGCCGTACTCGCCGAAGCGCTTCAGCCAGGCCGAGCCGGCCACCGCCGGCGGCGCGATCACCAGCGCGCGCGACAAGGCCGCCTTGTCCGTCACCTCGGTGGCCAGCTGAGTCGACGGCAGCACCACGCCGGCCGCGCGGTAGGCCTCGTTGAGCGGCTCCACCGCACCATGCACGAGGATCGGCCCGATCGAGGCGTCGACGCCGGCGAGGATGCGCTGCGCCTTGCCGAAGCTGTAGCCCATCAGCACGCTGGCGCGGCCGGCTGCGGCGTTCGCGCGCCACCAGGCGTCGATGGCGGCGAACACCTCGCGCTGCGGCTGCCAGCGGTAGACCGGCAGGCCGAAGGTCGATTCGGTGATGAAGCAGTCGCAGCGCACCGGCTCGAAGGGGGCACAGGTGCGGTTGTCGTCGCCCGCGCCGCTGACGAAGTAGTCGCCCGAGGCCACCCACACCTGCCCGCCGTGCGCCAGCCGCACCTGCGCCGAGCCGAGCACGTGCCCCGCCGGGTGCAGGCTGATGCGCACACCGCGGTGCTCGACGGCCTCGCCGTAGGCCAGCGGCTGCAGCGTGATCTCGCCCAGCCGCGCGCGCAGCACGCCTTCGGCCGGCGCAGCGGCGAGGTAGTGGCCGTGGCCGCGGCGCGCGTGGTCGGCGTGCGCATGGGTGATCACCGCGCGATCGACCGGCCGCCAGGGGTCGATGTAGAAGTCGCCCGGCGGGCAGTACAGGCCTTCCGGGCGCTGCACCACCAGGTCCATCAATAGCGCTTTCCGGCGATCATGATCATCAGCCGCATGCCCGCATAGGCGAGCCAGTTCGCCAGTCGCGTCGTCAGCGAGCGCTTCAGGTGCGCGTCCGGCGCCACGCGCCGCCCCTGGCGGGCGATGGCGTGGCGCAGGTGGCCCATCATCTCGGCGGCGAAGGCGTCGTCGCGCACGAAGACGTTGGCCTCGCGCGCCAGCAGCAGGCTGAACGGATCGAGGTTGGACGAGCCCACCGTCGACAGCGCGCCGTGCGGCGTGTCCATCACCGCCACCTTGGCGTGCAGGAAGCTGGCCTCGTACTCGATGATCTCGACGCCGGCCTCCAGCATGGGGCCGTACACCGCGCGACTGGCGTGGTACTGCATGAAGTACTCGTAGCGCCCCTGCAGCAGCAGCGTGATCTTCACGCCGCGCTGCGCCGCGCGGATCAGCGCCCGCTGCAGCTGCACGCCGGGGACGAAGTAGGCGTTGGCGATGACGATCTCGCGCCGCGCCTGCGAGATGGCCAGCCGGTAGGTGCTCTCGATGCGGCGGCGGAAGCGGAAGTTGTCGCGCAGCACCAGCGAGGCGCGCATGCCGGGGCGGATGCGCCGGCTGTGCGTGGCCTCCTCGACGCCGGCATGGGCCGCGGCGCGCACCGCCGCCAGCGTGCCTTCCGGGTCGGCCTGGCGCAGCTTGCGCGCGGTCTGCAGCCGCCACCACAGCCGCGTCATCGTGTCGTGCACGTCGCCGACCAGCGGGCCGCGCACGCGCACCGCGAAGTCCAGCCGCGGCTGCGACAGCGGCCCGTGGTTGGGGTCGTGGTGGTCGTCCAGCAGGTTGATGCCGCCGCAGAAGGCCACGTCGCCGTCGATCACGCACAGCTTGCGGTGCAGCCGCCGCCAGCCGCGCGGCACCAGCAGCCGCCAGCCGCGCGCCGGATTGAAGACGCGCCAGCGCACGCCGGCCGCCGCCCAGCGGGCATGCCACTCGGCGGGCACCTCGCCGGTACCCACGCCGTCGATCACCACGCGCACCGTCACGCCGCGGGCGGCGGCACGCTCGAGCGCCTCGGCCACCGTCAGCGCCGACAGCGCGAAATCGAAGATGTAGGTCTCGAGCATGACCTGGCTGCGCGCCGCGTCGATGGCCTCGACCATCGCCGGAAACAGCTCGACGCCGCCCTTGAGCAGCGTCAGCTCGTGTTCGGCGCGCGGCGCATCGCCCTTCATGCGAGCACGAGCTCGGCCACCAGCGGCAGGTGGTCGGACATGCGCGCCCACGCCGTGCCACGCGGCACCGTGCTCGACACGCAGCGCAGGCCGCGGGTGTAGATGCGGTCCAGCGAGAACACCGGCACGCGCGAGGGGAAGGTCGTCAGCCGCGCACCCGCCTCGGCGCGCGCGAGGCCGCACTCGCGCATCGGCGCGTCGAGCTTCTCGCCCCAGTCGTTGAAGTCGCCGGCCACCACCAGCAGGTCGCCGGCCGGCACGTGGGCCTCGATGAACCGGGCCAGCCGCTCGACCTGGCGCACGCGGCTGGCATGCATCAGCCCGAGGTGCGCGACGACCGCGTGCACCAGGGCGCCGTTCCAGCTCACCGGCACGTGCAGCAGGCCGCGCTGCTCGAAGCGGTGGTCGCTGACGTCGTGGTGACCGATGTCGCCGATCGGCCAGCGTGACAGCAGCGCGTTGCCGTGTTCGCCGTGCTTGGTCACGGCGTTGGTGCGGTAGGCGACCTCGTAGCCCTCGGGCGCGAGGAAGTCGGCCTGGCCCTCCTTCGGCCAGCCGAACCAGGTGCGCTCGAAGTGGCGCGCCTCGCGGTGGTGGTGGCTGCGCACTTCCTGCAGGAACACCAGGTCGGCGTCCAGCGCCTCGATGCCCAGGCCGAGGTTGTGGATCTCCAGGCGCTTGCGCGGGCCGACGCCTCGCACGCCCTTGTGGATGTTGTAGGTGGCCACGCGCAGGGTGTCGCCGTGGCCGTACGTGGAATGCGGATGGGTTCTCATCGGACGAAGCGCGGCAGTTGCAGGATGGCCTCGGCGTTGCTGAACGAGAAGCAGGCGTCGGCCGCCTCCCGCCACGGCAGCCAGCGCCAGGCGAGGTGCTCGCGCGGCGCCAGCACGATGGGCGTGTCGCGCGGCACCGTCAGGCCGAAGACATGCTCGGTGTTGCGGATCACCCCCGGTGCATAACGATGCCGCCAGGCCGGGTAGATCTCGTAGACATTGCGCAAATTCCAGTCGACCAGCGCCTGGCGCGGCACCTGCGCCGAGCCGACCACGATGCCCGTCTCCTCGGCCACCTCGCGCACGGCGGTCTCGTCGAAGGGCTCGTCCTCGCGGTCCTTCGAGCCGGTGACGCTCTGCCAGGTGCCCGGGGCGTCGGCACGCTCGATCAGCAGCACCTCGCGCTCCGGAGTGTGGATGACGACGAGCACCGATTCCGGGATCTTGTAGGGGCGGGCCATGCGCGCAAGAAGAAGGGGCGCCCGAAGGCGCCCCGTCGATTCTGCACGAGCAGCAATGCCCGCTCAGGCCGCGGGCGTCGGGTTGCGCAGCCGGATGTGCAGCTCGCGCAGCTGCTTCTCGTCGACCGGGCTGGGCGCGTTGGTCAGCAGGCACTGCGCACGCTGGGTCTTCGGGAACGCGATGACGTCGCGCAGGCTCTCGGCGCCGGTCATCAGCATCACGAAGCGGTCCAGGCCGATCGCGATGCCGCCGTGCGGCGGCGCGCCGTACTTGAGCGCGTCGAGCAGGAAGCCGAACTTCAGCTGCGCCTCCTCGGCGTCGATCTTCAGCGCGCGGAACACCTTGCTCTGCACCTCCTCGCGGTGGATACGCACCGAGCCGCCGCCGAGCTCGATGCCGTTGAGCACCACGTCGTAGGCCTTGGCGAGGCAGGCACCGGGGTTCGTCTCGAGCCAGTCCTCGTGGCCGTCCTTCGGGCTGGTGAACGGGTGGTGCACCGCGTTCCAGCGCTGCGCCTCGTCGTCGTACTCGAACATCGGGAAGTCGACCACCCACAGCGGCTCCCACTGGCCCTGCAGCAGGCCGCGGGCCTTGCCGAACTCGCTGTGGCCGACCTTGATGCGCAGCGCGCCGATGGCGTCGTTGACGATCTTGGCCTTGTCGGCGCCGAAGAAGAGCAGGTCGCCGTTGGCGGCGCCGGTGCGCGCCAGGATGTCGGCGATCGCCCTGTCGTGCAGGTTTTTGACGATCGGCGACTGCAGGCCCTCGCGGCCCTTGGCGGTGTCGTTGACCTTCACCCAGGCCAGACCCTTGGCCCCGTAGATCTTCACGAACTCGGTGTAGGCGTCGATCTCGCCGCGGCTCATCTCGCCGCCGCCGGGCACGCGCAGCGCCACCACGCGGCCGTCGGCGGCGTTGGCCGGGCCGGAGAACACCTTGAAGTCGACGTCCTTCATCACGTCGGTGAGTTCGGTGAACTCGAGCTTGACACGAAGGTCGGGCTTGTCCGAGCCGTACAGGCGCATCGCGTCGGCGTACTTCATCACCGGGAAGGCCGGCAGCTCCACGCCGATGGCGTGCTTGAAGGTGCTGCGGATCATGCCTTCGAACATCGTGCGGATCTCCTCCTCGGTGAGGAAGGAGGTCTCGATGTCGATCTGCGTGAACTCGGGCTGGCGGTCGGCGCGCAGGTCCTCGTCGCGGAAGCACTTGACGATCTGGTAGTAGCGGTCGAAGCCGGCCACCATCAGCAGCTGCTTGAACAGCTGCGGCGACTGCGGCAGCGCGAAGAACATGCCGTCGTGCACGCGGCTGGGCACGAGGTAGTCACGCGCGCCCTCCGGCGTGCTCTTGGTGAGCATCGGCGTCTCGATGTCGATGAATCCGTTCGCGTCGAGGAACTTGCGCACCTCCATCGCCACGCGGTAGCGCAGCATCAGGTTGCGCTGCATCGGCGGGCGGCGCAGGTCGAGCACGCGGTGCGTCAGGCGGGTGGTCTCGGAGAGGTTCTCCTCGTCGAGCTGGAACGGCGGCGTGACCGAGGGGTTGAGCACCTCGATCTCGTGGCACAGCACCTCGACCTTGCCGCTGGTGATGTTGGCGTTGATGGTGCCGGCCGGGCGCTCGCGCACCTTGCCGGTGATCTTCAGGCAGTACTCGTTACGGATGTCCTCGGCCACCTTGAACATCTCGGGACGGTCGGGGTCGCAGACCACCTGCACGAGTCCTTCGCGGTCGCGCAGGTCGACGAAGATCACGCCGCCATGGTCGCGGCGGCGGTGCGCCCAGCCCATCAGCGTGACGGTCTGGCCGAGCAGGGCCTCGCTGACGAGGCCGCAGTACGTGGTTCTCATGGTTCTTCTCCGGAATTCGGTTCGGGGCGTTGCGGCGTGGGGGCGGTGGGGCGCTGCGGCCGGCGCGAGGCCGGGCAGCACCCCCTCAATTTCGGGCCGGTTCGGTGGCGAGCGGGGCCGCCGACGGCACGGGTGGCGCCACCACGCCCATCGAGATGACGTACTTCAGCGCCTCGTCGACGCTCATCGCGAGCTCGATCACGTCGCGCCGCGGCACCATCAGGAAGAAGCCCGAGGTCGGGTTGGGCGTGGTCGGCACGTAGATGCTGAGGTAGTCGCCGGGCAGGTGGTGCGCCGTCTCGCCGCCGGGCTTGCCGGTGACGAAGGCGATGGTCCACGCACCCTCGCGCGGGTACTGCACCAGCACGGCCTCGCGGAAGGCGTTGCCGCTGCTGGAGAACAGGGTGTCGGAGACCTGCTTGATCGAGTTGTAGATCGACTTGACGATCGGGATGCGGTTGAGCAACTTGCTACCCTGGCGCAGCCACCACTGGCCGACCATGTTGGTGGCGAAGATGCCCGTGAGCAGCAGCGCCACCAGCGTGACCACCAGGCCCAGCCCAGGGATGCGGCGCAGCATCTCCAGCGGCGCCGTGGCCGAGGCCGGCAGCACCGCCTGCGTGGCGGTGAGGAACCACCCGAACATGCCGTCGAGCAGGCCGAGCACCGACGTCAGCACCCAGAGGGTGAGCGTCAGTGGCAGCCAGACCAGCAATCCGGCGATGAGGTATTTCTTCAAGGCTGGCCTTCGGCGTGCCGCCTCAGTGGCAGGCGCAGGAGCCGCCGCAGGCCCCGGCGGCGGCGGTCGCGCCGCCGGACGAGCCGCTGTCGGTGGACGAGGGCGCGGCGGGCGCCGCCGCGTCGCTCTTCGCGTCGGCCGGCTTGGCCGTCGCGCCGCCACCCTTGAAGTCGGTGGCATACCAGCCCGAGCCCTTGAGCTGGAAGCCGGCGGCGGTGAGCTGCTTGGTGAAGCTGTCGGCGCCGCAGGCCGGGCAGGTGGTCAGCACCGGGTCGGAGATCTTCTGCAGCACGTCTTTCGCGTGGCCGCAGGCAGTGCAGCGATAGGCGTAGATCGGCATGGACTAAATCCTTGATGCAGAAAGGAAAACCGCAAATTATAAGGGCGCGGTGCCGGCCATGCCGGCGCCGCGCCCGCTGGGGCGGTGGCCGCTCAGTGGCCGGCGGCCTGGCGGCGCTCGTGGTGAGCGTGGCTGGCGGCCTGCTGCAGCGTGTGCTCGATCGAGTGCCCGTGGTTGCGGATGATCGACGGCGCCAGCGAGCCGATGACCATAAAGATCGCCGAAGCGAACAGGCCGATCAGGTTGGGCGGGATCATCGCCTCGGGCGCGAGCGTGTTGGCGCCGAGCCAGAAGCCGACGCCGAACACGATGGCGAACAGCGCGCCCTGCGTGTTGGCCTTCTTCCAGTAGGCGCCGGCCACCAGCGGCACGAAGGCGCCGACCAGGGTCACGTTGTAGGCGTTCTGCACCATCTCGTACATCGTGCTCTTGCTGTTCACCGCGAACAGCAGCGCGGCGGCGCAGAAGGTCACGAGGATGATGCGCAGGGTGAGCAGGAACTGGCGGTCGCCCATGTTCGGCACGAAGGGACGCAGCACGTTCTCGGTGAAGATCGCCGTGGGCGCCAGCAGCGCGCCGCTGGCGGTGGACAGGATGGCCGACAGCAGCGCGCCGAAGAACATCACCTGCGCCCACACCGGCATCTTGCCCAGCACCAAGTCGGGCAGGATGCGCTGGATCTGCCGCGCGTCGTCGGAGGCGAACAGTTCCTTCAGCCCGGGGTCGGCCACCAGCGCGGCATAGCCGATGAAGATGGGCACGAAGGCGAAGCAGAAGTAGACGAGCGCGCCGATGACGGTGCCGCGCACGGCGGTCTTCTCGTTCTTCGCGCTGGTCATGCGCTGGAACACGTCCTGCTGCGGGATGGAGCCGAAGGCGAAGGCGAAGAAGGCGCCGGCCATCGCCCAGTAGGCCGCGGCGTCCATCTCGGCCGGGAACATCACCAGCTTGCCGTCGGCCGCCGCCTGCGAGATCACCTTGGCCGGGCCGCCGGCCATGTCGCTGACGACGTAGGCCACCAGCGACAGGCCGATGATGATGATCACCGTCTGGAACAGGTCGGTGAAGGCCACCGACCACATGCCGCCGAAGATCGTGTAGATCAGCACGACGCCGGCGCCGATCAGGATGGCGTTGTTCAGGTCGACCGCGCCGCCGGACAGCACGTGGATCACCAGACCCAGCGCGGTCATCTGAGCGGAGGTCCAGCCCAGGTAGCTGGCGGTGATGGCCAGGCTGGTCAGCACTTCCACACCCTTGCCGTAGCGGTGCTTGTAGAAGTCGCCGATCGTCAGCAGGTTCATCTTGTAGAACAGCTTGGCGAACAGCAGCGCCGCCAGCACCAGGCAGACCGAGGCGCCGAAGGGGTCGCCCGGGATGCCGTTCAGGCCGTCCTTGGCGAAGGTGGCCGAGACCGCCAGCACCGTCTCGGCGCCGAACCAGGTGGCGAACACCGTGGCCACGTTCATGTACAGCGGCAGGCTGCGCCCGGCCACCAGGTAGTCCTTGGAGTTGTGCACCCGGCGGGCGGCGATCAGGCCGATGCCGATGGTGACGGCCATGTAGATGACGACGAAGGTGATCAGCACGGCTCTTTCCTCGCTGGCTAGGGAGGGGTGGGCGAAAAAACTGGCGGCGAGTGTACCCGCGCCTCAGCCTGACCGTAGCAGGAACAGGGCCAGCAGCACGCCGCCGGCCACCACGAGGCCGGCGAGCCACAGCAGCCGCGACAGCGTGCGGTTGAGCCGGCGCTGCTCCTCGACCAGCAGCGCCAGCGCGCGGGCGTCGGGCGCCGGCTCGCGCTGCAGCGCCTGGTGGATCAGCCGCGGCAGCTCGGGCAGCAGCTGCACGTAGCGCGGCGCCTCGTTCTTCAGCCGCTCGGCCAGGCCGCGCCAGCCGATCTGCTCGTTCATCCAGCGCTCGAGGAAGGGCTTGGCGGTGTTCCACAGGTCGAGGTCGGGGTCGAGCTCGCGGCCCAGGCCCTCGACGTTGAGCAGTGTCTTCTGCAGCAGCACCAGCTGCGGCTGGATCTCGACGTTGAAGCGCCGCGAGGTCTGGAACAGCCGCAGCAGCACCTGGCCGAGCGAGATGTCCTTCAGCGGCCGGTCGAAGTGCGGCTCGCAGACGGCGCGGATGGCGCCTTCGAGCGCGTCGACGCGCGTCTCCCGCGGCACCCAGCCGCTTTCCACGTGCAGCTCGGCCACGCGCTTGTAGTCGCGGCGGAAGAAGGCGATGAAGTTCTGCGCCAGGTATTCCTTGTCGAACTCGGTCAGCGTGCCGACGATGCCGAAGTCCAGCGCGATGTAGCGACCGTAGGTCTCGGGCGCGATGCTGACCTGGATGTTGCCCGGGTGCATGTCGGCGTGGAAGAAGCCGTCGCGGAACACCTGGGTGAAGAAGATCGTCACGCCGTCGCGCGCCAGCTTCTTGATGTCCACCCCGGCGTCGCGCAGCCGGTCGATCTGGCTGATGGGCACGCCCTTCATGCGCTCCATCACGATCACGCCCTGGGTGCACAGGTCCCAGATCATCTCCGGCACCATGACCAGGCGCAGGCCTTCCATGTTGCGCCGCAGCTGCGCGGCATTGGAGGCCTCGCGCACCAGGTCGAGCTCGTCGTGCAGGTAGTTGTCGAACTCGGCCACCACCTCGCGCGGCTTCAGGCGCTTGCCGTCGACGGACAGCCGCTCGACCCAGGCGGCCAGGGTGCGCATCAACGCCAGGTCGTCGTCGATCACCTCGAGCATGCCCGGGCGCAGCACCTTGACGGCGACCTCGCGGCCGTCCTTCAAGGTGGCGAAATGCACCTGCGCGATCGAGGCGCTGGCCACCGGCTCGGCCTCGAAGCTGGCGAAGATCTCGTCGATCGGCCGGCCAAAGGCCTTCTCCACCAGCGCACGCGACTGCGCCGCCGGGAACGGTGGCACGCGGTCCTGCAGCCTGGCGAGTTCCTCGGCGTAGTCGGGCGGCAGCAGGTCGCGCCGCGTCGACAGCACCTGGCCGAACTTGACGAAGATCGGCCCGAGCCGCTCCAGCCCCTTGCGCAGGCGCACGCCGCGCGGCTCGTCGAGGCTCCGGCCGAGGGTCAGCACGCGCACCAGCGCCCGCACCCAGCCCTGGCGGAAGCTGGACAGCGCCAGCTCGTCCAGCCCGTAGCGCAGAACCGTGACGCAGATGAAGACGAGCCGCCCGACGTGCCTCATCGCGGCGTGGATCCGCCCGTGCCGTCGCGGCCGCTCCGCAGCCGCGAAGCCAGGCTGCCGATGCCGCGCACCGCCTCGCGCAGCGCCGCCGCCACGCTGCTGCCGAACTTCGACAGCTCGCGCGCCGGCGCGTCGCCGATCAGCCGGGCCAGGTCGTCCTCGAGGTCCCAGCGCAGGTTGTCGAACAGCCAGTTGACGTCGGTGGCGAACTGCGCATCGCCGGCGACCTCGATGCGCGGCTTCTCGCCGCCGAGGGCGCGCACCAGCGCGAGCGCGGGGTTCGACGCATCGACCGTGACACGCAGCTCGGGGGCATCGGGCAGCTCGTCGCCGCACCACTCCAGCAGGCCGGCGGGCGTGATGCGCACGCCCAGCGGCGGCATCGGCGGCAGCAGGGACGGCCAGCCCTGCAGCTCCAGCACGAGGCTGCGCCCGGCGTGCGCCGCCAGTCGCTGAGCGGCCACGGGCTCGCCGGCGATGACGTGGTTGGCCAGGAGGATGGCGCGCTCGATCACCGCCCGGGAGGCGAGCGCTTGCAGGCTGTGCAGCATGCACGGATTGTAGGCAAGGCGCCACATCCCGCAGCGGCGGCACGTCGCGGTGCCTGCGGCACGCGCCCTGACCCCGAACGGGAGGGTGCGGCCGCTTCGTCCGGTGGTAGAGGGACTACTCCAAGGCTTGAGAGAAGCAGAAGGATCCAACAACACGACCACCATCGCAGTCATCGGCCTGGGATGCGTCGGCCTTCCGCTCGCCGTCGATTTCGGCAAGCAAACCGCACGCTCGGCTTCGACCTGTCGGCTGGGAAGGTGCCGGCCTATGGCCGCCGCGTCGTTCCGACCGGGGGGTTAGCAACGCCGACGTGAAGTCGAACTACGACCCCGCGGAGCTCGGCGCGCTGGGCTTCCGCAGCTGGCGCCTGTAAGGCACCCGGGCCCCAGCCTAGAGCAGGGCCTGCTGGCGCGCCAGCCGCCACGCCTCGCCGGGCTGGCTGCGCGTCAGCATCCACACCTCGCGCAGCGGCTGCGCGCCGCCTTGCGCCGACTCGCGCACCACGCCGCTGAACTCGATGCTTGCCAGCTCCAGCGAGCCGACGGTGTCGCGCGCGATCAGGTGCGCTTCCAGCGCCAGGACATCCGTGCGGTTCGTCGTGCCGCCCCGCTCCGGCAGCAAGGCGGCGAGTTCCTCGAACATGCCCTCGGTGGTGAGCCGGCGCAGCGCTTCCAGGTCGGCGGCGTCCCAGGCGGCCTGGAGTTCGAGGAACTGGCGGCGCGCGGCGCGCAGCAGGGCGCGCTCGTCGTGGCTGGGTGCCGCCGCGCGCGCCAGGATCGGCTGCGGCAGGTGCCGGCGGACGAACACCGGCCGGAAGCGCCCGCCCTCTGCCCGCAGCCGCATCACGGCCACGGCCACCAGCAGCATCAGCGCCGCGATGGCCAGCACGGCCGCGGCGCTGGCCGGCGAACCGCGCTGCGACGCCAGCAAGGCCAGCAGCGCGCCAGCCAGGCCCACCGAGGTGGACAGCCCGGTCATCGCCGCCGCCGAGGCGCTCGCCGGCAACGCGGCCAGCAGGCCCAGCAGCAGCGCCGGACGCCGCCAGCTCAGCACTTGATCCCCACGTGCAGCGCCACCACGCCGGCGCTGAGGTTGTGCACGTCGACGTGGCCGAAGCCGGCGCTCTTCATCATCGCCTTCAGCTCGGCCTGGCCGGGATGCATGCGGATCGACTCGGCGAGATAGCGGTAGCTGTCCGCGTCGCCCGCCACCCACTGGCCGATGCGCGGCAGCACGTTGAACGAGTACCAGTCGTAGGCCTTGGCCAGCGGCGGCGCCACCTTGGAGAACTCCAGCACGAGCAGCCGCCCGCCGGGTCGCAGCACGCGGTTCATCTCGGCCAGCGCGCGGTCCTTGTGCGTCATGTTACGCAGGCCGAAGGCTACGCTGACGAGGTCGAAGCTGCCGGTCGGGAAGGGCAGCACCTCGGCGTCGCAGATGACCGTCGGCAGCACCAGGCCCTCGTCGAGCAGGCGGTCGCGGCCGCGGCGCAGCATCGCCTCGTTGATGTCGGTGTGCACCACCGTGCCGCGCTCGCCGACCTTGCGCGCAAAGGCGCGTGCGAGGTCGCCCGTGCCGCCGGCCAGGTCGAGCACGCGGTCACCCTCGCGCAGGTTGGCCACCGCCACGGTATAGGCCTTCCAGGCGCGGTGCAGCCCCATCGACATGAGGTCGTTCATCACGTCGTACTTGGCGGCCACCGAGTCGAACACGCCGCGCACGCGCGCGGCCTTCTGCGCCTCGTCGACGGTCTCGAATCCGAAGTGGGTTTCGCTCATGGCGCGGCTCAGTGGTGGTGCCCGCAGGACGACGCAGCCGGGGCCGCCATCGGCGCGTCGCGGTCGACGCCGGCCTCGCGCAGGCGGGCCTCGTAGCGCTGCCAGAGTTCGTCCTGCTGCGCGCCGAGGAAATAGAGGTAGTCCCAGGAGAAGATGCCGGAGTCGTGGCCGTCGCTGAAGGTGGGCTGCACGGCGTAGTTGCCCACCGGTTCGAGCGCGGTCAGCTCGACCTCGCGCTTGCCCGTCTGCAGCACCTCCTGGCCCGGGCCATGGCCCTGGACCTCGGCGGAGGGCGAGTAGACGCGCATCAGCTCGAAGGGGATGCGGAAGCTGCGGCCATCGGAGAACCCGATCTCGAGCACGCGCGACTGCTGGTGCACGGTGATGTCGGTGGGCTGGGGCG
>VFQN01006243.1_pt1 | contig 13790 bp, 22 predicted proteins | sample 3512371 | NCBI WGS metagenome assembly VFQN01 (sample SAMN10412370, study PRJNA504923) | tailings metagenome | isolation source: Replicate 2 from Balatoc abandoned mine | place: Philippines: Itogon, Benguet | collected 2017-08-28
AACCTGATTAACGGGAAGGTACACACGCTGGTACTGACACGTGTCTTGATCCCCAAGAACGTCTTCGTCACCCGAAGGAGGCCCCATCCACTGCACGTACCGAGACAGGGTAACACCCGTGCTTTCATGATAATCGCGCGGATCCAACTGCGATTGGTCATGGACTCTCCACTCGTCGACCAGAAGACTGCGAAAAGCGCTCAGCACACTAGAAATGTCAAGGGGACAAAGATGCCCGTCCACCCCGTGACACCCTGTCGGCCACTGGTAATCCAGACGCCGTAGAATGGCCAGAACCTTAGCAGCCCACGAAACACTGCGCTCATCAGCGCGCACATCGACACTCTGCAGCCTCCCACGCTCTACTATCCGCGTGGCACCAGACAGCAGGGGCGTTTGGGGTACCGTATTGCGTTCACAGCATTACAGGTCTTCCCATGCAAGCCGCGTACGTCAGAGCTTGCTTGTACGACGGGAAGTTGGCTTACATGGCACAAAGCGCCACGCATGGCGTAAAGACATGCATATGGCAGGAAACCACAGTAGGAACCCCATGCCGGTGCTTCAAAGCTTACTGTGCGGCCAAACAGAATCATGCGCAGCGTTCAACGCCAACCGCAGGCACGTCCCATACCGTACAAGCCCTTGTTGTGAAGGCACTTTTAGTACAAGGCTGTTGCAGCCTCCTGTAACACGATGCCATGAAGCCAACAGCCTTTGAACCATAGGACTAAGTGAAGTAGGCGGGCATGGCATACACCCAGTCCTACGCACGTTGGGCCATGCACCCCTTGGCGTGCCCACATACCAGCACACCAGCAAGAAAGCTGCATACCCTATCACGGCCGGCATGGCGTCATCCATGGCTACAACCGTAACAAGTTGTTTGACACCTTGTCATTGACGCCACTTCCTGTATGCCCAAAAGCCCCCACGCGTTAATACGGGCAACTGTGAACGGCAACGCCAACCGCGGCCAACAACTGCAGCTTTATACACGTCTTTGAAAGTACACAGGAATACAGTGTTCATGCAGCCACCTGATTGTAAGCGTACATAACATGCCTTCCATCTCTCAGTTCATACCAACAAACAAACGGTCATCCGGACAGCGTAAGCCGTAACATGAGCCGCTCCCCTCCGGCTCCGTTCGGCGTTACTTCCCAAAAATGGCCTTCACACGGTCAAGCCCGAGGGCCGGGGGCCCTGTCTGCCCCCCGCCCCGCCCGCTGTAACCACTGCCGCCCCCCGGCCCGGCACCCCCTCCCGCCCCTGCGTGCCCCCGCGCCTGCTGCTGCTGCATTTGCTGCTGCTGGCGCGAGGCCTGGCGGTCCGTGAACATGGCGCGCGTCCAGTGCTCCACCTCGTCCGGCTGGCTGGGCGGGGGTGGCAGGAACGGCGCCTGCACCACGTCCCAGCCGTCCTCCTCCACCTCCGCCGCGTCGTCGTCGGCACCGCCTGCGGACGGGACAAGCGCCAGTCAGCCGGGATGAAAGTACGCCACAGAAGGCCGCGGACGGAGCATGCGGACGCGGCCTGCGAGCAGCAGCTGTGTAGTTGGGGCTGGGGTGCATGCGGCGGCACAGGAGATGCCCCGCAACGTGGAGAGGTTTTACAACGTGGAAGGGCAAGTTCTCGGCATGTGCACTACGTACAGCGCGCAAGGAAAGCTCCTGGCTGGCTGCTGGAAGGCTCCTGGCTGGCTGCTGGAGTGTGAAGTGCTTTGCGCTGTGCGAACGCATGTGAATAGCCTTCAGGCGCGGCAGGTAGCCAGGCACTTGACTACGGAAGCCATGCCCTTCGATAAACAAGCGAACCTGGCACGCAAACAGGCACTTTCTTCAAATAACGTACACAGTACGCACTTAAAAACGCAGGTAACTGCTGTCTCATGCACCCGGAGGCGCCTTACCGTAGTGCTCGTGCCCGGCGCCGTCCGCCTCCACGGCCATCATGCTGCCCATGCCGCCGCCCGCGCCCGCGCCGGGCCCTACCCCTGGCGTGCCCCCGCGCGCGTCCCCAGGGTCCCCGCACCCCGGCCCGCCCGCCATGGCTGCTGCGCTGGCCAGCACCGACTCGGTGGTGGCGTCCCGGTGCACCGTGGCCGTCAGCACCACCAGCCAGCCGAAGGGGCCCCAGGAGGGCGGCAGGTGCAGCCCCAGGGGTTGCACCTGCAGGCGGGGCACGAAGACGTCCGGTGTTCCACAAGAGCAGCAAGTCATGCAGCTACGCTGTATAGACGGTCGTTACCCAGGTACAATATGATGCGTGTGCTGTTCGCGTGCCGCTGCACAGTACAGTGGCGCTGCAAGACGCGTCGTGCTGCTGCTGTACGCGTGAAAGTGTCGTGCTGCCGGTGGCCCACCTTGTCCCTTACGAAGCACGACAGGCTCCGCAGCAGCATGTCGTATGCCGCCTTGAGGTCGGTGTGCCGCTGTCGTGCCAGCGCCTCGTCCAGCTGCCGCTCGGTGCCGCCGCCGGTGAGGCTGCCGCCGCTGCCGCTGCCACCGCCGCTGCTGCCGCCCGAGGGCGGGGACATGGCGCGGGTGAGGGCGGCCACGGCACCGCTGGCGCCCTGCTGCGCCGCCGCGGCCGCGCTGCCCCACGCCGTCTGCGCGCGGGGCCTGTCCAAAGCAAGGGGCGTTCGAGTAAGTGCGTTGTAGAACCCAAGCGCCCAGGACAAACCGCTGCCACACAGCTGTCCGTCGGAATGACAATATACCCTACCGTTCTTGCCGCCAGTGCAATCAGTTTGGCGCCTAGTGCACTTTATAACACAGCGTACGGTGCCCCGGCTCAGCCCACGCCCCCTACCCACTTTGACGACAGCCCCAGGCTGGGGAAGGCGCTGCTCAGCGCCGAGCCGCCCACCCCGATGCCCTCCTCCAGGAAGAGCGGCAGCCGCGAGTTCGAGCTACTGGGCCGGCGGTTCCAAAAGCTGGTTTGCTGCCACACCACGCTGGTGGAGCCCTGCGCACAGGGACAAGCCGGTGGAGGGCAATTTAGTGGGTCACAATATTGTGGTCACAGTGTTCGTGACATGTAACAGGCCGACCGCACGAGTACAACGAAGCTGTAGCTACAATAATTGAACGCACAAAAGTTCAACTGTTTCAGCACGACAATAGAAGGACATTCCTAGCAAGGTGCACAACGCCCAACGGCCCAGGCCAGGGGCGCAGAGCCCCTCGATGCCCTTCTTCCTTGCCGCACCTGGAAGGAGCCCTCGTGCAACAGCGGGCCCCCCAGGTAGGTGGACATCAGCTCCAGGAACAGCAGCATGTAGCCCAGCGCGCAAGACGTGGCCTGCGGTGAAAGAACAAGTGGTGATGATACATGTGGAGGTCGGGGCGGTGCGGCGCTTGCGCCCATGAATAGGCCTCATGAGACTGCAGGGGTGCTTAGTTGCGTAACCAATTTTGTGCTACTGCTCGGCCATTCTCCCAACCCACCTCGGACTGCTGCAGCATGAGGGCTGACACGCCATTGTTGTTGTCGGGCAGCTTGAGGTTGCAGATGTTGACCTGCAGGGAATTCGGTGGGCCAGACCAAAGCCCCTTCTGTAAGCCCTCTACGCCGGCACTTGTGCATAGCAAGTGCGCACAGCGAGAGATGACAGTCGGCACGGCTTTCCTGCCATGCGTCACCTTAGCGCGGCCTATCCACGCCCTCACACGTTAATGCCTCGGAACCGTGTACGAAGCGGTCCTCTGGTACAGCCCTGCCGTTGCCTACGCGCTCCCCGCCCCCACGGCCGCCCGACTCACCTGCAGCGGCGCGCCGCCCTGCCCCGCCGCCCCCGTGCGGATGGCGCTGATGCGCAGCGGAAGCGTCTCCAGCAGCACCGCCAGCTTGGCGCGCTGCTCCGCCAGCAGCATGGCCGCCACGTGGCTGTGCGTCAGCCACTGGTAGCGCAGCAGCGTGGGGTGCCGCGACAGGTGCTCGCTGCGCCGCGCCGCCAGGTCCGCCGCCAGCCGGGAGGTGCGCTCTCGCTGCACTGCGTTGGCGCTGCGCAGCTGCTCCGCCTGGCGCTTGGCTGGCAGGAGGGAACAGTGTGCAGCCGTGGGCCGGTCAGTGCAGCTGTCTCGTGCCTGAACAGCTACCGTGAAGGACGGGGTGAATAACTTGCGGACGATCATGTCCTTTGCAGACCACAGCTGGCCGTGCAGGGTTGGTGAGCAAGGGGACCTACCCTCTGCGACCGCAACCTCCGCTTGTGCAGCCCGCCCCTGCGCCTGCCGCGCGGATGTGGCCAGGACCTGGTGGCGCACCCGCCGCTCCACATCGCTTTTCTGTGAGGATGTGCGCGCAGCATCAATGGGTTGAGCGGTTCAGGCGTGTGGGTACGAATTGAGGCAGGACCACCAGTGAGCAGCAAGGTGGTGCGACGTTGATGCATGCACCTGCAGAGATTCTCTGGAAGCTTACCTGCTGCGCTAGTAGGCTATTGAGGCGTCGTAGGAGACCCTCTCGGCGCTCTGACAGCTCCACAAGCATCCTCCGCCTCTCGTATACCAGCGTGTTGTTGATGCACGCAGGGCATACCAAAGCAGACTTCGTCCCGCATATGCGACATCCAGCGGCCTTTGCGGACTGATAACTTTGTTGTTGCAAAGACTGCACACTTGATTGCTGCTGTTGCTGCTGCATTTAACGAGCATCGCCAGTCGAAGGGCGCCCAGCCAAGCCCTTGGCAAGCTATCTAGTCCACAGCAAGACACTCGAGCCTTGAGCTAGAGTACGTGTTGAAAATTGCTACAGAAGACCGCAATTATTGGGAACCAGCCTGTTGTCGCTGTATTACAGGGCTAATAGCGAATAAGGGTTGCCTTCCCAAGGCAACGCGGTGACAGTATCGGACAAGGTGCTGCTGAGGGTATGCAAATAAAAGTAGCGTTGCCGAAGCAACGACTTCCGGGTAACCTCGTTCGCCTGGAACAGACAAAGTGGCTATGGTGGTGATGAGTGGAAGCGGCGTTGATGTATGCTCTGCGCCTATCGTGTCTACAAGGTCTAAGTTGCCTTACGGCATGCTGCAAGCTGGGGGTGAACCGATTGCCGTACCGACGATTCCCATTCCCACTGTCCCCTGTGCCCCCGGCCCCCGCAACTGTCGATGCCGTGGAGGTCTTCAGTGAACAGGGGATATGGGCCGACAAGGCACTATCCAGTCCGACACATGGAAAGGAACCCTTGCAGCGATACAGCGGTCAGCGCTTGAAGTCAGCACAGTAGAGCAAGCTGGCACGTCAGGCCACGCGGAAGCTTTTCTACAGATGGAAGCGAGGTAAGCACCTCAGGCCCCCTCCCTTGCACACGCCAACTTAAAGGAGGCACCCTTGTATTAGCATGCCGAGCATGCCCATATAAGCTCATGACCAGCAAGTACCCTGTATATGAACCTGTACACAAACGGTGACAAACACGTGCCATCCCTGTTCCGCATCCTTCACTTGCTAACTTGCAACTGCGGCCCTCCGCGCACACGCTCAAAGCAGTAGGCCTAGTGCCAGGTATTGACAACACTCACGGCACGTGTGTACCCTTCCCTTCTGCTTACACATGCCTATGACGAAGGCAAGAGCCTCAAAATGTACCAGTATCCACGTCCCCATCCATGGAATGCCATGCACCAGGAAAAGCAAGCAGGGCAGCAATGCGGACCAGGTAGCCGCCTGCTGTCACGCTGGCACCAGCCACTGGTCAGTACAAAGACCACCGTGTGTAGCACTGACACCAAACACCAATACATAGCTTACACCTGACCCACAGTGTGGCATGGAAGAGGTGCAGAGCCTCAACGTAAGCATCAAAAAATGTTATCCCTAGAGACAAGCCGTTCCTCAATTGCAGAAGGGGATTGCCTGGATGTTGATAAGTACACGGTAGGCAACAGCAGTCAACCGGTGTACAGTCCTGAGATTGTAGTGTACAGAGGAGACACACGCGCACACACATGTGGAAAGCACCAGGATGCGGAGCAGCACCTCGACGAATCGGTTACCAGTTGCCCTCCTGCATCCAACCAAGGAGGACCAGCAGTCAGTACACATCGCAGGTACTGAGCGGAAAGCTTCCAGAACTTCAGATTTTCCTATGCAGCTCGCCTTCATGACCTTGGCCTTTTCGATGATGAACTTCCCCTCCTTGTATTTCTGGGAGTCCTCGAAGGCATGCTCCTGCACAAGTTGACAGTGGTGCACGCTGGGCTTATTTAAGGGTTGAGGTGAAGAGAAGTTGAAGAATCTTTCCAAAGGTAACCGGTTGCAGTTTGATGGCAGCTTTACAGAATGTTAGGCTATCAGCGTCGCCTCCGTGGCAGCAGAACGCAGAGGCGTGTGCACTGGCTGGCGCTGCGCAGGGGAGTCCTCATCCCTTTCCAACTGCCACTACACTGACACCAAGCACTCCCTCCTCTCAACGGAGATGCGCAATTGCCTCAAAATGATTTACGGCAGAGTGCGTGCGTCACCGTCAGGGTTGCGGTGACGAAAGCAGCTAAAAGGCATAACTGGGCACGACAGCGGAGCAGGAGCAAAGGAGGACATTGGCTCCTTGGCATTAGCATATTAAGGATGAGAATGAGCAACGGCTGTGATGGTAATGCTGTCGCAGTGTAGCACGTTTCGACTCCTTGCGTCAGCATGAAACCCTTCGCAGCCAAGACTCACATACTTCCAGCCCAGCACGGTGTTGCAGCATGTGCAGTGGATATCCGCGACGGTGTGGAGGCCGGTTATTAGAACTCGCTCCTCTCTTGGGCCGAGCACGTAATTGACGCTGCAGGCAGCAGGAGCAGCTCAGCAGCAGCTATGTTGCCTGGCCCAGAAACAGCTTCAGAGCAGCACGACGCTGCCGTGGCCCACAAACTGTTGGTATAGGTCTGAGCAGAGGTAGCGTGTCGCCAAGGAGCGCATTCCAAGAGCACCGCAGAGACGCGGAATCCACGCGGAAACCCATTAACTTACGCCGTGTTGAACAAATAAGCGCGTCCATGACGGCCTTGGAAGGCCTGCTCAGAGGGGCGGGCAGGGCGTGCAGTTGCAGCGACAGCGGAAGGGTCTCGACAACAGCACCGCCCCCGGATGTCCCAGCCGGTACCTTCGAGATTATCTCGTCGTGGTCTGCGGCATGCGCACGGCAAGTCGCGCAGCTGTAAACGCGCGGCGCGTTGAGATATGTCTTGTAAGGACGTCCCATGGCTTTTGCTCTTCGCGGAGGGGTCGGAGGAGAGGGAGGCGAGACAAGGCAGGGAATCTTTTAGTGGCAGCGTTACCAGGTTGACACTCTGGAGCGCTGGAGTTTTCGTGCTGCTCGAGCAGCTCGACCCGAACAATCTGCTCCGGAACCGCATGGAGCGTGGAGGCATGGAACGTGGCGTGCACCGTCTGAGCCCCGGACGCCTTGAGAACAGCTTCGCTGCCTGACCACTTTACGGTACACATGTGTCCACAAGGTTTCCAGAAGTTCAAGATGACGTACAGGATGTGGTGCCCCGGGCAGCGTACCATTTGCTTGCCCAAACCTGTCACAAGCCTAGGTTGCAGCCTAGCGCAGGGTAGCACCGTTGGGCGATGGGTTTTTGAGGCCCCCTCCTTTACAAATACTCTAGTCCACAATATGACTCACCTTCTCTTTGCACTCAGTTACAGCACATTGTGTCTGTACTACAGCTGCGGCCAAATCCGTACGGTTGCACATGTCGAGCGTCAACGGCCGTTGCGCATGCGACACCGGGCCGACAAGTCTCTATATCATGGCCTGCCCATTCTGTAATGGCATAGGCTGACTGTTACGAAATTGGCAGTGCGGGGTGCTTGCTAGAAGGTGTCCTGCTACTTCTAAAACCACCCCACCCCCCTGCAGGACATCATGTAGCCTTCGCACAAAATTTGGGATTAATGTGATCCTGTTACACAAGGCTTTGGTATTACACTACCAGGCACGTTGTGCTGCAATTTGTTGCAGGGGTTGCACGTCGTGCCGTACCTCTGTGCGGTTTCTCACCTGGGGTGGGAATGGTGGGGCGCTTGTAACCCTTTCCCTGACGATGCAAACGCACTACATGTCAGACGACGCATTAGGCTCGCACTGCACTGTGTACGCACTCAGATCAGATCAGATGCCCTAAGGTAGCGGCTCCCTTTCGCGAGGGACATGGCGGCAGAGGTCATACGCAGCTGCCTGGCTAGCTGCCTGTATGCAACCGATGGCCAAGTCCGCAAGAATGCCGAACAGCAATTGGAACAAGGCGTGCAGTTCCCTGGCTTCTCGGCTTGCCTCGCGCAGCTTAGCACGCGCCCGGAGCTCACCAATGACATGGGCGTGCGTCAGCTCGCCGCTGTGATACTGAAACAAGTAATTAGGAAGCATTGGTCTTCGGAGTGCACAAAATATGAGCCACCCGAGCTGTCAGCGGCCGAGCGCGAACAAATAAAAGCAGACCTTACACATGGGCTGGCTGATCCAAGCAGCAAAATTAGGACAGCAGTTGCGATGTGTATTTCAGCGGTTGCGAAGGCGGACCCAAACGGCTGGCCAGGGCTGGTGGAGAGCCTGGTGGGTGGTCGCTGGGTCAGTGCCCGCTTTGGGAGCAGCCACGCACCCTGCTGCAGGTGCACGCGGGGCTGCAGGGTCAGAAAGGAAGTTGTACCTAGGGCCTTGGCTACAGCATGGTATGCCGAGCGTGCCCTGCTAGTTGCATGTGTCACACGTTGGCCCCTGGTGCACGCTGTGCCCTCAGGTGACTGCCATCCACACTCACCGGTCGAGCAACTCCACTCTTGGTAAGCTGGAGCATAACGGGGAATGTGTTAGTCTTTGGACACGATCGAAGAGCTGCACTCCAGGCCAAACGGCCGTTGGTGGTGCCAGCACGTGATGCGCCTCCGTTCCAGGGTCGCCTGTATGCCCATGTGGCATTGTGCGGTCCGCTGCCTAGTTCTCCAATGTGCGACTCATATACACAGCAACCCATGTAACCCCGATGATATCCCGCAGTGCACGGCGCCATTCGCTGCTTGTCACTCTTGAGCGATGACATTGATGAGCAGCAGCTGCCTCAGGTGAGTTTGAGTTTTTGGGCAGGGTTTGGCGTGGCTGATTTGCGGCGGCTGTGGTGAGAACCTCCAACCCGTGACTTGGCGTTGCCAAGAACGGCACGTCGGCATGGTACTGTACTCCCCTGCCCTCTGTTCCTCGCCGGCTGGAAAGGAAGGGAGACCACCTGGCGCGGCCCCGTCCCCTCGCCCTTTTGGCCCGTGGCCTCCGCCCGCCCACAGTTCCCTCCCTCCTTGCCGCTCCCCCTCCCCTGCAGGTCTCCCAGGCGCTGCTGCCGGAGCTGCTGCAGGTGGCGGGCGACGGCGCCATGCCACCCGAGATGCGCGCCGCCTGCGTGTCAATCCTCGACGACCTCCTGCGCAGCCTGGGGGTCATTGCGGGGGTGCACCAGCGGCAGGTGGGGGCAGGGGCCGGGGCCGGGGCAAGCGGGCGGAGGTCATGGCGCCATGAAGTACGGACATCTGGCCGAGAGGGAAGCGATCCGGGGCTGAAGTTTAGCGGTGTGCTGGATGATGGGGGGCGTGTCCTACAAGTCCAAAAAGCTGCTTTTAACTGACGGCCGGGCATGGTGAGATGTTTCGAGGAGGGGTGGGCCGCAGGGTTGGCAGAGCCATGCGATTGAGCTGCATTGGCGCTGCACTGCCACACATTCTGTAGGCCCCTCTCATGTCCTTGCCCCAGCATTGCGCATGCACACAAATGCTTTCTGAACCACGTTTAGGTCGTACCATTCTCTCCTCTTCCTTGCCACGTGCACCTGCCTGCATCCGCCCTGCCGCCCCTTGTCGGCCCCCAGGTCCGCGACCTGCTGGTGCCGCTGGTGCGGCCGTGGCTGCCGCTGCTGTGCGCCAGCGTGGCCCAGCCGCTCAGCGTGCAGGTGGGCAGGGGGTCGGCAGGGTGGTCTGGGGGTGTAGAGGCAAGACAGCCGCAGGACCATCGCAACCGACCCAGGCGCCTGCGTCCCACAAGCAAGGCAGCGTGTCATGTGCACTTGGTGGGCCAAGCCAAGTACCGTTCCTCCGGTGAAGCCCATGCGAACCGACGTCGTAGATAGCGTGTACTGAGGGTCCTGGTTCGAAGCCGTGACCCAACCGCAGATCCTTGCAGCTACCGTACTATGCTTCACCCCATTGCGCAAAGTTGTACTCTGCTGCCCTCCCCCCCCCCCCGTCCTCCCACGCGACAGGACACGTCCACGTGGTCCATCCGCATGCTGTGCCTCAAGGCGCTGACGCACCTGGTGTCGTACTTCAGCCGCGCGCTATCGGACTCCATGACCGACATCATGCATGCGGCCTGGCTGAGCTTCACCACCTCGCTGCAGCTGTACCAGGTGCGCTGCGGCAACAAAGTGGGGCACGAGTGCGGAGCTGGCGCTTCGGCCGGCTGCGCCCCGCCCTAAGCACTCCCACGCAACAACCGGTCGCACCTTCACTACATGAGCATGCGACAATCCCTTGCATGCCGTTAGTACCAAACACATCGTTGTGCTCACGCTTGGCATGCTGCTGTGTTACAGGTCTGTCACGGCCAGCTGTGCAGGCATGAGCAATGCGTCGACCCAGATGCAATGCGCCCTGCAACTTCATTGCTTGTCGCATCGATTGGTATGCTTGCCGCGCTGCTGCTCCTCACCGTGAACAACCCGGTGTGCAGGCGTGCCTGGTGGCGGGCGAGGGCGGGGAGGCCGAGGAGCTGCCCTCGGAGGTGGACAGCGAGGGGGACAGCCTGGACCTGGAGTCACTGCTGTCGCAGGTGCGTCCCCAGGCCGGCAGCCGCTGGTGCGGTTGGGACGGGAGTGGAGGGCACCAATCGTGGGCCTGCGGGGGGCTTGCTAGCCCAGGGATTGTAGGAGCCCCAAGAAGCCGTGTCCAGCAGCTTGCGTGCATGCGGTATCCGAGTGATGGCTGTGGCGATGATGAGCAGCGGCAACGGCTGAGGGGCTCCTTGTGCGAGGGGTCCCGCCACAAGATGCATCGCCGTAACTACAGTCATCCTTGCCCTGAGCCACGGCATATCCTGAGTACGATGCATCCTTCGCATGTGTGTATATGAGACTCTGGACAGTGTGCGTGCACGTGTGGCGTGCAGCGTGGACACTGCCGTGCGGGGATGGTGCACCAGAGCGGCGCCCGCCAAGGCCACAGGTTTATGGAGGTTCGCTACACAGTACCGTAGCGCCAAATGTCGGCACGCATGCAACAATGCAGGTGGTGAATGATGACACACGGCATATCTGAGGGGCTCAGCTCGAACTGAAGCCCCACCGTAAGATGCAATGCCTACAACAAGTCATCCTTGCCCTGACACCACCGGCCACTCTGCTACCTGCACACAATGATTAATATTTGCTACAATATTATAGCATAGCGTGTGGTCCTGTAACTGGTTATGTGTTTTCCAGTGCACTCGGCAGGCCGCTTTGGCGTGCTTTATTGCTCTCGCACGTCCTAGGTAGACGTGTGAGGCGCAGCTCCTATCATATCGTGCTGCGTGGCGGATGATGAGACGCGGCACGACTGAAGGGCTCCCAGTGCTGGGGGCCCTGCCACGAGATGCAACGCCGTACTTACAGTCATCCTTGCCCTGACGCCAGTGCAGCTACACGTTGCATCAGCACAGTTGAGTGGTGGCAACAGCACGCACACCTACCGTAGTCGTCCATCTGCATTACCACCGTGAACAGGGCAGCGACCCTCGTCTGGTGTTTCCACTGCCTGCACCTCCACACCGACCAACACCCGACACTACCAGCCGTTCCAGTGCAAGGGGGCGGGACTGTGTTCATGCGTGGAATGCAACGAAGCTCCTAACATGGAGGCGTGGACATCGCAGCATTTCAATTTACCACCACCGTACAATAACCCTGCTCTCTGCTCTGCCCCTCACCCTGTAGCTGTTTGAGCTACTCATGTCGCTGGTGGGCCTCACGCGCTATGCCAAGCTGGTCCGCCCGGCGCTGCCCGAGATGGCGTTCTTGGTGGTGGGCTACATGCAGGCAGGTGCAGGGGGAGGCACAGGGGTCGTGGCGCCCAGGGATGGGGCGAGGTAAGGTGTTTGCTTCGCGACGCCGAGTTCACAACCCGTACGCCGACGGCAGCTGCATGTGCAAGTGCTAATGGATGAGTGACATGGCGCCACTTCAGGGAGGACTGACCATTTTGACCTGCGCGATCCTGTCGATCGAAGAACTTGGAGAGACATGGCCTGACACTGCTGGCTTCAAGCGCACAGAGACTAATGTGCGTCGGCCCCCGCCACCCTTCTGCCGTCCTTCAGATGAGCACCCGGCAGGTGGCGGAGTGGTCCGACAACCCCGCGCAGTACGTGGCGGACGAGGAGGAGAGCACCTTCACGGTGCGCGTCAGCGGGGAGCTGCTCATAGACGCGCTGCTGCAGGTGCGTGGCGGCGCAGGGGGCAGCCCTCGGTTTGCTCGTTACGCATGGACTGCAAGGCAACATGCGGCCGGCTCAGACGTTCTAGTGTCTTGTGTACTGGAAGTAGACACGTGCACCCCCGACTGCGCGACTCCCACGCACATGGCCAAGTAGGATTACGAAGCGGGTGGCTGGGCATCCGTCTGCGTTTAGTGATGAAGTATCCAGGGCCAGGTTCTTCCCAACGGGGCGTCCTCACGGCCCCGCGCCCGCCAGGCGTTTGGTCTGGAGGCTGCCGGCGCGTTGATGGACGCCGTGGAGCGCCGCATGGCGGAGGCGGCCCAGGCGCAGGCGGCGGGGCAGGTGCGCGACTTGGAGCTCCCCCCATGGGTGTGCCCCTCGTTCCGTTCCGTCGGTGCTGTAACTCTCGTGCACGCATTCCGCATTATGGCGGGGGGCGCAATTGCTTGGCCCCTGATGCCACGTGGCCCAGAGTGGCTTGCCAGGGTGCGGTAGCGTACGGCACCTCCGGCCATACCGGTGGCTTGTCATCTTCCCGCAGGCTGGCTGGTGGAAGTTGCGGGAAGCTGCCCTGCTGGCGCTGGGATGCGCCATGGTGGAGGCCTACCCCGGGGAGATGGGGATGGACGGCATGGGGGCGGGGGCAGGGGGCGGCGCACGGCAGCGGGCGGCGGCGGCAGCGCTGCTGGTCCGGGCGCAGCGCGTTGTGGACGAGGCAGTGCGCGCAGACCTGCAGGTGGGCCTTGACAGAGCACTGAGAAGGGGTGGGGCGTGGGGCCGACCATACAGGCGCTTCATGCGCGCAGAGGCACCTTGCGGTTCTGATGCGAAAGGCACACAGCTTAAGAGGGTTGCAGGCGCATGCCGCAAGAAAACCCGCATTACTAAGTATCATGATCTTCACTCCGCCGTCTGGCGGTCTTCCATGCATGTGCTGCCACACCTCCAGGGTGGCGCGGCCGTGAACCCACTGCTGGTGGGTCGCGTGATGTGGCTGGCGGCGCGGCTGGCGCCCCAGCTGCGGCCCGACCAGCGGCCCACGCTGCTGGCGGCGGCGGCGGCGGGGCTCAACAGCGGCCTGCCCATGCCGGTCAAGATCGGTGAGACGTCGCAGTGCAGCACTGCTGCCAAGCTGCCAGCCTCCCATTGTACGACTTTGCAACTCCTCATTTGCCCGACGCCTTCACTGACAGGCACGAGTGTAAGGCTGCGGTCACACGACGTTACGTTGCCGTTACGTTACCCAGGGTAACGGCAACGTGAACGGGGCGCGCGGTCACAGTCCACGTTACCCACGTCACGTTTGCACCCACGTTTCACCGGCTGCTTCA
>VFQN01006244.1_pt1 | contig 13790 bp, 9 predicted proteins | sample 3512371 | NCBI WGS metagenome assembly VFQN01 (sample SAMN10412370, study PRJNA504923) | tailings metagenome | isolation source: Replicate 2 from Balatoc abandoned mine | place: Philippines: Itogon, Benguet | collected 2017-08-28
ACGTGATAGATATGTCTCATTTGCTCCTGATGCAACTGGGAAAAGGAAAGTTTGACAATAAACAAATCATCTCGGAGACAAACCTGAAAGAAACCCATACACCCCACATAATCGTATCCCCTGCCGAAATCACCTTTAGTGAGTTGGGCTATGCCAGCTACGGTATGGGCTGGAATATCAATACTTATCGCGGTTTTTTAAGATTGAGCCACAATGGTTCCATTGAAGGCTTCCGTTCGCAAATGACCTTTTTCCCGAATCAAAATTTTGGCGTAGTAGTACTTACCAACACGGGTGCCGTAGACTATTATTTTGTCAACTCAATCTGCAATTATGTAGCTGACAAATGGCTCAACCTTCCAGTGATTGATTGGGCGAGCCGCCTCAAAACAGCCCAAGCAGAAGCCAAAGCCAAGCAACAAAAAGCCAAAGAAGAAAATGCCAACAAACGCAAATCAGACACAAAACCTTCTCAGGGATTGAGTAGCTATCGGGGCAAGTATGAGCATCCTGCTTATGGGTCGTTTGTATTAGAAACTCGCGGCGACGAAGAGTTTATCGGCGTATTTCACGGTTTACCTTTTACTCTACAGCATTATCACTACGATATTTTTGAAGGTACAGGTGCTTTTGACCAAGCTAAATTTGATTTTAGAATCAATGCTACGGGCGATATTGACCGTGTCGTTGTCACCCTTGCCAATGCGGGAGATATCGAATTTAAAAAAACTGCGCCTTGAGTTTTATTGTTTTAAATTGCTGAATTTGAAGCGTTGATAAACTTATTTCACCGCTTATCCAATTTTCTTAGAGGTAGCAAATTTAGTTTTGTAACCTTGAAGATAAAATCAAAAGGACAGCGATGAAAAATTGGTTACTCGCCTTCTCGCTTGGTTTAAGCCTATACAGCCAAGCGCAGCAAAAATATTCACTCCAACAATGTGTGACGATTGCATTGCAAAACAATTTGCAACTGCAACAAAGTCAACTCCAAATCCAGAATAATCAAAACATACTTGACCAATCACGGTGGCAAAGGTACCCCACGCTCAACTTTAGCGGGGGGCAAGGGTTACAATCAGGACGTAACATTGACCCTTTCACGAACCAATTTGTGGAGCAAACGGTCAATTTTTCGAATTTCAACTTGAATACTGGCATTAACCTTTTTAATGGATATCAACAAAAAAATACCATTAAACAAAATCAGTATAACTTACAAGCCACTCAAAAAGAGCTAGAATCGAGCCGTAATACACTGATTTTGAATGTTGCTACCAATTATCTCGCCGTTCTCAACAACCAAGAACAGCTTGAGTTTGCCCGTCGTCAGTTAGAGACTACTCGCCTCCAGCTCGAACGTACCGAGAAGTTGGTAAAAGCTGGTTCACTTCCCGAAATCAACCTTTATGACATACAATCTCAACTTGCTAATGATGAACTTTCTATTGTAAATGCACAAAACAATATAGAGTTATCAAAGCTTGCCCTCAAACAACTGATGAATATCTATGGTAGTGAGGTGATTGAAGTAGAACCCATCAATTTACCGCTTCCTTCTACCTCAGCCCCTTATGATGCTACCTTAGAGCAAGTTTATAATGCCGCTATCAAGTATCTACCTGATATGGAAGCAGCCAATCTCCGTATTGAAAGTGCCAAAACTGGAATTGATATTGCCAAAGGTGCGAAAATGCCTTCCTTGTCGTTGGGAGGAGGGTTGAGTTCTTCTTTTTCTAGTGCCGCTCCTAAACAACGTTTTGTGGGAGATGGAGGTGCTTCGCAAGTACGTGACATACCATCTACAACTCAATACATCACTTATGGAGGAGTCACTTTGCCGGTCATCGTTCGGACTACCGTTCCTAGTGGTGCTATTCAAAGTTTTGGTTATTTTGATCAATTAGGTTTTAACCGAAACGCCTCTCTTTCATTGTCATTGAGAGTGCCTATTTTTAATGGCTATCAAGTACGCTACCGGATAGCAGGGGCACAAATCCAACAAAAAAATGCGGAATTTCAAGCACAAATCGTCAGAAATCAGGTTCGGCAGACTATTGAGCAAGCGTACTACAACATGCTCAATGCCGCCAAGCGCTATGAAGCTACCGCTCGGCAAGTATCAACGCTTGAGCTTTCTTTTAAAGCCGCTGAAGCACGCCTCAATGCGGGTGCCCTCAACGCGGCTGATTACAATATTGCCAAAAACAACGTAGACCGTGCTCGCGCTAGTCTCATTCAAGCAAAGTACGATTATATATTTCGGACCAAAATCCTTGACTTTTACCAAAGTAAGCCGCTTTCATTAGAATAATAAGCACTCTATTATGGCTTACTGATTTAATAAAGTCAGGCTCTATTCAACTATTTACTTCATTCACATTTTTTATTAACTCATATGGCTAAGAAATCTTCTTCTCGTTTATGGTGGATATTAGGCGGCATCGTGGTAGTATTGATTGCAGGGTTGTTGATTGCCAAGCAAGCTGGTTGGATAGGAAAAGTCAAACCTACCGAAGTAGAGTTTGCTAAAGTCAAAAAAACAAACATTATTGAGCGGGTTAGTGCATCAGGTCGCGTCCAACCCGAAGTAGAAGTCAAAATCAGTCCTGACGTATCAGGGGAGATTATTGGCTTGTACGTAGAAGAAGGCGACTCCGTAGTAAAAGGGCAACTGCTAGCCAAAATACGTCCCGACAACTACGATGCCCTAGTGGCGCGAGCACAGGCTTCTGTCAACTCAAGCAAAGCGGAGGTGGAGCGCGCCAAGGCGAGTCTTGCTCAATCAAACGCTCAAATGATTCGGGCCAAAACAGACTACGACCGCAATCAAAAACTACTCGCTGACAAAGTGGTATCAGAAGCGGATTTTCAAAGAGTGGAAGCAGATTATAAAGTTGCACAGCAAAACGTAGAAGCAGGAAAAGCCGCCGTAGAAGCCTCTAAATTCAATGTACAAAGTTCGGAAGCGGCGCTAAGAGACGCGACAGAAAACCTTCGAAAAACCACCATCTATGCTCCTCAGAGCGGTACCATTTCGAAACTTAATGTGGAACTCGGTGACCGCGTGGTAGGTACATCTCAAATGGCTGGAACCGAAATGATGCGTATTGCCAATCTCAACAACATGGAAGTCAGAGTCAATGTCAACGAAAATGACATCGTAAGGGTCAATCTTGGTGATACCGTAGAGATTGAGGTAGATTCCTATGCTGACCGAAAATTTGTAGGCTCAGTGACCGAAATCGCCAATACTGCCAACGGAATGGCCACCACCAGTGCTTCATCTGCTGCCTCTAATTCTACGGACGCTGTCACCGAATTTGAAGTAAAAATCAAGATATTAAACTCTTCTTATCGCGACTTATTGGTAAAAAAAGGCAAAAAATCATATCCATTCAAACCCGGTATGACTGCCTCAGTAGAAATCATCACCGAGCGTAAGCTAAATGTGCTGTCGGTGCCGATTGCGGCCGTTACGACCAGAGGAAAAGAAACTACTGAGACTCCCGACAACGGCGAAGCCTCTAATTCTTCTACCCCCGAAAATCAAAAAGCCAAAAAAGAGGATAAAGTCAAAGAACTCGTTTTCATAAATGACAAAGGCAAAGCAGTAAGTCGTGAAGTAAAAACAGGTATCAGTGATTTCGAAAACATCGAAATTATCTCGGGCCTTAAAGAAGGAGAAGATATCATTTCAGGGCCATTCATTGAGGTTTCAAAACGCTTAAAAGATGGCGCGCTCGTGGCCAAAAAAGTAGAAAAAGCAAAAGATACAAAAGAAGAAAAATAGACAATTTCTTGGCTAGTACAGGTTCGTCACACTCACCAATTGTTAAGTTGGGTGTGACGATTCTTTTTTTACGTAAACTCATTAAATTTGCGGCCCAACCTCCTTACCCTATGAAGTCTATTTTAGTTATTTTATTGTTGCTTTTAGGAAGCATTTGTTCAGGGTTTTCTCAAACTCCTTTTCGCCTGAGCATCGAAGTCAGAGACAAACAAACGAAACACATCCTTATTCCTATCATCTCTATTCTCCCTGCCAATGCTAGTACGGAACTCACCGGCTATTTTGAAAATGACCTTTTTATGGTAAAAGTACAGGCAGGTATTCAGTATCAAGTGGTAGTAGCTTTTCAGGAGTACAAAACTTATCGACAAACGCACGTTTTTGAACCGTCTAAAACCAATACTCCTTTTCTGATTGAGCTAGAACCCCTGAAAACAGCCTCTTCTACTCCCTCCCCTAATTTAGGCGCTGGGCATACCATCCTTGTCATCCATAAAGCCCAAAAATCAATTTTAGCAAATGCATCTATTTCTTTAAAAGACCCACGAAATGGCAAAATTGTCGCAATCGAAAGTCATCCTAATATCCGTGGGGGGTGGAAAGCTGACCTCCAACCCAATATCTCCTATGAAATAGAGGTCAAAGCTCCTGATTTTGAGACTTATCGAGGTATTCTCAAAATAAATAGCGGCCAAGCTACTGAGATAGCCCTCTCAACTATTCCCAAACAAGAGTTGAGTTTTCAAGCAATAGATGCTCTTACTGGGCAAGCTATCCCCGCTGATTTTAAACTAACCGACGAAATCAAAGAAAGCTACTCTGGCAGCACTACTTCTGAGCAGCGTTTGTTTATGCCCACTGTGGTGGTACAATCACAACCCTATCATCTTACAGTCATAGCCAATGGCTATCGAAAATACGTCACAAAACTTAACGTAGATGCTCCGCAATCCTCCGAACAAAGTTCTCACGTTATCAGACTCTCAAAATCAGATGTTTATCTGCAAGTGAGTACTTTGGCCGAAAATACCAATAAACCAATTGCGGCTACAATCAGGGTTGTTGACAAAAACGACAAACGCGACATTGTTTCTCTAAAAAACACCCCCGATGGGCGAGCTTCTGTTCCACTCAATCCCGCGCATTATTATGTAGTGGAAGTGACCGCCGATGGCTTTATGCCTTACCAACGGGCCCTCGAAAAATCATTTCCTTCGTTAGAAGAAAACAACGAGCTAGTTGTCAAGCTAGCTCCCATTACCGAAAACTTTTTAAGCCTCTCTGCGATAGATTCTACCTCTGGTAAGCCTATCTCCGCTAAGTTTAGAATCACAGCAAACTCGACTCACCAAACCTCCGAAATCACCGCCTTGGCATCGGCGATGCCCATTAAATTCAAAATAACCGAGCCAGACATTTATCAAATAGAAACCATTGCTGCTGGATATTCTTCCCAAAAAGGTATCATCGATGCCGAAGAAATGCGTATGGGGCAAGTATTTCGATACCAAGTAAAACTGAAAGCAGGAAGTAGCCCCACCAATGCAGTTAAGCTTTTTACGTTCAATTATTTCGACTCTCAAACTAGACGGCCTCTTCCCAAATTGAAACTAACGGTAAAAGAAGCCGAAACTCATCGGCTTATCCCTTCTATCTTTGCTAAAGGCATCTTAAAAACAAAACTCGCTCTCAACAAAATCTATGTGGTAGAAGCCCAAAGTTCTACTTACGAACAAAACACCCTCCGTATTGAGACATCTGCATGGGCACAGAGGGGTGAGTTTTTGACAAATATCTACCTTATGAAGGTGAGCAATCAGGCTACATCAATTCATAAATTTCCTATAAACGAGAAGATTTTTGATAATATCAAAGCAGGACAGTCGGTAACGATTGAAGACAATGTATATTTTGACCAAAGTAGCTATATCTTACGTCCCGAATCCCACGGACAGCTAACAAGATTGGCCAATATCATGCTTCAAAATCCAGCTATCCAAATTGAAATCGTCGGCCATACCGACAATGTAGGTGACTCACGTCTCAATCAAGCACTTTCCGAACAACGAGCTAAAGTAATAGCTAGTTTTTTGACAAACCTACAGGTACCAGAAAACCGCATTAAGCACCGAGGAGAAGGTGCGAGTAAGCCTCTGGCCCCCAATGATTCGGAAGAAAACCGCCAACGTAACCGTAGAGTGCAGTTTTTGGTGAAATAAAAAACACCAACTCCTTTTCTATCTAACTACTCATAAGGAGTTGGTGTTTCTACAAAAAATCTAAAACAATTCATCCTCTATTCCTTCTTCTACATTACTTTTTCCTTCCAAAATCTCAAGGATAGGCTTGATTTGATAGATGCTACGGTTATAACGATTGCTCAAAAGAATAATCACAAATTTGTCTTTGGGACTAAACCACATCAAGGTATTATAGCCTTTCCACCAGCCTGTATGGTAGATATATTTGGGCTGTCGAGTCGCCTCATCTACGTGCATCCGAAATCCATAACCGTAGTTTCTGATGCCATGCCGCTCAAAGCTACGAGGGGTAAAAGCCTCTTTCATCGTCTGCGGCTTAAGCACACACCCTCCACTTAGCCCTGTATACCAGCGCAAGATATCATCCATGGTAGAATACACCCCTTTGTCGCCCACTACATCATCGTAGTTGTCTTTGGCTAGGCGGCGATTGTACTGATACCCAGCCGTACGAAACATGTTGAGCGAGTCATTTTGGCTCGTTACAAGCCATGTGTTTTTCATACCTAGAGGTTTGAAGATATTTTGTTTCAAAAAATCCTCAAATTTTTGTCCTGATACTTTCTCTACAATCGTAGCAAGCAAGGCATAATTGGTATTGCTGTAACTAAAATATCGATTGGGAATGTTGTAAAGCTTGGGCTTGACAGCACAATACCACCTTACAATATCGTCGTTTGAAGGATATGGATTGCGTTTCCTTACGCTATCAGCTAGTACATAAGCATAATTAGGCAATCCACTGCGGTGCGAAAGCAGGGTTTTGATCTGAATCCCCGAGTAAGGGAACTGAGGAATAAACTTTTGAATCGAATCTTCTAAGCTCAATTTACCCGCTTCATAAAGTTTGAGAATCGCAACCGCCGTAAAAGTCTTTGACAAAGAAGCCAGTTGAAATTTAGAGTCTGGACACAGCGTATCTTTTTTTTCTACTTGAGCATACCCGCACGAATTACGATAAAGTACCACACCTTGCTGCGCAACTAGTACGTTTCCGTTAAATCTTTCTAGCTTAAATTTTCGTTGAAAAAACGAATCAAGACGCGCCGATTTGCTATCTGCATCAATCCTATCTCGTATTTTGGTGATTTGCGCTGAAGTTAGCGAAGCATCTGTTACACAATCTACAAGAGACTTTTGAAGGGAAGTAGATTGCTGTTGATTGGTGGTATTGTTACAAGAAAAAACAGCTACTAAAGCTAAAATGATTACGGTTCTAAACATCGTTGTGGGTGATAATGTAAGAGACTGGGCGCATTGAATATGAAAGCAAAGCAATACACAGACTCTCCACTTCATACCCTCTTCTCAAACGCAAATCTAATAAAAAAGGCTATGACTGCAAGTCATAGCCTTCTGGAGTTTTGTGTAAATAATATTTCTTAAGCAAGATTAAAAACAAAAGCTATCTCCCTTTTAGATGAATAGTAGTGATTTATTTACCGCCTTTCTTAGCTGCTGTTTGAGCTTCGGCAGCTTTGTTAGCAATCACTTCACCTTTAAGAGTGAGGTACACGGTGCCATTTTCACCATTGCTTGGAATAGTCACTGTTTTATTAAAAGGACCCATAACACCAGCGTTGAAAGTAGCTTTGACATTACCTTTTTTGCCAGGCATCACTGGTTCGCGAGTCCATTCAGGAGTAGTACAGCCGCACGACGCAGATACATTTCCTAACACGATAGGGTCAGTGCCAGTGTTGGTAAATTCAAAAATGTGAGTTACTGGTTTGCCTTGTTCAATCTTTCCGAAATCATGCTCATTCTTGGCAAACTTTACTACTCCTTTTTGCGCGTAGCTAACTGCACTAAATACTAAAATTGCTACGAAAAGTGAAAGAAACTTTTTCATGGTTTTTGTAAAATTTAGTTTTGTAAAAGTTGGTTGCTTATCTAACAATGATTGTAAGAGCAAAAGTTTTGCCAAACGTTGTTTTTAATGAAATATTTATGACAAAGTAACAGAAAAAACTCGAATTTTGAAACCTCGTAGGTTTTGCTGTATATTTACTTGCCAAAACAACAAATTGAAGATTCTTTAGTTTTATTTATACTTCCATAAGGAATAACAACTTAATTTTTCATCAAGAAACGTGATAGAGAACGAACTTACAACCGACTTTATTGCGCTGACGCGCCAAAGTATCCTAGACGATTTTCGTTTAGTATGTGAAAGCCGACAAGCGAGTTTATTGGGCCGAAAAGATGTAATGGGGGGACGGGCTAAGTTTGGAATTTTTGGAGATGGAAAAGAATTGGCCCAGGTGGCAATGGCAAAAGTATTCCAAAAAGGGGATTTTAGATCAGGATATTATCGAGACCAAACCATCGTCGCGGCTTTGAAAGGCCTTACTTGGCGACAATATTTTGCCCAACTCTATGGTCATGCGGATGTGCATTTTGAGCCTCATACCGCTGGGCGCTCCATGAACAATCACTATACCACTCGCTACATAGACGACCAAGGAAACTGGAAACCCCAAACCTCCACCTACAATCATATCAATGACCTTGCTCCTACGGCGGGTCAAATCCCCCGCTCAGTAGGCTTAGCGTATGCCTCCAAATTGTACCGCCACAATGAGCAGCTAGCCTCTATGACCGATTTTTCTTACAATGGCAATGAAATAGTTTTTGCTACCATTGGAGATGCTTCTACTTCGCAGGGTATGTTTTGGGAAACAATGAACGCCGCTGGAGTCCTACAAGTGCCGCTTCTGATGTCGGTGTGGGATGACGGATACGGAATTTCAGTTCCTGTCAAATACCAAACCACCAAAGCAAGTATATCAAAAGCCCTTGAAGGACTACAACGGAATAAAGAAGAGGAAGGAATTGAGATTATTACGGTAAAGGCTTGGGACTACATAGCCCTTATCGAAGCCTACAGCAAAGCCGCAGAAATCTGCCGAAAAGAACATGTGCCCGTACTAGTGCATGTACAAGAAGTAAGTCAGCCACAGGGGCATTCGTCTTCAGGCACACATACGAGATACAAATCGACCGAACGACTGGAATGGGAAAAAGAATGGGACTGCAACCTGAAATTTAAAGATTGGATTATAGACAACGGCTACGCTACTCATGAAGAACTAGAAGAAATAGAGGATGAAGCCAAACAACATATTCGCCTAGAGCGAAATGCCGCATGGAACGCCTTCTCTCATGCCACCTCTAGCGAACGAATAGAAGTAAGTGAACTCCTCAAAAACGCGGCAGAAGTAAGTAAATTTAAAAATGATTTACTCCAATTAGTGGAAGAACTTAACCGCGAATTTATACCACTTCACCACCACAGTACAGCCGCCGTTAGAAAAGCACTTCGTGTACTTCGAGCCGAAAATACCCCTGCCAAAAACGCTCTCACTACATGGCTCACTCAAAACAAAGAAGTCAATGAAGACCGTTTCAGTTCTCATGTTTATAGCGAATCTTCTGCCTCTCCCCTAAAAATCACGCCTATAGCTCCCATTTATACTGACAACTCCTCCATTGTTGACGGACGTGAAGTAATAAGAGGTAATTTTGAAGCTCTATTTGCCACCGACCCTCGTATTGTAGCTCTTGGCGAAGATGTCGGAAAAATTGGGGACGTAAATCAAGGTATGGCTGGTTTGCAGGAAAAATTTGGCGAGTTGCGCATTACAGATACAGGCATCAGAGAAACAACCATCATCGGGCAAGGTATTGGGCTTGCCATCAGAGGGTTGCGGCCTATCGTCGAAATCCAGTATTTTGATTATATTTATTATGCCCTTGCTACCCTCACCGACGACTTAGCATCGCTCCAATATCGTACCAAGGGCGGCCAAAAAGCCCCCCTTATCGTTCGTACCCGTGGGCATCGTTTGGAAGGAATATGGCATTCTGGCTCACCTATGGCAGCTGTGATTCATAGCCTTCGAGGACTACACGTGTGCGTACCTCGAAACTTTACTCAAGCGGCAGCCATGTACAACACCCTTATGCGGGGCGATGACCCTGCTCTGGTGGTAGAGCCTCTCAACAGCTATCGGATGAAAGAACGGCTTCCCAAAAACCTCGGTGAATTTTGTGCTCCTCTCGGACAGCCTGAGATTTTACGTACAGGTACCGATGTCACTATCGTTACTTATGGCTCTATGTGCCGGATTGTAATGGAAGCCGCCGAAGAGCTTTCGCAAGTAGGGATTGAGGTAGAAGTCATCGATGTTCAAACGTTACTTCCTTTCGACATAGACCATCGAATTTTGGATTCTATCAAGAAAACCAATCGCGTAATTTTTGCCGACGAAGACATGCCCGGAGGTGGTACAGGCTATATGATGCAGCAAGTAATTGACCACCAAAAAGCGTATCAATGGTTAGATTCGCCGCCTAAATGTATCTCCGCCAAACCACACCGACCAGCCTACAGCTCCGATGGTGATTATTTTTCAAAACCGAATACAGAAGATATAGTTGAAGAAGTTTATGCGCTTATTCATGAAGCTGCACCAGACAATTTCCCTATGTACTTATAGTCTATAGGTGGGATTCCACAAGCATTTTTTGTTCTAAACTTCACTGACTACCTTTCCTTCCTTTTAGCCCGCGATGAAATTCGCGGGTTTTTTATAACAATTTGACTAAAATCAGGTTATTTTCTGGCTTGATTTAGTAGGTTGTGGTTTGAATCGCTAATTTTGCGGTTCATTGTCAAAGACATACCTAACCAACAAGTATGAATTTTAAACTATCACAAGTTCCAGACCGTACTACCAAACCACGCCAATATGGTCTGACAATGGTCATGGACAAAGGTCTAAGTATCCGGCAGATAGAGGATATGCTTGATATTGCCGCTCCTCATATCGATATTGTAAAACTAGGCTGGGCCACTTCTTTCGTCACTCCAAACCTCAAAGATAAAATTGCAGTGTACAAAAATGCCGGTATTCCGGTCTATTTTGGAGGCACTCTTTTTGAAGCTTTTGTGGTACGAAATCAGTTTGAAGATTATCGTCGCTTGTTAGATGAATACCAACTTGAATACGCCGAAGTTTCGGATGGCTCAGTAGATATGCCTGCCGAAATCAAATGTGATTTTATTAAGATTTTGTCGGAGCAAGTAAAAGTATTATCGGAGGTAGGTTCTAAAGATGAAACCAAGATTATTCCTCCTTACAAATGGATTCAACTCATGAAAGCCGAGCTAGAAGCAGGCGCTTGGAAAGTAATCGGCGAAGCTCGCGAGTCTGGTAATGTGGGACTGTTTCGGTCAAGTGGGGAAGTGCGCCAAGGCTTGGTGGAAGAAATCTTAACCCAAGTGCCCTCCAAAGACATCATATGGGAAGCTCCCCAAAAAACCCAACAAGTGTGGTTTGTAAAACTCCTAGGTGCCAATGTCAACCTCGGTAATATTGCTCCTCACGAAATCATCCCTCTCGAAACCATCCGCTTGGGGCTTAGAGGTGATACTTTTGCCCATTTTCTTAACGACAAGACCCGCAAGCGCTGGAAATTGACGAAGTAGCATTTATTTATTTTTCACCCCGTTTCACAGCCACTTAAATCAGATAAAGTTGTGAACTAAATCACAAACAAATGGAAATCCTCACTCAGATTTTAGACTTTTTTTTACACCTTGACAAACATCTCGCCCAGATCATCAATGATTATGGCACGCTCACTTACCTGATTTTATTTTTGATTGTATTTACCGAAACGGGCCTTGTTATTATGCCTTTGCTTCCGGGCGATTCTCTTTTGTTTGCTACGGGCGCATTAGCCGCCTCTACAGGTGCACTTAATCCTTGGTTTGTGATACCACTGCTCATTGTAGCGGCATTGATGGGCGACAATGTCAATTATTTTGTAGGAAAATTTTTGGGAGGGACCATCAAAAAACGCGAACGAATTTTATTTTTCAAAAGAGAATATCTCGAACAAACCGAACAATTTTATGCCAAGCACGGCGGTAAAACCGTCATCATGGCTCGTTTTATTCCGATTGTCCGCACTATCGCTCCTTTTGTAGCTGGGGCAGGCAGTATGACTTATTCTAAATACATCGTGTTTTGTATCGTTGGTGCTCTCTTGTGGGTTCCATCACTTACGATGTTGGGATATTTCTTTGGAAATTTACCGATCGTAAAGCAAAACTTTGAATTGGTTATTTTTGGTATTATTGGTCTTTCCGTTTTACCCATGATTTGGCAATTTGTAAAAGCTAAATTCTTCTCTGCCGAAAAAACCACGGTCTAGTATCTTATATATCATTCCACAAAAAAGCCGTCGCGAATATCTTCACGACGGCTTTTTTTATGTTTTACCTTCTCATTTCAATACTTCAAAGTAGTATCTGCGGGGCTATCTGCGGGACCTTTGTCTTTTTTGCCAAATACCGACACATTGACATAGCGCTTGGGATACTGGCGAAAGTTGGTCATTAATTTGTTGACACTCACTATGGTACGATTAAGATTTTGGTACAATGCGTCGTCTTTTAGCAACTTCCCGGCTGTTCCTTGACCTTGCTCCAAGGCCGTAAGAGATTTTTGCAAAGATGCCACCGCCGCATTGGCTTGAGCGAGGGTTTGCCCCAACCGAAGCGATTTGAGGGAATCGGTCGTAGTTTGGAGATTAGCCAAAATAGGCTTAATACCTTTTTCCGTTTCTATCAATGCTGCCGAGAGTGCATTTACATTGGCTAAAGAAGCGCTTATAGCTTGGCGATTTTGCGCCACCAACCCATTAATACCCTGTGCCGTTTGGTCGGTAGTTTCGAGAAGTTTGGTAAGAGCGTAGCCTGTTTTGTCAAATTGATTGATGATACGATTGAGACTTATAATAAGTGAATCAGCATTTTTTACTACCGGCAAAGCTTGCTCTTGCAACAACGACTGTATTCCTTTTTCGGCATCCGCAATCAAGGTATCGCCTTCTTGGAGTTGGGAACTTCCTACCTTAATCTGCAATGCTAACGCACTTCCTCCCAACAACTCAGAGGTAAGCAAGGCTCTCGTTCCCTTGGTGAGTATGATGTTTTTGTTGATATCAAGCGTTACGAGTACCTTATTGTCTTGTCCTTGCAAAAGTTCAACAGCCTTGACTTGTCCTACGGGTACGCCATTGAGTTTGATGGCATTGGAAGGCTGCAACGAACCAATATCATTATAAACAACGTAGTATTTGTTTGTACTGGAAAATAAGTCAGAACCTTTCAGGAAATTGAAGCCAAAATACAACATTGACATGGCTACCACTGCTAATATTCCGACTTTTGCTTCTTTAGATATTTTCATGGATGAATAAATGGTTTTTCAAAAACCAGAGATTAGAGGGCATGGACATATTTTTTCGCTCTCTGTTTTTGGAATATATACTAAATTGTACGCTAGTTGGACTCTACTTCTTCTTTGTATTGTTTAAAAGCTCTAAAAATAGATTCAGTTATTTGGTCTTGCCCTTCTTCCGAATTTAGATATCTTTCTTCTTCAGCGTGGCTCAAAAAGCCTGCCTCTACCAATACACTCGGCATAGCCGTTTGCCAAAGCACCATAAAACCAGCCTGCTTCACCCCCCTGCTATTGCGGTCAGCATATTTTTGAAATTGACGTTCGATTTTTCCTGCAAAGTTCAGACTACTTGCGATATACGCATTTTGCCGATTGGCAAGCATGATATACGCCAAAGGTGAATTAGGATTAAAGCCTTTATACCGCTCTTCGTAATCTTTTTCTAGCAAAATAACGGCGTTTTCGCGCTTCGCTACT
>VFQN01006245.1_pt1 | contig 13790 bp, 14 predicted proteins | sample 3512371 | NCBI WGS metagenome assembly VFQN01 (sample SAMN10412370, study PRJNA504923) | tailings metagenome | isolation source: Replicate 2 from Balatoc abandoned mine | place: Philippines: Itogon, Benguet | collected 2017-08-28
GGTGGCGCTGACCGACACCGACCCCTCGCTGGCCGAGGCAGTGATCGGTCCGAACGTGTCGTCGGTCGGGCTGTCGACCCACATCCACACCGGCAACCCCACCAGGCCGACCCGGTTCGGTGCAGACTCGGGGACGATGCCGATCTTGATGGGATCCAGGTCCATCGACGCGATCGCACGCTGGGCGAGCACCACCGGATCGATTCCGACCTCACCCGTCTCGATCCACATGTACTCCCAGGACGACCCGGGCGGCGGGAAGTAGCAGACGTACCACCAGCCGTCCTCCTTCGTCTGGCCCTCGGGAGGAACCATGTCATCCGGTCCCTTCGCTCCGATCCAGCATTTGTACTTGCTACTCCAGACCGATCCCTCCGGACCGGTGCACGGGATCTCTTTGCCCGCGTACGCGCAGGTCGACGAACCACCGGAGCCAGGATCGCCGTTGCCGCCGCCGCCATTGCCGGGGTCCTCGCAGACGAGCTTGACCTCTCCAGTGGTTGGGTCCGTTTCGTACCAGCAGTTCTCGTCGCCGGCCGCTGACGCTGGCGTCGTCACGCCGATCACGACCAGCGCGGCCGCGACCATGATCGTGGCGAGAGCCCTGGCTAGCACGGCTCGTCCCACAGGACGTTGGAACTAGCGACGAGCCAACGGCCCTTCTCCAGCACCAGCTCGTACTCAATCGGCACCGGATTGCGCAGGGGGTTCCCCACGGGATCCTTCTGTTCGGGGACAGGCTTGCCGTCCTTGGTCCGCTTCACCCCGGTGCGGTCCTCGCAGTCGATGATGAGGATCATCGAGTCACTGCGGCGGCGCGGTTCATCAAGGGTGTGCACGTACTCCCCAGTGACCTTGCTGCCAGAGCGCTCGATCCCGGACACGTTCTGCTGAACGTTCAGGAACTCCCGGCCGGTTGCCACTGGATTGAGGCGCTTGAAGTCGATCGTGGCAGCACGGAACGCGTCATCGCGGACGTCGAGGTACTTCGTCAGCTGCGCGGCCGCCTTGTCCTCCGGTGTCTTTGGAGTCGGCGAGCTGGTGGGCGTCGTCGGTGATGGGGACTGGCTGGGGGTCTCCTTAACCTCAGGGTCGGTGTCGTCGCCGCCGCAGCCCGTGAGAGCCAGGGAGAGGGCGAGGGCCACTCCCCCGAGTGCGGAGTGGTGCTTCCTCATGCGGTGTCTCCTCCTGTGGTGAGTGGGGCCATGAACGATCGCTGGCTGACGTCGTTGGCGATGTGCTCGAGGTGTTCTTCCGCGGCGTCGACGAGCTCGGCGAGCGAGCCGGTGTCGGCCGGGTCGATTCCGAACTTCTTGTCGGCGTTGTAGAGGGTGCGGATGGTGTTGCGCACGAACACGGCCCGGGCGACGCGGCGGGCGTCAAGGTCGGGGCGGTCGCCGCCGGCCGCGGCGTAGCGGCCGGTGAGCTCCTGGTCGAACGTTCCCATGTGCTGGGGCTCCCTTTCCGAGTCAGCTCGCGAGCCAGCCGTGTGTACGGATGATGGTCTTCGTGCGCTCCGACAATTCCATGGGTGCGTCGCCGTCGTCGGACCGGTTGCAGATCTCTTCGCGCAGGATCCGGTCGGCCTCGAGCTGGCCGCCCTCGGCCTTCATGACGTGGGCAAGGCACAGTCGGGTGCTCTCGCCGTCGGGGTCGGCGCGGTTGGCGACGTAGGCGGCGGAGCGGGCCTTGATCAGGTCGCCGGCCGCGAGCGCCTCGGTGACGACGATGAGGGCGACGTCGGCGATCCACCCGCCCGCCATGAGGTCGACGCGGTCAGGCTCGTTGGCGAGCCATGCCCACCCTTCCTCGCGCAGCTGGCTGAACGGCTGGGCCTCCCCGACGAGCTCCAGCGCAGTGCAGAGGTCGGCGACACCCTCGGCCCCGCCTCGGCTCTGCCCGCGCTTGCGGAGGCGAATGAACAGGTCCAGGTCGACGAGCAGGCCGTCGTCGACCTGGTAGACGTTGACCCCGGTGAGCTTGGCGGCCGGTGCCTTGTCCGCATAGGGCAGGTGGTCCTCGCCGGTGCGGGGGTTAGGACCGAGCCAGTCGCGGACGATATTGGTGTAGTCGCGCACCTTGCCGTCGGAGATGGAGAAGGCCTCGCGGATCTGCTCGCGGATGGCTCCGTGCTTGCGGTGCAGAGCGAGGAACGCAAGGAGCTCGGTGAAGTAGGGCTTGCGCTTGGCGAGTGCCTTGCCGTGGGTGCGTGCGGTGACCGGGCCGAGCAGGGTGAGGCGCGGGCGGTCGCAGTTGGGCGAGAACCAGTCGGCGATGTCCTGGTCGAGGGTGGGGTCCTTCTCCTCGACCTCGGCGCGGACGTGGGCGGGCACCTTCGGTGCCAGGGCCTCGAGGTCCTCCTGCACGATCGCACTCTCGCGGATGTACTCCTCGTCCTCGCCCTCGAGCAGGGAGGACAGCGGCTCGTCGACGGCTCCCTCGGGGGTGTTGCGGGGCAGGGTGTACTCGCGGCGCAGAGCTCCGGAGGAGTCGGTGTAGGCCTCCCAGCCATCGGTGGCGGTCTCGTCCACGGGCGTGTCGACGTACACCGGGGTCTCGCTCTGGGCGTAGACCAGAGCGCAGCCGCGGGCCTCGTCGCTGGTGAGGCCGACGGCGATGAGGTTGAGGCCGACGTGCTCGAGGACAACGCGGCCGGTGTTGGTCATGTGCAGCACCGCGCCGGGCGTGTTCCGGCGCTCGCCGGCAACGACGATGGAGGTCGCGGACTGTCCGACGTGGTCGTTGACCAGCTGCAGCAGCTGCTCGAGGTCGGCGGGGTCGCCGGCTGCGGCGTCGAGGAGCAGCATCCTGGCGGGCCAGGTGTCGTCGTCGACGCTGCCGGTGCGGGCCGTGGACACACCGGTGTCGTGTCGCTTCGCTCGGTCGACCGTTGTCACGGCGGCGGCGAGAATCTCCGCGGTCGCGGGGGTCCCGGCCGCACCGGTCGGGTAGTAGGTGATCCGCTCGTCCATCGCGACGGTCTCCTCGGCAACGCCGATGCACTCGACCTGGACGCGACGCGACCACGGGTTGACGGCCAGCTGCGCAGCGAGGTGGCGGGCGAAGTCTCGGCCGTAGGTGGGGTCTCCACTGATTGTCAGGGTGGAGAGCTCCTCGCAGTTCAGCAGCCACGTCTCGCCGGTGTCGCTCATGCCGATGGTGGCCAGCAGCGGGTACGGCGGCTCGACGTTGCCGGTGTCGGGGCCCAGTTCCTCCACCGCGGTGTCCGTGCTGACGTGCCAGTGGGTCTGGTCGGGGCTGCCCACCCAGGGAGCAGGGACGGCGGCCGGGGCGCTCAGGTGCAGCGTCAGCTTGCCCTTCGCGAGCTCCACCGCCGCCAGCGGCGGCATCGTGGTGCCCTGGGCGCCGACCGCGGCCGCAAGGCGACGCAGGGCCTCGTCGGCAAACTCCACGGTGGCGGCCGCCGCGGCACCGGTCGCGTTCAGCGTCATCTCCACCGGCGCCAGCTCGGGCGGCGGCGCGGAGATCGCGCGACCCGGCGGCCGGTTCCGGAAGACGGAGCGCCGACGGGACCGCAGCGCCATCAGCAGTGCCCCGGACAGCAGCACGCCCCCGCCGGTGAGACCGGCGAGGACCCAGGGCGCCTCGAGGATGGAGTCGTCGGCTTCGTCGACCTGGTCGACGTCGGCGGCTGGCGCCGTCGGCTCCTCGGCCTGCGAGACCTCGGGCGCGGCGGTCTCCGGGGCCTCGGTCTCCGGGGTGACCGGCGGCGTCTCATCGGCCGGCGGGTCGACCGGCTGCTCCTCGTCCTTGGGCTCGGCGGGGGTCTCGGGCTTGTCCTCGCGAGGCTGCGGCTGCTGCTGTCGATCGTCGTGACCGGCAGGTGTCTGGGCGCCGGGGATGTTTAGCTTCCAGCCGACGTCGATCACGTCGGGGTCGGCGAGGTGGGCGCCGCCGGGCTGGGTGATGCCGGTGGAGGCCTGGTAGATCCTCGGCCACCGGTCGGCGTCGCCGAGCTTCTCCTCGGCGATGTCGCTGAGCGTGTCGGCGGGCTGAACGGTGTAGGCGTGCGCCGGCGCTCCGCCGTCCGGGGCGGGCAGCTTGAGCACCCAGCCGGGCTCGAGGAAGCTCGGTCGCGCGCCGAGGAGGTCGCGGTTGAGCTCGACGATCTCCTTGTAGCGCGCGCCGTCACCGAAGTGGTCCTCAGCGATCGACCACAGGCTCTCCCCCGGCTTGACCGAATGATCGAGGGTCTTGTGCTGGCTCGGCTCCTGCTTCGCCTCGACCTTCACGCCGTGCTGGGCGGGCGCCTGGTCGACGGCCCCGGCCTGGACATGTCCCACCGCCGCCGGCGCGGACGCGGCGGCCGGGAGGGCGGTGGCGGCCTGCGCGGCGATCGGCGCCGCGATGAACAGCAGGGCCGCGAGTCCGATCAGTTCGTGGGCCGCGGCCTGCGGGCGACCAAGACCCGGCAGCTTGGGCGCCTCGACCCTGCGGAGCCGGGCGATGGCCTCCACGATGAGGCTCAGCGTCATGAAGGCCCAGGCGGCCCAGCCGATCACCTTGAACAGGCCCAGGATCAGGGTGCCGTCGTCGGGTGCGAGGAGCGCGTCCTTGACGCTCTCCCAGCTCGGCGCCTGGTCGGGGATCGGGTTGGCGCCGATCGCGAGGAAGAGGGCCGGCAGGCCGATGATGATGCCGATGACGGCGACCGTGGCGAGGAGCCCGGTCAGCCGCTGGCGCAGGGTGGGCGTAGTCATCGTTCGATGCCTCCTTGGGCGCGGATGAGCCGTGCAGACGCCTCCCCGGTGACCCTCATCGAGTCCAGCCCGATGATCCCGAGGAACTTGCTGTCGTAGGTGTCGGTAGTGCGCACGATCAGGGTGTCGCCGTCGACGACGGTGACGCTGCCCTCCACGCCGGCGGCGTTGAGGTAGCCCTGCGCGGCGGCCTTGGCGGCGTTGAGGTCGACGCGGAGCTCCTCGCCGCGGATGGCGGTCGAGCCCTGGACCTCCTGGGCGCCGGTGCGGGCGGCCTGGGCCGCGGCACTGCGGGCCTGCTGCTGGGCGTGCACCTTGCCGCCGACGTCGACGGTCAGCCCGACCAGGATGATCATCACCAGTGACGCGGTGGCGAACCAGACGCTGATCGCGCCGCGCTCATCGCGCCCCGTCAACAATCTATGGGCCGGGTGCCTCATCATCGGCGCTCCCGGTAGGCGTCGATGGGGCTGCTCGCGGTCGCCGTGATGGTCCGGGTGCCGGGCAGGCCGGGGATGCTCAGGTCCGACAGGTTCACCCTGCAGGTCACCGTAGCGGTCACCTGGGCGGTGTTCCCGATCGGTGCGTTGAAGCCGGCGGCGTTGACCGTGATGTCGGTGGTGGCGCACTGCAAGCCCTGGTCGTGCAGGCTGCTGGTCGCCGCGGACCTGCCGGAGGTGATCGCCTCGCTCTGGGTTCGCTCGATCGAGGCCGCTCGCGCAGCTTCGTAGGCGGCGGCGTCGACGGACTGCTTGGCGATCTCGACGCGGCCGCCGAGGATAATCATCGCCACGAACAGCCCGAAGGCCGGGACGCCGATCGCGGCCTCGATGGCCACCGATCCGCGCTCGTCCCGGCGTCGGCTGCGGTGGAGGGCACGTGCCCTGGTGCTCAGTCCGATCATTCGGTGAGCCTCTCGACCGGGACGCTGGCGCTCTGGCTGACGGTGACGTGCCAGCCGGGGATCACGCTCATGGACTTGCCGGTCACGGTGATCGTGGCCGTTGTCGTGGTCCGTGACCCGGAGACGCTGGTCGACGTCATCACGTCGGATCCGCCGGCGTCCTTGAGGAAGGTGTTCGCGGTCGCCACTCCGGAGTCGCGGGTGCCGTTCTCGCTGCCTGCCTCGCGTGCGCCCTCCTGCGCGGCCGCGAGCGCTACTTCGCGGGCGTGGTAGTACAGGGCTCCCTGGACGCCGAGGAACATCACCAAGAACAGCGCGGGCATCAGGAAGACCATCTGGATGGTCACTGAGCCGCGCTCGTCCCGGCTGCGGCGGCCAAGGCCGGCGGTCATGGCGGGTCCTACTTGATCTTGGCGGACTCGCTGGTCACGAAGAACTTGATGGCCGCGACGACGATGCCGACGATGACGATCACCGCGCCGGCCCAGAGGACCTGCTCGATCGTGACCGACCCGCGCTCGTCGCGGTCCTTGGTGACGCGGTCCTCGATGCCGGCGAGCATGGTCAGCGCCGCCATCTGGAGAGCGATGTAGAGCTTCAACATCGTTGGGTTCCTTTCTGGTTGGTCGTGTGACCCGTTGTTTGGGGTCGGTGTTAGGTGGCCTCAGGTGGTGAAGCGGAGCATCGAGGGGGTCACGAGGATCGCCATGAAGACGATGCCGAGCAGGCTGGCGGGGATGTACATGCGTTCTGAAGTGGCGTTTGCCTTGCCGAGTTCGGCGCTGAGCATCGCCGAGCGGATGGCGGCGGCTCGGGCGCGGAGGTTGTTGTAGATCTGGGCTCCGTCCTGGCCGGACTGCTGCATGATGTCGGCGAGGTCGTCGAGCTCGGGGACGCCTAGTTCCTCCGCGAGGTCGTGCAGGGAGTCCCAGGGTGCGCGGGTCATGTAGCGGGCGCGGCGCAGCTCGCTCTCGATGCGTGTGAACACCCAGGTGTCGCCGATCTCGGCCGCGGCGCGCAGGGCCTGTGGGCCGCTGGAGCCGTCGCGGACTCCGGTGGCGACCATGTCGATGTAGGCGCCCAGGGCCCGGCTGAACTCGATGCGGGCCTTCTTGGCGTCGTCGATGGCGTTGTAGTTGGGCATGAACCAGAACAGCCCGGCCAGCGCCAGTGATCCGAACGTGGGGATCGCGAACGGGAGCGGGAGCCCTATCAGCCCGAAGAACGCTGCCAGCAGCGGGGGCATGGCCAGTCCGAGGAGTGCCCAGACGACCTTCTCGCCGTAGAACCGGGTCTCGCTGATCTGCAGGATCGCGAGGTCCTTGCGGGGTGTCTGTGCCCACGCTCCCCCGGGAAGGTTCTTGATCGCCCACACTCCGATCCGGTCCACGAGGGATCCGGACTCGGTGGCCTCGTCGACGTCGAGCGGGCCGGCGCCGCGGCGGCGTACGACGTGGTCGGGTGAGAGCCGGTCCAGGGCGTCGGTGAGGTCGGGGTCGGATGGGGCGAGGCGCCACACCAGCAGGGCGACGGCAAGCCCGAGGAGCGTGCCGCTGGCGAGAGCGAGCTGGAGCCCGGTCATGCGAGTGCTCCTTCCTTCTCCCGGTGCGTCGATCGGCGTGCGTTGTGGGCCTGGAGGTTGAGGAAACGCGGGAGCGGCTTGGCTACCGCCATCCGACGCATCCACAGCAGGGTGGCCACGTAGGCGGTGAGCAGGACGGCGAGGATGATCTGACCCAGCGGGGTGCCGTACGGCTCGATGTAGTCGCCGGTGAGGGCGAGCATGCCCAGCACGCCGAGAGTGATCACGGTGACGGTTCGGGCGGTGGTGCGCGGCTTGGCCTGGTCGGCGGCGATCTGGCGGCGGGCGCGCACGTCGGCGGCGACGGTCTCGGCGAGGGCGTCGAGTGCCTTGGCTAGGCCGGCCTGGCCGCGGCCGCTGGCGGCGAGGATCAGCTGGCTGGCGACCACGTCGCCGGTGGAGTCGTTGAGGTCCTCGGCGAAGGCGCGCAGCACGTGCTCGGTGCTGGCGGTGTTGTTCCAGAGCCGGGAGACCATCAGCCCGACCTCGCGCTCGATCGGCGCGGGCACCGACTGCAGCGACTTGATGAGAGCCGACCGCAGCGACTGTCCGGCAGTCAGCTTCCCCGACAACGATCGGGTCCACTCCTCGAGTGCCTCGAGCTTCTCGATGCTCGCGGCCGCCGGCGGGGGCGTGAGCAGCAGGGGGATGCCGACGATCGCGGCCGGGACGAGCACGATCGCGATCACCCAGCCGGTCAGCAGCGCGACGAGCAGTCCGGCGACGGCGCCGCTCACGATCAGCATCCGGGTGCGCGGGTTGAGGCGAGCGAACCAACCCCCCGCGCGGCCGAACGGAGTGAGGGTCCGGGTGGGTCGCGGCGGCTTCGGGGGTGCCGGGATCAGCGCGTAGACCATGCCGATCAGGCCGATGACGATGAGCGCCCCGAACACGGCGGGCAGGAAGGCGGTCATGAGGTGGCCACCCCCGGGTTGGCCTGGGACTCGGCCTTGTACGCCTCGAGGTCGAACCCGTGGCGAGCCAGCTCCTGGGCGAGGAAGTTGTCGAGCTTCCCGGTGGCCACGGCTTGGCCGAGCTGGTTCGGCGCGAAGATCGGGGTGGTCGCATACCCGCGAGCCGCGTCGATGCTGGGCTGGACGACCAGGACCTCCTCGACCCAGCGCTGCTTGCGGAAGGTGCCGTCGCCGGTGGGGACGACTTCGGAGCGCAGGTACACCACGATGTCGATGGCGGCGGCGAGCTTGCTGATCGCGAGCTCGCGGGTGACCTGGGGCCCCTTCTCCATGGCGCAGGAGACGAGCTTCTCGATGGTGTGCTCGGCGCTGCGGGCGTGGGTGGTGCTGATCGAGCCCGGCCCGGACTCCATGGCCTTGAGCATGTTCCAGACCTCCGGGCCACGCACCTCGCCGACGATCTGGCGGGCGAGGTTGAACCGGAAGGAGTGGTGGATGGCCTCCTCGAGGCTGAACTCGCCGGCCTGACGGCCGTCGATGCCGACCTCGCCGGATCCGGGTCGGTGCTCCCAGGCGTGGACGATCTTGTGCCGGTCGACCAGCTCGTGCAGGTGCAGCTCGAACTCGGTCTCGAAGGTGCCGATCATCTCCCAGGGCGGGATGCACGAGCACAGGGCGCGGACCCAGGTGGTCTTGCCAGATCCCTGGACGCCGGAGACGACGATGCTCTTGCCGGCGCGCACGCACGCGGCGAGGAAGTCAGCAAGGACCGGCCCGCACGCCTTGCGGTCGTAGACCATCTCCTCCATCGACACTTCCCGCATGCCGTGCCGGCGGATCACTACCGAGGTGTAGGCCATCACCCAGGAGCCGGCCGCGAGCCGGGCACCGCCGGGGAGCCGCAGGTCCAGGTGTGGCCGGGCCTCGGTGAACGGCCGGTTCTGTCGGGAGCCGAGGTCGGCCAGGAACTCGCGCAGCTCGTCCTCGGAGTCAGCGATCGGAGCGGCCTCGACCAGAGTTCCGTCGACGAGCTCCAGCCACACCGCGCACTCAGGACCGCGGGCGATGACGATGATGTTCTCCACGTCCTCGCGCTCGACCAGCGGCTGCAATCGACCGAGACCGAACAACGCGGCCTTGAGCGCGATCTTGAGCGCGTTCTCGTGCTTGCGGCTCCACGGCGGCCGGCCCGTCGAGACGAGGGTCTCGGCCTCGGACTTGATGAACTCCTCTATGACGTCGAGGCCCATTTGCTCACGGTCCTCGTCGGTGACCCTGCCGCCCTCCTTGTCCAGGCGCGAGGTCAGCCGGGAGGAGATCTCGGCCCGGTACTGGGCGACCAGTTCCCAGTCCAGTTCGACCTCGCCGTCGGGGTCGGGGTCGGTGTCGCCGAGCGCGTGAGGCTGGTCGTCAGGGTCGGCGACGAGCGGGCGAAGGGTGAAGTCCGATCGGGTGCGGCCCGGCAACGGGTCCTCGCTGGTCCAGGCCCCGGCGAACATCGGCAGCGACGTCGGGTCCTGGTCCTCCCCAGTCGCCACTGCCGGTGCCGGCGGCGGGGGCGGCTGCTGCGCTGGCGGGTTGCCGTTGGTGCCGGCGAACGGCGAGCGCTGGCTGCGGTCGGCGTGCCTGGCCTCGAGCCACTCGTCGGCGCGGAGCGGCTCGCGGTCCTGGGTTCCGGACTGGTGGCCGTCGGCGCTCATGCGCGGCCTCCGATCGTGTGCGCGAGGGCGGTCTGGTTGGCACCGAGGATGGAGTGGATCGCGGCGGCGCTGGCCCGGTAGCCCCGCATGAGCCCGGAGTTCTCGAACTTGCGGGGCTTGCGGGCGCCGTGGGAGTAGACCTCGGCCACCTCGGGCTCCCAGTCCACTGAAGCGAACACCGGGATTTGGAGCGCCTTGGCGATGTGGCGCGACGTGTAGGGACGCACCCGCGCCACGCCCGTGGGCATCGCAGGCCAGCGCCGGTCCTCGTCGATGAGGAGGACGCCGAGTCGGGAGAGACCACCGACGGCGGCGAACTGGTCGCGCATCGTCTTGGCCCAAGAGCGTGCACCGGCCAACGCCGGCAGCGAGCTGCGGGTGACCAGCAGGGTCAGGTCGGAGGCAGCGATGAGCGGCTGCGGGCAGCCTGGGAGTCCGAGCCGGCCCGCGTCGGCGATGACGTCCTGACCGTTGCGGTCCATCGCGCGCAGCTGCTCGGCGAGCGGCTCCCACAGCGGCAGCATGCTCGGCGCCTGCTCATGAGCCCTGATGCCGGGCAGAAACCACGCCGACCGCTCGGCCGAGGCCTCGGGGTCCAGCAGCAGCGTCTCGCGGGGAAGCGCCGCGGCCAACGTCCCCTCACGCAGCGCAAGGGCGAGGTTGATCAGCCCGCCGGTGGGTTCCTGGGTCCCGTGGAAGTAGCCGGCGAACACCGCAGACGAACCGGTCGGGTCGGCGTCCACCAAGAGCGCGGGACGGTGCCAGTTGAGGGTGAGCCCGAGCGCGGTAGTGGACACGCCGGGCGAACCGCTGGCGGAGGCGAGGACGATCAGCGCCATCGCTCAGTGCTCCCGAGCGTCCAGGACCAGTGCGACCCGTCCCGTCGCGGCGCGAGCTGCCAAGTCGGCCGCCCTCTGCTCAGGAACGGAGACGTCGACGACGGTCTCGCCGGTTTCCTTCACTCGGCTAACACCAACGACGATGGCCTCGATCGTGACCGGCGGCTCGTCGGTCACCTCGCCCTGGTCGCCGGGCGTGGTGACGATCCGGACGGCGTCGCCGGAGTAGAGCGGTTCTGAGGGCATCTGCGCCGGGGTCAGGCTGATGCCCACCAGGGACTCCCCCTCCCCCGGCACCAGACTGTCGGTGACCGCCTGCTCGGTCAGCAGGGTGCCAGCCCACAGGTCCACGGCCGCGCGCCTGCCCTCGAGCTCGGCCTTATGACTGCCGGCGACCGGGGTCAGCGCCGGGTCGACGCTCACCCGAACCACCGAGAGGTCGCCGGCCTCGATGGTCTCGCCGCGCTCGATGTCGCGGCTGACCACGAGGACTTCCTGCGTGTCGTTGACCGATGTGAACGCAAAGGCGGTACCCAGCGCTCCTGCGGCGACAAGGGCCGCACAGAGTGCGAACACCCATGGTCTGCGGCGCCGCCTGGGTTGTGGTCGCGGACTGCTGTTGAGCTTGGGCCTGGGACGGCTGGTGCGGGGTGCCTCGGCTGACAGGCCTTGAGCGGTGTTCTGCGACATGGATCCCGAGTCCTCTCGTGTCTCGATCACCTACGTGTCAAGACGGGCCCGGAGCGATCAGCATGAGCCCAACTCGATATTGCCACACTAGTGCATTTCTATCGAGCGACTCGTTATCCACAGGTGACCGATTCCGAGATTCCATCGCCCAGTCCTGACCGGAGGCTCGCGCGGGCTCAATCCCCCCGATGGGACTGAGCATCAACGCCTCCGAACGATCCGGAGTCCATGGGACCACAAAATCGCCCGGGCCTCCCGGAACGAACTTCTCACCTGTGGATAACGGTCAAACCCGCCTGCACCTATTGACGTCGTCTAGGCCGAGGCTGTTTCGCCCCGCCGGCGGCGTTGCCGTTGCGCTTCATGGAATGCTGCGATAACCACTTCGACCGACTCCCCGAGTGCGCGGGCGAGTGCTTCGAGCGACTCTGGTGCAGGAAACCGGGTCCAACGCCCTTGCTCCCAGGCGTAATAAGTCGGCACAGCCACGTTCACGGACGCGGCGAGTTCCGGAACGGTGAGCCCGGCCTGCAGACGCAGCGCCCTGAGATCGGGGACCTCGCCGTCGAGGTGGATAAGCCGACGCGTCGGAATGTCGAGGGCTCGCGCGAGTTTGACCACGAAGTCTGGACGGGGCACTGACGTGCCCAGCTCCCACCGGGATATGCGTTCCCCCCCGGCGGCGCCGACGAGACGCGCCAACTCGTGCTGAGTCAGTCCCGCCTTCTCGCGGGCAGCCCGCAGCTCGGAGGGGTCAAGGCCGGAAACCATCAGGGACGAACCTAGCGCCAGCCGTAGGCGTGGGCGCATTCTTCCCCCTCTGACCCTGCAGGCCGCCCTGCGTCCGAGCTGCCTCGCGTCGCACGCCGCCGGCCGACACTTGTTCGGCGCCCCTCACGCGCGGGGGCACTCGGTCCAGCCCATGATCGCCATGACCGTGCGGATGAGCCCGAGGCCAAACGTGTCACAAACGTGTCAATCGCCCCTTTCGGGGCCTTGACGTAGAGTGGCCCTGACCAGCGAACCTGCTGGTCAGGGCCACGTCGTCGGAGCCGCCTGTCGGAATCGAACCGACGACCTAATCATTACGAGTGATTCGCTCTACCGACTGAGCTAAGGCGGCGTGCTGCCCGACGTCGTGCGAGCAACCCGAGGAAGTATAGGGAGCGAGACGGGCGCCTGCGAAAACGGGGCGGCCGGAGGGCTGGTAGGCCCGAAATGCAGACTGCCCGGACCAGAGGTCCGGGCAGTGCGGTCTCATCGGCGACGAACGCGGCAACGCCGCGACGGCGAGTCGGGGGTCAGGCGGCGAGGGTGACCTTCGACGTCGAGACGTCCTTCTTGCCGGTGACGATCACCTGCTCGGCGCCGCACCAGCAGGTGAAGGAGACGACGATGCCGCGGTCGGTGTTGGCCATCCCCGTCACCTGGCTCGGGAAGATGAGCTGGCGCTTCTCGCACGCGGTGCACGTGTGGTCGAACATGGGGTGGACCTCCCTCTCGCTTGCCTGGACACCTGCTTGCCCAAGTGTCTCCACCCCCCATGATTCACTCTGCAGAGCCATAGGGGTAGCCTTGCTTTCCTAGACGATCCAAAGGAATCGCCTAGAATTGTGACCATGGTCTCGCTGCACCAGCTCACGTGCTTCCTCGCGACGTACGAGCACGGCTCCTTGACCGCGGCCGCGGAGGAGCTCGGCTACGCCCAGCCGTCGGTCTCCGAACAGATCCGCGGTCTCGAAAGGTCGCTCGGGGTCCAGCTCTTCCGCCGTGTCGGCCGCGGGGTCGTGCCGACGACGGTCGCCGACACGCTGCGCCCGCACGCCGAGCGAGTGCTGGCCGCCGTCGACGACGCGCGCCAGTCGGTGCAGCGGGTGAAGAGCTTCGAGACCGGCACCATCCGTTTCGGCATGTTCGGCACCGCGCGCCTGTACGCCGGGGCCGGGCTGGTCGCCGACGTCCTCTCGCGCTACCCCGGCGTCCGCGTCGAGCTGGTCGGCCAGAACTCGATGGACGTGCAGGAGGACCTGCGCCGCGGGCGCTTGGAGGCCGCGATGATCGCCGTGCCGCAGGTCAACAGCGAAGGGTTCGAGGTGATCCCGGTCGCCCGTGACGAGCTCGTCTACATCAGCCGAGACCCGGCACGACTGGAGAGCCCCGTCACGGCCCACCGGCTCTCTCGCGCCTCACTGGTGATGCCCGAGACGACCTGGCGTGCCGACGATTCGACCCGGCGGGTGCTGCGCCGGATGCTCCACGAGACCGGCCGCAACCCGCAGACCCGGATCGAGGTCGAGGACGTGGAGACCGCGGTGGAGCTGGTCGGCATGGGCCACGCCGACTCGGTGATCCCCAAGGGCGCCGCCGTCCAACTGTTGCCGCGGCTCGCACCGGAGGCCGGGTGGGTCTCGCTGCGGCCGCGCCAGTACGACACGTTCGC
>VFQN01006246.1_pt1 | contig 13789 bp, 20 predicted proteins | sample 3512371 | NCBI WGS metagenome assembly VFQN01 (sample SAMN10412370, study PRJNA504923) | tailings metagenome | isolation source: Replicate 2 from Balatoc abandoned mine | place: Philippines: Itogon, Benguet | collected 2017-08-28
CCGCCCCCCTGCCCCGCCCGTCGGCCTCCCATCCCACCCCCACCCTACGCCCCGCCCCCCCCCCCCCCACCAGGACCCTAGCGCCCTCCGGGCCCCGTCCTTCGGGCCCCTGTCCCCCGCTCGGCCGCCCCCCGCACCCCACAGCCGGCAGCACCACCACGTGGACACGCACGTGGCAGCGCCATGGCAGGCCCCCGGCCGAGGACGCAGCGGCCCGCAGCACGTGCCCCTGCACGCCACCGCCAGCAACACGGCAACAGAAGCGGTCAGCCGGCACTGTCAGCAACCAAACAAAGTGCCATTACACACAGATGGATGCCGGTGTAACCTCAGCCGTTTCGCGCAGCTATCCAATGTGACACGCCACACCCCGTTCCGCCCCCGCCCCTGGGCCCCCACCTGTAGGCCAGTAGCAAGCGCGCCGGGCTGCGCGACCCCCCCGGGTGGCAGGGCAGGTTGCGGAACACCTCAGCGCGGGACTCGCTGAGGCAGTCCTTGGTGGTCACGTCTAGTGGGGCGAGCGGGAGAGCATGGGGGCACCGGCGGCGTGGGGCCGTTTTCGGTACACACACGAGTACCTGGTCGCGTTGGGCACAGCTTGCTAAAAATCAGCGTCCTACTCGCCCCGGCGGGCGCCCCGGTAACACCGAGGCACCCTCCCCTCTGCCACCACCCCAGCGCCCCCCCCCCGCCGCCTCTCCTCACCCAGCACCACGGCGCAGCAGTGCGCTGTGCCGAAGCCCAGCATGATTATGTGGTACAGCGCCACCACGCCCAGGAACAGCAGCAGGAAGGTCTCGGAGCGGGATAGGGAGGCGGAGCTGGCGGGGAGGGAGAGGGGAGCAGCGGAGGAGGCAGGATGTAAGCAACAGGTGGTGAGCTGCGAGTCGGTGGCGTGGTTAAGGGGCTCGGCTCAAAGCTTGTGGTGGGCGGCCAACGCGTGCGCAACGAGTGCCGTACCGGTAAGCACACCGGTGCCGGCGTACACTGGGTGCAAGTCGGCGGGTGTGCCGCACCTGGGGAAGCCCAGGCGCATGAGGCGCCACACGCAGCCGCCCAACATCATCCCCGCGGCCACCTAAAGGTTAGGGGTAGGGGTAGATCTGAGGTAGCGGCAGGGGCACAGCACCAGGAAGGACGTGGCCGTGGCCGTGGCCCAGGATGCCGTTCCCGTGGTTCGGTCCAGGAATAATCCCGGCTCTTGCCCACAATGTGACGTTGGATCACACACAGGTGGTACCCTGAGTCCAACGCCTCACAGCCCCGGGCCCCGTGCACCTGCGCCGGGGCCATGTCGCCTGCGGAGGCCAGGCCATGCGCCCGACCCCCCACACGCACGGGGTTGCTACCACTTGAAACAGCACAGCCCCAGGCCCCAGACTCCAGAACCCAGACCCCAGGCCGCAGGCGCTCACCTGCGCCAGCACCATGAACCCCGCGAAGAAGCGGTGGTTGAGCTTGGCTATACAGTTGCCCATGGCCCCGCAGTGGTGGTCAAACCGGTCCTGGTTGGAAGGGGCAATGCGGGACAGGGGACCACGGGGGCCAGGCAAGCGGTTGATCAGTGCAGGCGGTACCTGCATACATGCCAGTAGTCCTAAGACCAACCGCCTTGCCGTCCCAGAGGTCCGACAAGTGCTGTATGCGGTGTACACCACATGGCACAGGCCTAGGTGGTGTGTGGCGCGTCAGCGACAGGAACGGGGTGCCAGGGGACGAGGGTATAGATGCGGCAATGGGTGCTGCACAACATGGAGCCTGAGGCCTCCCAGGAGCTGGGTCCCTTGCTGACACTCATGGCCGGCTCTCTGTTTTGATTCCCCTTGTGTAGAGCGCTGCCCAGGCTGTACAGGTGTAAATGGCGTTCCGTCTATGGCGGCCGGCCCCAGGCGCGCCCCATACTTGACGCGCTGACAGCGTGATTTACGTGCCCATGGCCCCCGACCCCCCGTCGACACTGACGCCCGCCCGCACCCCCGGGCGCTGCTCACCATGCAGTGCCCGCACTCGCTGCAGTGGTGCCCCCGCACAGGCCGCCATATGCGGCAGGTGACGCAGTACTTGTGCACCAGCACCACCTGAGCGTCCTTGGCGCCACCTCCGGCCCCGGCCGCCGCCCCTCCCCCGGCCCCCGACACCGACCCGTGGGTCTCGCCGGGGCCGTTGACCGTCGTGGGCAGCGGGCTGTACGACACGGAGCCCGTACGGCCGGCCCTGCTGGGCCCCAACCCGAAGGCGCACGGCTCGCTGGTGCCCACGTCCTCCTCCGGTACCAGCGCGGCGCTGGTGACCACCGTACGGATCCACGTGCCGCGCTCGTCCTTGCTGTACCTGCGGGGAGCGGAGTGCCGTACGAGTAGCCATGGCTCATCGAACATGATACAGCCAGGCGGGGAGCACCGCTGGCCACCTCAAGGGCGCTGTGCTCCGTGTGGATGTGATGCAAACGTGCAGCAGGAGGAAAGCGGTGCTTCACATGTCGACTGTGCCAGGGGAGTACGAGGGGCTGGGGCAAGCCGGGGCAGACCGAGCGCCGCCTGCCCGAAATAAGAAGAGGAACCGGCACTACCCCGAGTGCCTCTGATAGCAGTGCTGCAGAAGATTTTGTCCATGTTCAAATGTGTTGTCCGGCTGTGCGCACCTGTGTCTGTCGGCGACGTCGTCGTCGCCCGACTCCAGGGCGGCTATGACTGGGTCTGCGGTGTGGGGGCCGCGTAGCGCCGTGGCCGGCGACAGGGCGCGGCATCCAGGAGGGCAGGAGGCGTGATATGTGGCGGGCGGGGTGTGCGGGGATGCAGCTCAGGCCCCACTGAGGGGCAGGACCGACAGGGCGGTGCCCGCGTGTAGTTGCTTTGAGCGTGCAGAAGGACGACCTTGGTGGGTGTGCGTTGGGCGACGCCGTTACAGTTTTCGCATAGGTCATGCTCTAAGAAATGCAAACAATGTGGGCTGATGTAATTCCTGCTGTGCCGTGTAAACCGTGCTGGGGCCGCAGTGGGTAGCCTGTGTGGAAACCAGAAAGTCAGGACCGTGGCCCACCTGGGTGTGGCGACGCTGGCAGGATGCCGGGGTCGGCGAGGTGTGTAATCCACAACATCACCACAGATGCCGAGAGTAGAAGTCCGAAGGCTGTTTGGTACCACCAAGGCAGGGTTCTGATCCTGGGACAGTCACAGGGAAGAGGCACGCCTCGGTGGGTGTTGCACGTTCAGGGCAGAGCGCGCACCAGGTATGATAGCTTGCACATCCATACCATTCTCTCTACGACGCATAAGTATATGTGCTGCTGCGCTTGCATGCTCAGCGAGCTACCAAGACTCACGCGCATCCGAAGTTGGCTCCTGCCATGGTGCAGTAGTGAAGCGTAATAACTGCGACAAAAGAGCCATAAACCATACACTTTGGGCCACGTTCAGCACAGGGGAATAGGGCCGTCTATCTCGCGTTGCCCCCGGCAACAGTGCGCCCTAGCTCCATCCTGTCTCCAGTGCAACTTACGAATCGGGCCTGCAGCCCGGCATCGCTCCACCATTGTAGAAGGTTCCAGTCTTCAGATGCTGGGGTCCTTTGCACAACTAGCATGCTGGAAGTCAAGCGCAGGCCAGCTCAGGACAAGGTGGTACAAAGACAAGCTTTGGTTGTCGCATGATACATGTAAACCGCTGGAAGGGCACCGTACGCTGAATGTTTTGGCTTTCAAATATCTCTTGCACGAGCATGTTGGTCACATTCAGCCCACCCTGACCAACTGATCGGGGAGCCCTGCCAGGGGAGCTCCCCTACGCCGTACCCTTGGCCGTACCATGATGGCCATGCGAGGGGACCCCGCGACAACGATCGCCGCCGCTTACAGTCATACCCCGCAGGTTTCGTTGCACAGCCCTTGTTCACGTAACTCGCTTGCATAACGGCCCGGGGGCAGACGGGGAGCAGGGGAGCAGGACGGCTGTCTGGTCAACATGTACGGTATACTCCAGATCACGCCAAATCACACTATGCCGCGCACAGGCGCCATCGGAGAACCCTTCAGGCTGTGCCCGCCATGGCACCGCAAGACTGCCACCGATACATTGTCCATTTTCAGAACCCACGGGCCGTGCCAGTGCAACCCACAGAAAGTGTCGCCCGTACGCAGACATCATGAGCTGCTGCTAGACCTGGCCGGCGCAAGTCGCGGCTGCAACAACGCAACCCTCCCTGGCACCGCTCGTGCTGCTTTGCTCCGTTCTTGCCTTGTGACCCGTCAGCCGTCACCCCTCCATTGGACAACCAGCCGCGCGCCAGAAAACCGCAGCCCCTGCGCGCGAACGCCCTGCACCTAGGCACCTAGCTAGATCCCGAAAAACCTTGTCATTTCCGCACCCTGAGGCCCTGGGTCGAGCCATGTGTGCCGCACTACTGGCAACCAACGCAGTACACCTGAGATGATCAACCTGGGGAGCTGCTCACTTCCTCGCTGCCAGCTGGTCTTCAAACCACGCCACAGTGCCCCAAACCTGCCTTGGCGCCTAGCGCTCTGCACAGCCTCCCTCACCGCCTCCTCATCCCACGGCGCGCCCTGCTCCACCAGCCACCGCAGCACGGGCAGCGGGATGTAGCCCCTCCACGCCCGCCGCAGCAGCTTGGCATGCAGGGGCACCCCCAGGCGGCACAGGCACTCGAGTGCGGCCACGTCCCCACGATGGCCAGCTGCCAGGTACGGGTCACAGTCAGGGTGGCAGTCCTCCATCCGTTCCGCCTCACACCCCGCCTCCACCAGCCACTCTAGCGCCGCTTCGCACCCGCCCCAGGCCGCCGCCGCTAGCGTCTCGGGCCCCAGCACCACCCCCAGCTCCTTGTGCAGGTAGCGCAGCAGCGGAAGGTCGCCGCGGCGGGCGGCGTCGCACAGGGCGAGAGCGACCGGAGCCCCCTGGTACGGGCACCCGCCTCCCACCAGCGCCTGCACAGCCTGCTCCAAGCCACCTGCATCTCCTGCGCCTTGTCGCCATGCTTCCACAACGACGGGTAGTGTGCTTTCAACGCAGGGGCATCTCGCCTCCTGCGCTAGCCACCGCACCATGCGGCATCGCCCGCTACTGCGGCACGGCTGTAAGCGGCCTCCGTCATGGGGCAGCCCGCCTGCAGCAGCCACGTGGCAGTCGGCACGCTGCGTGAGCCCGCCGCTGCAGCAAACGCCTCTCCCGACAACGCTAGGCCACACTCCCCGTGCAGGAACCGCACAGCATCCAGCCGCCCCGCCCCAGCCGCGGACTCCAGCGCCCCGCCCCGCGCCGCTACCCCGCGCCGCAGCAGCCAGCGCATGGCCGCCACGCTGCCGCCCCTCGCTGCGCCCTCCCACATGCCTGCAAGCCCCTCCTCCCGAGCGTCCTCCTCCTCCACGTCCTCTGCCGCCTGCTGTTCCTGCTGCACTTGCTGCTGCTGCGGCGGCGGCAGGGGGCAGCCCGCCTCGTCCACCAGCCAGTCAGCCACTGCAACGTGCCTGTGCTCCAGCGCGGCAGAGAGCACCACAGCCCAGGGGCGACCATGTGCGCCTTGCACAGAGGGTCCTCAATCACAGTGCGCAGGTCCAGCCCCCGGTCCAGCAGCCACCGCAGCACGGGCAGGCTGCACGACGCGGCGGCGCCAGCGGCGGCCCACACCAGCAGCTGGTCCCGGCACTCCTCCAACATCTCCTCACTCTCCCCCACAGCTGACAGCAGCCACAACAGCTTAGGGACAGCGGTGCCACCAGACGTGCCTGCTGTCTCTGCAACCTTGGCGAACTTTTCCACCAAGTCGTAATAGTCGCCTTGCAGGCCTGCGATGCCGCCCAGCAGCTCCCACACCTGCTGCAGCCCCTCCAGATCGAATTGCTCCGCCGCGGCACGCAGCATGGCGCCCTGGTTCAGCACGCAGTGGCGGGCTATCGGGCAGCCGTGCCGTAGAAGCCAGGGCAGCAGGTGCAGGTGGCCAGACAGCACGGCAACTGTGCCAGCGTCTTTGCCGTCCAGTCCATCCTCGTCTTCATACACCCCTTGGTACAAGGATGGCGGGCTAAGCAGATGCGGCTCGCACAGCAGCTCTGGGAACAGGCCCGGTCGCAGCAGCGTCAACACAAGCTCCAGATTGACCTCGCTGCCGCTTGCGGTAGCAGCGGATAGTATTCTAAGCTTGTTGCCAAAGGTGAGCTGCTGAACCCCCGCTCCGTTGTGCGCATGTGCCTACCATCATGGAGCAGGGACCGCAGGGTGCAGCTCAACGCCGCTCTTGTCGCACAGACGCATGTCGTGCGGATGGCGTTTACAGTCGTTGGTAGGAGCAGGTAGGGGCGCCGAACGGCACGGCGGATTGACTCTCACACTGCTGCACCCCGCACAAATGCAAACAGTTTTAGCCTGGCCTGCTCGCCAGCGAGAGTCCTACATCATCGTCCTGGCGCCACCTGCTTTTCACTGCGCCTGTTTCCTGTGCAACGATCTTCCACTGCTGACAAGTGCATGCCTGCCATCTTGGCCTCCCACCGTCCTCGCAAACTGCTGTCGCATCACCCCGCCCGCCAGCCTGCCCCACGCCCTCTCCGCCGGCCACATCCCGACCTATGGGGCCTTGCGCAGCCTGCCGCGATACAGGACGCACGCTGCGTTGGGCAGCACCGCCAGCAGCAGCAGTGCCGGGAGCAGGGTCATGGTGGGCAGCGTTGCCACCCGCCTGCTGCGCTCGCTGCTGGTGCTGGTGGCCCCCGGCTCCAAGCTGCTGCTGCTGCTGGGCGAGGGCCACCGGCGGGAGGCGGGGGCGCTGGCCACCACCCTGTGCAAGGCTCACCTGCAACACGCGCAGCTGGCGGCGGGGTTGGGGTCCAGAGAGGGCCTGCAGCAGGCGGCGGGGATGGCCACAGGGCTGGCACGTGTTGTCAGGGCCGACATGACTGCCGAAGCCCGCGAGGCGCCCGCTGTACCAACTGCCACAAGCCGCAGCAGCCACAGCAGCAGCAGCAGCGGCGGTGACAGTGGGTCCCCCCAGTCTCTGCCGTCAGCAGACGACGCATCTACCCGGCCGCCACGAGCAGCTATTTCAATCAGCGGCTGCTGGTTCTGTCGCACATGTTCTGCCGCCTGCTGCAGCTGATGACGCACACTGGGGCCTTGTGCTTTGCAGCAGGCAGGGCTAGGGGCCACGGAGGAGCTGAAGGAGCTGGCCAGTGTATGCCCGGCACAAGCTGCTGCGGTTTGCCGTCAACGGCGCGAAGTTAGTTGGCCATGCAAAGCGCGGACGACCAGGCGGTCGAGAGCGGCTGGCTGCAGCTGCAGCGAGGCGCCGTAGCAGCGTACCTGATGGGCCCTGGGGCAGCCTGGGGGGCTGGTGGCGGCGGTGAGGGCCGTGCAGGGTGCAAGGACAGACACGGGCGGGCCAGATGGGGAGGCGGAGGGGGACTCTCCAGGTACAGTCGCAATATGCGTACAAATGCATGGAGTCACTGAGCCTCTAAGAAGCACGCGGCTGACTGCACTTACTGAGCTTTGTGCGGCACGCTGCGTGGCCCTATGCCATCCCAGCTGCACTGGGTACCGGTAGGTGCTGTCTGCTGTGCAGCAGAGAGCTTGAGACAGACTACTGCTGTACTGCCCAGGGCACCAACAGGCAATGCCACACGTGCCAAAAGGGCACGGCGGCGTTTACAGGCCAGGCAGAAGGGAGTGTGCGTGTGGGCGAGGTGCACCGTGACGGCGAAGGCGTGTAAGGCAGAAGTCAAACTTGCCAGCAACGCACTACGTGTTTAAGCCACGCTGGGGCCAAGGGAGCCTCCGGATACTGCAAGGCGCAATGTCAACAGATTTACACAGTGGTCGGTAGCTAAGAGGACCGACGGTTTGCACCAGAGTCTTACCTGCGATTCCGCCATGCGTCTTGAATGCACCCGTGGTTACCATATAGTATTAATTTACCAACACACCAGGCATGCCAACGCGTTTGCTGTATGCATTGCATGTCCAACGAAATGGCAGTGTGCTTTGCCACCCTCCACGCCGGCTGTGCTCAATGCGGCAAGCGTAGCCACGTGGGCTGACCGGCGTCATTGTAACCTACACGCACGCACCAATGCCACCAGCAACGTACAAGACCTCCGAGACTCATAGGTATATATACACACCTGCCATGGCGCGTCAAGCAACGTACAGTGCGATTCGTATATACAATACACTATTTTACAATACGGTACTAAAGCACATGGCAACCTGTACTGTTTGCTGCAGCCACCTGGCGCCGGGCTTGGTTTAACCCACGTGCCGCAAGAAACCTCCATCTCTGCACACGCAAGACCAGGTGGCTGCCGTGGGAGATTCCACACCGCCTCAGCATGCGCTGGCGTCCCCTTGCATTCGCGCTAATGAATAAGTGTGCCCAGCAAAATTTACCAGACAGCTGTACGCATTCAGCCTCCCCTGCTCCAAGGATCTCGGCACTACGCTTCGACGGCACCGCAGGACGGCACACAGACGTGCGGGCGGCTGGCTCACCCAAATCACATCCTCCTGCCGTGTTGTCAAAGTACATGCATGCGTAAGAACGCACCCGTGGCTTAGCTCGCCCTCAGCCTAAGGCCACGTAATCTTGCAGGTACGCAGGCACGTGGGGTCGGCCACCCACAGGCCGTTGTCCATCAGCGGCTTGTCCTGGTCCTTGAACGCCTGCTGCAGGTAGGTGCTGACGGGGTTGAGGGCCACGATGTTCTGCGGCAGATTGATGGTGCCCACCGCACGGGCGTTAAAGCCGACCACGGCCTGCGCCGGCTTGCAGGTGGGGTTGAACTGCAGGTGCGCCCAGCCTGCGTGCAGGGCAGGCAATAAGGGCAACGGGTTATGTGGGGTATCTACGGCGGGTGAGCGGTTGTTCGGGGAAGGCGTAAAGTGGGAGGTGCGTGTTGCCTTGGCACGTACCGTATGTCCTTGTGCGACTGTCACCGCCAGACTGGTACCAGCAGTATAGTTCCGCTGCTATGTTGGGGAATGGGATGTGCGGGTGCGGGTCCCACAGGTGGCATTGCGGGAGGCAGTGCTAATGCTGACACCGTGGCCACGGCACGTGGCGGCATGCCGTGGCCAAGCTGCTGCATGAGGCTCTGCGGTGCATTGCTGCAGGTGTTTCAGGAGATGGGCGGACAATCGGTCCGTGGCCTCACCGCGTGGGTAGATCACATTGGACGACGCATCGTTGTTCATGGCTGTCAGGTTGTGCACGTAGACCGTGTTGTTGGGCGCAATCATGATGGAGCGGATTGTGCCCGCCACCTGAAAGCCACCAGCACACGAACGTGGGGGCGGTCCGTTGTGGGTCAGGGCTCAGGGGTGGGCCAGTGCCGTAGGGAATGGAGACATGTTGCATACGGTGCAGCACCATGTGTGTCCTAAGTCCGTCCGCGAGAACCACTGGTAGAATGGAACAGTGTTGTGAGGTGAAGGCAATGCGGGCCCCCTACGGCCCCACGCTGCCACCACCTGGCAGCGAGGGGCCGTAGGGGGCCCGCAGCCGCACAGGACAAGGTGGTTGGATAAAGGAGGTTGAGGACTGTTATTGCAGATGCTGCACCAGGCAGGCACCCTTACCAGGATAAAAGTCTCATCACCGGTGATGTGCTGGTGGAGCGCGCGGTAGGTGCAAGGGCCCTGTGGACACAACAAAGTAGAGGCGGTTAGACGCGATGTTATGGGCACGCCCGCTAACCTGCTTAAACCGCTAACATCATCAAGTAGTTAAATTAAATCCAGGTGATTATCATGTGAAAGCTGAGCAGGTACAACTTCGGCTGATGCGTGAATGTAGCCCGACGTGCCGGACCCGGCCGGGGGCCCCGAAGCCGCGAAAACCCCTTACCAGCGTCAGGCGTGCCACAGACGCATCAACCGCTGCAAACGCCCCGGACGCGGAGCTGCTGGAGTTACCCTACGGGTCAGTGAGATTGCGGATATTTTTTTAGCCCAGGTGCGAATGCGTCCGTCAGGCAGGCGTGTGCATCCCCGGTCAGCAGAGGTCGATGAGCATGTCGATGAGCTGCGCATGCGCTCGCGGTCTCTCTGCAATGTCATACCCTGGGCCATGGAGTCAGGCTGGGAGTCAGGACTGCCTGTAGGGGGTCTTGTGCGGCGACGGCACTGAGCGTCGCGAGAAGGGCGAGGAAGCCAAGAGTAGTGTTGATCGTAAGGCGAGCCATTTTCCAGCACTTGATCAGTTGGTCATAAATGTTCCATTCAGGCGCACTATATATGCTTTGAGTCGAGAAGTTGTGGGCGCCGTACTCTGGTCCACGACGGCCGGAGGCATCAGGCATGTCAGGCATGGCCAGTGCATCTTCGACAATAACAAGATTTTGCAAGTAGTGAATCAAATCAAACATCTTCCATTTCCATCGTGCACGAAACGCTCCTACTCTCGACCTCCTCGTATGTCTGGGCCAGACATACGGTCTGGGCCCAACTGCAGCCCAAACTCGGGGGGGCCCTGGCCCAGCTGCAGCAGGCTGAGAGCGTTTCGTGGACGGCGCTGCCACAGGGTATCTACATTTGGCCATTCAACATGAGGCTGAACCACTAGGGCCCTTCCATGCTGGTGGTCGCATGTCATGCGCCCAAACATGTGCCGTAGGGTCCGAGCTTCCGACACTGCGCCCCCTCCGTCCAAATCTTCTCCCCATGCATGCCCCGTGCTCTCCCCGCCGCGTGCCCAACGCCCAGGTGCTTGCTAAGCCTGTCGCCATGTCTCCATCTGCCTGCCGAGCCAGCTGCACCGGTCAGTCACCGCTCGTCGCCTTGATACATAAGTATCTTGGCTTTTATGTCCTTGACACGTTAGTGGAACAGGGGCATACAGGATTGGAACAGATTGCAGTTGCGTGGCGGACTGCAGGGGCTCCCCTGGTGTGGCGGGCTCTTTGGTCCCCCTGCTGGTACTTGGCCCACACGCGTTACTACAAGCAGCCGCTTGTCCAGACCTGCATGCCCATACACACCGTAACGTGTGCAGCAGTGTGCGTACCAGGATGACGTCAGGCAAGTGACTTCTGGCTCTTGGTTATCCAGGACGCCCTTTGACAGCAGCAGTTGGCTCGTGTGCACACAGCGGAAAGGCTTTACATGTGGACCGGACAACCAGAGCCTGAACCAGAGTATTTGAAACCTCATATTAGCGGGCAGCGCCAGGGGGCAGCGGTGTGCTACTGCCAATTAAGACACCCGGCCGCAGAGTCCTCTGTCCTCTGCATGGAAGTCAGCGCAATAAATCACAACCAACCAGACGGGGGACAACAGCAAGCGGAACAAAAGCAACTGGAATAAGCAACGGGCCCTTCACCCCACGGCGCCACTGTCGCCAAGGACCGCTCGCTTGCAGCAGCCTGACAACCTCTGCCTGCACAACGTACTGCAGCTTTCCCCTACTGCACCCTGTCCAAGCAAACCAAAGGCCGGCTGCACAGACGTTCCATACCAGCCAAAGCTCACATACCGTCGCGCATACCGCGCCCCCGCAAACCAAGGGCATTGGTTGCTTGCATATGGTACACCAGCGATACCAGCCGCAACGCAAACGTGTCTAGGTACGTGTCAAAGCCAACGAATGCGTACCGTTCCCCGTTGTCAAGCATAGATGGAAGAATAGGCGATGCGCTTCCTGTTTTTGGTCTTCTCAAAATGCACACACGCTATAATACACGCGACGGGCGCCGCACAAGCCAGCACGTGCGCACCCGTACACGTCCGTCCCGTGTTCCATAATACAGCGGAGGCTTGGATACAAGCACAATAACACCATATTTCTCCTGTCTAGCCGGTCCTATGCAGCAGCCAGCGTGCGTGGCATGCGCCATGCTGGCTTTGCGCTGCTCCCAACAGTGTGGCATCAAGCACCACGCAAGACACGCGTCCCATTGCACACGCTACCAATCGCGTATCTGTACACCTGTTCTCGAAGTTCGATGCTCCTTATTGAAATGCATGCGTACGTGCGCGCACGCAAGGCCGCAACAAGCTGCATGTGCACGCGCTCTTCCTTTGCGCCAACCCCCTAACGGCGCCACAATTTGCTGCACCGTTAGCGAGGCCCGTCCCTCCATGCAGCCACCTCCAGCTCCTTGCCACGGCAACCAACGTCTTTGCCCGCAGCAGTCACCAGGAGACCATCCCCTAATATGTAGCACCAAAACTGAAATGCGGAACCGAGCCCTACAGAGCTCCTACTCCTCCGTGTACACGCCACAAGTACTGCTGTTGCAGGCTACAAGGTCCGGAATCCCGTACACCGCCACCTACCACCAGCTTCCCACGCGTAGACGCCACCTGCACCTCGCCTCCGCCTCAGCAGCAAGGCTCCTCCTGCCCGTCCGACCCTTGCCGCAACCCCACAGGCCCGCCCCTCACAGGCCGCTCCCGCCGCTGCTGCTCCTGCCCCCGCTGCTGCTGCCGCCCGCGCCGCCCCCCGCGCCGCTGCCCCCCATCACCGACACCCGCAGGTGCACCCTGTAGTCCAGCGGGTAGGAGGCCAGCAGGCGGTGCAGCTGCGAGCGGGGCACGCCGCAGCGGCTGAGGAAGGAGGTCACGGTCTCGATCCCCGGCCCCAGCACCAGCGGCCGGGCCAGCACCAGCTGCGGGAGGCTCTCGCGGCTGACGCCCAGACTGGCCAGGTAGGCCAGCTGGGGGCGCAGCTGGCCCTGTGGGAGGAGATGGAATGGAAGCGGAAAATTTCAGCACAGTGAGGGCTTCGACAATAACTGGACTGGTGTGAATGGTGCCGTATAGGGGGGCAGCTGGGGGCGGCTCTGGCCCCGTAGCGAAAGCGAGGAGAGAAGGGTAACGGCAGGGTGTCAGGGTAGTACAGCGGTAGTAGGATTTTGTGGCCGAACTGGTCAGCTAGGCCAGCTGAGGGCGCAGCTAGTCGTGCACAACGAGCAAGGGTGTGAGGAGCTAGGTGGTGCAAGATGTGAAGATAGGTCCTGGGATGTGAGGATGGTAAAGGAGGCCGTGGCGGCTGGGGTGGCAGCAAGCTGAGGGCGCAGCTGGCCCTGTCAACAAGAGAAAGCAGGGCAGGTGGACTCATTCAAAACCAGGATATTCTTGTGGCACGGAGGGTGCTGTCTGCCACAAGTTGCAGGCCAGGTGAAGGCAGGGACGGCCCTGCCGCAATAAGAGGGGGGTTGCAAGCCACTGGCAAAGCGATGGTGCAGATGGCATGAGGTGCAGGCACAAAGAAAGACGGAGACCGGGTAGGAGCGAGGCACTGGCCCGCTTGTGGGAGAGTGGAGGGGCGCGTTGTGACACGGCAACCCCACGGCTAGGCAGGGGCTGCAGCAGGTTGCAGCTCCACAGTCAGGGCCGATCAACTCGCTTGGGCTCATCCTGTCGGTAAATCATCACCGGGACATGCCTATGCAACTGCTTGTTTCCTGAACCACAGCGCTGGTCCACGCAACCTAGCCAGCCCCCATGCAGTTCCGCACCCGGGCCACACCGTAACGCAACCCTAAGCCCTAACCCAAACTGCGTTCCGCACCGCAGCACGGTACTCGCCGGCCCAGGCCCCCACCTTGACGTTCATGCCCAGCACGGCCGGGAAGCGCGTGACCAGGCGGCGCACGTCCCCCGGGCCCAGCCCCAGGTCCTCGCGCAGGAAGGCCAGCACGGGGGCGCCGTGGTGGTCCACGCTGTGGGTAAACGCCTGGCGGGCCGGGGGGGCAGGGAGGCACGAGCAACGTGTGGGTGGGTGGGTGGGTGGGTGGGTGAGGGGACGGTGCGACGGAGGAGGCGAGGTGGCATTGCATACTGTG
>VFQN01006247.1_pt1 | contig 13786 bp, 14 predicted proteins | sample 3512371 | NCBI WGS metagenome assembly VFQN01 (sample SAMN10412370, study PRJNA504923) | tailings metagenome | isolation source: Replicate 2 from Balatoc abandoned mine | place: Philippines: Itogon, Benguet | collected 2017-08-28
GTTTCAGGTAAACCAGCCGTTCGTTCAGAAAGCCGCAGCCGACTCCTATGGGTCGAACTGAGCCAGTCGCAGTAGGCAGAAGCGGTCGGCCGCGTCGGACCTCCACGGTGGCAGAGGTTCGGCGACCGGAGTCGGGAGTGAAGCAGCCGGCCGATGTCACCGACCTTCAATGACCGGTGCTGGTGGAAGCGGTCGCTCAGGACCCTGACCACGACTGACTCAGATCAGTCTGAAGTGACTCCTCGCGCAGTCGCGCTTTGGGTCCGCTCCTGGCCGGAACGACCCGTTCGGCGTCGACGCTGAAAGCGGGCACTCGGTCGACCGCAAGGCTGGACGGCTGCTCCTTGCTGCGCCGACCTCACCATCCCGGCCTACAGCGGAATCTCGATCGCGGGACAAGCGGACATCCAACTGCCGACGCCCCTTGCGGAATCTGACGGCTAAGATCAGATTTCGTCAGCCGTACGCAACTCTCGCGTGTTGGTGTGGTCATCTTTCACGCAGCGGCTGAGTGCGTTAGTTCCCTCCGTCTCTTGCGCCAAGACGCAGCCCCCACTGTCTCCCTTCCACCCTAAACTAACTCGCTGGAAGCGTGCAGCGTTGCACGCGCGTATACGTTGGACCTAGGGAGATCAAATGCTTCGTCGCCTCAGCATTGGCTTGGCAATCGTTTCTGTTTTGTCGTTAGCAGGTTGTGCAACAGAGGGCTCGCGAGCTCTACCGGTTGAGAAGGTTCAAGCGGCCGCCACCCCGTACACCGGCGCTCGGTCACCCGTCTCTATCGGCAAGTTCGACAACCGCTCGAACTTCATGCGCGGCGCCTTCTCCGATGGCGTCGACCGCCTCGGCAGTCAGGCCAAAACCACGTTGATCTCCCATCTCCAGCAGTCTCAGCGCTTCTCTGTGCTCGACCGCGACAACATGGCCGAGACCAGCCAGGAGGCCAAACTGCAGGGCACCGCCCAGACGCTTCGCGGGGCCTCGTATGTCATCACGGGCGACATCACCGAGTTCGGCCGCAAGGACGTCGGAGACAAGCAATTGTTCGGCATCCTGGGTCGCGGCAAGTCGCAGATCGCGTACGCGAAGATCACTCTCAACGTGGTCAACGCACTCACCTCTGAGGTCGTGTTCTCGGCGCGCGGCGCTGGCGAGTACGAGTTGTCGAACCGCGAAGTGCTCGGCTTCGGCGGCACTGCCGGCTACGACGCCACGCTCAACGGCAAGGTCCTGGACCTGGCCATGCGCGAAGCCGTCAACAACCTGGTGGCAGGCAAGGATGCCGGCCAGTGGGGCAAGTGATGTGTGCGGTGCTGACCGCGCGGCGCCTGGCGGCGCTAGGCAGTCTTGCTGCGCTTGTCGGGTGTGCAACTGGACCGAAGCCCTTGTACATGTGGGAGACCTTCCCTCGACAGCAGTACGACACGCTGCTGCGCGAAGGTGTGAACCCATCGGACCAGATCGCGGCACTCGAAGCTCACGCCGAGAAGGCCCGCGCCGCAAACGCGGCCCTGCCGCCTGGATTCCGAGCGCATCTGGGCATGATGTACATGAACGCAGGCAACAACGATCGCGCGCGTGAACTCTGGCAAGCCGAGAAGGCTGCTTTCCCCGAGGCCACGCCCTACATGGACCAGTTGCTGCGCCGCCTAGAGGCGCCGGTGAAGACTGCTAAGGACGCGAATCCGGCATGAAGATGAACCGTACCTCCATCATGGCTGCAGCCGCAGCACTCGCACTCCTAAGTGGATGCGCGACCAAGCCGGCGCCGTTTGACTACAGCGCGTTCACGAGAGCAAAGCCCGCGAGCCTTCTCGTACTGCCGCCGCTCAACGACTCGCCTGAAGTCAAGGCGACCCCGGCCATGTGGTCGCACGCAACGCTGCCACTCTCGGAAGCTGGCTACTACGTCGTCCCGGTCACGCTAGTAGATGAGACTTTCCGCCAGAACGGCGTGAACACGGCCAACGACGCGCAGGACATTCCGTACACAAAGCTTCGTGACTACTTCGGCGCAGATGCCGCGGTCTACATCAAGGTCACGAAGTATGGGACGAGCTACGCAGTCATCACTAGCGAGACACGTGTCGAAGCTGAGGCACGCATCATCGACCTGCGCACTGGCGAGTTGCTCTGGCAAGGCAAGGCCGTGGCTAGCTCGGCAGAGCAGCAACAGCAGTCGCAGGGTGGTCTCGTGGGACTGCTCGTAGCGGCCCTCGTCAATCAGATCGTGGGCACGGCAACCGACGCCGCGTACAACTTTGGCGGCATCGCAAGTGGTCGCATGCTCGGCACGGCAACCTACAACGGCGTGCTGCCGGGCCCGCGTTCACCGAACTTCGGCAAGGGGCCGCTGATCAAGTAGCTAGCAGCGATCTCCGCCGGCTAACGGCGGAGCCAGTGACAAACCGCACGGCGGTCGCGCGCGCACGCACACGCATACGCACGTTCCTCGACTGGAGTTCCGCTGCGGCTAAACCTGTGCACAGCGGGGGGGCTATGGCCTGGGCACTGTCTGCCTCCTCGCCGACTTCCGCTCTCAGGGCAGAGTTCTATGCCTGCTCCTGGCCGAGTCCGTGAGTTCGCGGCTCTTCCGTGAAGCTGCCTTTCGCGCGCAACCGCCAGGTGGCGGGGACGGCAGGCAGGTTGATGTCGGGCAAGGCGTTCGGGTTGGCGAAGGATCATCTTCTTCGCCCCTCAACCCGACTGGAGACCATCATGGAATCCAATGCCAGCGCCGTTCACCGTGAGCCGTGGAACAAGGGCAAGATCGTTGGGCAGAAGGCGCCGTTCAAGCTCAAGGACATCTGGGCGCTTCGCATCCGCCTCCAGATGGAGGGCCGTGTTCGAGAGCTCGCCCTGTTCAACCTGGGCATCGACAGCAAGCTTCGAGGCTGCGACTTGGTCGCTCTGAAGGTCCGCGATGTCTGCCATGGGGACCAGGTGGCGGCTCGCGCAATCGTGATGCAGCACAAGACGCAGCGCCCGGTCCAGTTCGAGATCACGCCGGCGACGCGAGACGCCGTCCAGGCCTGGATCAAGCTGGCAGAGTTGAAGTCGGATGACTTCCTGTTCCCCAGCAGGATCCATGAGTCCCCGCATCTCGGCACGCGGCAGTACGCCCGGATTCTCGGGGGTTGGGTGCACGACTTGGGCTTGGATCCGGCCGACTACGGCACCCACTCTATGCGGCGGACCAAAGCGACACTGATCTACCGGCGCACGAAGAACCTGCGGGCAGTCCAACTGCTGCTTGGCCATTCCAAGCTTGAGTCGACTGTGCGCTACCTGGGCATCGAGGTCGACGATGCCTTGGAGATCTCGGAGCAAACCGAGATCTGAGTTCGCCCATCCCGGCGGCACCTCGGCTGGACCGACGAGGTGCCGCCGCCTGTCCGCCCGTCAACGGCTGCTGCCTGGAAGCGGCGCGAACTCACGGACTCGGCCACAAGCCGCCGGTCGCCTCGCCGCCACATAGCGGACGGTCGCCCAGGGGATGCCGTGTCTCCATGGCATCGGCGCACCCTTCACCACGTCCTGAAAAGTGTTCTTATCAGGACGTCATTTGGCAAGCGCAAATTTGACGGCGAACCTTGGAGGGCAGGTGGGTTCGCGGGGTATGGCAACGCTTGCACAAGGCTGAAAGCATTCTTCGGCTGGAAGCGACGACCTCGGGGCAACCAAGGAATCCACTCGGCCGCACTACACTTACCCGATACATGCTGCGGCCCCGCCACGTTCGCCTCGCCACCGCGCTCTTCGTAGCGCTGTCGCTGTTGTTTTCGCAGCTGGCGCTAGCGATGTACGTCTGCCCGCAGCAGGCGAACGCTGAGGCGATGGCCGCCATGATGGAAGCCGGCCAGCCGTGCGAGGGCATGGATACCGACCAGCCGGTGCTGTGCCACCAGCACGCCGCCGACCCGGCTAAGACCTTCGAAGTCCTCAAGCTGCCGGCGGCAGCACAGCCGGCGGTGGTGCAGGTGCTCGAACTGCCCCTCGTGCTCGCGGCCCAGGCGCTTCGCGCCGTCCCCCCGACGGCCACTTCCGAGGCGCAACCGCCTCCGGATCCCATCTTTCTCTCCACGCTCAGACTCCGGGTCTGACCTGCTCCGTCGATCGACCGGTGCTGGCGCGGCGTGTCCGCTCGCCAGCCGCCTTCCGTCCGTCCTCGGAGTGACCCATGTCCACCCCCATCCTGCGTGCAGCCGTCATGGCTGCCGCCTGGCTCCCGGCGCTTGGCGCCGTCGCCGCACCGCTGAGCCTGGAGCAGGCGGTCGAACTGGCCGTCCAGCGTTCACAGATGACGCAATCGGCGCGCGCGAGCGCCATGAGCGCCTCGCAGGTGGCGCGGGCCGCGGGCCAGCAGCCCGACCCGATGTTCACGCTGGGCGTCGACAACCTGCCGGCGACCGGCCGCAGCCGGTTCAGCACGAACGCCGAGGACATGACGATGAAGCGCATCGGCCTCGCGCAGGAGTGGGTCTCCGCCGAGAAGCGCGCTGCACGTGAAGCGGCCGCGCAGGCGATGGTCGGGCGGGAGACGGTGATGGAACAGGTCGCCGCCGCCGATGCGCGCCTGCAATCCGCGTTGGCGTACATCGAGGCCTACTACGCCGGTGAAGCGGCCCGGCTCACCGCGCTCACCGAGCGGCATGTTCGGGAGGAACTAGAGGCCGGCAAGGGGCGCCTGGCCACCGTGTCGGGCAGCAGTGCCGAGGTGCTCGGCCTGGCGAGTGCGCTGGGCGCCGCCGAGGACGAGTCCGCAGACCTGTTGCAGCAGAAGGGCGGCTTCATGGCCACGCTGCAGCGCTGGACCGGGGTGTCGGGCGTTGAACTGTCGGAACCTCGGCTCGCGGTCGCGCCGGCGCAAGAGGGCTTCGTTACCGCGCACCCCTTGGTGGTCGCAAGGCAACGCGACATCGAGGTGGCGCGTCAGGAGGTCGAGGTCGCGCGCCTCAACCGCAAGCCCAACTGGAGCTACGAGGTCTCGTACGGCCAGCGGGTGGGTCGGCCCGACCTGGTGTCGATCGGCGTCAGCATCCCGCTGCCGGTGGCGCCCGATGCGCGCCAGGACCGGGAGACCGCAGCCAAGCAGGCGCTGGTGGACAAGGCCGAGGCCGACGCCGAAGAGGCCCGGCGTGCCGCCGCAGGCGAGTACGCGGCGCTGGCGAACGACGCCCGACGCTTGCAGGAACGCATCGACCGCCTGCAGGCCGCGGTCGTCGAGCCGCTGAAGCAGCGCACCGCCGCCACGCTCGCGGCCTACCGCTCGAACCAGGCGAGCCTGGTGATGGTGTTCGAGGCACGCCATGCGGAGGTCGAGGCGCAGCGCAAGGTCCTGAACCTGCGACGCGATCTCGCCAAGGTCCAGGCCCAACTCAATTTCAAGCCGATTGCCCAGGGAGCCCTGCAATGAGCCGCGTCCAGCTTTCCATCTTGGCCGCGGCCGCGGCGCTACTGATCGGCGGCGGGGCGTTCTACCTCGGCCGTGCGACGTCGGGCTCGCAAGGCGGGACACAGACATCGGCGGCGGGCTCTTCGGCATCAGCCGCCGGCGAACGCAAGGTCCTCTACTGGCACGACCCGATGGTGCCGGGCCAGCGCTTCGACAAGCCGGGCAAGTCGCCGTTCATGGACATGCAACTGCAGCCGGTCTACGCCGACGAAGCGAGCGACTCGGGCGTCAAGGTCAGCCCGCAGGTGCAGCAGAACCTGGGCATCCGCACCGCCGTGGTGAAGAAGACGGAAGTCAGTTCGACCTTCGACGCGGTCGGCGCCGTGCAGTTCGACGAGCGCCTCAGCGTTGCCGTGCAGACCCGCACGGCAGGCTTTCTGGAGCAGCTCGCCGTTCGCGCACCCATGGAGCGAGTAGCCAAGGGGCAGGTGCTCGGCACGGTCTTCGCACCGGAGTGGCTCGGGCCCTTGAACGAGATCGTGGCGCTCCAGCGCGCCGGCGCATCGGCCGAGCTGATCGCCGCGGCGCGCGAGCGCACAAGGGCGATGTCCATCCCTGCGGACCTTCTGCGTCAGACCGAGGAAGGTGGCGTACCGCAGGCGCGCTACACGCTGACCGCGCCCGTCGGCGGTGTCATCGCCGAACTCGGTGTGCGTGAAGGCGTGGCGGTGTCGCCGGGCATGACGATGTTCCGCATCGCCGGCCTCGAACGCGTCTGGGCCGTGGCCGAAGTACCTGAAGCGCAGGCCGTGCGGCTCACGCGTGGCCAGAAGGTGACGGCGGTGCTTCAGGCCGACGCCAGCCAGACGTTCACCGGCACGATGAAGGAGATCCTGCCCCAGGTGAGCGCGACCACCCGCACGCTGCAGGCCAGGTTCGAGGTCGACAACAGGGCCGGTCGGCTGGTGCCCGGAATGCTTCTGCGCCTGCAGATCGCAGGCTCGGTGGCGTCCCGGCTCGTCGTGCCTGCAGAGGCTGTGATCCGCACCGGGACGCGCGCGGTGGCCATCGTCCGCCGGGACAACGGGTCCTTCGAGCCGCGCGAAGTGAAGCTGGGCGTCGACCTGGGCGACCAGCTCGAAGTGCTGGAGGGACTCAGGGAAGGCGAACAGGTGGTGGCCAGCGGGCAGTTCCTCGTCGACTCGGAAGCCCGTCTTCGCTCGGTGCTCGGCAGCCTGGCTGTGGCGTCTCCTGCATCGGCACCGGCTTCGGCCGCCGCGCCGACGAGCTACTCGACCCAGGGCAAGGTGGACGGCATCGACGCCGACAGCATCACCATCACCCACGGCGCCATCGCCGAGCTCAAGTGGCCGCCGATGACGATGCCGTTCAACAAGCCAAGCCCGACGGCCTTCGGGGACGTGAAGGTCGGCGACACCGTGCACTTCGAGTTCCGGAAGAAGGGCGACGAGTACGAGCTGGTGTCGGTGCACCGGATGGGAGGCTCCAAGTGATTGCCGCGCTGATCCGCTGGTCGGTCGCCAACCGCTTCCTGGTGCTGATCGCGACCGGCTTCATCCTCGCCGCCTCGCTCTTCTCGGTGGCGAACACGCCGGTGGACGCGCTGCCCGACCTGTCGGACACCCAGGTCATCGTACGCACCAGCTACCCGGGCAAGCCGCCGCAGGTGGTCGAGGACCTGGTGACCTATCCACTAACGACGACCATGCTCAGCGTGCCCGGCGCGAAGACGGTGCGGGGCTACTCCTTCTTCGGCGACTCCTTCGTCTACATCCTCTTCGACGACAAGGCCGATCCGTATTGGGCCCGTTCGCGCGTCGTCGAGTACCTCAACCAGGTGCAAAGCCGTCTGCCGCCGGGTGCCACCGCGGCGCTCGGGCCCGACGCCACTGGCGTGGGCTGGGTCTACGAGTACGCGCTCGTCGACCGCACCGGCAAGACCGACATCGGGCAGCTGCGGGCGCTGAACGACTGGTTTCTCAGGTTCGAGCTGAAGACAGTGCCCGACGTGGCCGAAGTCGCCAGCATCGGCGGCATGGTGCGACAGTACCAGGTGGTTCTCGACCCGGACCGCATGCGCCAGCTCGGTGTCACGCAGGGCATGGTGATGGAGGCGCTGCGCAAGGCGAACCAGTCCTCGGGCGGCTCGGTGGTCGAACTGGCCGAGGCCGAGTACATGGTTCGCTCCAGCGGCTTCCTCAAGTCGCTCGACGACTTCCGGGGCATCCCGATCGCGGTCTCGGGCGCCACGCCGGTGCTGCTGCGCGACGTCGCCTTCGTGCAGGTGGGGCCGGAGATGCGACGCGGTATCGCCGATCTCGATGGCGAAGGCGAGGTGGCCGGCGGCGTGGTGGTGATGCGTTCGGGCAAGAACGCACGCGCGACCATCGACGGCATCAAGGCCCGCTTCGAGCAACTGAAGCCAAGCCTGCCGCCCGGTGTTGAGGTGGTGGAGACCTACGACCGTTCGAAGCTCATCGACCGCTCGATCGACAACCTCAAGCTCAAGCTCACCGAGGAGTTCATCGCAGTGGCGCTGGTGTGCGCGGTGTTCCTGTTTCACCTGCGCTCGGCGCTGGTCGCCGTCGTCACGTTGCCGATTGCCGTCGGCATCGCGTTCATAGTGATGCACGCGCAAGGCCTGAACGCGAACATCCTCAGCCTGGCCGGCATCGCACTCGCGTGCGGCGCGGCGCTGGACGGGGTAGTGGTGCTGCTGGAGGCGGCACACAAGCACATCGAGGCGTTCGAGCACCAGCACGGACGGCTGCCGACGGGCCAGGAGCGATGGGCCCTCGTCACCGAGGCGTCGGTCGAGGTCGGACCGGCGCTCTTTTTCTCGCTGCTGGTGATCACGCTGTCGTTCCTGCCGGTGTTCACGCTCGAAGCGCAGGAAGGGCGGCTGTTCTCGCCGCTTGCGTTCACGAAGACGTACACGATGGCCGCCGCCGCGGCGCTCTCGGTCACGCTGGTGCCGGTGCTGATGGGGCTGCTGGTGCGCGGGCGCATCCCGCATGAAGCGGCCAACCCGCTCAACAGGTTCCTGATGCGGCTTTACCGCCCGGCGCTGGAGGCGGTCCTCAAGTTCCCCGTGGCCACGCTCGTGATCGCCGCTGTCGTGCTCGCGCTGACGGTGATCCCAGTCTTGCGCCTGGGCGGCGAGTTCATGCCGCCGCTGGACGAAGGGGACCTGCTCTACATGCCGTCGGCTCTGCCTGGGCTGTCGGTCTCCAAGGCCACGGAACTGCTGCAGCAAACCGACCGGCTCATCAAGACGGTGCCTGAAGTTGAACGCGTGTTCGGCAAGGCCGGTCGCGCCGACACCGCCACCGACCCGGCACCGCTGGAGATGTTCGAGACCACGATCCAGTTCAAGCCGCGTGAGCAGTGGCGGCCGGGCATGACGCCCGACGGGCTGGTCGAGGAACTGGACCGGGCGGTGAAGGTGCCCGGCCTGTCCAACATCTGGGTGCCGCCCATCCGCAACCGCATCGACATGCTGGCCACCGGCATCAAGAGCCCGGTGGGCATCAAGGTGGCCGGGACCGACCTCGCCACCATCGACCGGCTGTCGACGCGGATCGAGTCGGTGGTGAAGGACGTGCCAGGCGTCTCGTCGGCACTCGCCGAGCGGTTGACCGGCGGTCGCTACATCGATGTCGACGTCGACAGGGCGGCGGCGGCACGCTACGGTCTGTCGGTCGCCGACGTGCAGGCCATCGTCGCGACTGCCATCGGTGGCGAGAACGTCGGCGAGGTGGTCAGCGGCCGCGAGCGGTTCCCGATCAACGTGCGCTATCCGCGCGAGATCCGGGACTCGCTCGAACGGCTGCGCACGCTGCCGTTCGTGACCGACAAGGGGGCGCAGTTGCTGCTGCAGGACGTCGCCCGGGTGCGGCTGGAGGAGGGGCCGCCAATGCTGCGCAGCGAGAACGCGCGCCTGTCCGGCTGGGTCTACGTGGATGTGCGGGGCCAGGACCTGCGCTCGGTCGTGCACGACATGCAGGCCGTCGTGTCCCGCGAGGTCGCGATGCCGGCCGGCTATGCGATCTCGTGGTCCGGGCAGTTCGAGTACCTGGAGCGGGCCACCCAGCGCATGAAGGTCGTCGTGCCGGCGACGCTGGCGGTCATCTTCGTGCTGCTGTACCTGCTGTTTCGCAATGCGACCGACGCCGTGCTGGTGATGGCGGCGGTGCCGTTCTCGCTGGTCGGCGGGTTCTGGCTCGTCTGGCTGCTCGGGCACTCGATCTCCGTCGCGACGGCGGTGGGCTTCATCGCGCTGGCCGGCGTGGCCGCCGAGTTCGGCGTGGTGATGCTGGTCTACCTCGAGAACGCGCTCAAGCGCCGGCTGGCGGCCGGCGAGCCGGACGACGAGAACACGCTGCTCGCCGCCATCCGCGAGGGGGCGGTGCTGCGCGTGCGACCGAAGGCGATGACGGTTGCGATCGTGATGGCCGGCCTGGTGCCGATGATGTGGGGTACCGGCACCGGCTCGGAGATCATGGCGCGCATCGCCGCACCGATGGTGGGCGGCATGGTCACCGCCCCGCTGCTGAGCATGCTGGTCGTGCCGGCCGTCTGGTACCTGATCCACCGGCGGCGTTTGCGCCGGTCCATATCGGACAGGCCCGCTGCGCTACCGATGGCCCAACCCACCCGCTAGGAGAGCTTCATGCACACAACCCCTGTCCTCTTCCTCTCTGTCGCGCTGGGTCTGGGTGCTGGCCCTGCGGCAGCGCAGGGAACGCCGCGCCCGCCTGCCGCCGCGTCGACGCCCGCAATGCCGCTCGTACAGGGTGAGGTCCGCAAGGTCGATGTGGCCAAGGGTCTCGTCGTGCTGCGCCACGGCGACATCCCCAACCTGGCCATGCCGCCGATGACCATGGGCTTCGATGTCGCCGACCCGCGGATGCTCGATGGCCTGAAGGTGGGTGACAAGGTGAGGTTCCAGGCCGAGATGGTCAAGGGAAAGGCGACCGTGGTCGAGCTCAAACGCGAGACTGCACGATGACGGTGCCTTCAGCGCGACCACGGCGTGCATCGTGGACAAAGGCCTGAGCAAGCCGCCTGCGCACAGCTTTCCCACTGATGCGACCGTCCTGCGGTCGACTTCGAGGTCCGGCCTGACGCGAGGCGTCATCGAGTGGCGGCGGGCGGTCCGCCGCAACGAGGGGCCGCACTTGCGCAAGGTCAATCGTTCATGGCAGCTCAGGCGTAGGCTCGTTCGCCTGTGTCGGCTCGGCTCAGAGCTGAAGAGGAGACTGCAATGAAGGACCATCTTGTGGCCGTGATCACGGCAGCCATGCTCGCGGCGGTCTCGTGGGCTGCGCAGGCACAGACGGCGAAGCCGCCCCAGTCATCGGTGGTGCCCGACGTGAAGACCTTCGACCAGCGCCTGGCCGAAGCGCAGGTCCACATGCAGCGGATGCAGGAGCAGATGGATCGCCTTCGCAAGACGCAGGATCCCCTGGAGCGGCAGAAGCTTCTGCAGGATCACTACCAGTCCATGCAGAACGCCATGGGCGCGATGCACGGGATGTGGGGTCCCGGCATGATGGGTGGCCAAGGGATGATGCATGGCCCCGGAATGATGGGCTGGGGCGGCATGCACGGCCACTATTCGAGGCTCACGCCCGAGCAGATGAAGCAGCGCCAGTACATGATGGATCAGTACATGGGCATGCAGCAGATGATGATGGACCACATGATGCAGCGTCAGCAATGGATGACGCCGCCGCCCGCGCCGGCGGGCAAGTAGGAATCGCGTCAACGCTGGCGCTGCCGCCGCGAGTCGAAGGTGTTCATCGCGGCCGCAGCGCAGCGTGAGTGCAATTCGGCGTCATCTGCCTCGACCTTCGGATCGATGCTGGCCAACGTGCCGGATGTCTTCCTCGGGGGCCGCCGAGTTCTCCTGCCAGCTGGTCGCCGAGGCCAAGCTATGAATCGGAGCGTGGCCCGAACATGATGATGGCCATGCCTGCCAGACTGACCGCGACGCCGACCCAGTCGGTCGTCGTCGGTTTCACCTTGTCGACCAGCATCAGCCACATCAGCGCCACGCCGACGTAGACCCCGCCGTAGGCCGCGTAGACCCGACCCGCCGCGGTCGGGTGAAGTGTCAACAGCCAGGCGAATAGCGCGAGGCTCGCCGCTGCCGGCAGAAGCAGCCAGGCCGAGCGTCCCTCCTTCAGCCAGAGGTAGGGCAGGTAGCAGCCCACGATCTCGGCCACCGCGGTGACGACGAAAAGGAGAATGGTCTTGAACGCATCCATGCGCCGATTGTCGATTCCTGCTTGACCCTCAAGTGGCTTGAGGTCCTACGGTCGCGGTGTGGGCGGCTTGCCCCGGCATCGGAGACGGTCGGATGAGACCTTGGAAGGCTGTTCTTGGCATCGGCGCCGCGTGCGCCGCCTGCTGCGCGATACCCCTCGTCGGCGGCGTCGCTGCGCTGACTGCCGGCACGGCGGCCCTGGCGGCAGCGAGCTCGGCGCTGCTGGCGTGCGCCGACGAGTTCGCGCCGTTCGCGACGGGTCTGCTCGTCCTGGCCGGGGTGGGCGGTGCGGTCACGTGGTGGGCCCGCAGGCGGCGACGGAACCGCACCCCTGGTCCGGACGTTCCCGCGGTACCCGCGCAATGCCAGCTGGGGCAGGCACTGCCGCAGGCAGTGGGGCCGTCACCTCTCAAGACCTGTGGCTGCATTACCGGGACGTGTGGGTGACCTACGATGGCGGCATGAGCGCACGTCTGTCCATCGGCCTGGTGGCCCGCCGCACCGGGGCCACGGTGCCAACCGTTCGGTACTACGAGGAGATCGGCCTGCTGCCGGCGGCATCGCGGACCGCGTCGGGGCAGCGAAGCTACGACGAGGCCACCGTGAGGCGCCTTGTCTTCATCAGGCGCTGTCGCGACTTCGGCTTCTCGATCGAGCAGGTGCGAGAACTCGTCGGTCTGGTCGACCAGCCGGACCGCCCATGCGTGGAGGTGCGGGACATCGCCGCGTCCCATCTGCAGCAGGTGCGCAGGAAGCTCGACGAACTCAAGGCACTGGAGACTTCGTTGAGCGCCATCGTGTGTGGCTGCAATGTCGCCTGTGCGGGCGGTGCCGCGGTGGACTGCACCATCCTGGAGGACCTGGCCGTGCCGGGCGAGGACCCGGCACGCGCCCCCGGAACCGGATGCTGCCCGCCTCGCGCGGTCGAAACCCCCTTGTTCAACGAAACGCAGGGCCACGGCGTGCGGCCCTCGGGCTGATGCGTCATCGGCCTCAGCGAACCACCACGTCGGCCACGAGACGTGCCTTGAGAGCGCGCTCCCGGGTCGCCGCCTCGGACTCGGCCACCCACTCGTAGGTGCTCTTCCAGGCCCACACCGTGCCGTCGATGCGGACGAAGCGGATCTCGCCGGCCTGGCCCGCCGCCGTCGTGCTCTGGCGCTTGCCGTCGAACTCGAAGGCGACGCTGTGGCTGCCGGGCTTGAACTTCAACCGGACCATGGTGTCGGGCAGCGTATCGACGCCGGCGCCGCCATCGGGGTAGACCTTCACGAAGTTGCGGCCGTCTCCCCAGTTGCGCCGCACGACGTAGACGGTCAACGCATTGGGGTCGGGCACGAAGCGCTTGGCCTCGGCATCCGCGTTCAGGCTAGGCGCCGCCACCGGGGTGCAGGCAATCACCCGGCCCTTGTTGGTCTTGTAGCAGTGCGGGACCTCGGCCGTGGGGTCGGGTGCGCGTGGCGTGGCGCAGCCGGCCAGCAGCACGGCCGCCACCAGCGTAGCCGCGATGATCGTTCGTTGCTTGTCCATGGCCATCACTTCAGCGTGAAGCGCGCAGTGGCGGGCTTGCCCGCCACCGTCACCACGGCAACCGCTTTGGTGCCGGGGCCGACCTTGAAGCTGCCGGTGGCCTCGAGCTTGTCGCCGGCCGGCTTGAGTTCGACCTCCTGTTTTTCGGTGCCGGTCAGCAGCGTGACCTTGGCGCTGGCCTTGGACACGTCGGCGGCCTTGCCGTGGTCGCGGAGGAACAGCTGGATCGTGGTCGGCTTGGCGACGAGCTCGTAGTCCATGTCCTTGACCTCGACCACGACGCCACCATGCAGCGGCTTGTGTTCGTGGGCGTGGTCGTGCTTGTCGCCGGCGGCGAACGCGGGGGCGGCCAGAGCGAGGGCGATGGAGGCGAGCAGGGCGTGCGTCTTCATGAGAGTCCTTTCGGGATGTGGGTGTGGGGAGGGAAGGGGTCAAAGCGCCTCGGCGTCCTTGTCGTCCATCAGCGCTTCGGCCGGCTTGCGCCCGAAGAGCCAGAACATCGCGGGCGTGAGGAAGGTGTCGAGCAGGGTCGAGCTGATCAGGCCGGAGAAGATCACCACGGCCACCGG
>VFQN01006248.1_pt1 | contig 13785 bp, 12 predicted proteins | sample 3512371 | NCBI WGS metagenome assembly VFQN01 (sample SAMN10412370, study PRJNA504923) | tailings metagenome | isolation source: Replicate 2 from Balatoc abandoned mine | place: Philippines: Itogon, Benguet | collected 2017-08-28
CGCTCGTAGAGCGCGGCCACGATGGCGTTCGCTGCGAACATTCCTGAGGCGACATCCGCCACTGGAACTCCCCACTTGGTGGGCTCCCCGGGCGGGCCCGTCATGGGCATGACGCCGCTGGTGCCTTGGAGGATCTGGTCGTAGCCGGACTTCGTCCCCTGGTCCTGCCCGTAGCCGCTGACCGAGCAGTAGATCAGTCGTTCGTTGCGCACTCGCAGCTGATCGGCGCCCAGCCCGAGCCGGGCGGCGGTGCCAGGTCGCCAGTTCTCGACGACAACATCGGCGCTGATCGCCAGGTCTTGCGCAGCCGCGGCGTCGTCGGGGTCTTTGAGGTCGAGAGCGACGCTACGTTTGTTTCGATTGACCGCCATAAAGTATGCCGCGTCGTTCCCGACGAAGGGAGGCCCCCAGTGTCGAGCATCATCGCCTCGGCGTGGGTTCTCGACCTTGATAACGTCGGCACCCAGGTCGGCCAACATCAGTGTGCAGTATGGCCCCGACAACGCTTGGCTGAAGTCAACGATCCGGACGCCTTCAAGCAACGTGATCCCCGTCACCACGACACCAGTCCAGTGTGCATGTCCGGTCGGGGAAAGCGGATCTGGCTACGCCCGTGAAGCCTTGATCGAGCACATCGGGCCTCATGCGACGGAGGGATGACGCGGTGGCGGGTTGTCTTCGCTCTCCCGCCTGTGGGTCGGCCGCCGTGACCGTCGTCGTAGGCGGCAGTGCTCATGGTCCAGCGCGCCGAATAGGTTGATGTAGCCAAGATCTGTCTCCTTGAGTGGTTCCCCGCGCTCTAGACGGTTTGACCGGTCGCGACAGCGCCGCTGGCATGCAGGCGCGAGATCTGGTCGACATCGAGGCCCAACTCTGTCGCAAGCACCTGATCGGTGTGCTCGCCCAACAACGGCGCCGGCTCGGTGATTGCCCGCAGACTCTGAAAGGTGAGGGGTGACCCCGGAGCCAGGTAGGGACCGACACCGGGCTGGTCGATCTCGGTGACAATTGGGTTTGCACCTGCGGGGGTCTGCAGATGCGCCACCGCACCGGCGAAGGTCCGGTACGGCGCCCAGACCAGAGAGGTGGCAGCGAGAGCTTCGGCAACCGCGGCGGTGGTGTGGCTGCCGAACCAGCGTTGAAACAGGCCGGCGAGGGCCTCGCGGTATTCGAACCGGTCGTCCTCGAGGGAGAAGTCGACCGCCAGCTCCTTCTCGAGTGCCGCGATCGCGCGTTCCATGCCGGTCAGGCGCAGGATGTCCTGCCAGTGTCGACTGCTGAGCGCGACGACCATGACCCGACCGCCGTCTGCGCAAAGGAAGTCGCGTGCGAAACCGCCGTACAGATAGTTGCCGATGCGCTGTCGCTCGACGTTGTTGAGTTGTGCCTCGGCAAGGAATCCGAGATTGCCTGCCATGGCGAGCGCGACATCAGCGAGCGCAACCCGCAGGCTGTCGCCCTCGCCCGTCCGTTCCCGGCGTCGAGCAGCGGCGCTCACGCCGAGTGCCGCATACAGGCCGCAGGCGATGTCCCAGGCTGGAAGGACATGGTTCACCGGGTCAGCCATCCCGGCTGGTCCTGTCACGAGTGGGAAGCCGACCTCGGCATTGACGGTGTAGTCGACCGCGGGTCTGCCATCGCTGCGCCCTTCGATCTGGACGTGGATCAAGTCGACCGCGTGCTGACGCAACACGTCGTAGGAGAGCCAGTCGCGGCCCACGGCGTTGGTCAGGATCACGGCGCTGCGCGAGGGGAACGAGGCCAGCAGATCTTCGATGATCTGGCGACCATCGCGGTTGCGGAAGTCGACGGTGATCGAGCGCTTGCTCTTGTTCAGGCCGGCCCAGTAGAGGCTCGCCCCATCGACGGTACGGGGCCACCGGTACCGGTCGGCCGCGCCGCCGATGGGGTCGACGCGGATCACGTCTGCGCCGAGCTGAGCCAGCGTCATGCCACCCAGGGGGGCTGCGACGAACGAGGAGATCTCCAGCACCCGCAGTCCGGCAAGCGGCGCCGCTCCAGCAACGAACCGTGTCGGCTCGACATCCGCAGGCATCCCAGCTCCTTCCACAAAGTACGGCCAGTATTCACATTAGTACGTACTAATGCAACCATGGGTCCATGATTAGTCAAAGGATCGACCGCATCGACGAGGACCGCGCGAGAGCACTGGCGGGTCTGCTCGACTTCCCTCCGGACGACATACACGAGATCGAGGCGGGTCGCCTGCTGCGGCCCATGTGGCACCTGCCGTTCCTGCTGGCGCGTCCGGCGCAAAGCGACCTCGGCTCGGATGGTCATCCGCGTGTCGGAGAGGTCGTTCCGCCGGCTCCCGGTCTGCGGAGGATGTTTGCGGGGGGCCGCGTGCGCCTGACGCCGGGATTGCGCATCGGCGATGATGCAGTCGCCACCACTGCGGCCAGTCCGAGCCGGGAGCGAGTCGGACGCTCCGGACGAATGCACTTCATCACGCTGACGACGACGGTCGAACAAGATGGCGCCACGGCCCTTAGGGAGGAACGGGACCTCGTGTATCTCCATCACCGTGCCTCGAAAGGAGGCGCGGCGCGGGTGCGGATTGATGTCAATGAGGAAATCGGCCCCGTTGTGCAAGAGGTGCCAGTCGACGAGACCCTTCTCTTTCGGTTCTCCGCATTGACGTACAACGCGCACCGCATCCACTACGACCGAGACTATGCGCGAGACGTTGAGGGGTACGAAGGCCTGGTCGTGCATGGGCCGCTTCAGGCGCTGCTGATGGCGGAGGTCGCCACGCAGGCAGTGGTCGGCTGCCCCACGGCCGGGACGGCCGTGCCGATGGAGTTCACCTACCGGCTCGTCGCTCAACTGAGTGAATCCGACGGACTCCTTCTCCACCGGGGAACCGTCAGCGACCAAGGCGTCGCAGTGGCGATCGCCGATCGATCAGGAAGGATGACCGCACGTGGTCACCTGCGAGCTGACGCGGGCGGAACTGTAGGCCAGTGACTTCTCGTGATGTGCCAGGCGAGGAGACGACTAGGATGCCGTGACGGTCAGCCTCCTCGGAGTTCGAGGCCCGGTTGCCGACGATGAGAGGAGGAGCGTGGCCAGCGAACCTAAGCATCTCGTTGTCCTGCGTGACCTCCGCATGCAGATCACGGGGGGCCGATGGGGGCCTGACGAACAGCTCCCTACCGAGGAAGAACTCGCAGCAGCGTACGGGGTGAGCAGGCAGACCATTCGCAGGGCCTTTCAGGATCTGGTCGCCGATGGTCTTGTGGATCGCACCCGCGGGCGTGGGACCTTCGCGAAACCGTCCGGTGCCTTGTATCTGCGACAGATGGGATCGATCGACGACCTGCTCGCACTCTCCAGCGACACCACTATGGAGATCCTTACGCCGCTGCAGGTCATCGTGGACGTGTCAGCCGCTGGGCGACTGCGCCTTGGCGGCGACCGCGTCGGCCGCGTCAGCTTCGTACGCATCCACGCAGGCGTCCGCTTCTGCGAGACCCAGGTCTTCCTTCCCCCCGTAGTCGCTCAATCGCTGATCGAACGAGGCTTACTCGATGTCGATGGCGGCGTGAGTGAGGCGACCGTGATCGGCCTCCTCGAGGAGAACAAGATCCGCCACATCGCCGAGGCTCATCAGAGCATCACGGCTGAGCCTGCGGGCCCGGCCGCTGCTGCGATACTGGGATGCCCGGCCGGGCAACCCTTGTTGCGCATCGACCGGGTTTACCTCGACGACGCCGGCGACCCCGTGGAACTGGCGACCAGCCGTTTCGTCAGCGCTCACTACTCCTATCGGACCATTCTGCGACGCACGCGGTGACACAGCCGTGGCCCAAGCTCCGCAGGTCTGCCTTTCGATCGGCCGACCTGGGCTTTCCTAATTCATTGAAGGTGCTCTGCCGTCAACAGCTCCTCGTCCGTGGCCCCGGCTTGGGCTGAGCGACGTGCTCTGTCGGCCGCCTCGCTGAGTTTGAAGGTCGACCGCAGATCATGGCCTGCGCGATGATCCAAGGGTCGCCGGGGATGATGCTGCCGAGACCGCCGTTTGGTGACGCCTCTGGTTGGTCAGTCACGGGGGGGTGAGTATTCGGCATTTCGGTCGACTGCGTCGTATATCTGTTGCCCGATCGGTGATCGCAGTTCCTCGGCGATGTGTCCCAACAGGCCGGCAGAGCGTGCAACCAGTGAGACGCCTCGTGTCAGGTTAGGGGGGATGCCGATGTCGGCAAGGGCTGCTCCGCAGACTCCGGCTCCGTTGACTGGCAGTCGCCGACCCAGGAACTTCGGATGTATCCGGTCGATGGCCTCGAGGAGCCGCAGGCTGTTTCCGAGCACACCCGCCTCCGCGGCGATTCTGTAGAGCACCGGAGTACGTGGGTCGCCATCCTTGTGCACTGGATGGCCCAGCCCGGGTACGAACAGTCGTTGCTCGACTCGGGTGCGGATCAACTGGGTGGCGACGGCGTCGAGGTCGCTGTCGCTGGCATCCGTCTCGATATCTGTCAGCCCTCCCGCCAGGAAGGTCGCGACTTCCTCGGTGACCCCGAGGAATCGAGACCCAGCTCCAAGGAGCCCGGCCGCCATCGCTCCCTGCACGGACTCCGGTGCGCCGTGCAACGTCAATCGTGTGGCGATCACGGTTGGGGTCAGCCCGTGATCAGCTAGGGTGACGAGCACCGCGTTGAAGAGCCGCGCCTGCCCTGGGGTGGGCTGTCGCAAGGTGACCAGCCAATAGGCCAAGTCACTGAACGAGATCTTCCCGATCAGGTCCTCGGTGAGGCTCTGCCCGAGCAGGCTGATGCTCGTCCGGTCGGATGTGCCGATGCTGGTTGGGTAGGTCGTCATCATGAGACTCCTTGCGCTGGACGGGCGAGATCGATCTCGCCGTCCTCGGGGTCGGGGAGGTCACGCAGCCGCACGCGCCCGGTTGGCGTCAGTGGAAGCGCATCGATGAACTGCCAGTACCGGGGGACTTTGTAGGGCGCTAGGACCTTCGCGACAGCGTCCCTAAGGGCGACTGGGTCGGGCTGCGCATCCCGGGACGGGACCACATATGCCTTGATCTCCTCCTCCGAAGCCCCGGCGGGTACTCCCACCACCGCGCAGTCTTCGACGTCGGGGTGCTGTCGGATCGCGTCAGCGACCTCTGCGGGTGAGAGGTTCTCGCCGCGTCGACGGATCACCTCCTTCTTCCGCGCCACGAAGGTGTAGGTGCCATCTGTGCCGGCCGTGACCAGATCGCCGGTGTGCAGCCATCCTCCCGAAAGGGCGGCCGCGCTCTCTGCCGGCATCCCGTAGTAGCCGGGCGTCACTGTAGGGTTGCGCAACAACAGCTCGCCCGTTTCCCCGCCCGCGACGTCGTTCCCCTCATCGTCCACGACCCGCGCCTCATTCACGACCCCAAGGGTCGGGTGCTGACGCAGCACGCCGAGCGTGCCGAAGGGTTTCGATTCGGGCGGCCAGATCAGTCCGTAGGGACTCTCCGACAGGCCGTATCCGCAGACGATGCGCAGCCCGAAGCGGCGCTCGAACGCCACGTGTTCCTCTCGAGGGAGGGCCGGTGCGACGTAGGCGGTGTGAAGGGGCGTGGCGGCGTCGTCTTCTCGGGGCGTCTGCGCCATGAGCATCTCGAGCATCGCTCCGACCGCGTTAAACGACGTCGCGCCGAACAGTCGGGCATCGTCGAGGAAACCGGATGCGGAGAAGCGCGGCAGGATGACGAGCCCGGTTCCGATGACCAGCGACCCCATCGTGGAGTAAGCGAGGGCGTTCGTGTGAAACATGGGCATCGCCGTCATCAGCCGGTCGTCTGGCCCAAGGCCCAACCAGGCGGGGAAGCCCTCACCGGACATCACGTGTGTCCGATGGGTCTGCATCACCAGCTTGGAGCGGCCGGTTGTCCCCGACGTGGGGATCATGATCGCCACGTCCTGTTCGTCGACTTCCGCCAAAGGCCCGCCCGCTGTATGTGGAGGAGCAGTCAAGTCTGCTGGATCGAGGATTGGCGGCGCGGTCGGCAGAGCGCTCACAGCCCGCTCGAGGACGGACCGGTGCTCAGTGTCGGTTATGACCGCCCGAAGCCTTCCGCCGGCCCCGAGTTGGCCGAGTAGTCCTAGGAACTCGGCCTCAGTGGAACGCGGATTGAGCGGGACCGTCGTCGCGCCGCAGACGGTGACCCCGAGGATCACCAGCAGATCCTCCGGGCTATTGCGAGCGGTCACGGCCACCAGATCGCCACGGCCGATGGCCAAGTCCTGGAGGCGGCGCCCGACGGTCGCCGCGGCAGCGTGCGCATCAGCGAAGGTCCAGGTCCCTTAGCTGGAGATGAGCCAGGGGCGTTCGTCGAATGTCGTGGCCGCGCGCGTCAGCAGTGAGGGGACGGTCCGCGGAGCACTCACCGTCCGATCACCTCGGAGAGATGCTCTGCGATCGCCGCGTTCGCCACCTCAGGCCGTTCGGTGTTCAGCAGGTGTGACGCCCCAGGGACCACCTGAAATCTGGCGCCCGGGATGCGGTCCGCGATGTCCTTCACCATGTCGGGCGGAGTTGCCGGGTCGTCGCCTCCGGCGATGACCAGGGTGGGCACGGTGACCGTGGTGAGTCCGTCACGGGAATCGAATTCGGCGATCGCCTCACAGCACGCCGCATATCCCTCCCGCGGAGTGGATCGCAGCATGTCCAGCAACCGCTCCGCCTCTGCTCGGTTCGCCTCCGCGAAGTCGGCGGTGAACCACGCACCAGTCCTTGAGGGGATGAGGAACGAAGTTCCTTCGGCGCGTACCTTGGCTGCCCGCACCGGCCAACTCTCGGGGTCGGCGAATCTGGCCGCCGATGCGATGACGACAAGGGCGTCCATGCGGTGCCCGTGGTCGATCGCGAGTTGCTGGCCGATCGCGCCGCCGATCGACACTCCGACATAGGAGAACCGATCCACACCGAGGGAATCGAGAAGGGCCACGACGTCCCCGGCCATGCCATCAATGCTGTACGGCCCCGCGGGCACATCGGAGTCTCCGTGGCCTCGGAGGTCGAAGCGTAGGACTCGGTAGTCTCCTGCCAACGCCTCCACTTGGGCATCGAAGAGTCCGAGATCGGTCCCCAGGGAGGGACCGAAGACAACGACCGGGGAGGACTCCGGTCCGTGCAGGTCGTAGTTGAGTGTCGCGTTGCTCATGAGGTGGCTCCTGGGCCGTTCAGTTGTCGACTCGGTAGTGAGCCAACTTGTCTTCATCGATGCTGATACCGACACCCGGTGCCTCAGGAACGCGCATGTGGCCGCCTTCAATCACCGGGACTTCGGTGACGATGTCGTCGGTCAGGTGCAAGAAGTAACCGAGCTCCGCCGCCCGAGCGGAGGTGCTGCGGTGAGCGGCTCCGAACGCCAATGTCCCGAGCGTGCCGACGGCGCCATCCATCTGACTTCCCATGACCATGCCCACGCCGAGGCCCTCGCAGAGGCCGACGATCCGCTCGGATTCGGTGAATCCGGTACGCGCGGTCTTGATGCTGATCATGTGGGCGTGGTTGTCGAGAATCTGGGTGGCGATGTCGCCCAGCCGCGTGACGCTCTCATCACCGAGGATGGGAATGGTTGTGTGCCCTGCCAAGCGCCGGCGCCCGAGGGGTTCGAGGGCGGGAGTGGGCTCCTCGAGCATCGAGATCCCTGCTTCCTGCAGCACAGGCAGCAGAGCGAGGGCCTGGTCAGCGCTCCAGCCCTTGTTAGAATCGATGTAAAGCTCCACGTCGTCGCCGAGCTCGGTTCGAAGGGTGGTGACGGCTTTAGCGTCACCCTTCGGGTCCTTGCCGGTCTTGATCTTGAAGCAACCGAAACCGAATCGCTCCCGCATTGCCGTGGCTTCCTCGACCATGCCCTCGGGGGACCGGGCGAACACGATGTGCGCGACCTTCATGGATGAGGTGTAGCCGCCCAGCAGTCTGTGCACGGGCTGGTGGAGCGCCTGACCAATGATGTCCCAAACAGCCATGTCGACGGCCGCGCGAGCAGTGTGGTTGTGAACCAGCCAACTCAACTGCTCACGGACCGTCTCCCTCGCCATCGGATCTCTCCCCATCAGCGCCGGCGCGATCCAGCGCTCGATAGCCGTCACGATCGACTCCTGCGACTCCCCATAGGTGAATGGTCGAGCCGGAGCCTCGGCCTGGCCGACGACGCCCTCGTCGGTGTGCACCCTGACCAACACGTGATCAGCCGTGGAGATGCTGGCGTGGGCAAAGGCCGTGGTTTCGCGCAACGGAATGCTGAAGGGAATGGCCTCGATGGCGGTCATCTTCATGGGTTTCAGGCGTCCTCGGCGAGCCGGAACTCATGCGATGCGCGCAGCGCGTCACCATCCTGGGTGACGTCCAGCACCAGGCTCGGCTTGACCGCCCCGGCGACGTCGGAATCAAGGTACGGGTCGTCGGAGAAGTAGAGCTGCGCTGTCAGCGCCTTGCGCCCGGGGGCGGAGGCAATGACGTGCAGGTGAGCAGGACGGAAGGCGTGCCAGCCCGCCGCCCGCAGCAACGCGCCAGTGGGACCGCTCTTCGGGATCTCATAGGGCACCGGCCTGATCGTGCGCACCTCGAAGCGACCCTCCTCATCGGCCGTGAATCGCGCCCGAAGGTTGCCAGACGGCGGCAGTTCCCGGTCGTCGGGGTAGGGGATGTCGGAGTAGGTACCCTCGTTGTCGCTCTGCCACATGTCGATCTGCGCACCGGCGATGGGGTCTCCCTCCGGAGTGAGGACCCGGCCAGAGAAGATAAGCGGCTCGCCCGGCTCGTCATCACGCATCGGCATCACGTATGGGCGCTCCAGCATCTGAGCCTCCGGGATGAAGTAGGGGCCTTCGATCGTCCCGTCGCTGGCGTCGTTAGTGTCGCTTTCGACCTGTTCGACGGCAGCCTCGAAGAAGACGTCGGCGAACAAAGGCCATTCACCGGCCTCCCCCAGCTCGATGGCGTACTGCTTCGCGGCGTCGTACTCCGGGTAGGTCACCTTGTGCTCGAGGATCACGTTACGGATCGCGTCCATCAAGGCAGACACGACCGTCTCGGTGCGCTGTTCCGTGGTGGCGAGGTCAGTCATGACAGCCCCATTTCATTGGTCGGGATTGATGAGGGATGGGTGGCCAGCGGGGTGACGGTGATGTCCATGAACGCGAACATCGGTAACGAAGAGAGCAAGTCGTGTAGTTCATCGACGGAGTCCACCTCGAAAACGCTGACGTTGGCGTAGCGACCGGCCACCCTCCACAGGTGAGGCCATCGGCCAGAACGCTGGATCTCCTGAGCCCGCTGAAACTCAGCCGCCTTGAGTTCTGCCAGGCGGGTCTCGTCGATGTCGTGCGGGATGACGACTTCCATCTGGGCAAGGAACAACACGTCAGGAGCTCCTGGCACGGAACAGCGAGATGTCGTCCGGATTCACCAGGTCCGGGACCGTCCAGCCGTCAAGGTCGTACTCCGCCAGGCACCTGTCAACCATGTCGGTGTAGACGTCGACCTGCCCGGTCGCCTTCTGGCTGAGCAAGGTCTCGATCCGCACGTTCTCGTGGTTTCCGGAGTAGTTGCGCTCGTAGAGCTCGTGTCGTCCACCGAACTCCGTGCCTACTGCGTCCCAGATGAGCTTCATCACCTTGATGCGATCCTCGCCGGAACGATCACCGGCGCCGCGGACGTAGCGGTCGAGGAAGGGCCGCATCTCGGGGGTTTTCCAGTCCACCGCGTTTGAGTTCTGGTAAATCAGGGCGCTACCGAGGTCTTGCTGGAAGATTTCCTTCGCTCGTGGGTAGGCGATGGTGGAGAGCTGGCGGTAGGCCATAGCGGCGTCGATGTTCGGCAGCACGGTCCCGTCGGTCCACTTGGTGGGGTTGTTGACCATGGCATCGACGAATGCCCAGAAAGCGTTGCGGTAGTTCAGCAGTTCGCCGACCCTGGACTGGACCCCGCGAAACTCTCCGGATCCAGTCATCTCCAGGCCCCGAAGCAGCAAGCCTGCGAGGAAGTCGAACTTGACCGCCAAGCGGATGCAGCCGTGCATCATCGCCCGGAACAGGAAGCCGGAGCCCGCGAAGAAGTTGTTCGCCTTGTCGACGTCGTGGCAGAACACGTTCTCCCAAGGGACGAAGACGTCGTCGAACATGATGATCGCGTCGTTCTCGTCGAGCCGACTCGTCAGCGGGTAGTCGAAGGGACTGCCGACAGCTGCGGCCGTGAACTCGTACGAGGGGCGACAGAACAGCTTCAGGCCAGGAGCGTTCATCGGCACGATGAAGATCGCGCTCATGTCCTTGTCCTTCACCGGCGCGTAGCTGCCGATGAAGTTGTAGTGCGTGAACGCCGACCCGGTGGCAACCACCTTGGCGCCGCTGACATAGATGCCGGCGTCGGTCTCCTTGGTGACGTGGACGAAGACGTCCTTGACCTCCTCGGTCGCCTTGTTCCTGTCGATCGGGGGGTTGACGATGGCGTGGTTGAAGTAGAGGACCTTCTCCTGCGCCTCCTTGTACCAGCGCTGGGCATTGTCCTGAAACGGTGCGTAGAACTCGGTGTTGGACCCCAGGGTCGACAGGAAGCTCGCCTTGTAGTCGGGGCTGCGACCCATCCAACCGAACGTCGCTCGTGCCTGTTCGGCGATCGCCTCCGCCGAGGCCTTCAGGTCATCGACGGTGTACGGCGCCTTGAAGAAGGGGTGGGTGAACCCGCCGTTGCCGGTGTCGGTGGGCACGATGAGCTTCTTGTTCGTCTCCGGGTTGTGCAGGTTGTCGTAAAACCGCGCCACCATGCGTGCGCTGTTCCGAAATGCCGGGTGAGTGGTCACATCGTTCACGCGCTCGCCGTAGATCCAGATCTCTCGACCGTCGCGCAGGCTTTCGAGGTACTCCTCGCCGGTGAAGGGAGTGTCCGTCGGGGTCGAGCTGTGTGCAGCGGGGGCGGGTGCAGCAGTTGTCATTTGCGCTTCTCCAGTCTCTGATGTGTTGGCGGATCAATCAGCAGCGACAGACCGGCTGCCGCGACAGCGTTCGACGTACTCCATGGGTAGGGAGAGCCGGTCGGTCTCCCCCAGCCAGCCGGTCTCCGGGAAAGAGAGCGGCACGATCGCGTCGGGGAAACCACCGACGTCCCGGAAGCGGCCGCCGAAGAAGAGGAGCGGGTCCTCCCCGGTGAGGTCGAGCGCCTGCACCTCGCCGAGGACGAGCACGTGGTCGCCGCCGTCGTACTCGCTCCACGGCGTGCACTCGAACCAGGCAGACGTTCCAGTTAGGCGCGGTGCCAGACCGTTCGCGGACTGCTTCCAGCCGATTTCAAGGCCGGGTTGTTTCCTGCCGGCGAAGCTCATGGCGACACCGTGCTGAGCTGCCGCGAGGATGTTGACCACAAACGGGTTCTTCGACAGGTGGTCGGTGGCGCGACTCTCGCGCCGAAGGGAGACGAGGATCAAGGGGGGTTCCAGCGAGACGGCCGTGAAAGCGTTCACAGTCATCCCGTGTCGGGTGCCATCCTCGGTCTGGTAGGTGACGACCGTGACGCCCGTTGCGAAGTGACCGAGGGCGTTGCGCAGGATGCGTGGGTCCAGCGTCATGAGACTTCACCTCCTGGCGATTCCGGGTCACGCTCGTGTGACCGCGATCACGCAGGAGAGTAGGTCGCAGCGATGTTTGTCAGCGATCCGCTTCGCGCAATCTCTGTCCGGTTTGCGAAGCGACTTTCGAGGAGGCTTCGTCAGCCGTGCTGGAGCGTTTCCGACGGCGTCTCGCCGTACCGCTGCCGGTAGCTGGCGGCGAAGCGGCCGAGGTGCCTGAAGCCCCAACGGTGGGCGACCTCGGCCACCGTGCCGCCGCGCCCGGCCGTGAGGTCCTCACGAACGCGCTGCAAGCGCACCTCTCGCAAGTACGCCATCGGCGACAAGCCCACGTGTTCAGCGAAGCCCAGCTGCAGGCTTCGCACGGTCGTTCCCGTGAGTGCGGCGAGCTCTGAGACGGTGTAGAGCTGCTCAGGTGCCTCATCGATGGCATCGACTGCGCAGCGGATGGTGCGCGGTCGAGCCGGCGGCTGAGGCCGATGTAGTTCTTCTGACCAGTTGTGGTCACTGGCAAGCAAGAATCCGGCCGTCACCGCGTGGCTGATCTGCGCCGACACATGCGGATCGTGGAAGACGCTGTCAGCGCTCTGCAGGTCGCGGACGATCATGCTCAAGAGTTGGAACCAGCTCGACCCTGCAGGCGTGACGACCGAAAGGTTCGGGGCAAACCTGATGCCCTGGACGCTCCGACCCACCATGTTTTCGAGCTGACGCTCAAGGATGTGGCGCTCGAACTTGACGCCGAACTGGACGGAGCCGTCGCTCCAGCGGTTCACGACTGTGCGTGTGTGTGGCGAATATACGGTTCCGTGTTCGGGCGTTGCGGTCGTGAGTTCGCGCCCCAAGGTGGCCTCGACGTAACCGCGGACCGGGATGCTGAAGTGGTAATTGTCGCCGAACTCGCCGAAATCTAGGCTCACGTCGGTGCCCTTGAACTGCAGGCGGCCGACGGTGACGTCGCCGCGCCGGGCTGACTGAAGGTGCATGCTGAAGTCGCCGCCGGGCCGCAAAGGCGTCAGTCGGTGGCGGAAGAAGTCGTGGGACACAGCCATGCTCGCCTCGGCGACGTCCCCGGTACGGACGTCCGTGATCGGCGTCGTGCTCTTGGCACTCAGATCTGAACTCTGCCGCATCGGCGAGACCTCTGTCGTCGAAGCCGTCTTGTCACGGTTACAGGTGGCGCAGCGTCACCCACGTTGGGCGAGGCGGCATCAGATGCTGGTCGTCAACTCCCGTCGGCGGCATCCCTCGTCACCAGCCTATACCTGCGCCCGCAGAATGTCAGGCCATACTCGTCTTGTCTACCCCTGGGACTGACGGCGACTTCCCTGTGCCACAGACTCATGGCTGCGGTATACAGTCCTGACAGTGGCTGCACTCCGGAGCAAATGGCCGTTCATTTGGTGGCTCCGCCGAAATATGACCGAGGTTGACCGCGCATGGAAGGAGGCCGTTGATGGCCCGGACGAAAGCCAAGGCGACACCCGCCTACCGCGCGCTCGCTGACGAGTTGCGTCAGGCCCTCGCCGATGGTGGCTACCGTGGCGGGCGCCAGCTGCCCACCGAGTTCGAGCTCGCCGCCAGTCACGGCCTCAGTCGGCAGACCGTACGACGCGCGATGCAGGATCTCGTCGCCGAAGGCGTCATCTACCGAGTCCCCGGACGGGGTACGTTCCCTGCGGGCCCGGATAGTCGCTACCTGCGGCGCCTGGATTCCGTGAACGACCTGCTCAAACTATCGATCGACACGCAGCTCGAGGTACTCGAGCCCCTGCAACGGCGCGCAGACGTTGATGGGGCGAGCCGTCTGAGGCTGCCCTCTGACAGCCTCTACACACTTAAGTTTCGACGATTACACCATGGTGATCCGATCAGTTTCACGATCACGTTCCTCCCACCTCGAATCGCCGAGCTACTCGCAGACGTGGACATCCTCAAGACCCGCGGCGCCACAACGACGAACACCGTGATCGGACTCATCGAGGCGCGGCAGCAGGGCGTACTCAGTTCTGCCGACCAGAGCATCACGATCGGAAGCCTCCCCGACGAGGCGTCCCGGGCCATTGATCGCATCCCAGGAGAACCGATGCTGCGCATCGACCGGCTCTACCTCGATGTCCACCAGGTGCCCGTGGAGCTAGCGATCAACTTCTACAACCCCGACAAGTACACATATCGCACACAGCTCAGCCGTGTGCGGGGCAATG
>VFQN01006249.1_pt1 | contig 13780 bp, 12 predicted proteins | sample 3512371 | NCBI WGS metagenome assembly VFQN01 (sample SAMN10412370, study PRJNA504923) | tailings metagenome | isolation source: Replicate 2 from Balatoc abandoned mine | place: Philippines: Itogon, Benguet | collected 2017-08-28
CATGGGGGACGCAGGTGGCACGAGTCCGGGCGCTGGGTGGAGCGACGGACGCCCCTAGGAATGAAGGGGGAGGAGAGGACGATGAAGAAGCTACTGATTTCGCTCGTGCGCGACGACCAGGGCCAGGACCTGGTCGAGTACGCGCTGCTCGTCGCGGGGATCGCATTGGCAGCGTCCCTTGGCGTGCAGGCCTTTGGCAGCGCTCTCAACACGTGGTTCAGCGGCTTGGCTGGGCAGATCCCCCTGAACGGAGCAGCAGGCGGCTAGCTTAGCAATCGCTGCGACAGTTCCCCAGAAGCGACCCGGAGCCATTGGCTCCGGGTCGGTCAATCTCGACTCCGCCATGTTGACTCGCGTCCGCCGCCTTACTAACGACACTCGCGGCCAAGACTTGCTCGAGTACGCGCTGCTCGTGGCGCTTGTAGCGTTTGCCGGAATGACGGCATGGACGGCCTTCCAGGCACGCATCGGCCAGGCCTACCAGAACTACGACACGCGGACGCAGGACCTGTGGCGGCCGCCTCCACCGGCTTCGGCATCACCATGACACCTGTTGCGTATTCCCTCGTCGAGTGGGCCGTCGTGTCGGTGGCGATTGCGGCATGCGCCACCGATATCGCCTGGCGACGCGTGCCCAACGTGCTGACCCTTGGCGCCGCGCTGACCGGCCTGGCGCTGCACGGCGCCCTCGAGGGACCGCGGGGGCTGCTGCTGTCTTCGATCGGCTGGGGCGTGGGCCTGCTCGCGTTCCTGCCGGTGTTCGCGCTGCGCGGCCTCGGCGGCGGCGACGTGAAGCTGCTGGCCGCGTTCGGCGCGTTCGTCGGGCCGCGCCTCGTCATCTGGACGGCGCTCTACGGCGCGATTGCCGGCGGCGTGTTCGCCGTGGCGCTCACGCTGGGCCGCGGGGTCTTCCTGCGCACGCTCGGCAACCTCCGGTTCATCCTCACCCAGTGGCGGCTCGCCGGTGTGGCGCCCGTCGAGGGGTTCACGCTCGACGACAGTGCGAGCGTGCGGCTTCCCTACGCACTGCCGCTCACGTGCGGCTTGCTGGTGGCGCTATGGCTACAAGGCTGACGACACCCCCGCGCAGACGCGGCGACCGGGGCGGCGTGCTGGTGGAGTTCGCTCTGGTAGTGCCGATTCTCCTGGTGATCTTCGCGGCAATCGTGGACTTCGGCCTGATGATGCAGCGCCGCGAGGTCCTGACGAATGCGGCACGGGAGGGCGCGCGAATTGCGGTGCTTCCAGGCTACGACGCCGCCGACGTGACGGCCCGCGTGAACGCGTACCTCGACAACGGGCTGACGGCCGGCGCGAGCGCCAACGCGACGACCGCCGTGACCAACACGACCCTGGCAGGCGTGGCGCCGGCGGTGCAGATGCGGCAGGTGGAGGTGGCGTTCACGTCGCAGTACACGATTCTTGGCCCGCTGATGGGACTCATCGGCGGATCGGACTTCGGCAGCGTGACGTTGCGGGCGCGTTCGACGATGCGCCTCGAGGTGCCATCGCCCTGATTCGAGGACGGCCCTGGTCCGGGCCGCGTGTTCGACGGACCCGCGCCGCGCGTTGACAGGCTGGAGCCGTCGCGTGGACGCGTGGACAGCGCAGGGACTGGTGATGATCGTCGGGCGGAGCCGGCGGCCATGCCCGTCCGGAGAGTGACATGACTCGTGAGCTTCGGACGCTGATCGTCCTCGGTGTGGCCCTCGTGGCCGCGCTGGCCGCCAGCTACTTCGCCTATCTCGGCATGCAGCGCATGGCGCTCAATGCCGCCGGCCCCTCGACCGTGCCGGTCGTGGTGGCCGCCCGCGAGATCCCGCTCGGCTCGCTCATCACGCGCGAGCACGTGAGGCTGGTGGACTGGCCTGCCGGCAGCCAGGTGGCCGGCGCCATCACCCGCATCGACGACGCGGTGGATCGCGGCGCGATCATGGCCATCACCGTCAACGAGCCGCTCACGAACGCCAAGGTCGCCGACAAGGGCGTCGGCTCGGGCCTGCCGCCGACGATCACGCCCGGCATGCGGGCACTGTCGCTGAAGGTGAACGAGGTGGTCGGCGTCGCCGGCTTCGTGGTGCCCGGCTCGCGCGTGGACGTGCTCGTGACGATCGAGCCGCCAGACACCACCGGCAACCGCCGCAACCGGATGACACGCGTGGTCGTGAGCAACGTGCAGGTGCTCACCGCCGGCACGCGCATCGACCAGGAAACGGCCACCAAGGAAGGGAAACCGATTCCCGCATCCGTCGTCACCGTGCTCGTCACGCCGGAGGACGCCGAGCGCCTGGCCCTCGCACAGAACGAAGGCCAGATCACGCTGACGCTGCGCAATCCGCTCGATGCCGACGCCACGGGCACGCCGGGCGCGCGCCTCGGCAACCTGCTCGGCTACCAGACCGACAACACGCCGGCCGAGGTGAAGCCCGCAGGGCCGGCCCGGCCTCGTCCCGTCCGCGTCGTGAAGCCCGCCGAGCCGCCGCCTGCGCCGCCCAAGGCCTACACCGTGGAGACCATCAGGGGCGCGAAGCGCACCGAGGAGACCGTCAAGTGATTCGCGTCGCCCATGCCGCGGCCCTGGTCATCGCGACCGGCGTGCTGGCCGCCACGATTACGCCCCTCCACGCGCAGGCGCCCTCGGCGCTGGCTGCCGACGGACCTTACGAGCGCATCGCGCTCACGGCCAACCGGTCCCGCGTGGTCCCGGTGCCGTTCGACATCACGCGCATCGCCATCACCAACCCCGCCGTCGCCGACGCCGTCGTCGTCACACCGCGCGAGGTGCTGGTGGACGGGAAGAGCTCCGGCACCACGAGTCTGATCATCTGGGGCACCAGCGATCGCGTGCAGTACGACGTGGCCGTGGACCCGGGCGTGGCCACCCTCGAACAGCACTTCAAGACGCTCTTCCCCGGCGAAGACATACGCGTGTCGGTCTCCGACGACGCCGTGATCCTGGCTGGCGAGGTGTCCAGCAACAACGTAGTACTCCGCGCTGGCGAGATTGCATCGGGAGCCTACACGAAGAGCCGCCTCATCAACATGCTCACGCTGCCGGGCGGTACACCGAGCCAACAGGTGATGCTGCAGGTACGCTTCGCGGAAGTGAACCGTAGGGCTGTCACCGAACTCGGGGCCTCGTTCATCTCCAATAACCGCATTGCCTCGCGCGTGACGACACAGCAGTACTCGGCCCCGGCATTCGACGACGGCGCCGGCGGCGGCGGGTTGGTATTCTCGGACTTTCTCAACATCTTCCTGTACGACCGGCAGGAGGGTCTCGGCCTATTGATCAAGGCGCTGCAACAGAAGGGCTACCTCCAGAGCCTGGCGGAGCCGAACCTGATTGCCTACAACGGTCAGGAAGCGAGCTTCCTGGCTGGAGGTGAGTTCCCCGTTCCCGTGGTCCAGGGCGGTGCCGGCGTCAACGCCACGTCCGCTGTCACGATACAGTTCAAGGAATTTGGGATACGGCTCAATTTCAGGCCGACGATTGCCGGCGACACCATCCGCCTGCACGTGCAGCCCGAGGTCTCGACGCTCGACTTCAACAACGGCATCACGTTGCAGGGCTTTCGGATTCCCTCCCTCACCACGCGACGCGCCGAGACCGACATCGAACTGCGCGACGGGCAGACGTTTGCCATCGCCGGACTGCTGAACAACATCACGCAGACCGACCAGGCCGCGATTCCGTGGATCTCGAAGATCCCGATCATCGGCAACTTCTTCAAGAGCAAGGCCGACAGGGCCGAGCAGACCGAGTTGCTGGTGCTGATCACGCCGCGCCTGGTGAAGCCGCTGGACCCCGACGAGGTGCCGGCGCTGCCCACCGACTCGACACGGTTCCTCGGCAACACGCCACCGGCTGACGGCGCGAAGCAGAAGCCGTAGAATCCGTAGGGAAACTCGGCTATCGGGAGGGTTGCCATGGTGCGACGATGGCGAGACGAACGCGGTGCGGTGCTCGTGCAGACGGGCCTGGCGCTCATCGGCCTTCTGGCGATGGGCACGCTGACCGTGGACTACGGCATGCTCTGGGTGGCGCGCCGGCAGGCGCAGAACTCCGCCGACGCCGCCGCGCTGGCCGGCGCGATCTCGCTCGCCTTTGGTGACCCGAACGATACAAACCGGGTGAAGACGGTGGCCGTCGCCGCAGCTCAGGCCAACACCGTCTGGGGTGAAGCCCCAAACGTGACACCCGACGACGTGTTCATCGAAGACTGCCCGCCAGGGGCGCCCGGCGACCCTGACTTGTGCGTGCGCGTGGACGTGTATCGCAACCAGGAGGAGGATCGCAACAATCCGTTGCCGACGTGGTTCGGGCAACTTGTCGGAGTTACAGCACACGGCGTGAGGGCGACAGCCACGGCGCAGGTGGCGATGGGGGCCAAGACCACTTGCGTCAAGCCGTGGATCGTTCCGGACAAGTGGCAGGAGCAGGTTCCGATTCAGGGCGCCGCGTGGAGCTGGGAGTCGACGTTTGTGCGCTATAACACCAAACCTGGGAACCCCCTGAACTGGACGTTGCTTACGCCTCACGATGTATATGTGCCTCCTACTGCGGATTCCCCGGGAACAGGCTTCACCGTTCCAGGAGATGTAGGTATCCCGGTGCGCTTGAAAGTAGGCAAGTGGGACGACAGCGATATCGGGCCCGGAAATTATCGGACCGTCGTGTTCCCTGGTTGCGGGCCAGGAGGAAACTGCGTCGAGGAGAACATTAGCGGGTGTTACCCTGAACCTATCGGAATAGGTGACGTCCTTGAAACCGAACCCGGAAACAAGATCGGTCCCAACATCATCCATGGATTATCAGGACTTGTCGGGGACGATAGTGCCGTCTGGATCTGTAGCGACACGGGTCTACAGGCCTCACCTGGAGTGCGTTGTCCCGGTCATCCGAGTGATCCTAGTACGAGGCGTCTAGTGCCGGTACCAGCGTTTGATGTTCAGAAGTACCTTGATGATGTCCATGCTGGCTTGGTCAAACCCAATGGACGTACGGACGTAACTGTAACAAGACTGCTGGGCTTCTTCATCGAGGGCTGGGACAAGGACGAGATCTGGGGACGATTCACCTATTACCCGGACACCGGGGGCATCTCGAACGGCGAAGTCGACGACGATGCGAACTTTCTGAGAAAGGTCATCCTCGTCCGATGAGCGTGATCAAGTTCCCGCAGGTCACCGTCGCGGGCACACGTGGCCGCGAGGTCGAGGCGCACCTGATCGCGTCGGGCATCCGCGTCACGTCGGTGCCTGCCAGCGAGATCGTCGCGCTGTCGCAGCCGACCGCGCGTGCGCCGCAGGTACTCGTCGTCGACCTGCGCGACTCGATGACGCTGCCGCAGGCAATTGGCGTCCTCCGCCGCCATCACCCGGACACCGCCGTCGTCCTGCTGGTCAGCGCGCTCGAACCGACGCTGATGCTCGAGGCCATGCGCGCGGGTGTCACCGAGATCGTGCCCGACCCGCTCACGCAGGCCGCGCTCGAGGCCGCCATCGGCCGTGTCTGGAGGACCGCCGAAGACGACGAGCCGGCCGGCCAGGTACTGGCCGTCGTGGGTGTGAAGGGCGGCGTGGGCACGAGCACCGTGGCCGCGAACATGGCCACCATCCTGGCTCGCGAGGCGCCGGGCGAGGTGCTGCTCATCGACTTCCACATGGCCCGCGGCGACTCCGCCGTGCTGCTCGGCGTGCAGCCGCGCTACTCCGTGGTGGACGCGCTCGAGAGCACACACCGCCTCGACGAGGCCTACTTCAAGGGACTCGTCGTGAGTGTGGGCACAAAGGGCCCCGACGTGCTGGCATCCTCGGAGCGTCACGTGGTGGGCACGCCGGGTGCCGACCGGGTGAGGGCGCTCGTGGACTTCGCGTCGCGCCAGTACCGCTACGTGGTGCTCGACCTGCCGCGCAACGACCTGACGATCCTCGACGGCCTCGACGGGGTGCAGCGCATCCTGGTCATCGCCAACCAGGAGCTCACGGCCGTGCGCAACGCCGCGCAACTGGTGGAGAGCCTGGCGCAGCGGTACAGCAAGGAACGTCTGCTCCTGGCGCTGAACCGCTTCGACAAGGGCGCCGACATCGAGATGGGCGACATCGAGAAGGCCGTGGGCCTGCCGGTCTCGTACCAGATTCCCAACGACTACCGTGCCGCCGTGCGGGCTGCCAACCAGGGCGTGCCGCTCGCCAGCGGGGATCCGACCAACAAGGTGGCGACCGCCCTGCGCGCGCTGACGACCGACCTCGTGGGGCTGCGCAAGCCCGCGCCCGAAGCGGCGACCGGCGGCCTGCTCGGGCGCCTGTCGCTGCGCCGCACGCCCGCGCTCTGACAGCCATGCCCACACCCAACCAGCAGTCCACCGGCTTCATGACGGTCCGCTCGATGGCCCCGGCGGTGGACGTCCGCCTGCCGCAGTACCAGGCGCTCAAGGGACGCATCCACCAGGGGTTGCTCAACCGCCTGAACCTCGATCGCCTCGCGCGTGTGAAGCGCGCCGACGCCGAGCCCGAGATCCGCGGCATCGTCCTCACGATGCTCGAGGAGGAGGGCCGGCAGACGCCGCTCAGCCAGTTCGAGCGCGAGGCCATGATCGCCGACGTCCTCGACGAGCTGTTCGGCCTTGGTCCGCTGGAGGTGCTGCTGGCCGACCCGTCGATTTCCGACATCCTCGTCAACCGCCACGACCGAATCTACGTCGAGCGCGAAGGTCGCCTCGAGGAGACGCCGCTCGTCTTCCGCGACGACCGCCACCTGATGCAGATCATCGAGCGCATCGTCAGCTCGGTGGGCCGGCGCGTGGACGAGTCGAGCCCGATGGTGGACGCGCGCCTGCCCGACGGGTCACGTGTCAACGCCGTGATTCCTCCGCTGGCGCTCGACGGTCCGACGCTGTCGATCCGTCGGTTCCGGACCGACAAGCTCGGTGCGCAGGATCTGGTGGAGCGCGACGCGCTCACCGCGCCGATGCTGGAGTTCCTGGAGAAATGTGTCGCCAGTCGGCTCAACGTCATCGTCTCGGGCGGCACGGGCGCCGGCAAGACGACGATGCTGAACGTACTCTCGAGCTTCATCGGCGAGCGCGAGCGCGTGGTGACGATCGAGGACGCGGCCGAACTCCGGCTGCGCCAGAAGCACGTGGTGCGCCTCGAGACGCGCCCGCCCAACATCGAAGGCAAGGGCGCCGTCCGCCAGCGCGAACTGGTGATCAACGCGCTGCGCATGCGTCCCGATCGCATCGTGGTCGGCGAGGTGCGTGGCGAGGAAGCGCTCGACATGCTGCAGGCCATGAACACGGGCCACGACGGCAGCCTCACGACCATCCACGCCAACTCGCCGCGCGACGCGCTCTATCGTCTCGACACGATGGTGGCGATGGCCAACCTGAACATTCCCGACAAGGCGATTCGCCAGCACGTGGCGTCGGCCGTGGACCTCATCGTGCAGGTGGCACGACTGTCCGACGGATCGCGGCGCGTGACCGCCATTTCCGAGATCACCGGCATGGAGGGTGAAGTCATCACCATGCAGGACATCTTCACCTTCGATTCACAGGGCCTGACGCCCGAGGGCAAGGTGCGTGGACGATTCCGGGCGACCGGCATCCGTCCACGGTGTGCCGAGCGGCTCGCCAACGCCGGCCACGCGCTACCGGTCACGCTCTTCGAGCACGTGAAGGTCGTCGCCTAGGCTCCCGTCATGCTGATCCCTGTCGTCGTCTTCTTCGTGGTGCTGGCCGTGATGTTCGGCGTGTTCTACGCCGTTGTCCAGCGGCCCGAGGACGAGGAGCGCGACGCAGTCAAGCGTCGTTTGCAGGGCCAGCAGGCGGCGGCCAAGGGCCGCAGGCGGGCCTCGCTGCTGCGAGGCGACGGTGACGTCACGTCGTTCGCGCTTCTCGACCGGCTAGCGGGCCGCTTGCCGGGTCTGCAAACGTCTCTGGCGATGCACATCGCCCATGCGGGCCTGCAGATCTCGGTGGGCACCTTGCTCCTGGTCTGTCTCCTGTCGGGACTTGTGACGCTCGTCCTGACCGGCTCCTTGATTGGCTACAGCTGGGTCGCGCTGGCCGCAGGCCTTCTGGCAACCCAGGCGCCAGTAGCGTTCGTCAGGTTCAAGGCCTCACGACGCATCAGGACATTCGAGGAGCAGTTGCCCGAGGCCATCGACCTAGTAACGCGAGCCTTGCGGGCCGGGCACGCTTTCACGACCGCGCTGTCGATGGTGGCAGACGAGGCGCCGCAGCCCGTGGCCGGTGAGTTCAAGCGCCTGTACGACGAGCAGAACTTCGGCAAGCCGCTGCCGGATGCCATGCGCGACTTTGCGGCACGCATCCCTCTACTCGACGCGAAGTTCTTCGTCACGGCGGTTCTCACACAGCGTGAGGCTGGTGGCAACCTCTCGGAGGTCTTGGACAACCTCGCTCGGGTGATTCGTGAGCGGTTCAAGGTCAAGCGTCAGATCAGGGTTCTTTCGGCACACGGAAGGATGACCGCCGGTGTGCTCATTGCTCTTCCGCCAGCTGTGGCGATGTTCTTCATGGCAACGACGCCGGGGCACTTTGAGTACCTGACCAAGGATCCACTTGGCCAGACGCTGGTCATCGTTGCCATCGCCTTGCAGGTCTTCGGCACGCTGATCATCCGCAAGCTGATCAACATCGAGTACTGAGATGACTCCCGAAGTCCTGGCGGTGATAGCGGCGGTGTTCGTGGCAGTGGCCGCGTTCACCGGCCTCGTGGTGTACACGTTCCTGGAGCGAACCTCCTTGGAGCGCGGGCGCCTCGACCAGTTGTCGCGCCGTCGCGAGACTGTACTTGGCGACGTCGCTCCCCTTGCCGAGAGCGATGGGCATGTTGCGCCTTGGCTTAGGTCCGTCTTGCCGAAGTCGCCCAAGGAGATGGGACGCCTGAGGCGGCAGTTGGCCCGCGCCGGGTTCCACGGGACCGTGCCAATCGTAGCCTTCAGGTTGGCGGAGATTGTGCTGCCGGTCGCATTCGGTCTTGTTGCGCTGTCCGTTTTTGGGGGCGGCAAGGGGCTATTGATCGTGGCCTTCGCGGCCTTCGCGGGTTACATGCTCCCGGGGCTCTATCTGGGCCGCCGCATTGCCCGGTACAAGAAGGAGATCCGTAACGGGCTGGCCGATGCGCTTGACCTGCTCATCGTGTGCGTCGAGGCCGGCAGCGGCCTCGACCAGGCGATCATGAAGGCCACCGAGGAACTGGCAATCAGCTATCCGAATCTGTCGCGCGAGCTAGGGATGATCACTACCGAGGTCCGTGCCGGAAAGCCACGGCTGGACGCGTTCAAGAACTTTGCCGAGCGAACGAAGGTGGAGGACGTCCAGTCGCTGGTCTCGGTCATGGTCCAGACCGATAGATTCGGCACCAGCATGGCGCAGGCGTTACGCACGCATGCGGACGTGCTTCGCACCAAACGGCGACAGCGCGCCGAGGAGAAGGCAGCCAAGCTAGGGGTGAAGCTGGTGTTCCCTTTGGTGTTCTGCCTATTCCCGGCGCTATACGTGGTGACGCTCGGCCCTGCGGTGATCAAGATCATGAGGTTCTTCCAGGGGATGTAGCATGGGCGGCGGCCTGGCGGCTGCCGGAGCTAAATTCGCGCGGGCCCGTCTCCCCGCGCTGGAGGCGGAGACATGGATTATGTGCAGCTCGGGTTGGCCGCGGCAACAGTGGTGGTCTTCTTTCTCTATGTGAAGCGCCGCCGTGCGCGCTTGCGCAACGAATAGCAAAGAGCCTGGAGTCGGCCGCCTGCGGCACGCGGCCGGCTTCGCACTCACGCCCATGTCCACCGCACTTCCACGCGCACGCCGCTGGCAGGTGATGCCGGAGGCGCCCCGCACGCTGGCCGAGGCCGGGCTGTCGCTCGACCTGGTGACGCAACTCGCCCTCAAACAGCTGCACTTCGCCGGCGAACTCGAAGGCTCGGAGATCGCGGCACGCCTGGGCCTCATGTGGCCCGTTGTCGAGCCGGCCCTCGAGGGCCTGAAGCAGCAGCGGCAGCTCGAGGTGGTGGGCGGGTCGTTCCTCGGCGGCGCCACGTACCGCTACCGGATCACCGATGCCGGCCGCGCGAGGGCCGTCCTGTTCCTCGAAGCCAACGCCTACGTCGGGGCCGCCCCGGTGCCTTTGGCCCAGTACCGCGCCTACATCGAGGAGTTCTCGCGCACGGTGCCGCACTCGGCCACACCACGCCGCCTGCGCGAGACCTTCCCGCACCTGGTGCTGCCCGAAGAGGTGCTCGACAAGATCGGCCCGGCCATCAACGCCGGGACGTCACTGTTCATCTACGGTGAAGCCGGCAACGGCAAGACGCAGATCGCCCGCGGCATCCGCGACGTGCTCGACGAGGACGTCGCCGTGCCCCACGCCATCGAGGTCGAGGGCCAGATCGTGCGCGTGTTCGACCCGGTGACCCACGAGGTCTCCGGAGACACGACCGTGCCCGCCGAGGCACTCGGCATTCTGCCCGACCGCCACCAGGAGCCGCTCGATCTCGGTGCACAGCCCGATCGGCGGTGGGTACGCTGTCGGCGGCCGGTCGTCATCGTGGGCGGCGAGCTGTCCATGGAGTCGCTGATGCTGGGTCGGAGCCCAGGCGGGTACTACAAGGCGCCGCTGCAATTGCTCGCCAACGGCGGCGTGCTGGTGATCGACGACTTCGGACGCCAGCGCTGCTCCACCACCGAGCTGCTGAACCGGTGGATCGTGCCGCTCGAGAGCCGCGTGGACTACCTCACGCTCGGCACCGGGCAGTCGTTCGAGGTGCCCTTCCGCGCGCTCATCGTGTTTGCCACCAACCTCAAACCGCAGGCGCTGGTAGACGAGGCGTTCCTCCGGCGGATCCACGCCAAGGTGTACGTCGCGGGGCCGACCCGCGAGGAGTACATGCGCATCTTCGAGCAGTACTGCGCCTACGTGGGCGTGCCGTTCTTCCCCGGCCACGTCGATCACCTGCTCGACGGCTACTACCGCCGCCACCACACGCCCATGCGGGGCTGCCATCCGCGCGACCTGATCACGCACGCCCTGCTGCTGGCCGAGTACCGGGGCGAACCGCGCGAGCTGACCAACGACCTGCTCGATGCCGCCTGCCACGTGTACTTCATCCGTGACGACGAGTCGGCCGTCGCCTGAGCCTCGCTTCCGTCTCGGCTGCCGCATCGGTCGATGGCTGCGCCTGGCAGTCGTGGCGGGGCTCCTCAGCTGGCTGGCGCCAGTCGAGGCCTCCGCCCGGCAGGCCCCTGCGCCCACCGGCCTGACGGTCCGCATCACGTCGCCGCAGGGCCGGCTGGCATCCACGGGCCCGATCCGCATCGTCGCCCAGGCCCTCGCGCCCGAAGGCAGCCGGGTCGAGAAGGTCGTGTTCCTGATCGGCGACCAGCCGATCGGCGAGGATCGCGAAGGGCCGATCTACGCCGTGGAGTGGTCCGACGACAACCCCTTCGAGGCCATCACCATCCGTGCGCAGGCCAGCGACGCCACAGGCGCCACCGCCGAAGACAGCGTGACGCTGCCCGCCATGGACATCACCGACGAGACGAGCATCGCGAGCGTGCTGCTCGACGTGGCGGTGCTCGACGAGAAGGGGCGCTACGTGTCGGGGCTCACGCGCGAGCACTTCGCGCTGCGCGAAGACGACGTCACGCAGGTAATCGAGTTGGTGGAGCCGAGCCGCATGCCGACGGTGGTGACGCTGCTCGTGGACACCAGCCAGAGCATGTCGAGCCGGTTCGACTTCGTGCGGCGCGCCACGCGCCGGCTGTCGCAGCTCCTGCGAGAGGGCGACCAGCTCGCAGTGGTGCCGTTCACGCGCGGCCTCGGCGCGATGACGGGGCCCACGCGCGATCTCGAGGCGCTCACCAGTGCGATCGAGGGATTGAGCACGCGCGGCGGGACGGCAATCGCCGACGCGCTCGGGGCGCTGTCGGAACGGCTCGCGGGTGCCGAAGGCCGGCAGATTGTGGTGCTCATCACCGACGGCTACGACGAGCACAGCCACACCGCCATCGAGGACGCCGTCACGGCGGTCAAGCGCGTGAACGCGACCCTGTACGGCGTCGGTATCGGCGGCGTCGCGGGCATGTCGTTTCGGGGGCGGGAGGTGCTCAAGCGTACTGCCGAGCAGACGGGGGGCAGGGCCTTCTTCCCGTCGCGCGACTCGGAGATTCCGCTGGTGCAGGACCACATCTACGACGACGTGGTGCACCGGTACCTGCTCACGTACACGCCCTCGAACCAGGTCCGCGACGGACAGTGGCGCACCATCCGGCTGCGCACGGGCACGCCCGAACACGTGATCAAGACGCGCGACGGCTACTTCGCGCCCGCGCCGGCGCCCATCCGCCCGTCGCTCGAGTTCACGATCACGAGCACGACAACCGAGGCGATGGTGGTGGGCAAGGAAGACCTCGAGGCCTTCGAGGACGGCGTGCCCCAGGTGATCGACACCTTCCAGGAGGCCGTGGCTCCCGTGTCGATTCTGCTCGCGCTCGACGAGAGCGGGAGCATGCGCAAGGCCACCGAGGACGTGAAGGCCGCGGCGCTTAGTTTCGTGGACGCCGTGCGCGACGAGGACAAGCTCGGTGTGATCCTCTTCAGCGACGGCGCGCGGCTCGACACCGACCTCACGCTCTCGCGGGCGGTGCCGCGCATGAGCATCGAGGGCTACACCTCGCGGGGCGGCACGGCGCTCTACGATGCCGTGCGGCTCGGGCTCGACAGGCTCGCCAACGTCGAAGGGCGCCGCGCCATCGTCGTGCTCACCGATGGGCGCGACGAGAACGGGCCGGGCACCGGACCGGGCAGCCGCAGCACGCGCGACGAGCTCATCTCGCGCCTGCGCGACGTGGACGCGGCCGTCTTCGCCATCGGGCTCGGTCCGAGCGTGGACCGCGACGCACTGGAAGCCCTGGCGGCCGCCTCGGGCGGCCAGGCCTACTTCCCCGCGACCGTGGACGACCTGCCCGCGCAGTACGCACGCGTGGTCGAGGACCTGCGACGCCGATACGTGCTCAGCTACACGTCCTCCAACACCGCGCGCGACGGAAGTTGGCGGTCCGTGGAACTCCGACCGAAGCGGGAGGGCCTCAGCATCGCCAGCCGCGGCGGCTACCGCGCACCAGTGCGATGACTCCCGCGGCCGAGGCGCGGGTGCGGAGACTCATCCTGGCCGCGGCCATCGGCGGGTTCGCGGCGTTCCTGGCATTCCACGCGCAGGTGAAGGTGAGCCACGAGACCGACCTCGCACAGTTGTGGCACGCCGCGAGGGGGTGGCTGGAGGGCCGCAATCCGTACGAGGTGGTCGGCCCGACCGGCAGCAGCTTCTACTGGCCGTTCCCCCTGCTGTATCCGGGCACCGCCGTCGTCTTCGTCGCCCTCCTCGCGAGCTTGTCGCTGCCATTGGCCAACGCGGTCTTCGTCGGCCTCGGGAGCGGTGCGCTGGCGTGGGTGCTGGCCGACCCGGCGACGCCGAGGCCTGCCGCGTGGTGCCTCTTCGCGTCGGCGTGCTTCGTCTACGTCATCCGCACCGCGCAGTGGGCGCCGCTCCTGATGGCTGCCGCCCTGTTGCCACGTGCCGGCTGGCTGCTGGCCTGCAAGCCCTCGGCGGGCCTCGCGCTCTTTCTCGGCTGGCCTCGCTGGCAGACCGTGGTCGGAGGTCTGGCATTCGTGGCGATCTCGGTGGCCCTCATTCCGGTATGGCCACGCGCCTGGATCGCGGCGCTGCCCTCGGCGTACCACATGACGGCTCCCGTCACGT
>VFQN01006250.1_pt1 | contig 13780 bp, 8 predicted proteins | sample 3512371 | NCBI WGS metagenome assembly VFQN01 (sample SAMN10412370, study PRJNA504923) | tailings metagenome | isolation source: Replicate 2 from Balatoc abandoned mine | place: Philippines: Itogon, Benguet | collected 2017-08-28
TGGCGACCGTCGGCGAACTGGTTGGCGTAGTTGGCGATGACCTGCGGGTAGTCGCGCACCTCGAACCAGCCGAGACCGTTCAGGTAAAACGGGAGAAGCACCGTGATCGCGCCCGCGGGCGCCGGCATCCCGGTGAAATAGTTCGATTGCCACTTCGGCTTGTCTACCTCGAGCATCGAGTTGAAGCGCGCGAGCCTCAATCCCATCCCGCAGGCGAACAGCAGCACCGCGATCCAGCCGAAGTTCTTGAGGCCCGTTAGCCCCCACGTGAAGAGCACGATCGCCGGCGCGACGCCGAAGTTGATGAAGTCGGCGAGGCTGTCGAGTTCGGCGCCGAAGCGTGATTGCGCCCGCAGCGCGCGGGCGAGTCGGCCGTCGACGCCGTCGAGGATCGCGGCGGCGACGATGAGCCCGATAGCCAGCTCGTAGCGGCCCTCGATCGCCATGCGGATGGCGGTGACGCCGGCGCACAGGCTCAGCAGCGTGAAGAAATTCGGCACCAGCATGCGCACTGGCACCTTGCGTTCACGGAACAGGAGCCGGCCGCGGCGACGCGCGGCGTTCTCCCGGAATGGCTCATCGTGATCGATCAACAGTGCGCTCCCAGTTACCCCCTCTCCCAGCTCTTGCGGGGAGAGGGCCGGGGTGAGGGGCGGCCGCTTGGCGAATATTAGCGTTTGACGCCGCCCCTCACCCTAACCCTCTCCCCATTGAAGGAATGGGGAGAGGGGATAAACAACTCTGTTTCGCTGTCAGCCGTCGTAGCCTTCGATTACGATAACGCTGGCTTGCGATGCCTCGTCCCGGATGGCCTCGGCGGTCTTGTACTCCGGGCTGTTGTAGCAGGCGAGCGCGACATCGTAGCTCTCGAATTCGAGCACCACGTGACGGTCCCCTGACAGGGGCTGCCCGCGCGCCTCGTTCTTGCCGCCGCGTACGATGAACTTGGCATTGTACTTCTTGAACGCGATGGCGTTGGCGGCGACGTAGTCCTTGTAGCGCTCGGGGTTGGTCACCTTGACGTGCGCGATCCAGTATCCCTTGGCCATCGGTTCGGTCTCCCTGCCTGATTGGTGGCGCCGGAGCTTAGCCATCCCTATGGCGAACACAAGGACGGCGGGGGGCAGGCGGCAAATGGCGCGTACAAAACAAGATCGGCCGGGCTTTGGGCCCGGCCGGTCACAGGTCTGTGGCAAATTGCGCTGTGAAGCTCAGGTCATCCGGCCTTCGAGGCCGTAGTCGCGCATCTTGCGGTAGAGGGTCGAGCGGCCGATGTTGAGCCGCTTGGCGACTTCGGTCATATGGCCGCGGTAGCGCCCGAGCGCGAGGCGGATCATGTCGGCCTCCATCGCTTCGAGCGAGCGGATCTCGCCGGTATCGTCGATCGCGGGAATGCCGAGCGCATTCTTGCCGCCGTCACGCGAGACCTCGATCGTGCGCGGGATGCTGTCCTCGGCGCCGAGCAGCGCCGGTCCGGTGTAGGCGGGATGCGGGTCGGCGTACATGGGCGCGTCGGGAATGGCGGCCCGGAAGCCTTCGACGTGCGCCGCGATCTGCGGGAACTCGTCGACGGTGAGCTCCGCCTTGTCGGCGAGGACGACGGCGCGGAACACCGCGTTCTCGAGCTGGCGAACGTTGCCCGGCCACGCGTAGCCGACGAGCAACTCCATTGCATCGGTGCTGATAGCCGTCACGCGCTTCCCTTCCTCGGCGGCGAAGCGCGCGAGGAAGTAGCGGGCGAGTTCCGGCACGTCGCCGATCCGGTCGCGCAGCGGCGGCACCAGTATCGGGAACACATTGAGCCGGTAGTACAGGTCCTCGCGGAACTTGCCGTCTTTGACGAGCTGGATCATGTCGCGATTGGTCGCCGAGATCAGGCGGAAGTTGACCTTCACGCTCTTCTTGGCGCCGACCGGGTCGATCTCGCCTTCCTGCAGCGCGCGCAGCAGCTTGACCTGAGCATCGAGCGGCAGCTCGCCGACCTCGTCGAGGAACAGCGTGCCGCCATCGGCCTCCTGGAATTTGCCGATGCGCTTGTCGACGGCGCCGGTGAACGAGCCCTTCTCGTGGCCGAACAGGATGCTCTCGACCAGGTTCTCCGGGATCGCGCCGCAGTTGACGGTGATGAACGGTCTGCCGGCGCGCTCGCTCTCGCCCTGGATGGCGCGGGCGATCAGCTCCTTGCCGACGCCGGATTCGCCCTCGATGAGGACCGGGATGTTGGACGCGGCGGCGCGGCGGCCGAGTGCGACGACCTTGTTCATGGCGTCGCCGCGCATGACCAGATCGGCGAAGGTCAGCGTGCCCTCGACCTTCTTCTTGATGCGCGTTATCTCGCCCTGCAGCGCTTCGATCTTGAGCGCGCTCTTGATCGAGACGTCGATGCGCTCCTGGCTCGCTGGCTTGATGACGAAGTCGACGGCGCCCGCGCGCATCGCGTTGATTGCGGCGTCGATCGAGCCGTTGGCGGTCTGGACGATGATCGGCGGCGTGCCGGTCTTGGGTCCGAGCCGCTCGAGCACAGTCATGCCGTCGGTGCCGGGCATGACGAGATCGAGGAGGACGAGGGAGATCGAGGCGCCTTCGGGGCCCTCGAGGATCTGGAGGGCGTGCTCGCCACCCTGCGCGGTGCGGGCGTCGTAGCCCAACCGCTTGATCATCTCTTCGAGGATGCGGCGCTGGGCAGGATCGTCATCGACGACGAGGACGCGCTTGGACATGGCGGATTTTCACTCACGCAACAGAATGGGACACAAGCCATTCTCGCGATCGACCGGGGCACTGCCTCGGTTTCGGACACATGGTCACGAGGGGCTTACACACGAGGCGAGAGTGCCCCACGGCGGTAAATGGATCGTTTCGATACGATCGCTTTTGAAATTTTTTCGACACGAGGCGCCGCGGTGCCGCGCTGGTGCCACCTAACAGACTGAAACAAGGACTGGATCGATTGTTAACCGTCCTTTGCTTGCCAGCCCCTGGCCGACCTACCATTGTGATCGGCAGATACGGAATCAGATGCGGGAGAACGTAAGAATGATCGTGACCGCCGCCGCTCACATGGCATCTTCAGATGCAGGCGCCGACGCAGCCCTCGGCCCGATGCCGGAGTGGAACCTAAGCGACCTCTATCCTGGTCCCGAGTCGCCGGAAATCGTCCGTGACTTCAAGTGGTCCGCAGACGAGGCGCGGCGCATCCGCGAGGCGTATCAGGGCAAGCTCGCCGGCCTCGCGGGCGATGGCGCGGCGCTCGCCAAGGCGGTCAAGGCCTATGAGGCGCTGCAGGATGTCGTCGGGCGGATCGCGTCGTTCTCGGGCCTTCTCTACTACGCGGACACGTCGGACACCGCGCGCGCGAAGTTCTTCGGTGACACGCAGTCGAAGCTGACCGCGCTGTCGACCGATCTCGTGTTCTTCGAGCTAGAGCTCAACCAGATCGACGACGCCGCGCTCGTCAAGGTGCTCGAGCATCCCGATCTCGTCCGCTACAAGCCGTGGTTCGCGGACCTGCGGAAAGAGAAGCCCTACCAACTCGACGAGAAGCTGGAGACGCTGTTCGTCGAGAAGGCGGCGACCTCGCGCTCGGCTTGGGACAGGCTGTTCAATGAGACGATGACGGCGCTGCGCTTCGAGGTTGCGGGCGAGCCGAAGCCGCTGAGCCTCGAGCCGACGCTCAATTTCATGATGCACCCCGACCCGAAGAAGCGCCAGGCCGCGGCCGAGGCGCTGTCCAAGGTTTTCCAGTCGAACATCCGCCTGTTCACGCTGATCACCAATACGCTTGCCAAGGACAAGGAGATTTCGGACCGCTGGCGCGGCTTCAAAGATGTGGCCGACAGCCGGCATCTGTCGAACCGCGTCGAGAAGGAGGTCGTCGATGCACTGGTTGCGGCGGTGCGCGATGCCTACCCGCGCACGGCACATCGCTACTACGCGATGAAAGCGCGCTGGCTGGGCATGGACAAGCTGGCGCACTGGGACCGCAACGCGCCGCTTCCCGAGAAGCCCGAGCACGTCTACGCCTGGAAGGACGCCGAGCGCATCGTGCTCGATGCCTACGCCGGGTTCGCGCCGGATATGGCGAAGATCGCGCAGCCGTTCTTCACCAAGGGCTGGATCGATGCGCCGGTACGTGAGGGCAAGGCGTCAGGCGCGTTCTCGCATCCGACGACGCCGTCGGCGCATCCCTACATCCTGCTCAACTACCAGGGCAAGCCGCGCGATGTGATGACGCTCGCGCATGAGCTTGGGCATGGCGTGCATCAGGTGCTGGCTGCGCCGCAGGGGCCGCTGCTCGCGCCGACGCCGCTGACGCTCGCCGAGACCGCGTCGGTGTTCGGCGAGATGCTGACCTTCAAGGCGCTACTGAAGGTGACGACCGAGCCGCGCGAGCGCAAGTCGCTGATCGCGCAGAAGGTCGAGGACATGATCAACACGGTCGTGCGCCAGATCGCGTTCTATTCCTTCGAGCGCAAGCTGCACGAGGCGCGGCGGGCCGAGGAGCTGACGGCGGATCACATCGGCCAGCTATGGATGTCGGTGCAGGGCGAGAGCCTCGGGCCGGCGGTCGAGATGAAGCCCGGCTACGAAGTGTTCTGGGCGTATATCCCGCACTTCATCCATTCGCCGTTCTACGTCTACGCGTACGCCTTCGGCGATTGTCTCGTGAACTCGCTCTACAGCCTGTACCAGGATGCGCATCCCGGTTTCGTCGAGAAGTATTTCGACATGCTCAGGGCGGGTGGCTCGAAGCATCACTCGGAACTGCTGGCGCCGTTCGGCCTCGACGCGACGAGCCCGACATTCTGGGCCAAGGGCCTCTCGGTCATCGAAGGCATGATCGACGAGCTGGAGGCGATGGATAAGGTGGCTTGATGCTCTTTCCCCTCTCCCCGCTCGCGGGGAGAGGGTAGGGTGAGGGGTGGCGGCAAACGCGACCGTCGAACGAGTTGCCGCCCCTCATCCTCACCTTCTCGTCGCGCCAGAGGCGCGCTTCCAGCGCGACAAGCACGGGGAGAAGGGACACCCACTACTTCTCCCGCGCCTTGGGTCGGCTCGCGCCAACCACGTCGATGAGGTCGCGCAGGTGAGAGAGGCGTGAGAGCTTCGGTTTGCCGCTGTCCTCGACGTCGCCGGCCGCCGGGATGACGGCGCGCTTGAATCCGAGCTTGTGAGCCTCACGCAGACGCGTGCTCATGTGGCCGGCGGGACGGACGGCGCCCGAAAGGCTGATCTCGCCGAAGAACACGTCGCCGGGTGCGAGCGGCGTATTGGTGAGCGACGAGATCAGCGCGGCAGCCGCGGCGAGATCGGCGGCCGGCTCGGTGATTCGCAATCCGCCGGCGACGTTCAGATAGACATCCGCCTGCGAAAAACTCAGCCCGCAGCGCGCGTCAAGCACCGCGAGGAGCATCGACAGCCGGTTCGAATCCCATCCAACCGTCGCGCGCCGCGGCGTGCCGAGCGAGGACGGCGCCACCAGAGCCTGGAACTCGACCAGCAGCGGCCGGCTTCCCTCGACGCCGGCGAAAACCGCGGTGCCCGGCGCCGTGTTGTCGCGATCGCCGAGGAACAGCTCCGAGGGGTTTGCGACCTCGCGCAGACCGCTGCCGGCCATTTCGAACACGCCGATCTCGTCGGTCGGCCCGAAGCGGTTCTTGACCGCGCGCAGGATGCGGAACGGGTGGCCGCGATCGCCTTCGAAATAGAGAACCGTGTCGACCATGTGCTCGATCACCTTCGGGCCGGCGATCTGGCCGTCCTTGGTGACGTGGCCGACGAGCAGCATCGCGGCGCCGGTCTGCTTGGCGTAGCGGATGAGCGACTGCGAGGCCGCGCGCACTTGCGAGACGGTGCCGGGTGCCGCATCGAGGCCGTCGGCCCACAGCGTCTGGACGGAATCGATGATAACGAGATCGGGACGCTTGCCCTGTTCGAGCGTCGCGAGGATGTTGGCGAGGTTGGTCTCGGCACCGAGCGCGACCGGCGATGCCGCGAGCCCGAGCCGCTCGGCCCGGAGCCGCACCTGCGCGGCGGCTTCCTCGCCGGAGAAATAGACCGCGCGCCGGCCCGCGTCGGCGAACCGCGCCGCCACCTGCAGCAGGAGCGTCGATTTACCGATACCCGGCTCGCCGCCAATCAGCAGCGCCGAGCCCGGCACGATGCCACCGCCGGTGACGCGATCGAGCTCCGGCAGCCCGGTCGCGATGCGCGGCGCTTCCGCTGCGCCGCCGGACAGCGCTTCGAGCGGCGCCGGCTTGCCCTTGGCGGCGCGCTGCAGGCCGCTGCCGGGCGCTGCCGCCAGAGCCGCGACACCCGCCTCCTCGACGATCGTGTTCCATTCCCCGCAGGCGGCGCATTTTCCCGCCCAGCGGGACGAGACGGCGCCGCAGGACTGGCAGACGAACGACGATTTGGCGGCTTTGGCCATCAGCTCTCGGATCCCCTGCGTTTCACGCGGGATAGCCTGATTCTCTGCTAGTGTGATGATCGAGAAATTCGCCAGACCTTGCCGCGCGGTACAACGCGAATTTCTCGATCTGAATCACACTAGCCAGACTATGATTCTAGTGTCCCTTTTGCTTCCAAAGTTCGCTCGGGACACCAGCATAGAGGTGGGGCGAACTTCGGAAGCGGGACACGGGGTTGCAGCAGGCGCGCTCGTCCCCCACATGAACGCGCTCCGGTCGGTCCCACCGTACTGTCGCACGCCGACCGCCGATGCTCTATAGGCTCTGGCAACCGAGCCGCCTCACCGCCCAAGGATGACCGCCATGGCGCCCCGTCTGCCCGCAAACCTGAGCACGCCCGCCTACGTCCTCGACGTCGCCGCACTGAAGCGGAACCTCGCGACGGCGGCGCGCATCAAGCGCGAGGCGGGCATCAAGATCCTGCTGGCGACCAAGTCGTGGGCGATGCCGGCGGCGTTCCCGCTGATGCGCGACACCCTCGACGGCACCACCGCGAGCGGCGAGCAGGAGGCGCGGCTTGGCCGCGAGGAGTTCGGTAAGGAGGTGCACGTCTACGCGCCGGCTTATGGGCCGGGCGAGGTCGAGCGGCTGACGAAGATCGCCGACCACATCTATTTCAACTCGCCGAGCCAGATCGCGCGGCATATCGAGATCGTCGAGGCGGCCGGCCGCAAGGTCGGCATCCGCATCAACCCGGGCTACTCGAACGCGACGCTCGGCGGCGCGCTCTATGACCCGTGTGCGCCCGGCTCACGCTTCGGCACGACGCTCGCGGAGATCGACAAGCTGCCGTGGGGCCGCATCGACATCCTGCACACGCATGCGCTCTGTGAGTCGCTCGATGACGGCTCGGTCGGATTGATCGAGCACGTCGCGCGTACGCTCGGGCCGTATGTGCGCAAGGTGAAGGCGGTCAACTTCGGTGGCGGTCACTTCATCAACAAGCCGGGCTACGACGTCGACAAGCTGATCGCGGCGTTGAAGGCTTTCCGCGCCGAGTTCGGCGTCGAGGTGATCCTCGAGCCGGGTGCCGGTCTCGTCGTCGATACCGGCTGGCTGGTCGCGACCGTGCTCGACATCCACCACAACGAGAAGGACATCGCGATCCTCGACACGTCGGCATCGACGCATATGCCGGATGTACTGGAGGTGCCCTATCGGCCGGAGATCATCGGCGCCGGTGAGCCGGGCGAGTTCGAGCACGACTACATCCTCGGCGGCAAGACCTGTATGACCGGCGACGTCATCGGCGACTACTCCTTCGACAAGCCGCTGCAGCCCGGCGACCGGCTGATCTTCACCGACATGATGCAGTACTCGTTCGTGAAGAACACGACCTTCAACGGCACGCCGCTCCCGGATCTCGCCATGCTCGAGGAGGATGGCACCTACCGCGTGCTCCGGTCTTTCGGCTACGAGGAGTTTCGGCGTAGGCTGGGCTGACCGACGAAAGACAACAAAACCGGGAGGAAGCCATGGCTGGGATGCTCGAAGGTAAATCGGCGCTGATCACGGGCGGCGCGCGCGGAATCGGGCGCGCTGCGGCGCTAGCTTTCGCTCGCGAGGGCGCGCGCGTCGTGGTCGCGGATCTGCTTGCGGAGGGCGCCCAGGAGACCGTTTCGATGATCAATGCCGGCGGTGGCCAGGCGGTGTCCGTCAGCGGCGATGTCACCAAGCCGGCGGTCGTCAAAGGCTGGGTCGAAACGGTGGTGAAGAGCTTCGGCAGGATCGACTGCGCGTTCAACAACGCGGGGATCGCAGGCAATGCCGTTGATGCGAACGGCAAGCTCACGGCCGACTGGCCGGAGGCCAGTTTCGACCGCATGATCGAGATCAACTTGAAGAGCGTGTGGCTGTGCATGCGCGACGAGATCAATGCCATGCTGGCTGATGGCAAAGGCGGCGCGATCGTCAACACCGCGTCGATCGCCGGCCTCATCGGGCTCGAGACGTCATGCGCGTACGTCGCCGCCAAGCACGGCGTCGTGGGCCTCACCAAGACGGCGGCGCTCGAGTACGCAAAGAAGGGGATCCGCGTGAACGCCGTCTGCCCCGGCTATATCGTCACCGAGATGACGCGCGAGCCGATGGAGCGCAAAGGCGACGTGATCGTCGGGCGCATCCCCTACGGACGCCTCGGGACACCCGAGGACATCGCCGAGATGGTCGTATGGCTGTGCTCGGACCGCGCGGGTTACGTCAGCGGCTCGGCCTACAACGTTGATGGCGGCTACTTCGCGGCGTAGTAGGCGATCGCCTGAGGCGGCAGCGGATTCGAGGATACCGTCGCCGATGGTAGACCGCGCGGACACCAATCACGACGTCCCGACGGCGTTTCCATTCTGGCCGCTGCTCGCCACCACGGCGATGCAGACGCTCGCGACAGCAGCGGTCTATTCGGTGCCGGCGCTCGCCCCGATGATCGCGCGCGACGTCGGCGTCGATGGCGCACTGATCGGCATGTTCGTGTCGGTCGTCTACGGCGTCGGCATCGTCTCGTCGCTGCTGGCGGCGAGTTTCATCGCGCGCTACGGCGCCGTGCGAGCCGCGCAGTTCGTGCTGCTCTGCGCGCTCGGGCTCGTATTCATCTGCGCGCAGGGCACGGCGGCGAGCGTGGCGCTCGGCGCGCTCGTCGTTGGCATCGCGTACGGACTGACCGCACCGGTAAGTACGCATCTGCTCGTGCCGCGCACACCACCGTCGATCATCAATATGGTGCTCTCGACGCGACAGATCGGCGTGCCGCTTGCGGGCGTGCTGGCGGCCACGCTGATGCCACCGCTGGCGCTCGCGTTCGGCTGGAAGCTAGCCCTGCTGCTGCAGGCCATCCCGATCATCGCGCTGATTTTGCTACTCGAGCTGCCGCGGCGGAGTTGGGATGGCGGCGCCGTTTCGTCCCCCACTGGCGCCGGAAGTGTGCTGATACGCTCCTTCGGACTGCTGCGCGGCAACAGCGCCATGCAGCGCCTCGCGCTCGCGAGTTTCATCTATTCCGGCACGCAGCTCGCGTTCGTGGCCTTCATGACCGTGCACGTGACGAGCCGGACTGGGCTCGGTCTTGTCACGGCCGGCTGGGCGCTCGCGACCTATCAACTTGCGGGCGTGATCGCGCGTCCAATCCTGGGGTGGATCGCCGACAAGTTCGTCGAGGCGCGCATTGTACTGGGCGTCCAGGGATTCGTGATGGCGGCGGCGGCTGTGCTCGCCGGCAACTTCGCGCCGGGGTGGCCGGTGTGGGCGATCATGGCGGTCACGGCCGTCGCGGGCGCCACGGCGAGCGGTTATACGGGGCTCGCCTACGCGGAGTTCGCGCGCCTCGGTGGCGCGCAACGCACGGAGGCGACGGGGCTCGGCTCGGCGGCGATGTTCTTCGGCGTGCTCGTGATGCCGTCACTCGGCAGCGTCGCGATCACCGCGACGGGCAGCTACCTCGCCGCCTATGGCGCGATCGCTGTCCTCGCCGTCATCGCGGGGGCGGTGATGCTGCTGCCGCAGAGGGGTGCGTGAGGGGTGAGTAGATCGCGCCTTTGGCGCGAGCGGGGCTTTCGCCCCTGCACCCCAATTGGGGGACACCCCCGAAACCCCCGTCTTTTTGAATCTTGAAGACGCTTGTTCGGTGGCGGCCGAAGGCCGCGCCGTGAAGTCGCCAAACCGCGAGGCAGCGGCCGCGGCGCGTGTAGGCGAAGCCGTACGCGTCCGCGGAAAGAAAAATCTACTCCCCCAATTCAGCAATCCCGCGATACAGCTCCAGCGCCTCCGGATTGGCGAGCGCTTCCTTGTTCTTCACCTCGCGGCCGTGGACGATCTCGCGGACGGCGAGCTCGGTGATCTTGCCTGACTTCGTGCGCGGGATATCGGCGACCTGAATGATGCGCGCCGGCACGTGACGCGGCGAGGCGCCGACGCGGATCTGCTTCTTGATCCGGTCCTGCAGGTCCTTGTCGAGCGCGACGCCGTCCTGCGTGATCACGAACAGGACGACACGCACGTCGTTGTCCCAGTCCTGGCCGATGACGATCGCTTCCTTTATCTCGGGAAGCTGCTCGACCTGCCGGTAGATCTCGGCGGTGCCGATGCGCACGCCGCCGGGGTTGAGCGTCGCGTCCGAGCGGCCATGGATGATCATGCCGCCGTGCTCCGTCCACTCGGCAAAGTCGCCGTGGTGCCAGAGACCGGGAAAGCGCTCGAAATAGGCAGCGCGGTACTTCTTGCCGTCAGGGTCGTTCCAGAACCCCACCGGCATCGAGGGGAACGGTCCCGTGCAGACCAGCTCGCCCTTGGCATGGGGCAGGACGTTGCCGAGCTCGTCAACCACCGCCACACCCATGCCGATCTGCGGCCCCTGGATCTCGCCGCGCCAGACGGGTTTGCCCGGGATGCCGCCGACGAAGCACCCGACGATGTCGGTGCCGCCAGACATGGAGGCGAGATGCACGTCCTTCTTGATCGCCTCATAGACGTAATCGAAGCTTTCCGGCACCAGCACCGATCCGGTCGATAGCAGGACGCGCATCGACGAGACGTCGTGCGAGTCCATCGGGCGCGCTTCGGCCTTCTTCAGCGCGTCGATGTATTTCGCCGACGTACCGAAGTGAGTACAGCGCTCGTCGCGCGCATAGTCCCACAGCACCGACCACGAGGGATGGAACGGCGAGCCGTCGTAGAGTAGCAGCGTGGCGCCGCTCGCGAGGCCCGAGGCCAGCCAGTTCCACATCATCCAGCCGAGCGTGGTGAAATAGAACAGGCGGTCGCCGGGGCGGATGTCGCAATTGATCTGCTGCTCGCTCAGGTGCTTGACCAGCGTGCCGCCGGCCGAGTGTACGATGCACTTCGGCACGCCGGTCGTCCCCGACGAGAACAAAATGTAGAGCGGGTGGTTGAAGGGGAACTGCTCGAACGTCATCGGCTCGATGGGAGCGGCGACGACGGCGTCGTCCCAGGTGGTCGAGGACTTGCCGGCGGCTTCGAGCTTCCGGACCAGCACGCCGGCTGTCTCGAGATAGGAGACGACGATGATCTTCTCGACGCTCGGCAGCTTCTGCGCGATCTCGATCACCTTGTCGGTAACGTCTATCCGTTTGCCGGCGTACCAGTAGCCGTCGCAGGTGATGAGGACGCGCGGCTCGATCTGGCCGAAGCGGTCGAGCACACCCTGGACACCGAAATCCGGCGAGCAGGACGACCAGATGGCGCCGAGCGAGCTGGTGCCCAGCATGCCGATGATGCCTTCCGGAAGGTTCGGCAGCATCGCCGCGACGCGATCACCCGATTTTATGCCGGCGCGGCGCAGCAGGCCCTGGAGTTGAGCAACCTGCTTGCGAAGCTCGCCGGCGCTGACGCGGCGGCTCACCTTGTCCTCGCCGCGAAACACGAGAGCGTCGCCCGAGATCTTGGCCGCGCCAGCCAGCAGGTTCTCGGCGAAGTTGAGTTTCCCGGTTGGAAAAAATCGCGCCCCCGGCATCTTCTCGCGATCGACGAGATAAGGCGCCGTGCCGGGATCACCCTTGATACCGCAGTGGGTCCACAGAAGATGCCAGAACGCGCCGGGATCACCGGTCGAATACGACAGCAAACTTTCGTAGTCCGTGAGCTGCTTGCCGCAAGCCTGGGAGGCTATGGGCAAAAAGTGCGCGAGATTGGTGCTCCTCGCTTCACTGTCCGTGGGCTGCCACAAGGGCTCGGGCATGGCGCTGCTCCTGGCTCATCGCGGGCGGTCGGGGACCGGCGAATGCGGAAACCACCACGCCATCAATCTTTTGACGCGTACCGTGACGGCTCTTCTTCCACAAGTGGCACGCTGACGCTCCCCTGCCACAATCATCTCCGATCTTGCCGCAATCCGGGGGGGCCGTTAAGACGGTCCAGGGGCTAGCGCTGAACATGCCTGCCAGGGTCGTGGCGTACGTCACGACTCCGATGGTCGGGCAGAATCTATCAGTGCTGGTTGAACTGCGTATTGGGCTCCGATGCGCCCGGGACGTCCGGCTGCATTGTGAACCGAGAGCTGTCCTTGAGCATGAAGGTTAGAGTCCGAGCGAGGACATGGGTGGGGCTGGCCGCCGCTATCTGCGCGGTCGCGCTCTTCGCATGGTCGGGCGTGTCGTGGCTGACCTCTCCGGCGGACATCTTCGCCCAGTTCCGCCTGCAGGCAGCGACGCGCGCCGGCCTTGTCCTGGTGGAGCCGGTGCTGCTTCTCGCACGTCCACGTCTGGTTCTCGAGAGCGCCGCTGTTCACGCCGCCGATCCGGCGAGCAATGAGGACAGCTCCGCCGCCGCCGTCCGCTCCCGTCGTCTCATCATCGACAAGCCGGTGATCTCCGTCGACGTCGGCGTTCACGGTCGCACGACAGAAAGCACCATTGCCGACGCGCTGGAGCCGATCGTCGCCCGGATCGCGAGCCTCGACATCCAGACGCTGGCCATCCGCAGCGGCCTGGTGCGGTTGATATCGAGCGCGCACGAATCCGAGCTGCTGACCGATGTCGACGTACAGATCACGCCGAATCGCCGGTCGTCGGCCACCATCACTGGTCAGGCCACCTTCCGCGGGCAACGCCTGAAGCTCAACGCGACGATGTCGAAGGCGTCTGTCAACGGCGCCGAGAACAGGTGGCCGCTGCAGGCAACGGTGACGGGTGCTCTGTTCGAGGCGCGCTTCGATGGCGCGATGGGCGAGGAGAAAGGGCTGCGGCTGACCGGCGCGGTCGATGTCAACGCGCCGCGCCTGCGCGAGGTCGCGCGCTGGGTCGGCATGAGCCTGCCGCGGGTCGGCAACCTCGAGGGACTACGGCTGCGCGGCGCGCTGGACTGGACCGGCGGGACGATGGCGTTCTCGAAGGCGACGCTGGCGCTGGACGGCAATGAGGGCGCCGGCGCCATCACCATCGCGCGGGCCGGAGAGCGCACCGCGGTCGAGGGGACGCTCGCCTTCAAGCGGCTGGATCTCACTCCCTACGTCAGCTCGACACGGCTCGAGCGGTCGCTGCTGGCGCCGATCTTCACGGCCATGCAACCTCCGGCCATCGCATCGCTGCTCGACAGTCTGGACGCCGACCTGCGGATATCGAGCGATGCTCTCGTCATTCCCGGCATCGAGGTCGGCCAGGGCGCCGTCGCCGTCACACTGAAGAACGGCAAGCTCCTCGCCGATATTGCCGAGCTTGCCGTCGAGGACGGCGTGTTCAAGGGCCAGCTTGCCGTCGAGCGCCTGGGCAATGAACCCCGCTACGGGCTGACTGGGAAGCTTGAAGGGGTAGAGGCGGGACGGATGCTGCAAAAGACCCTGGGCCGCAATCCGCTGCAGGGCCGTG